>ERZ808046.48-NODE-48-length-170854-cov-13.194043_pt1 | contig 170854 bp, 170 predicted proteins | sample MGYA00380196_ERZ808046 | MGnify/ENA primary metagenome ERZ808046 (study PRJEB31490, sample SAMN06133421) | mouse gut metagenome | isolation source: Z6_2 | host: mice | place: China: Chengdu | collected 2015-05 ...
GTTGAAAACTTGTTTTCATAAGCATTTTTCACTCTAAATCTTCATAGGGCGGACGCCCGGCGCTTCTTGTCCGCGGTATGCGGGCAAGAAGATGCAAGGCTGAACTGTTACTTATTTGTAAAAGTTCAACCCTTTTTTGTCATTTGGCATATTGACAGCCATCCCTTTTTCCGATATGATGAATGCATAAACACAAAAGGATTCTTTTATTTATTGGGATTCCTGCCCGGATGCTCCCGCCTTAAATAAGAGCCATGGATCTGTCAGGATACGTGGCCCTTTTTTTATCTTATAGGAAAGACCTTGTCACGCTAAAGTGTTACGAGAAAGTTATTTTTGGGCACTTCCCTGGAGGATACAGTCATGACTTTTTACAAGAAACTGGATACTATGATGAAACAGGATATTGGAGGACGCGGCCTTTTGGAGTACCTGCCGGAAAATCCCATAAAAGAAGCTGCCACCACCTTAAAGCATGCAGACCGGGTGATTCTTCTCACCGGTTTTCCGGTACGTATGGCCGATGGCTCCTGCATCGGAGAAACTGACGGACCGTCCGGAACTGCCAACCTGGCCTATGCCCTGACCCAGGTGGGAGCTGAGGTTTTAGTGGTCACCGATCAGGCATCCTGCCATCTCATGGAAGAGGCCCTGCTCTACCGCGCTCCCGGGACGAAGCTCATGCTCCTCCCCGGAGATGATTCCAGGTCAGCTATCCTGGAATGCATATGCAGCTTTAAGCCCACTCACTTTATCAGCCTGGAGCGGCCTGGCAAGGCAAAAGACGGTCATTACCATAACATGCGCGGAGAAATCATTGACGACATGGTAGCCGACACTTCCCTCTTTTTATCCGAGTCAAAGAAAGCCGGTGCCGTCACGATCTCCATAGGCGATGGAGGAAACGAGATGGGAATGGGCACATACCGCTCTGTGGTAGAATCCCATGTACCCTGCGGCTCCTCCATCTGCACTGAGGAGGGAGCTGATATTACCCTGACCAGCGGCGTTTCCAACTGGTGGGGCTGGGGCCTTGCCGCTCTTCTCTCCTTACAATCCGCCCGGAATCTTCTTCCGACGGAAAAACAGGAACGGGAGCTTCTGCACCGCGTAGTCCTGGCCGGAGGCGTGGACGGCTGCACCAAAGAACATACGGAGACAGTGGACCATTTGTCCCTGCGGACTCATTTATCCGTTCTCCGTTCTGTATCACGGCTTCTTATAAAAGAAATGGAGCACAGGCGCGAACAGAATTCCATGGATCAAAAAACCGGAACCGCGCTTTTTTAGCATGGTTCCGGTTTTCCTTCTTCCTCTGTCCTTACTTCTCACCATTTATGTAATTTACCAATCCGCCTGCAGAAATAATTTTCTGCATGAAGGGCGGAAACGCCTGCCCTTTGTAGGACTCGTTTTTCGTGCGGTTGTAAATCATTCCGCTGTTAAAATCAATCTCCACCTCATCACCGTCAGAAATAGCTTTGGAGGCCTCAGGGCATTCGATGATCGGAAGGCCGATGTTGATGGCATTGCGGTAGAAAATTCTCGCGAAGGTCTCCGCAATGACACAGCTCACTCCGGCGCATTTGATGGCTAAAGGCGCATGCTCTCTGGAGGAGCCGCAGCCAAAGTTCTTCTCTGCCACGATGATATCGCCGTCTTTTACCTTATGGATAAATTCCTTATCAATATCTTCCATGCAATGCTTTGCCAGTTCCTCTCCCTTGGTTGCATTCAGATAGCGGGCCGGGATGATGACATCTGTATCCACATTGTCTCCGTATTTAAAAACTCTTCCTTTTGCCTGCATGATGCTTTCCTCCTATAAACCAAGTTCACATGGACATGAAATCTTTCCGGTCACGGCACTGGCAGCAGCAACGGCCGGGCTTGCCAGATAAACCTCCGAATCCACATGTCCCATACGTCCCACAAAATTCCGGTTGGTGGTGGAAACACACCGCTCTCCCGCCGCCAGAATTCCCATATATCCGCCAAGGCAGGGGCCGCAGGTCGGGGTGCTGACAACGGCTCCGGCTTCAATAAAAGTCTCCAAAAGCCCTTCCTTCATGGACTGTAAGTAGATGGCCTGGGTGGCCGGAATCACGATGCAGCGCACATTTTTCGCCACTTTTCTTCCCTTCATGATCTCGGCTGCCTGGCGCATGTCCTGAATCCTTCCGTTGGTACAGGAGCCAATTACAACCTGGTCGATGGCAATGTCTTCAAAAGTACCCACTTCCTTTGTATTCTCCGGAAGGTGAGGGAAGGAGACCGTGGGCTTTAAGGCAGAAAGATCAACGGTATAAACGGCGTCATACTGCGCGTCCTCATCTGGCTCATACACCTTATAGGGCCTGTTTCCATGGTCCTTTATATATTGTACGGTCTTTTCATCCACCGGGAAAATTCCGTTCTTTCCGCCGGCCTCGATGGCCATGTTGCAGATAGTGAAACGGTCGTCCATGGATAAATGTTCAATTCCGTCTCCCGTAAATTCCATGGATTTATATAAAGCGCCGTCCACGCCGATCATGCCGATAATATGAAGAATCACATCCTTACCGCTGATCCATTCGGACGGTTTTCCTGTAAGCACAAACTTCAGTGCGGACGGAACCTTGAACCATGCCTTCCCTGTCACCATTCCGGCTGCCATATCCGTGCTTCCCACGCCTGTGGAAAATGCACCCAGAGCGCCATAGGTACAGGTATGAGAGTCTGCGCCGATTACAGCATCACCGGCTGTCACAAGTCCCTTCTCCGGCAGCAGCGCATGCTCGATTCCCATATTTCCCACATCAAAATAATTCACAATCTCATTGGCATTTGCGAAGTCACGGCAGCATTTGCAGTTCTCCGCGGATTTAATATCCTTATTGGGGATAAAATGATCCATAACCAGAGCGATCTTTTCCTTATCGAAAACTGTCTGGTCCTTCATTTTTTTCATTTCATTGATAGCCACCGGGGAAGTGATATCATTTCCCAGCACCATATCCAAATTCGCTTCAATCAGCTGTCCTGCCTCCACCACAGGAAGTCCTGCATGAACAGCTAAAATTTTCTGCGTCATTGTCATTCCCATTTATAACATTCTCCTCTCCAGGGCATCCGCAGGGCGGGGAAAACCGGGCAAAACCCGCCTTACAAGCCAGCTTGACGTCTGTTTTCGCCCGGTTTCCTTTTCTTCAGGGCGTCTTCTTGCCCGTCTTCAGACGGACAAGAAGCATCGGGCATCCGCCCGATGGGGAAAACCGGGCGAAACCCGCCTTACAAGCCAGCTTGACGTCTGTTTTCGCCCGGTTTTCCCCGCCCTGCGGACTGTAAGTATTTATTGTATTGACATTTTAGCATAAGTTTTACTATAATAGAAATACATATTATGAATAACAAGTATGAAGGGGAGTTATAAAATGGAACAGCATCTTTCCCAATATCGTATTTTTTATGAAGTAGCACGTTGTGGAAATATCTCCAGGGCTGCAAAGGAATTATATATCAGCCAGCCGGCTATCAGCAAGGCTATCGGCAAGCTGGAAGAAAACTTAAATACCAGGTTATTTAACCGGAATTCCCGCGGCGTCCAGCTCACCCGTGAAGGCAATATCCTGTTTCAGCATATAAGCACTGCCTTCGAGGCCATTAACCGGGGAGAAAAGGAGTTAAAACGTATCCATGATTTTCACATCGGGAATTTAAAAATCGGAGTCAGCAATACGCTCTGCAAGTATGTACTTCTCCCATACCTGAAGGGCTTTGTGGAAAAGTACCCCCATGTAAATATCTCCATTGAAAGTCAGTCTACGATTCATACCCTGGAAATGCTGGAGGCCGGAAAAATCGACATCGGCCTTGTGGCGGAGCCAAAAACAAAAAAGGGACTCACCTTTTCCCCTGTTATGGAAATCCGGGACGGATTTGTCTGCACCCCGTCCTATATGGAAAACCTGCTGCTTCGGGAAGGCGCCAGCCCGAATATTTTTCAAACCGGAAACATCATTCTCCTGGACCGCAGCAATATGAGCCGGAAGCATGTGGACTCCTATCTGGCAGATAATCAAATCGAAGTAAACCAGCTTTTAGAAGTTACTGACATGACTCTCCTGATTGAATTTGCGAGAATCGGCCTCGGAATCGCCTGCGTCATCGAAGATTTCATCACAAACGATTTATCTGACGGCACCTTAATTGAAGTTCCTCTGGAGGTTCCCATCCCCAGACGGATCATCGGTTTTGCCTACCATTCCCAGGATATGTCCGACACCCTTAAAGAATTTCTGGATTTTTGCCGGAATTCGTGAACGTATTCCTGTTTACTCACACTCCGGCCGTGTTCCCGTAGCCTCATAAAATTTTTCCATACTTCCGTATTTGAATACCATTTTAAGTTCGCTTCCGATACTGTTTAGCAGAGTCTCGTCAGGAATCTCATCCCGGTGATACCATCCTGCCTCGGAAAGCTCGTCTTCCTGAAGGCGGATCGTATCATCGCCGTCCAGCTCCGCAAAAAATCCAATCATTTCCGTATCGGAAAACGCCCAGGGCTGGCTCTTATAATAGCGGATGTTCTTCACCTTAAGTCCCACTTCCTCCATAACTTCCCGGCGCACCGTATCCTCAAAGGTCTCACCGATCTCCACAAACCCGGCAATCAGCGCATATCCCCGGTAGGGATTATTATTGACACGATATCTCGATAAAATAAGCCGGTCTCCGTCAGTAATTGCCACAATCACCGCCGGGGAGATTTTCGGATATTCTATCTGCCCGCAATGAGGACAAACCAGAGCCCGCTCCTCCTTACTGTCTTCTGTCTCATGGCCGCAGCGCCCGCAATACCTTCGGCTCTCCTTCCAGCGGTGAAGCTGCGTGGCTGTAATTCCGGCAAATGCCTGATAGCCCGGCACCATTTTCCGGAATGCAGAGGTGGGACAGAACTCATATCCGTTCTCCTCTCCCTGAAGCATTTCCCGCACATAAAAATAACCGGTTCCATCAATGGAAAACAAATAATACGCCTCTGCCATAAGACGCTTCTTTTCCATGGGAAAGTCCTGAAAACGGGGAATCTCGTAGTTCCCCCTCTCCCCCTTCCTGAGAAGTGTCTTATTGCTTTTCATATATAAAACATAATCTTCATCTCTGGCCCCCGGCTGTTTGTAGGACAAATCAAATTTATGTACTCCAATATCCTGTATCATGGTATCCTCTCCTTCAATATCATTATTTGAGCACTCTGTTTGCAACCGTTCAGATGGCCCTGAACGGTTACCATTGTTTACAGCAATTCAGAAAACCCCTGAGCAGCTGTCACTGTTTCCATCATAAAACAGCCCCCGGGTTTTGTCAAATCAAACCGCAGGAGCTGTTGACTAATGTCGCATCATGCTATATAATGCCATTCATGACCATTTTTCAAAAGGAGCGAATACCTATGACAAGTGAAAATAAAATGGGCGTCATGCCCGTCAATAAGCTGATTCTGTCCATGTCCATCCCCATGATGCTGTCCATGCTGGTTCAGGCTCTTTATAATGTGGTGGACAGCATGTTCGTAGCCCAGGTCAGCGAAAATGCATTAACCGCCGTTTCCCTGGCTTTTCCGGCCCAGAATCTGATGATTGCTGTGGCCACAGGAACCGGTGTCGGTGTCAACGCCGCCCTTTCCAGAAGTCTGGGAGAAAAAAATTATGAGCGCGCCAACCGCATTGCAAGCAACGCCCTGTTCCTGGCGGCTGTCAGTTACATTGCCTTTGCCCTCTTTGGCCTTTTTTTCGCCAGGCAATATTTCCTGCTTCAGACAGACATCCCCGAAATTGTAGAATGCGGAACTGTCTATCTGCAGATCTGCACAATCTGTTCTTTCGGCCTGTTCGGGGAAATTGCCTTTGAAAAGCTGATGCAGTCCACGGGAAAAACCTTTTATTCCATGATTATCCAGGGAACCGGCGCCATTTTAAACATCATTTTTGACCCGATCCTTATTTTCGGGCTGTTTGGTTTTCCAAGGCTGGAGGTGGCAGGAGCCGCTGCCGCCACAGTATTCGGCCAAATCCTTGCCATGCTTCTGGGCTTTGTCTTAAATCAGGCGAAAAACCATGAAATCACAGTAAAGCTTAAAGGCTTCCTGCCGGAAATGGAAATCATAGGCCATATTTACTCCGTCGGCATTCCTTCCATCATTATGGCCTCTATCGGAAGCGTTATGACTTTCGGGCTCAATAAGATCCTCATTGCCTTTTCCTCCACGGCAACTGCCGTATTCGGCGTCTATTTTAAGCTCCAGAGCTTTGTATTCATGCCGGTATTCGGCCTTAACAATGGTACGGTCCCCATTATTGCCTACAACTTCGGCGCTTCCAGGCCGGACCGCATTGTGGAAACCTTAAAACTTGCCATCGTCTATGCCGTTTCCATCATGCTGGCAGGTCTGGCTGTTTTTCAGCTCATCCCGGACAGGCTTTTAATGATTTTCAATGCCTCTGACCATATGCTCACGATCGGAGTTCCTGCCCTGAGATGCATCTCCATAAGCTTTTTATTTGCAGGCTACTGTATTGTCTGCTCCTCCCTGTTTCAGGCCCTTGGTCATGGCATGTTAAGCCTCTGGGTTTCCGTATTCCGCCAGCTTGTGGTACTGCTTCCGGCAGCCTTCATATTTTCAAAACTCGGCGGCCTCCAAAGCGTATGGCTGGCTTTCCCACTGGCCGAAATCTTCTCCCTTGCCTTCAGTACCTTTTTCCTGCGGTACATATACAAAAAAGAAATTATGCCTTTAAAAAGGCAGGCGGCATAACACATATAAGCATGGGGCTGCCGGGAAATAAAAAATGATATTTCCCGGCAGCCCCTTTATGTACTATACTTCTATTTTTCTTCACACGGATAACCCAGGCGCTTAAACACCATGTCATATCCATCATTCCCATAATTCAGGGATCGGTTCACACGGCTGATAGTTGCTGTGGATGCCCCTGTGCGCTCTGCAATATCCAGATAAGTCTTTTTCTCCCGCAGCATCTTCGCCACCTCATAGCGCTGTGACAATGACAACAACTCATTGACAGTGCAGACATCCTCAAAAAATGCATAGCATTCCTCTGAATTTTTTAAAGTCAGAATCGCCTCAAAAAGATGGTCGACGGCTTCTGTCTTGATTTTTTTATTCATGTGCAACTTCCCCTTTATGAGTCATATTACTGTGAAAGTGTTGACCGACAACCGTGAGACGGCGCATGCTTGCATGCAGAGTCTCATGGATATCGGGCAATCGACTTTCATACACCGTTATCATTTTAGCACATTAAAGTTTTTACGTCCAGCACTTTAATCAAAAAGCAAAAATTTCTCCACTACTTTTCCGACTCCATCCTCATTATTGGAATCGGTGATATAACCTGCTGCCTTCCGCACCGGAAGCACGGCATTTTCCATGGCCACTCCGAGACCTGCAAAACATATCATGGAAAGGTCATTATATCCGTCTCCGCAGGCAATCATCTCCTCCCTGGACATCCCCAGAGTCTCCAGAAGCCGCTCCAGGCTCTGAGCCTTATCGATTCCCTTTGGAAGGATTTCCAGAAAATGCGGTTCTGAACGGTATACACTGAAATTTTTCCCCAGAGCCGCCTTCACCCGGGGCTCCACGAGAGCCAGATAATCCCCGTCGTCCAGCATCAGAAATTTAGGTACCACAAAGTCCACATAGGAAGCCATGTCCTCTACCTCCTGCATGGGCATGTGGTTAATTCTGCTTTCGATTCCGGCATAAGGGCATTCCCTGTTATTTACCACAAGATGATCGCCCTCATAAGTAAGAATATCCACCCGGTGCTCCACGGCCAGCTCAATGATCCTGCGGTTTGATTCCACCGGAAGCTGCCTGGAAAACACCGTTTCCCCCGTTTCGCAGTTTATAATCAGCCCTCCGTTATAGGATAAAATATATCCGCCAAACCGGGAAAGCTCCAGCTCTTTAGCAAGGGGCACGACTCCCTGCGTGGGACGTCCGGAAGCCAGAACCACCTTTTTTCCACGTTTCTGTGCCTCCATCAGGGCATCCCTGGTTCTCGGGGTAATAACTTTATCTCTGTTGGTCAGAGTCCCGTCCAAATCCAGAACTATGATCCCATACCTGCCCGGGCCTTCTGTATCACAATTCATTCTGGCAGGCGCCCGGCCTTCACTAAACGACAACATTTCTTTTTTCTTTTGCATTCCGAAAACTCCCGTTTACTTTGGATAATTGCAGCAGTTTAAGGGGTACCCAAACCATTATGATTTCCCAGATCCGTCATGCGGATTTTCTGACGGACCGGAAGCAGGAAAGCCGGAGAAACTGACAGCTCATCAATTCCCATTTTCAAAAATTCCTCTGTCAGGGTGGTATCCGCCCCAAGTTCTCCGCAGATTCCCACAGTACAGCCGGCTTCATGGCCACATTCTGCCACATACCGGATGAGTCTTAACACCGCCGGATGATGAGAATCATAAAACACATCCAGCTTGTCATTCTGCCTGTCAATGGCCAGAACGTACTGGGTCAGATCATTGGTGCCGATACTGAAAAAATCCACCTCCCCGGCCAGCTCCCTGCTTATGATGGCCGCTGCCGGTGTTTCAATCATGATGCCAAGAGCCACCTGTCCGAACGGCACGGACCGGGAAGCCAGACCCTTTTTTACTCCCTCAACGATCTCTTTAATGCGCTTCACTTCCCATAGCGAGGTAATCATGGGAAACATCACGGATATTTTTCCAAAGGCGCTGGCACGGTAAATGGCCCGAAGCTGAGTTTCAAAGACCTCCGGCCGCTCCAGGCAGATACGAATGGCCCGGAACCCCATGGCCGGATTCTCTTCCTTTCCCAGATCAAAATACCCGGCTGTTTTGTCGGCCCCGATATCCAGGGTCCGTATAATAACCTCTTTTCCCGCCATCATTTCCGCCACATGGCGGTATGCCAGAAACTGCTCCTCCTCGGTGGGATAAGTCTCCCTCCCCAGATACAGAAACTCACTGCGGAACAGGCCGATTCCAGCCGCATTGTACTTTAACACATCAGCCACGTCTGACACGCTTCCAATATTTCCGTAAAGCTTAATCCGGGTCCCGTCCAGAGTCACATCTTCCTCATCCTTAAGCTCCATCAGAAGCCGCTCCCTGCTCTCCTCTTCTTCCTTCTTCTTTTCCATCTTCCGAAGGAACTTCTCGTCCGGATCTACATAAAGAGTACCTGTTTCCCCGTCAATTACTGCTGTTTTTCCGTCCCATTCCTCTTTAACCGATACAGAAACCAGGGCAGGAATATTCATGGTTCTGGCTAAAATAGCCGTGTGGGAGTTTAATGAGCCCTGTTCTGTGACGAACCCCAAAAGCATGTCCTTGTCAAGCTGCACCGTCTCACTGGGAGCTAAGTCATAAGCAGCCAGAATCACCGGTTCAGACAGGGCATAACCGGACAGGCTGTTTCCGGAAAGCAGCGTAAGAAGCCGGTCTGACACGTCCTTCACATCCACGGCCCTGGCTTTGAAATATTCATCCTCCATCTCAGAAAACAGACGACTGAAATTATCTGCTGTAACCGCCACGGCATACTCCGCATTGACACTCTGACTGGTGATGATATTATATACCGAATCTCTGTAATCCTCATCCGTCAGCATCATTTTGTGAACCTCAAAAACAGCCGCGTTGACCTTTCCCACTTCCTGGCATGCCTTTTCATACAGAACTTCCAGCTCGTCCTTTGCCTTTCTCAATGCCTTTTCATAGCGGCCGATTTCCTCTCTGACATCAGCCACACCCCTTCTTACCACCTGGCTTTCTGACTTTCTGTGATACCGGATTCTTCCGATGGCAACTTTATTTAAAATTGATTTTCCCTGTATCGTTTCCACGTTTTCCCCCATCTGTACGGTCTCGCCGTTCCTTCTGTCATTGTATACGCAAATACTGTCATAATCAACTATTTTTCTCCCTTTTTTCTTCTTTCGCAGACTCCGCAGTCTGAAGGTCCTCCACAGCCAGAAAGTCTTCCCCGGCCTTAACGGTTCCCCGGCATAAAAGACGGACTTTTTGGGAATCGGAAAGCTCGGGTAACAAAACCGGAGAAGCCAGGGATTTGGCATGGGCCCTTATGAAATCCAGGTTCAGACGCATGATGGCATCTCCCCGCTTCACCTGGTCCCCTTCCTGAACCATGACCTTAAAGCCGTTTCCTTTAAGCTTTACTGTGTCAATTCCCACATGAATCAGCAAAGAAAGGCCTTCCCTGGTAGTAAACCCCAGGGCATGTCTGGTGGGGAAAACAAAACTTACGGTCCCGTCTGCCGGGGCGCGGACAATGGGATCCGCAGGTGTGATTATGGCTCCCTGCCCCATCATGCCGGCGGCAAAGCCTTCGTCCGGCGCTTTGGAAAGCGGCGCTGCCGTCCCCGTCATGGGGCTTCCAATCACCACTGTGCGGCGTACCTTCCCGGCGTTTTCCACCCGGTCCGGCTCTCGTCCATGCCCGGCTTTCTCCTCCCGGTCCGGTTCCCGTCCTTGTCCGGCTTTCTCCTCCCGGTCCGGTTCCCGTCCATATCTGGTACTTTCCTCCCGGTCCGGCTCCTGCCCATGTCCAGCGCTTTCCTCATGGTCCATATATTCGTCCAAATCCGACTTTATCACTGTCACTCCCGGTCCGTATATGATCTGCACACCCTGTCCCTTTTTTATCACACCGGAAGCTCCTGTGAATTTTAACAGCCCCTCATCCACCTTCTTCGCGTCGAGGACCGTACAGCGAAGCCTGGTGGCGCAGCAGTCCACATCCGAGATGTTAGAAAGACCTCCAAGGCCCCGGACAATGGCTTCTGTCCGCTTCGCGGGTGCTTTATTTCCTGCCTCTCCCACCTCTGATTCGCCGCTATTCCGTATTTTTTTGTCTTGTGCCTTTCCATTTTTCGCTTCCACATCTTTTCTCGTATACAGCTTCACCTCCTGGCCTTCCTCACGTCCGGGTGTTTTAAAATCAAATTTCTTTATTATAAATGTGAAGAGACCGTAATATATCAGAAAATACCCAAGGCCCACAACCACAATCCAGACCCAGCCTGTTTTTTCATTTCCCTGAAGAATTCCAAATAAAAACAGGTCAATAAGGCCCCCGGAAAAGGTCATGCCAACGCCCACCTGAAGCATATGCATAAGCATATAGGCAGCTCCCGCCATTACACAGTGAATCACATAAAGAAGCGGTGCCACAAACAGAAAGGTAAATTCCAGAGGCTCCGTAATTCCCGTAAGCATGGAAGTCAGCGCCGCGGACAGAAGAAGCCCGGACACTTCCTTCCTCTTTCCCGGCAGTGCCGTCCGGTACATGGCAAGCGCTGCTCCGGGGAGTCCGAAAATCATCAACGGAAATTTCCCTGACATAAACCGGGTGGCGGAAACAGCAAAACGTGATACCTTTGGATCCGCAAGCTGGGCAAAGAAAATATTCTGCGCTCCCTCCACCATGCGGCCGCCCACCTCCATGGTGCCGCCCACAGCCGTCTGCCAGAACGGAATATAGAAAACATGGTGGAGACCAAAAGGAATCAAAGCCCTCTCCATAAGGCCGTAAAACCAGGTGCCTGCATATCCGGATTTCAGCACAAAGCTTCCCACATGAGAAATCGCCGTCTGGATGGGCGGCCAGATAAAATACATGAGAATCCCGACAATCACATAAACCAGGGCGCTGATAATCGGCACAAACCGGGTTCCTCCAAAAAAAGACAGCACTTGGGGCAGTTTAATCCGGTAAAACCGGTTATGAAGCCAGGCCACTCCCAGCCCCACCAGGATTCCGCCGAACACGCCCATCTGAAGAGAGGGAATTCCCACCACCAGTGCACCTGCACCTGCGGGAAGCTCCTCCATGCCGCCGTGAATGGAAATCATGGCGTTTATTGACGCGTGCATGATGAAAAAGGCAATGGCCGCCGCCAGGGCCGCCACCTCCTTCTCCTTTTTCGCCATACCGATAGCCACACCCATGGCAAAAAGAATCGGCAGGTTTGCAAAGACAATATCGCCTGCCTGGCTCATAACCGTAAAAATCATGTTGGGAACGGTACCTGGCCCCATGAGTCCCATGAGTCCATAGGCGGAAAGCATGGTAGTGTTGGAAAAGGAACCCCCGATTCCCAGTAAAAGTCCGGCAACCGGGAGAATTGCGATGGGCAGCATAAAGGACCTCCCCACCCGCTGCAATACACCAAAAAAGTTATCTTTCATATCCGTTACCTCATTTACTCAATGTTTTTCTCCTATCAGTATGGACATTTCTCTCCTGCCTTATCCATTTGCAAAAACATTTGACATTTATGCGTTTTTTCCCCATAATGGAATTATTCCTGTACATTCGTCACGGTGAACGCTCAAAAATACCACACAGCTATGGAATATGGTAACGGTTCGGATAACTCCGGAGCTGTTACAATTATACAAGGAGGTATTAAAATGAAGTATTTAAACCAGCTTGACTACCCAACGCTCCCCTATCCCACAGACGTAAGCAACCCGGACAGCAAATTTGTACATCTTTTTATCAAGGAAGCCGGATGCGGCCTGTGCTGCCTGGCCATGATGGTCGACCAGCTCACCAACAAATCCATTTCCCTAAAGCGTCTGATTTCCCTGTCCACAAAAAATAAGGCCAACTTAACCCCCGGCACCAACTTAAAGATTCTGGGCCCCGTAGTGGCTGACCTTTATAACCTGGAATTCCAGACCACAGACAGCATCAAAAAAGCTGTAAAGCATCTGCAAAACGGCGGCAGCGTCATCGCCAATGTGGGCGGGGACCGGGAAGGCTACACCGGCGTATTCTCCCATGGCGGCCACTATATTCTTCTCCTTTCCGCCTCGAAAGACACCGTATGCGTTCTGGACCCGTCCTTAAAGGACGATAAGTTTGACGAGCCGGAGCGTCAGGGCAAAGTCCGTGTGGATGCCCCCTTTGCCTACTGTACCCCTGGTCTTCTGGAAATCGAAACAGGAAACCGCACTCCGGGATTCTATTTGTTCTCCAGAAAAATTCCACAGTAAACTTTCCTGCGCCCGGGCGTACCGCCGCCCGTGAAAGTCCGGCGGGCGCAACTGGCATTCCTGAATCCATGTCCCGCCCAAAGCACCACCATAAACGAAAGTGTGTTTCACGTAAACCCTCCGGAAGATGCACATAAAATGCAAAAGCGCGGAAGCCCCTACACTTCTGCGCTTTTTTTCTGATACATAATAAATAGCTGGGCGCCAAACAAGGCGGCGATACAAAACCATATGGACTTTTCCGCAAACGCTTTGCAGACCACGGCCCCCACAGCCGCTCCGCCTGCAAAAACACCGTCAATTAAAAAGTAATGCAGCCCCGCCTTCCTCTTCCTGGAATCATGCTCAAACTGACTGACGGAAAGGAGCTCCGTTCCGCTCCTTAAATTTCCCGTACACATGGTGGTGGCAAAAGCCATTCCGCGGATCTTCCGGAACGCCTCCACCTGCATGGCGCAGATAAAAGCGATCATGGCATTTACCAATGCATTATGCTGCTGCGGAATCCACCCTGCAATAAAAATTAAAACCATCTCCGCCCACAGAATTCCTTCCTTCCAGTGAACCTTCGGGTTGTCTCCCACCTGTTTCCTTATATACTCCGCCGCATAAACTCCCAGCGCAAAAGAGACCACAGGGACCAGGTAATAAAGCACACGCCCCCAGTTTCCTTCTGCCATATGAATTCCCATCAATACGATATTTCCCGTCTCCGCATTGGCAAACGCACCGCCCCGGACCAGATAGGAATATGCGTCCATAAATCCTCCGGTCAGAGCCAGAATCATTCCCAGCCGCACCGATTCTGAAACCTTTTCGCTCTTAATCATTTCAGCCGCTCCTTTGTGTAAATATTGAGAATGGGCCAGCCTTTGAACTCGCTGCCGGGGGATATTTTAAATCCCGGCCGACAGCGGTTTTAAAACGGCGCGGCCCAAAAGGACCGCGCCCATATTACTTTAACATTCCAAGAACCACAACCACCACAAACAGGATGCACATACAGCCGATGAAAATATCCATGGTACGGACCGACACATTGATTTTATCGTACATCCGCTCCTTTAAGGATTTATTTAGCCGCTCGTTCTCCTCCTTAAGCTTCCGGTTTTCCTCCCGAAGCTCATCCAGGTTTTTTTCCTCTTCCATTCGTCTGCTCCTATGCTCTGTCAATGGGAAGCTGTAATCGTCCCCATAATCTCCAAACTGTTAGTAACTGTTCAGATAGCCTGAACCGTTACAACTGATACAACTGTTATAACTGTTACGCAGATCTTACTTCTTTGCAATGTACTTTCTGATATCAAGGGCAATGGCAACTACGATAACGATACCCTGTGCAATGTACTGGTAGTTGGTGTCAACGCCCAGATACTGTAAGCAGGTCTTTAAGATCTCAAATACCAGAACACCGATCAGTACGCCGGAAATACGTCCGATACCGCCGTTTACGGATACACCGCCGATGGTACAGGCGGCAATAGCCTCAAGCTCCCAGCCCTGGCCCATATTTACGGAAGAACCACCGGACTTGGCGCCTACTAAGAATCCGCCCAGCGCGTAAAGAGCAGCCGCTGTCATATAAATGATAATTTTGGTTTTCTTCGTGTTTACACCGGAAACCTCTGCGGACTGTTCGTTGCCGCCGATGGCATACATATATTTTCCATGGGGAGTCATGTTATAGATAAACCACATCACAAGACCCACGGCGATGGCAATTAAGAACAGATACGGAATCAGACCGAACAATTTACCCTTTGCAATGGTGGTATACGCATTATGGTAGCCGCCGATGGGAGTGGCATTGGTGTAAACCAGGCAGACGCCGTAAACAATCAGCTGCATGCCAAGGGTTCCGATGAATGCCGGAACGTTTAAGTAAGAAATTACAATGCCATTGATAAAACCGAAGAGACAGCATACGGCAACGCAGATAAGAAGAACCGCGATTACCCATAACCACCACATTCCGCCGAAATCCGGAAGTCCCTCATAAAACTTACCGCTGTAATCCGGCTTCTGTAACAGGGTACCGGCCAGACAGGCCGCAAGGCCTACCATACGTCCGGCAGAAAGGTCTGTACCTTTTGTAATCAGACAGCCGGAAACGCCGCAGGCAATGATGAAACGCGGGGCAACGTTTAATGCTACGTTAATCAGGTTGCCGCGGGAAAAAAATGTAGGCTGCATGATACCTGTATAAATAGCCAGTAACACAAGAACAACGATGATTCCATTATTGATAAGGAAATCTTTTACATTAAAATTTTTCGCTTTCATGACTTAACCTCCTCATGTGGCTTCTTTACTTTGATGAACCGCTCAAATCAAACTTTGTAGCAAAGGCCATAATCTTCTCCTGAGTTGCATCTTCACCTTCTACCTCACCAGTAATGTGGCCGTTGCACATTACGATGATCCGGTTGGACATACCGATTAACTCCGGCATTTCAGAAGAAATCATAATGATGGATTTCCCCTGTTTTACCAGGTCGATCATAATCTGATAAATCTCATATTTGGCGCCTACATCGATACCGCGTGTCGGTTCATCCATGATTAAGATATCAGGATTGTTGGCAAGCCATCTTGCGATAATTACCTTCTGCTGGTTACCACCGGACAGAGACTGAATCAGTGTCTTTCCGCTGGGTGTCTTGATTTTCAGTTTTGCAATACTCTCTTTTACTACCTTATCAACTTCGCCCTTGTTGATTTTTCCCATATGGGTGTAATTCTTATAAGAAGCCATGGCGGTGTTGTCTTCAATGCTTAAGCAGCCGAAAATACCGTTTCCGCGTCTGTCCTCGGTAATCATACCAACAGAACTGGAAATGGCATCCTGAGGTCTTTTGATGTTTGTTTTCTTTCCAAGGACTTCCACTTCACCGCTTGCCACATGACGCATGCCAAAAATCGCTTCCATAAGCTCTGTTCTCTGTGCACCGACCAGTCCACCGAATCCAAGGATCTCGCCGCGTTTCAGCTCGAAAGAGCAGTCCTGGAAAGAATTGGAATGGATGCTGGACAGATGACTTACCTTCAGTACGGTTTCGTCTGTGCGGTAATCATCCTTGGGCGGGTACACGTTGGTAAGCTCACGGCCTACCATCTGTCTTACGATCTCATCGTCGGAAATATCTTCCATCCGCCAGGTTCCCACATAGGTTCCGTCACGCATGATGGTAATATCATCGGAAATCTGACGAATTTCAGCCATTTTATGGCTGATATATATCATAGAAACGCCTCTGGATCTCAAATCCCGGATAATACGGAACAGCGCTTCTACCTCATTATCAGTCAGAGAAGATGTGGGCTCGTCCAGAATTACCAGATTGGCGCTCTGGCTCACGGCCTTGGCAATTTCCACTGACTGCATCTGTCCAATGGATAAGGTTCCCAGCTGGGCCCTGGGGTCAAAGTTCATCTTAACATCCTTTAACCATTTTTCGGCCTCGCTGTTCATGGTTGCATGGTCCACAACCTTAATGGGACCCACTTTCTTTAACGGATATCTTCCCAGGTACATATTTTCTGCAATGGAACGGGCCGGAATCGGCTGAAGTTCCTGATGCACCATGGCAAGTCCTTTGTGAAGGGCGTCATCGGGGTTTGCAATCTCCGTTTTCACGCCGTCGATGAAGACCTCGCCTTCATCCATTTTGTAAATACCGAACAGGCATTTCATAAGTGTGGACTTACCGGCGCCGTTTTCCCCCATCAGTGCATGAACGGTGCCGGGGCGCACGCGCAAATTTACGCCATCCAATGCCTTAACGCCCGGGAAGGTCTTTTTAATTCCCTTCATTTCGAGTCTGTACTGCTCTGCCATCCCAAAACTCCTTTCAGCTGTATTCCCCCCAAAAATTTGGGCGGCTTGTGCAATTTATATTACAAGTCCACAGGGCGGGGAAAACTGGACGAAAACAGACATCAAGCTTGCTTGTAAGGCAGTTTTTGTCCTGTTTTCCACATCGGGCGGACGCCCGATGCTTCTTGTCCGTCTTAAAACGGACAAGAAGATACCCACATGAATAGTAACCAATTTACAAAACCGGATGTGTCAGTGGAACACACCCGGTTTCAATTAGTTACAGTTTAAAATTACTTTAACTGATCCAAAATCTGCTGAGCGTTCTCCTGAGTAACCTTGGAGTAGTCAACCATGTTTACAGCCTCAACGGACTCGCCTGCAAGGAATTTAGCAGCGATGTCGCCTGCAGTCTGAGCCTGTGCAAAGTGATCATTGAATACAGTACCAGTCTGCTTGCCGTCGATAACGTTCTGTACAGCCTCTGTCAGAGCGTCAACACCAACAAGGTAGATATCCTCGTTTACGGTACGGCCTGCTGCTTCAATAGACTGTAAAGCACCAAGAGCCATGGCATCGTTGTTACAGAAGATAACTTCGATCTTGTCGCCGTACTGGTTTAAAGCATCCTGAGCGATCTGCTGAGCCTTTGCCTGATCCCAGTCACCACGCTGTAACAGCAGCTCTTCTACTTCCATACCGGCATCTGTAAGAGCCTTAACAGAGAATTCTGTTCTGTACTGAGCATCTACGTTCTCCGGGTCGCCCTGAATCATAATGTAGGAAACCTTGCCGTCGCCATTGATGTCACCCTTTGTGGATGTCTCAAGGATTTCTTCGCCCTGGTACGTACCGGACTGTCTTGCATCACAGCCGACATAAGTAGCAGCGATACCCTCGGAAGCCCATCTTGCTTCTTCATCAGGATCCGGCTCACGGTTAATGTATACAACCGGAATTCCGGCTTCCTTACACATATCTGTGATCTCCGGAGCAGAGGAAGCCTGTACAAGGTTTAAGATAAGAACATCATATTTCTGAGTAATGAAGTTCTGAATCTGGTTGGTCTGCTCTGCCTGATCGCCCTTACCATCCTGAACAACAACGTTCTCAGCCTTGAAGCCCAGATCTTCGGTTAAGTAACGAACCAGCTCTGTTCTGTACAGAGTCATGAAGTTATCATCAAACTTATAGATGCTGATGCCGACTTTCTTATCAGCTACATCTGCGGAACCTGCTGCTGCAGCTGCGGCTGTGGTAGCGGCCTCTGCTGCTGCGGTTGTGGCGGCTGCTGTGGTAGCGGCCTCCGTTGCTGCTGCTGTGGCAGCGGCCTCTGTTGCTGCTGCAGATGATTCTGCCGGCTTACTGGAGCATCCTGCTAAAGACATAGCCATAACAGATGCCAGAGCGATTGCTGTTGCTTTCTTTGCTAATCTCATTGTTTTGAATCCTCCCATTCAAAAAAATAAATTTTTGCCATTTAGGTACAATTACCTTAACGACGAATTCATTATACTTTCTTTTTGTGCAATTTTCCATAGTTTTTTTTATCCAAAATTATTAAAATTCTTTGATGCAGGGCTGAACTGTTACGATAAGCCGCTGCTGCCATTAGTTGGTCAGCGGCTTCTGAGAACTCCAGTAATACTTTTCTGCATCCATTTTCTCCCCCATGGAAAGCCCGGCCGCCAGGTCAAAAATCGCTCCGGCATACTGAGCCCGGTCTGATTCCACAGTTCCGAAAAGCTTTCCGGCTTTTAAAGCCTCCTGTCCCACCGGAGTCCCGTCGATCCCCACCACTTTTATGGTCTGAATCAGATATCCGTTCCGTTCAATGGCGTCAATGGCGCCTAAAGCCATGTCATCGTTGTTGCAGATCACCAGCTCAATTTGTTCCCCATATTCCTTAAGCCACTGATCCATCAGTGCGGACGCCTGGCTCCTCTCCCAGTTGGCTATGCCTCCTGTCAGCTTCTCTAAAGGAACGCCTCCGTCCTTTAAGGTCTGGATAGACCACTCCGTGCGGATTAAAGAATCCTGATGGCTGCTTTCTCCCTCCAAAAGCACATAGCTTACCGTTTTATCCCCATCACGATCCAGGGTTTCCGGATTCTCCTTATAGGCATCCACCAGAATCTGTCCCTGGAGCACTGCGGATTCCTTTGCGTCCGCTCCCACATAATACAGCTTTTCCCACCGGTTCATATCCTCCTCCACCGGCTCACGGTTAAAAAACACAATGGGAATATCCGCCGCCATGGCCTTATCAATCACCCCTGAGGCCGCAGAACGGTCCACCATATTGACACAGAGGGCGTCACACTCCAGGCCGATAAGCCGCTCCACCTGATTATTCTGGGTATTCTGACTCCCTTTGGCATCCATCACATCCAGAGTCACCTTGATCCCCGTCTCCTTTTCATACTCCTTTGCCCGCTCCTCCAGGGAAAGTCTCAAAGTCCCGATGAAGGTGTCATCTCCCCGATACAAAAGCACCCCGATCCGCATGGAATTCTTCTTTTCCTCTTTTGCGCTGCCGTTTCCGATTCCGGCAAAAATCAGGACAGCCGCTGCCGCAAAAACCACAGCGGCTCCTCCCCAAAACCATTTTCCTTTCATTTGTTCCTCCTGTTTTTATTCCGAGAGTACTCATTCCATTGGATACAGAAGCTTCTCATATCTTCGCTCCTCTAAATCCTCCCCTGTAATATAGTAGGACTCCATAAACATCTGTTCCTTAAACCGCATCCCCTGTATGGCTTCCACCGCCGTGCGGATGCATAAATATCCCTCATCATAATCATTGACAGCCATGATCCCCTTAATGAGGCCCCGGTCCATTTTTCTTAAGATAGCTGTGTTACAGCCGATTCCGTAAAGTCCGGTCACATGCTCTTCATATACGGTGCTGCCGCCGATGATATCAGAGGCCTCATCCAGGGACTTTGCGTCCATGGCAATGACTGCCACCTTTTTGGCATCCGGATATACCGTCTCCTCGATGGCCTGACGGTAGGTATCTTCATTTTTCCGCTCCACCAGCCGGCAGGAAAATCCCTTTTCATCCAGAACGGAACGGATTCCGTCATACAGATCCGTATTTCCTGTATAGGAAAGCCCTTCCGTAAAAATCCAGACCGGACGGTCCGGCGCTTCCTCCTTCGCCACCCGTTCGGCCAGCTCCCTTCCCGTTTCATATCCATTTATGGATATGGATGCAGCCACGGAATCGTTGACCCGGGCAGAGCCCAAAAGAATCACCGGGCAGTTGGGAGAAATTTCATCGATCCGCATAATGGAGCCGGATTCATTGACGGGAGCCAGAACCACAGCTCTTGCCCCGTCCTTGATCTCCCGCTGCACCATCTCCATCTGCTCCTCTTCATTTTCCGCTCTGTAAAGGGTAATGAAGCTCACGTCGGCCTGATACTTTTCCGCCGCCTTGTCCATCCCTTTTTTAAAATTCACATAATATTCGTCATTGGTATCCTCTACGATCACTGAAACCGGGTATACCTCCCTTTTCTTCTCTTTTATAATCAAGTCTGTGGAAGAAAGCAAAAACAAAAAAACCAGCAGGCCGGCCGCAATGCACCATAAAGCCTTTTCTCTATTGGACATCACGTATCCCTCCTTCCGAAATTCCCTCATAAGGAACCGCCCGCAGATGAATCGTCACGCAGGTTCCCACATCCAGCTCCGATTCAATGGTCAGTCCATAATCCTTTCCAAAATAAAGTTTGATCCGCTCATTCACATTTCTGACGCCGATACCGGAGCCATGGCTGGACGGCACATGATCCGTGTCCATAAGCATCCGCTCCACCTGTTCTTCTGTCATACCAAGGCCATTGTCAGAAACGCTCATATAAAGGTCCCCGCCGTCCCGAAAAACACGAATACGGATCTCTCCGTCTCCGTCCATGAATTCCATTCCATGATAAATGGAGTTTTCCACCAGAGGCTGAAGGATTAATTTAAGACTCGCTAACTTCATCACATCTTCTTCGGCTTCGATTTCATAGGAAAACCTGTTTTTAAACCGCATGTGCTGGATAGTCAGATAATTCCTCACATGCTCCAGCTCGTCCTGCACAGTGATGATGCTCTTGCCCTTGCTGAGGCTGATGCGGAAAAATCTGGCCAGGGCCGTCACAGCCTTCACGGCATCGGCCTGCTTTTCATTTTCAATCATCCACACAATAATATCCAGCGTATTGTAAAGAAAGTGCGGATTAATCTGGGACTGTAAAATATCAAACTCGTTCTTTCTTTTTGATTCATGCTCCGCCACAACGTCTTCCATTAACTTTTTTATGCGGCCGGCCATATTCTGAATGGACGTTCCCAGATGCCTGGTTTCATAGGAACCTCCGGTATACACCTTTGCATCCAGATTTCCCGCCTCGATCTCATTGACAGATTTTTCCAGCTCCTTGATGGGATCTGTGATTCTGGATGAGATAAAGGAATTAATGATGGAGAGGAGAAAAACCACAAACGCAATGATAAACACCACCAGAAGTCTTGTTTTTACGGCATTTAAAGTAATTCCTCCGTAGGGTGTCACACCGATGATCTTCCATCCCGTATATCCAACCGTTTTTACGGTAATCATCCGCTTTTCCCCAAGAAATTCTTCTTCATGGTTACCATCCTTATACCCGGCCGCTGCTTTGTGATTTTCCCGGACCTGACCGGAATAAATGAGCTGTCCGTCCGGATGATAAATAATTTCCCCGTCGTTTCCGATCATATAAACATATCCGCCGTTTCCAAGGCTGATGCCGTTAAAAAGCTGCTCCAGACTGTCATAGCGCACATCAATCAGAAGGATCCCCTGGGCTGTATAGGGACCCTGGGTAATCTCCACCGCCCGGGAAACGGAAACCACCCAGTTGTAGCGGTTTTCGCTGTTGTCGAAAATATACTGAACATGAGGCATGGAAAAATGCTGGTTTTCCGTTCTCTCCAGGGCTGTCACAAACCACTTTTCCCCTGTTACATCCACGTTGGGCTTAAGCATGGCGGCCGGAACCGCCTCCAAAAGCTCTCCCTTTTTGGAAAACAACGCAATTTTTTCTATGTTATCTTTATTATTATCATACAGAAGCGTCATTTCTCTGCTGACTGTTTCCTCCGACAGGTCGGCATTTTTTATCACACCATAATACAGAGAATCCGACAGCTTCATGATACTTCTAAGATAGGAGTCCATGGCCCGGTTCACCTGCTGAATCACAATCTGATTTTCCTCCTGAATGGATGCCGACATGATTCCGGACAATCTGGTGTATAAGGACAGACCGATGAATATGCTGGCCGCCAGGGCAGTCACCGTAAAATAGATAAAAATGCTGTACCGGATACTGGTGTTTTCCAGATATTCCTTCTGCTTTTTCAAAGGCATGGTTCCTCCTGAGCCCCCTTACTTATTTCCTCTGAATTTCGTGGGTGAAACGCCGAATTTCTTTTTAAACACATAGCTGAAATAATTTTGTTCCTGATATCCCACCCTGGAGGCAATCACATAGGTTTTATCATCCGTTTTATTCAAAAGCTCCACGGCTTTATTGAGCCGTATATCCGTTAAGTATGCCACATAGGTCTGTCCGGTGGCCTTTTTAAACATGGTGGAAAAATAGGCGGGACTCATGTGCAGGTACCGGCAGATCTGTTCCACAGAAAGATTCGGGTCCTGATAATTGTCCATGATGTACTGTCTGGCCCGTTCCATGGTCTGCCTGGCCGCATGGTCCCTCTCCTCATCCATGGCCCGGTTGATTCGAATGGCAAGGGGCAGAAGCCACTGGGAAAAATTCTCCTTTTTCAGGATCTGGGGAATCACAGCAAAGGGGTCTCCTCCTCCGGAACCTGCTTCAAAAATCTGTCCCATATCCAGGTCATACTGCTGAATTAACTGAATCACACAGTTGGAAACACTTAACATATAGGCCTGATACTGTCTGAAGTGGACCTTTGCCCCGTTCATCCGTTCCATAATATGCCCGACGGCTTCCCTGATCTTTTCATCGGGGCCGAATTTTATGGCCATAATCAGTTCTGATTCGTCCTTTCCTTCAAACAGAAGCTTTCCGCCGCTTACAGGCTCCACATCATTGATATAAATGGTACTGCCGTTTCCCACAATGGCCTTATATCCCAGAGCGTCCACTGCCGACTGGAAGGAAACAGAAATATTCTTAAGAGTCAGGGAGCTGTGGCCGATTCCCACAGTCACAGGCACCTGAAGGATTTTTCGTATCTCCTTACAGATATCGCCCAGTATGTTAATCAGCCCGGTCTGGGTATTGGATGCGTCAATGGCCACAATTCCGGCGATTTCCGTTCCCTCGCTTCTGGAAAAGGAAAACAGCACATGACGGTAATAATCCTTTAAATTTCCCTCCATAATCTGCATGACAGAAATGGGAATCAACCCCTTTTCCTCATGAAGCGGCAGTTTTCCGTCCTCCTGTACCTCTTCCCGCTCAATGTCCACTGCCAGGGCAATCCATTTCTTGGCACCTCCGAGAGAAATCCCGTATTCCGCCAGGCGACTGTTCACCAGATCTTCCTCCACCGGGCGGCTTATGAGATCCATCAGAAACTGCTCCTTCAAAATTGGCAGGCTCTTCACATAGTTTTCCCGCAGGCGGTCCACATTGCGCTTTAACTCAATTTCCTCATCCAGATTGGCCCGAATCCGCTTTAAGATTGCCGTCAGCTCTTCCACATTCACCGGTTTTAAGATGTATTCGGTAACATTGAGTTTTATGGCCTTTTTGGCATACTCAAAATCGTCATAGCCGGAGAAAATCACGATTTTTACAGACGGATATTTCTGGCGGATCCTCTCAGACAGAGTCAGTCCGTCCATATAGGGCATACGGATATCCGTAAGCACCACATCCGGTTCCAGAACTTCGATTTTCTCCAGGGCATCCTCGCCGTTTTCCGCATCCCCCGCCACAGAAAATCCCACTGCCTCCCAGTCAATTTTCCGAATAATGCTTTTTCTTACTTCTTCCTCATCATCCACAAGAATAATTCTGTATAAATTCATATCTCATGCCTCATTTTTGCCAGAATACATGTTATCAGTTCACAGGGCGGGGAAAATCAAATGAAAATAGACGTCAAGCTTGCTTGTAAGGCGATTTTCGTTTGATTTTCCACATCGGGCGGACGCCCGATGCTTCTTGCACGTCTTAAGACGGGCAAGAAGATCTCTCCCGTGAATAGCAACATCTTTAGCATACATGATTCTTCAAATTTTAGCAACTATCTTCCCAAAAGGCAGCTTTTGTGCTAAAATTTTTGTGCAGTCCATGGGGCGGGGAATACTGGAAGAAAATGAACATCAGGCCCGTTTGCAATGCACTTTTTGTCTGGTTTCCACATCAGGTGGGCGGTTATAAAAATACTAAATGGACATGTCTGCCGACACAGGCATCGCCCATGCAGGAAGGGAGGGAAATATGGTGGAAAATATGATTGAAAAAATGGCAGAAACCATAGGCGTAAGCCCGAAGTCTCTGATCATGGGAATCATTTTCTTCGTGATTGCCGTCATCGTTCTCTATATCAAGGTGTCCATTGACGAGAAAAAGGGCGTTGACAGCAAGGAAAAAGGAGAGATCAGAAAACTGGTCAATAACCTGGTTCCCGATGGTTATGAGTATACGGCTGCCTATGCCCACAGCAAAGAGGTTTATGGCAGCCGCAGCGTTCGCCGTGAAATCTATCACTACTATGCTGTCGGTTTCCATAAAGACCGGACCGACCATCTCTGGGTCATCCCGATCGGAGTGGAGAAGGGGGAGATCGTCTACACACAGCCCATGTGTCTTTCTGTGCAAAACGTTTCGTATATCGGCGGAAACAGCGCACGTCTGGAGATTCATTTTCCTGAATCCAAAAATCTCTGTATTCTGTCTGTGGACGCAAGCAACACGAAAATGGGAAAGGAATGCCAGGTCAATATCCAGCAGCCGGAAGAGGCAAAGGAATTCATCCCATTTGCAGAGGCTTTCCAGAGCCGCGTAAACGATGCCCTCGGCGTTGACCGGAGAGGGCGAAAGATAAAATAAACCAGATACATAAAAATAAAAGGGGGATAAAGCTTTGAATATCAAGAAACTTTTTAGTGGACTTGGACGTGATGTTTTGTTACTTTTTGTTATAGGCGGAGTCTTATTGTATCAGACAGCCGGCGATTTTCTTGTCTCCGTCAAACCGGCAGTCAGCTTCGAGGATATGCTGGACGGAACCGAAGTAAAACCCGGAACCCATGTGGCCGGAAATGTTGTCTATGCCTTTGATTATTTTGCATCGGAAAGCAGCTACACCCAAAGGTCAGACGGCTCCAGAAGCGGCAGCAGGAAAACCGGCAATTATTACCTGATTCCCATCGCCGACGGATATATCGGTTTAAAGAGCCGTCAGGCCGATGTGGCCGCTTTGGACAAGCTGTCAGAAGAAACCTTTACATTTTTACAGACCGGAACAGAACCGGCCACCACGATTTTCATGGAGGGCAATGTGGAGGTACTGGAAGGAAAGCTTGCAACCTACTACCAGGAATATCTGGAAGAGCTGGGATATTCAAAAGCAGAAATCGAGGCCTTCGGTACTCCGCTGGTGGTCCGCTATGTGAGCTTTAACGCGGTACGTGTCATGTTTCTCATCGGCATCGTATTTATCATTCTGGGAATCGTTATTATGATCCGCAGAGCCAATTACGTATCAGGGCTTCCAAAGGCCAGCGACCTTCCCAATTCACCGATCTGATCATGATTTACTTACGGTGCAGACAAAACTTCTCCTGTATGCCAAAAGCGGCCGCCTGGAATTTCACATTCCCGACGGCCGTTTTTCATTTCCTGTTTCTTTTAAACCAGGCGGACATGCCTGCTGACACAGTTACATTTTTTCTCCCGGAACCACCGGAACCGCCCCTTCAGGAACCGGACAGTAGTATCCGCCATAACGTTTCATCTTCTTTTCGTACTCATCCTTTGCTTCCTTCAATGCCTCCGGCTTTTCAATTAAGTCTATGGCTGTGGCCGCAAGAATCTTTCCGGCTGCCAGCATGCCCTTATGAGCGATGGAGGTGTGGCCGCAGGATACGTTCTGCCAGGAATGTCCCGGGGCCTGGGCCGGATAGGTAGCTGTATTGATCTGGGCTGTGGGGACGCACCAGCTCACATCGCCCACGTCAGTGGAACCCATTCTCTGCTTTTCGGAATAGTAGTAGGGAACCAGGAACTCATTCATGGGAGTGGTTCCATGGCAGGACTTTTCGTCCACAAAATCGTAAATCTCCTGGCTTTCGCTGACCGCGTCTCCCGGAAGCTCTGTGCTCTTCATTTCCACAGAATCATAGAGCGCCTTTGCATAGGCCAGCTCTTCTTTCGTATAGGCGGGAAGGCCCACTTCGTTGAAATTCTCCCATAGCAGAGTCTCCAGCGCCTTATTGGGAACGGTGTTGGAACAGCCATCAATGAATTTCTTTTCCATTTTTGTATCCGTCATCATGGAAGCCGCCAGGGCAATCCGATCTACTCTCTCCTGAAGGGCCAGAGCATCCTTCGCCCACACGGAACGGACCATATAAAGCACCTGGGCTCTTGGCTGTACCACGTTGGGAGAATCTCCGCCCGCGTCTGTGATGGAATAGTGGATTCTGGCGCCGTCCGGCATATGCTCACGTAAGAATTGCACGCCGATGTTCATAAGCTCCACGGCGTCTAAAGCGGAGCGTCCCTTATCCGGAGCCCCTGCCGCATGGGAGGCGATTCCCGTAAACTTGTACTCGGTCTGGATACAGGTATTGCAGGTTCCGGAAGTTACCTGATTCACATTGCCGGGATGCCAGGTCAGAGCCACATCACATTCCGCAAATACGCCGTCTCTTGCCATAAAGGCCTTGGTGGCGGCGCCTTCCTCACCGGGACAGCCGTAAAGGATGACTTTGCCGCTTCCCTCGCCCTTTTCCTCCAGATAGTGCTTCACGGCAAAGGCGGCTGCCATGGAGCCTGCCCCCAGAAGATTATGACCGCAGCCATGTCCGTTTCCATTGGGAACCAGTTCCTTTCTCTCTGTGGAGCCTGCCTCCTGGGAGAGTCCCGTAAGGGCATCATACTCCGCCAGAATGCCGATCACCGGTTTGCCGCTTCCATAGGAAGCCCGGAACGCGGTCTCAATGCCACAGAAGGGATGCTCTACCTCAAAGCCCTCCTCCTTTAACACCTTCGCGTACAAATCCCCGGATTTATACTCTCTTAAGGACAATTCTGCATACTCCCAGATCTTGTCGGATGCATCAATAATTACATCTGCCTTTTCATCAATATAGCTTAGAACCTTTTTCTTTTCTTCCGTCATAGTCTGCCTCCATTAATATAATACTTTACTTAAAAATTCCTGTGTACGTGGGTTCTGGGGATGATTAAAGACCTCGTCGGGACTGCCCTTTTCGGCTATGATGCCGCCGTCCATGAAAAATACCCGGTCAGAAATCTCTTTTGCAAATCCCATTTCATGGGTCACGATTACAGTAGTCATTCCGGTCTTCACCAGTTCCTTGATAACATGGAGAACCTCTCCTACCATTTCCGGATCCAGGGCCGACGTGGGCTCATCAAACAACATCACATCCGGTTCCATGGCCAGGGCACGCACAATGGCAAGACGCTGCTTCTGCCCGCCGGACAGCTTTTTGGGATACTGGTTGATCTTATCGTAAAGACCGACCCGGTCCAAAAGCTCCTTTGCCATCTCATCGGCCTCCGCCTGGGTCTTTTTTCCAAGGAGTGTCGGAGCCAGGGTGATATTTTTGCCAACGGTCAGGTTATAGAACACATTAAAATGCTGGAATACCATTCCCATTTTCTGACGGTGCAGGTTAATATCCACGTTTTTATCGGTGATGTCCACTCCCTCAAAGTAAATATGGCCGGAATTGGGCACTTCCAGAAGATTTAAGCAACGCAGAAAGGTACTTTTTCCGCCGCCGGAGGGTCCGATGATGGAAACCACCTCTCCTTTGGAGACATGCTCCGTCACGCCCTTTAACACCTGGAGACTTCCGAATGATTTATGTAAGTCCTCCACACGGATGATTTCATTATTAGCGTTCACTTGCATTCATCCTCCTTTCCAGTAAAGCAATCAGCTTGGACAGAACAAATGTCACCAGGAAGTAAATAATGCCGACAATGGTAAGCGGTTCAAGAACCCGGAAGGTAATGCCGTTGATGGTCTTAAACTGGGTCATCAGCTCGCCGATAAAGAAAGTGGAGGCCAGAGACGTCTCCTTGACAATGGCGATGAACTCGTTGCACAGGGCCGGAAGAATATTTTTTACGGCCTGAGGTATGACAATATGAAGCATGGTCTGCCGTCCGTTTAAGCCAAGGGAACGGGCGGCTTCCGTCTGGCCGATATCCACAGCCTGTATTCCCGCACGGACGATCTCACACACATAGGCGGTGGAGTTTACACAGCAGGCAATCATCACGCAGGCAAATTCGCTTAAATCCATGAAGGGAAGCCACTGGGGCAGCATAAAATAGAAAAAATAAAGCTGCAGAAGAATCGGCGTGCCGCGGATGACCTCCACATAAACGGCAGCAGCGGCGCTTAAAGGCTTAAACGTTCCGATTCCCCAGCTGCTGCGGCGCATCATTGCCATTAAAGAACCGGATACGGTGCTAATCATTACGGTCAGAGCGCCCATGTACAATGTCATACCAAGACCATGCAAAAACAGGGTGCTGTACTCACTCCAGACCTTTCCCATTACCACAAAAAATTCCATCTGGGAGTTCTCCTTTCACTGGCAGACAAAGGTCTTCCCTGGCTTTGGGGGGAAGACCAATGCGACAGATTGATTTTGTATTTATTAATTGATTACGATTCATGTGAGGGGCGTCTTCTTGTCCGCCTTACGACGGACAAGAAGCATCGGGCGTCCGCCCGATGGGGAAAATCGCATAAAAAACGCCTTACGAGCAAGCTCGACGCCTGTTTTTATGCGATTTTCCCCGCCCTGTGAACTGTAACACTAATTGTTATTAATGCCAAGCTTTTCGGCCAGGGCCTGCGCCTCTTCGGTCCACTGGAAATAAATGCCGGACTCATTGACTTCTTCAATGATCTCGTTAACTGCCTCGATTAATTCTGTCTCTTCTTTTCCCATCAGGACAATATTTCCGTCGTCCTCGTGGTCAAACTTAAACTCGGTCATTGCAATCTCCGGATAGGACTTCATTAACATTTCACCATTATCCCAGGATACCGCAAGAGCATCCGCCTTGCCTGTAATTAACATCATAACACCGTCAGTGACAGCGGTTACCGGCTGGAAAGTAATATCTGCCGGAAGCTGTGTGCTTACCAGATTCTGCTGTAAGGAAGCATTTTGGGCCAGAACTTTCTTACCGGCGAAATCTTCCGCTGTCTTATATGCAGATGTGTTTTCCTTAAGAACCAGACAGGTATGCCCCTTATCATCGGGCTGTACATTATAAAGAACAGAGGTTCCATAGCTTTCGGCCCGTTCTTCTGTATATGCAAATCCGGAAATACCCGCATCTATGGTGCCGGAAGCAACGGCCTGCTGGATGGCGGAAAATTCCATTGCCTTGATTTCCAGCTCGACACCCAGCTTATCGGCGATATATTTTGCAAGTTCAATATCAGAACCAACAAATTCGGTCTTTCCGGAGCTTACATCCTTAAATTCCATAGGAGCAAAGTCCGGAGAGGTGCCAATTACAAATTTTCCCGCTTTCAAAACCTTTGCAAGACGGCAGTCGGGATCCAGTTCTCCCTGCTCCCCGGCAGCTTCCTTCGTTGCCGTTGTTCCTGCCGCTGCCGTTGCATCAGCAGCCGCCGTTGTTGTTTCTGCTGTTGCTGTTGTTTCTGCCGCCGCGGTTGTTTCCGCTGCATCCTTACTGCCAGAACATCCTGCCATAGCTGCCATGGAAAATGCTGCTGCCATTGCAATTAATACACTTTTTTTCATAATTCTCTCTCCTCCGCTTCGTTTATTCGTAACTTTTCAGTACTTTCACAGTTACGTTTATTCACTGGATACGTGAATATTTTTGCATCTCTTTGATGGTATGCATTATAGTGCATAATTATTCTTTTGTAAAGTACTTTTTTGATATTTTATAAGTTTTTATGCATTTCCCCTCAAAAATATACAAATGCATTCCGGCACTTATGCAATTTTACCATTCTATCGCGGAGAAACCCAGAAGTCCGATGTCCCCGTGAATCGTAAACGTCATTTAGCAGCCGCGCTCCGGCGCACAAGCAGTCAGGCCCCTCAGAATTGAGGGGCCTGGAAACGGAGCCTTTCTATTTTTATATTTTTGCAATGTCGATGAGCGTTAATTCCTGAGAGCGGTTTTCCATACTGGTTACCAGCGCTCTGGCTGTATCAATGGCAGTGAGAACCGTAACGCCTGTTTCGATGGCGTTTCTCCGGATAATGAATCCGTCATGGCTTCTCTCTGCGCCCTGGGCCGGAATATCAATGACAAGATCAATTTCATGGCCTAAAATCAAATCCAGAACGTTGGGGGACTCCTGCTCAATCTTACGGATGGGAATGGTCACCACACCGTTCTTATAAAGATGCCTGGCAGTTCCATTTGTACAGAAAATCCGGTAGCCCTGGGCCTTGAACCTTCTGGCAATGTCCACCATCTCTTCTTTATCAGAGTCGCGGACTGTGATAATCATGTTTTTATACCTGGGAAGTTTGATTCCCGCCCCCTGGAAGGCCTTATAAAGGGCTTCGTTGAAGGTCTTCGCAATTCCCAGACATTCTCCTGTGGATTTCATTTCCGGCCCCAGGCTTACATCGGCGCCGCGGATTTTCTCAAAGGAAAACACGGGCATCTTGATTGCAAAGTAGTCGGCCTCCTTCTGAAGACCCGGGGTGTAGCCCAGTTCTTTTATGGTATGGCCGCAGATAATCCGGGTTGCCAGAGGTACAATGGGGATTCCTGTTACCTTGCTGATATAGGGAACCGTTCTGGAGGAACGGGGATTTACCTCAATGATGTAAACATCCTCTCCGTCCACGATAAACTGAATGTTGATCATTCCCTTTACATGGAGGGCCCGCGCTAACTTCTCTGTATAGTCCACGATGGTCCGCTTATTGCCCTCGGTGATGCTCTGGGCGGGATATACGGAAATACTGTCGCCGGAATGGATTCCCGTGCGCTCAATGTGTTCCATAATACCAGGAATCAGGATATCCGTGCCGTCGCAGATGGCATCCACCTCGATTTCCTTTCCCATGATATATTTATCCACCAGAATCGGGTGCTCCTGAGCGATCTGGTTAATAATTCCGATGAATTCGTCAATATCCTCATCGCTTATGGCAATCTGCATCCCCTGGCCGCCAAGCACGTAGGAAGGACGCACCAGAACCGGATAGCCAAGCTTATTGGCCGCTTCCTTGGCTTCCCCGGCCGTAAAGACCGTATGTCCCTTGGGTCTCGGAATTTCGCACTGCTCCAGAATCTTATCAAACAGTTCCCTGTCTTCGGCCGCGTCCACATCTTCGGCCGCCGTTCCAAGAATTGGAACGCCCATTTTCATCAGGGCCTCCGTAAGCTTTATGGCTGTCTGGCCGCCGAACTGCACCACGGCTCCGTCCGGCTTTTCAATGTCCACAATGCTCTCCACGTCTTCGGGAGTCAGGGGCTCAAAATACAGCTTGTCCGCAATATCGAAGTCCGTACTTACGGTTTCCGGGTTGTTATTGACAATGATGGTCTCATAGCCCTCTTTTTCAAAGGCCCATGTGCTGTGTACAGAGCAGAAGTCGAACTCGATTCCCTGACCGATACGGATGGGGCCGGAACCCAATACCAGTACCTTCTTTTTATCTGTGGTGCCGTCCGCCTCATTTTCGCTGCCAAAACAGGAGTAGTAATAGGGAGTCTCGGCGGCAAACTCGGCGGCACAGGTATCCACCATCTTATACGCGGCGCGGATCCCGTTTGCATGGCGCATGGCCTTAAGCCTGTCCCCGGAAATTCCGGTAAGACGGGCGATCACGTTGTCCGGAAATTCGATTCTTTTGGCTTCCTTTAAAAGCTCCGGAGACAGGTTGGTTCCGGCATCCTTTAAGGCCTGCTCCATTTCCACCAGAATGGCCAGCTTGTCGATGAACCAGTTGTCAATCTTTGTAATGGAGTGGATAAGCTCATAGTCGAAGCCGCGGCGCAGTGCCTCGGCAATGACCCAGATTCTTCTGTCATCCACCTTCTTTAGCTCTTTCTTTAACTGAGCCGTGGTCAGCCCGCTGTAATCATAGGACATAAGGCTGTCCACATGCTGCTCTAAGGAACGGATGGCCTTCATGAGACCGCCCTCGAAGCTGGTGCAAATACTCATGACCTCGCCGGTGGCCTTCATCTGGGTTCCCAGGCTTCTCTTTGCGCTAATGAACTTATCAAAGGGCAGGCGCGGCATTTTCACCACCACATAGTCAAGCATGGGTTCAAAGCTTGCATATGTTTTCTTTGTAACTGCGTTTTTAATTTCGTCCAGAGTATAGCCTAAGGCAATCTTTGCGGCCACCTTGGCAATGGGATAACCGGTGGCCTTGGAGGCCAGAGCGGAGGAACGGCTCACACGGGGGTTCACCTCGATGACGCAGTACTCAAAACTTTCCGGATGCAGGGCATACTGTACATTGCAGCCGCCGGTGATTCCAAGCTCGGTGATAATCTTTAAGGCAGAGGTACGGAGCATCTGGTACTCCTTATCTCCTAACGTCTGTGATGGAGCCACCACAATGGAGTCTCCGGTGTGGACGCCCACCGGGTCGATATTTTCCATATTACAAACGGTAATCACGTTTCCCGCGCCGTCACGCATTACCTCATATTCGATTTCCTTCCATCCGGCAATACAGCGTTCCACCAGAACCTGACCCACACGGGAAAGCCGCAGGCCGTTTTCCAGAATTTCCGCACACTGTTCCGGATTTTCCGCGATTCCGCCGCCGGAACCGCCCAGGGTGTATGCCGGGCGGAGCACCACCGGATAACCGATCTTTGCGGCCACAGCCAGGCCGTCCTGAACGCTTTCCACAATCTCGGAAGGAGCCACCGGCTCGCCGATTTTTTCCATGGTTTCTTTGAACATTTCCCGGTCCTCAGCCTTTTTTATGGTAAGGGCTGTGGTTCCGATGAGACGCACATTATATTTTTTCAGGACTCCGGCTTCCTCTAATTCCATGGCCAGGTTAAGGCCTGCCTGCCCGCCCAGGGTGGGGAGGACACTGTCCGGCTGCTCCTTCATGATTAACCGTTCCACCACTTCCGTGGTCAGAGGTTCGATATAAACATGGTCAGCGATATCTTTATCGGTCATGATGGTGGCAGGATTGGAGTTTAAAAGCACCACCTCAATGCCTTCCTCTTTTAAGGAACGGCATGCCTGAGTTCCTGCATAGTCAAATTCTGCGGCCTGTCCGATGATGATGGGACCGGAGCCGATTACGAGCACTTTTTTGATATCTGGATTCTTTGGCATTAGTTTTTCTCCTCCATCATACGAATAAAGCGGTCAAAGAGGTATCCGGAATCCTGGGGTCCCGGGCATGCCTCCGGGTGATACTGCACGGTAAAAATATTCTTTCCCACATATTTAAGACCTTCATTGGTCCTGTCATTGACATTCAAAAAGGCCGGAACCGCTACCTTCCGATCCAGGCTCTCCTCGTCCACAGCATAGCCATGGTTCTGGGAAGTTATGTAAACTCTTCCGGTTTCCAGATCCTTCACCGGATGATTGCCGCCCCGGTGGCCGTATTTTAATTTGTAGGTCCTGGCGCCTGTGGCCAGAGCCATCAGCTGGTGTCCAAGGCAGATGGCAAAAATCGGCACATCCGATTCATAAAGCTTTCTTACTTCCTTAATGATCTCCACATTCTCCGCCGGGTCCCCGGGGCCGTTGGAAAGCATGATTCCATCGGGATTTGTCTTTAAAATCTCTTCTGCAGGGGTATCGGCCGGATAAACCGTAACCTCGCAGCCTCTCTTTGCCAGACTGCGGGCGATATTGTTCTTTGCGCCACAGTCCAAAAGAGCCACTTTCTTTCCATCTCCCGGAATCACATAGGGCTCCTTTACGGTTGTTTTTAACACCACGCCCGTCACTGTATACTCCTGAATCCGTCTGGTCACTTCCTCCAGGTCATAATTACTGTTGGTGGTAATCATGCCATTCATGGTTCCTTTTTCTCTTAATATTTTTGTGAGGGCTCTTGTATCGATACCGCTGATACCTGGAATGTCTTGTTCTTCTAAGAAATGATTGATGGTGTCCCCGCTTCTGAAATTGCTGGGAATTCTGGATAATTCTCTGACAATATAGCCGTCCGGCCATGCACGTTTGGATTCCATGTCCTCACGACAGATACCGTAATTTCCAATTAACGGATAAGTCATTACCACAGCCTGGCCCGCATAAGACGGATCGGTAAGGACCTCCAGATAACCGGTCATGGATGTATTAAACACAATTTCACTGATTACTTCCCTGGCAGAACCAATGCTTGTCCCCTCAAACACAGTTCCGTCTTCCAGTATTAAATATGCCTTCATGACGCCACCCTTTCTTCTTTCTCTGCGGATCCCTCTGATTCAGACCCAAATTTTCACTATTCTATCATGAGTTCCACTTTTTTTCAACTGGTATTTTCACTTTTTACAGGCCTAACTCCCCGATTTCAATTACATGTCCGTCAGGGTCATAAATTCGTACCGCTCTGTGCCCTCCGGGATTCTCCTCCTCCTGCATAAGGATCTCCACAGGAAACTCTGAAATCTGCAGCCGCTCCAGAAATAAATCCAGGTTCCGCTCCTCAAAATAAAGTTCTGCTCCATAGTTCGGTAAAATTGCCTTTTTCCCCAGAGCAGCCTCCCAGGACTCCCGCTCCTGAAGCACCAGCCCCTCCATAAGAATCACATTCTTTCCCAAATCCCGGATCGGCTCCAGGCCGAACAGGGTTTTATAAAATCTTATGGAACGTTCCAGATCACTTACCACCAAAAGAACATTTTTTAGCTTCATGGTCCATGCCTCCTCTTTTTTCCATTACATCTTCGACACGCTGTGCCCCGCAGGATGCGCCCGGTTCACTTCGGTATTTGTCTCCCCGGCAACATCGCACCAAACCGCCAGCGCGGCGGCCGGCCCTAAGTATGTGTTTTAATTATCGAAACCAACTGAACACCCTTGTTTTTTAAACGTTCTCTGGCATTTTTAATTTGCGGCTCAAATACTACAAAACAGGTATGTACAATATAGCCATATTGTCGTAAATGGTCAATCGCTTCAGAAACCATTGCCCCGCCTGTTATACTGTCATCAACAATCAGTGCAGTTGTGCCTTTCTCTGGCACCTCACTGCAATTAAACCATGTTCTCATATCATCTTGATTATCCTTAAAACGTGCCGTTACTTCATGCAGCAGAAAAGGTTTTCCTATTAATTTCGCAAACTCATAGCCAAGGATGGGGCTGCCGCTTTTAAGTGCTAGTACAAAATCAAAATCCACATATGCAATTATATCCTTAAAGGGAGAGTTGCTGGCCCAAAAGGAACTCAGATATAAAGCAAAAATCCGGGCTGTATTCGTATCACATGTTCCGCCGATTAAATCATAAAAATATTCCACTGTTGTAGGCTGAAGATGCCCGATTGCATGCCTCTCTTCAATCTTAAATTTTTCTAAGTTGTTTTTAACGATAGACTCAGTCTCAGAGGGTTTTATACTATTAGGAAATGATAATGCTTTAATATGTCTTTTGTAATACTCAGTATTTATTCCTATTTCTTTTAATATGTTAGAAGCATATTCTGGATGGAGCAGATCATTTACAGAAGATTTTATCTCTGTCAATGTGTCTAATATATCATCTTGAGTACCGTCCTGCTTCAGGACGTAAGTTGAAATTCCAGTTGCCAGAAGTGAACATCCAACAGATAGCAGTATTGTTTTCATTGGATCTTCGTTTAGTGGTTTTTTGGGAATGCAGGGGAGGAGTATACAAATAAGGCCTACCAGCAAAACAACTACCACCAGCAGTTTTGAAATCTTTTTTCTTTTGTTATTTTCCATTTCAACCTCCATATGCAGTTATCGTTCACGGGGCAGGGAAAACCGGACAAAAATAGGCGTTAAGTTTGCTTATAAGGCAATTTTCGTTCGATTTTCCACATCGGGCGGACGCCTGATACTTCCTTTTAGTAACTTTTTTTCATACGTAAGTTGTCTATGATTTGTGTGCTGTGAGTATAAACATCTCCATGCTGCGCTAACATATCTTGTAATATTTTACTCTCATTATTATTAATTTCTTTCAAATCTCCTTCTCCAACCAAAACGGCTCCCTGTCCGGCAACAAGTAACGGCCCTACAACAGCAGGCACCCCATATGTCTCCATCAGACGACCATATTCCGGTGCGTCCTCCAGTGTGACATTGGGAATAACAGGCTTAATATATAAGGCAAAACAAAGATTATTAAGTTCTGACATCCACTGCAAAGGAGAAAGCCGCTCCTTTGGTTTTGCCGTTCCCGGCTCCAGCTCTTCAGAGTGCAGCAATGTCGGGACACTGAGATGGATGACAATCTGCCCCGGATATAAGGCTAAAGAGTCAATTTCTTTTAGTTCTTCTCTGGAAATCGACTGTTTCGTTGACATTTGTATATAATTTTCGTGGGTAACCAGATCTGATAACAGCTTCATCGTTTCTGACTTATTCTCATTATCCCAGCATTCAGAATAGCAGCCAAGGGAAAGAATGGTTCCATGAGAACCGGGAATAAAGTTATCGGATTGGTAAAATAAGGCCAGTGCATCTTCTGCCGGGATACTGCGTGGGGCATGACCTAATCCTAAATGTGGCAGATAGCAGTATTGACACCGGGCCGAACATCCAAGTGCAGTGTTAAGAAAAATTCGCTGTTGATTTCCGTAGGTAAAATGTTTCATATGGCATCCCTTCTGTTTTTAGTTATATTGGAATGATGTGGTCTCCAATCCCTCAGTTCATATTATCATCCATCTTCGGACAAGTCTGTGTACAGGAACATTATACCAAACCATCGGCATGACGACCAGCCCTAAGTACATAAAACCAATAAATCCAGTAACAATTGGTAACAGTTCAAATAGCCTGAACTGTTACAACAATTGTCCCAGCTCCTCTGTGCCGATACCGGTATCGAAATTGCACATCTGAAAGGTATTGTAAAACGGGCACATCACCAAAAATGCTATACCTTAGTGATTGTAATTTGTGAAATTACATAATATAATGTTGGTGAAACAACAGAATTTAATCATCCGATTATGATGATCTTTATATTGTGAACAGCACTTTACAAGTTTTTACAGGTATCCATGCTTACGTATGAGTTCTTAAAGGGCCTTTTTAAGCGGTATATCTTTTTTATAGTTTCGGCGGCCTGTTTTTGTAATATTTTGTTGTATAAAACAATCGGAGCAGATTGTATGTCTTTTGAAGAAAATGAGAAAACTGGTATAGGATAAAACACTGAGATAAAGGAGTTAAAATTTTCAATGTCTGTCAAAATTAACATTTTAGGAAGCTGCGTCTCCCGTATCATCATGCTGAATGGAAATAAGGGCGGTCATGGGATTGCGTCTCCGGATATGGAGCTTGGATATTTTCTGGATAAACAGAATATCGTCTGTGCCATGCTGCCTTCTGCTTTTTCTGATGAGGAAGTCGCTTCTGTCACTGAGGCAGAACTCTGGGACGGAAACCGTCACAAAGTATTAAAACAATGTTTGGATAAAAGTACGGTCAGGCTCCTGCTGGAATCGGATGCAGATTATGTGGTAATGGATTTATATGATATGCAGGCGGATTTTGCTGTTTTGCATAATACCATGTTTTCCACCTGTGCCCACGAATTCTTTAATACAAAGCTTTTTCGGAAATATCAGGGGCAGGTGCAGACCGCTAATTTTATGAAACTGCCGGAGTGGCTCTGGTACGGGTATGTGGATCTGTTTTTTGAGCGTTTGATGGAAAAATATGATAGGAATCATATCATACTGAACCGTTTCCGGTCAAATACTTATTATTTGTCGAAAGCCGGGAGACTGGAACGGATACCAGACAGCTTCAAACAGCCTTTCCATTCCAATGATAATTATAATCCGGTACTCAGACGGCTGGAAGATCATATCATCCGGAAATATGAGCCGTATGTGATCGACCTGTCCAGATTTTACTGCGGAGATGCCAATGAATGGGAGAATTTAAACGGCGCCCATTTTGAAAAAGAATTTTATATGGATTCCTTTGAAACTGTCTGTCGGATCATACGGGAGAAGCCGACACAGCGTAATTTTGGCAGTCCGCTCTTTTTGGAACGAATTGGACGGGCGGGGGAAAAGCCGTGGGAGGGTGTAAGCTTAGATGTAGCGCAGCTGACAGGAAAAGTTCTGGAACTGTTGGATCAGAAGGACCTTTTGTGGATCAATCTGCTGGATAAACTGTATCGATATGCTCCGGGGGACAAGCGTGTACAAGAGTTGGCAGAATGCTTTACACGTGGTTAGAGATCGGCCGGAGGTCCGGACTGGGGCATTTACAAAGGGGAGACGCCATGTCTGTCTATTTGATCATCGGTGTATCGGGTTACATAGGTTCGGTGCTAACAAAATATTTTCCGGAAAAGAAGCCGGATTCAGAAGTGTTTGTGATAGCCTTACACAGGGGCGGGTGTGATCCATACAAATCACACCCGCCCCTGAAATTTATCCATGCGCTCTCTTATCCCGGTTATGGGTTCACAAACTTTTTGTCAAATTCAGGATTGAAATAGTAATAATTATTGGCCGAAAGATCCCTTTTTATTTTTTCAAGGGCTTCCCCGAACCTCTGGAAATGAACCACTTCTCTGGCCCGCAAAAATTTAAGCGGCTCCCGCACCTCCGGATTCTCTATAATCCGGATCAGATTTTCATAGGTGCTCCGGGCCTTTTGCTCTGCAGCGAGGTCTTCAAAAAGATCAGTAATGGCATCGCCCTTACTCTGAAATTCGCAGGCGTTGAAAGGAACTCCTGCTGCCGCCGTGGGCCAGAGGCCTGTGGTATGGTCCACGTAATAGGCATCAAATCCGGCGGTCTTCGCCTGCTCCGGCGTGAGATTTTTTGTGAGCTGGTAAACCATGGCACAGATAATTTCCAGATGCCCCAGCTCCTCCGTGCCGATATCGGTTAAGAGACCGCCGACTTCTTTTGAAGGCATGGTATATCTCTGTGATAAATACCGCATGGAGGCGGCCAGCTCCCCGTCCGGTCCGCCGAACTGGCTGATAATCAGAGATGCAGTTTTGGGACATGGCTTCGTGATATTCACGGGATACTGAAGCCTCTTTTCATAATTCCACATTTAAACAATTCCCCCTTCCCACGGCATTGGCCCGTCACCCCAGGTAAAATGTTTCTGCCCCGGGTATTTCGTCAGACTGTCTGTCCGGTTATTCGTATCCGGGCAGACACAGTCCATGGTCAGCGGTTCAAACGCCCCGGCGTAGGCCTCCAGAAGCTTCTTTCTCCGGCTCATAAGGCCGGCAAAGCATTTTAAGGCATCCTGGTCTGTGGGGTGGGTATCCAGATACAGGGTCAAATCATTGATGGCAAAGCTTACTTCACCGATTTCCTTCAACGACTTTGCACGGTCAGCCATGGATTCCACCTCCCATTCTGTCATCTGTTACATAAAACGGTTTATTCAGACCTGGAAATATAGTTCCCTGCCTGATGGCTGTTTCCGGATCACAGGGTTCCTCCCAGGGCTCCATGGGGACTGACGCCATGGCAAGCGTCAGAGACTCCGGCGGTTCTTTCTTACATGTGCAAAAATCCATCTTCAACACTCCTTTCAGGATTTTTCCCTATCAGTGGCTTCCCTTTTTAGTATGTGTCTCTGATGGATTTTCACGCCGGAGGGTTCCTGTAAATGTAACCATCCGACTCCTTTTTTTCCTTTTATTTTTGTTGCTTTTGTGTACGGCAAATCCACGTAACAGTTCTGCCATACTTCTTCTGGCTATTTCTCGTTCTCTTTTACAATTTCTTCCAGAACGCGAATCAGATCGTGTATGGTATTGATAGATACACCGCGCTCTAAAATCACTGCCTTCAGTTCCGGGGACAGGGTATCAAATTTTTCCTGTACCTTGGGAGAAATATATGACATAACAATCACCTCATCCATATTGTGTACTTCGTAACCGATTTTATACAGCAGCTCCGTTACTTTTTAAGGAACAGCGGTTTTTACTGACTGGTTTTATCTTCCTCTGTTTCCAGGCCTTCCCTAAAGCCATGGATGGAATTGTATGTTATGATCATTTTGTAACATTTCTGTAATATTTATGTAATCATAGGAGGAATTGCCATGAAAAAAATATCCATGTATGCCATTACAGCTTTCACCGCTCTCACTGTGTCCGGAACTATTCCGTTCCAGTCTTTTGCTGCCCCGGGGGTCATCGTCATCTCCGGTGGAAACTCTGGCAGAGTCCCCGGAAGCTGCCTCTCTGCCTTTGACCTCTCCAATCCATCCCCCATGATGCCGGGATCTTCTGGACTGAATATTTCCTGCCCGGAATCCTTCCTGTTTAACTGCATTCCGGATCTTTCCGGCATCTGTACTCCCAATCCATACACTCCGGGCTGTCAGCAGACTCCCGGTATCTCCATTCCAAACTGTCCGCAGGCTCCCGATACCTCTGTTCCGAATTGTCCGCAGGCTCCCGATACCTCTGTTCCGAATTGTCCGCAGGCTCCCGATATCTCTGTTCCGGATTGTCCGCAGGCTCCCGATATCTCGGTTCCGGATTGTCCGCAATCTCCTGATACCCCTGTTCCGGATCTGCCGCAGACCCCCGGTACATCGGTTCCGGACCTTCCGCAGACCCCCGGTACATCGGTTCCGGATCTGCCACAGGCCCCCGATACCTCGGTTCCGGACACGGATTTACCTTCTGATTCCTATGTAACCCAGGTGCTTTCCCTGGTCAACGAGGAACGGGCCAGAGAAGGTCTCTCAGCTCTTTCCCTGAATACCTCTCTGTCCGGTGCCGCTTCCGTCAGGGCTGCGGAAATTCAAACCTCTTTCTCCCACACCCGTCCGGGCGGAAAAGATTTCTCCACCGTTCTCGGAGAATCCGGTATCTCCTACCGGGCAGCCGGAGAAAACATTGCCTATGGCCAGACCTCTGCACAGAAGGTGATGAATGACTGGATGAACAGTGCCGGTCACCGTGCCAATATTCTGAACGCATCCTACACAGAGATTGGCATTGCCCATGTAAAAAGCCCGTCCGGCACCGATTACTGGGTGCAGCTTTTCATCCGTTAAAAAAAATCCCGGTTTCCTTTCTCAGAGGAAAACCGGGTTTTTTCGTCCAAAGATCACATCAGCCGCAGCGTGTTCCCGGGATAATCATTGGCGAGACCGGACACCTGCGATACGGATATGCCGCACTCCTCCCGGAACTGATGTGATAAAAACATTATATGACAGAATAAAGAAAGTTTCAACACATGATTCAAATCTCCTCTTCATGCTCCGCTAAATAGGCCACCAGCCCGTCGATGAATTGTCCGTTTCTCGGCTTTGCGTTGACTGGATAAGGAACGATTTCCTTTAACAGTTTCCTGTTTCCCTGCCCCCATATGGTGTCTACCACTGTTCGGATATTTCGCTCCACACAAAAAGGAGTGGTGTTATAAAGCTGGGCTACCTCGTTGTACAGCCATTTGCACTGGTAAATAAATACCTCGCTTTGCATTACGATTTCAATGGCACTGGCTGTGTAGTAAAATCCCAGATAACCTCCGTTGGCACCCAACTGCCTCAGCAGACGGTGCGCTGCATTTTCTTTTTTAATCATTTGTCAACTCTCCATTTCTTCTGTATGTTTTCCCCTCTATTTTAGTATGGGAAAGCTGAGACGAAAACAGAATTGTAGCGACATCTTTCGACATCACGAGTTCAGCTCGGCGATTCTGGTGATTCCCACATAAATATGAGAGATCTTATACCAGGTTGCAAAATCCACCACTCCCGTGACCGGAAGGCCGAATACTGACTGAAATGCCTCCACTGCACTGGCCGTGGCCTGGCCGTAAATTCCATCCGGGCGGATCCTGGGAATTGCCGTATAAATCGTAGCCACCGTATCCAGCTGTTCCTGTATCTGCTGAACCTTATTCCCGCTGCTTCCGATGGTCAGGTCCTGTCCCGGCCAGGAAGCCGGAATACCGGAAATCTGCTCCGCCGTATTGATATACATGTCATCCCCATAAAAGTACCTCAGAATCTCAATGGGGCTGTATCCCCTTTCGCCCAGATCACAGGATCCCCATTGAGTCATCCACCCGGGACAGGTAACCTGCCTGCCGTCACAATATTGCGTGAGAATCGGCTGCTTCACTTCCGGCCTGGACAGAAAACTGTCAAAAATATCATCCACCACCACAGAAATGGACTCATAAATGTTCCGTCCGAAAATCCATTTATGGTCATAAGCCGTTGAGGAAGTTATTGTGAAATCGTACCCCTTGTTTCTGTACCATTCCGTATACACCCGGTTTAAAGTAAAGGACATAATTGCCAGCACGTTTGCTGTGATGGAGGACTGGGGCCAGGTAGCATAAATTTCGCTTGACGCCACATTTTTAATGTAATCCCGGTAAGGAACGTAATAATTTTTTGCAGAGGAGTCAGAGGGAACCCCGTCATGAACCACAACAGTCTGGGGGACCACGACTCTGGAAAGCACAATCTCTCCGCTTTCCCCCATAGGCTTAATTTCGCTCTCTGCGATTTTGGGAGGAAAGCTCCCATAAAGAGTATGATCCGGAATTACAATATCCTCTTCGGTTCCTTCTGCCTGGGACAGGGGAATCAGCCTGGCCCCCTGGAAGGAAGTGGACTCAGCCAGGATTTCTGATCCGGAAATCACAAGCGGCTCATATCCTGGTGCCACAATACGGATCGTATATTCAGCATAAGGACGCACCTCCACAGGATTTAAGCTGAGTTCCCGCGGGGGTGCCTCTAAAGCCACATTCTCCGTCTGCCCGGAACTGTTGGTAGTCAGCTCCTCTAAAATAGTATCCGGCTCCTCCGTCTTTGCTATGGAAATTTTAGCGTCTGTAATGGGGAAGTTATTGGTGTCAGAAACGACATCTACCTGCAAATAGCCTTGTGCCATGACTGCCTCATAAAAGAAATGTTATGATAGCATATGGCCTCCGGAAAAAAAAAGAACAAAATTGCAGAAAAAACTTGTTAAATTTATAATTCTGTGGTATGATACTTGCGATGGGGCATTAGCGCAGTTGGGAGCGCGTTTGAATGGCATTCAAAAGGTCGTGGGTTCGAATCCCATATGCTCCATTTTTATCTGCAGATATGGTTCATCGGTAGAACGCTAGCTTCCCAAGCTGGAAAGGCGGGTTCGACTCCCGTTATCTGCTGTCAGAGTATTTATAATACAGATCCTCCGGAATCTCCGGGGGATTTTTTCTGTTATTCCTTTCGATTGCTCCCCGCCGTTTCTCAATAAAAAAGAGAAGTTTCATCACTCCTCTTCTTTTCTGAGCTTCTGTATTTCCTTCACCAGTAATTTTGCGTTGTGAAGGAAGGAATCAAAGGCTCCGTATTGATAAAATTTAATGAAAATCAACCCCACCGGGACTGCCAGAATCATTCCGGCAATTCCGCGGAATTTAAATCCAAGATAAAGGAAAAAAAGTGTGGTAAGAGGCGGAAGCCCCATGCTGTCGCCCACAATCTTAGGCTGAATGATCTGCCGTATGGCCTGAGTCAGGACATAAAGCAAAATCAACCCTGTCCCGTAGGCGTACTCTCCCGTAACCACCTTCACAACGGCCCATGGAATCAGGGCTGTCCCCGTTCCAAACATGGGAAGAAAGTCCAGAATGGCAATCCCAATGGCAATGATGAAGCTATACCGGACGCCAAGAAGCAAAAGGCCCGCAAACAGCACCACAGCCACCACAAACATGATCTTGAACTGGGCCAGGAAATAACCGCCAATAAGAGCTTTTGTGTCTTTTTTCAGGAAAACGCCGTACCGCTTCACGCTCTCCGGCATCAGCCGCCTGACCTTTTCCACCAGAACATCATGTTCCGCCAGGAACAGATAGGAGGAAACCAGTGTCACGATCACATTGACAAGTACCTCCGGCAGTGTGCGCGCCACAGCTCCGCCCGCCGAGGTGGCCAGATTCTGTAAAAACTCACCGATGGAAGCTCCTATACTGTCCATAACCTGGCCGAAGGAATTTTCCATATCCTCCGGTACAAAATTGAAGGTGCGGCTTAAGCTTCTGTATGCCTGGGTCACATCTTCCTGAATAGTCCTGTAAAGCCCCGGAAGAGCCTCCACAAAGTCTTTCATCTCTCTGATGCCCCAGCCCACAAGAAAGTACAGGCCAAAAACCACCAGAGCCAGCACGGCTATCAAAAGCACCATGGAGCTGTGTTTTCTGACGATCTTTATTTTCCGCTCCAGAAACCGGACCAGAGGATTGGCAATCATGGCCACAATCCACCCGATCACAAAGGGCATGAAAAAGACCAGAAGCTTAAGGCCCCAGACGCACACGGCGTATACGGTAAATACCGGAATCAAAATGTTCAAAAAAATTCTCACATAAGTTCTGATAGCAAAATCACCATCCTGTTTTATCTGCTATTTTAAAAGTCCGAACTCCCGGGCAATCTCCTTAAAAGCCGGAAGGGAGCGTTCAATCTGTTCATAGGATACGCAGTAAGAAAGTCTCACATACCCCGGGCATGCAAAGGAACTTCCCGGAACCATAAGAACATGGTGCTTTTTGGCCGCCTCACAGAATTCCTTTTCATCTTCCAGCGGAGACTTTAAAAACATATAAAAGGCACCATCCGGCTTTGCACAGGTGAAACCATACTCTGTCAGAGCATTGTAGAGAAGGTTTCTGTTTTTTTCATAAGCGGCCACATTGACCGTCACATCATGATCAATGCAGTATTTAATTACCTTCTGAATTAAGGACGGCGCATTGACACAGCCCAGAACACGGTTTGCGATGGCAGCCGCCGTGATAAGGTTTGCACTGTCCTCCACCTCATCGGGAATCACCAGATATCCGATCCTTTCGCCAGGGATGGAAAGAGATTTACTGTAAGAATATCCCACCACAGAATTGCGGTAATACCTGGTCACAAAGGGAACCTCCACACCGCCATATGCCAGCTCTCTGTACGGCTCATCGGAAATCAGCACGATGGAGGTTCCAAATTCCTTTTCCTTTTTCTCCATGATGGCCGCCAGTTCCTTTATGGTCTCTTCCGTATAAACCACACCGCTGGGGTTATTGGGATTGTTGATAATCACAGCCTTCGTTCTTTTGGTGATTTTCTCTTCAAACTCAGTAAGCTTCGGCATAAAAGTTTCCGTATCCGGAGAAATCACCACAACCGTTCCGTCATAGTTTCTCACATAACTGTTGTACTCCACGAAATAGGGTGCAAAAACGATCACCTCATCTCCGGGGTTTAAAATACTTTTCAAAATCACATTGAGTCCGCTGGCGGCCCCTACGGTCATAATCAGGTTTTTCCAGGAAAAAGAGGTGCCAAACCGCTTATTTAAAGATTCGGCGATGGTCTGGCGCACGTCCTCATACCCGGCGTTGCTCATGTATCCGTGCAGGGAATTAAAATCTTCTGTCTTCAGAATTTCCATGATGGCCTCGTTGACTTCCGGTACCGGAACACTTGGGTTTCCAAGGCTGAAATCATATACATTCTCCTTGCCGTAAACAGCCGCCATTTTCTTTCCTTCTTCAAACATGGCGCGAATAGCGGAATTATTTTCCATAAACGGCTTCATTTTTTCTGATACCATAGCTGTTTTCCTCCACTGTCTTTTGTTTTCTTTATGATTTCCACATATACCGCCGCTGCTCCCGTGGCCGCAAAATAAAACCAGGTGGCCGGATTGGAATACCATGTGGTAAAAAACGAAAGCATAAAATACATGGCAGTCTGTGCATAAAACAACTGCCAGAAAGGATTTTCAGAGCCGGAAGCCTTTTTCATGAGCCATGCGGCGAAAATCCCCAGGACGGCCGCGAAAAAAAACACACCTGCAGTCCCAAAATCGTAATAGGCATCATAAAACAGCGTAACCGTCGTAAGCTCTTCTTTTGTGGTATAAATGGGATAGGCCGCAAGCTCCGGCTTTAAAAACTTAAGCCCTGTAAGAGCCCACAGCGGGAACAATCCCTTCATTCCGCAGGCATGAGCCGGAAGCTCTCTCACCAGGCAGTTGAAATTGTCATAATTGTTTGCAATATACATATAGGGCTGAGTAATAAAGATTGGGGTATTCTCATTCTTCATCTCAAAAATCCCGTTCAGATAGGCCACATCATGGCTTCTGGCCACTGTAAGCACCACATATAAGGGCAAAAGCGCCGCCGCCGCCCAAAACAGATACCGGATTTTCTTTTTGCCTGATATCTGCATAAATGTGAGCACTGCCAGAATCACCGCAAAAATAAGCTGGAATCTGGAAACGCATAAAACAGGAATCGTAACCGCAAGGGCTGATGCTGCCGCCGCAAAGAATTTCTTCCTTCGCCCGGCCCCCCGGCATTTTAAAAAATAAATTACTGCCATGGAAGGCACCAGCACACAGGACACAGTAAAATAATGCACGCCGGAAATATGAAAATAGGAATAGGCATGGGGCACTCCCCGCAGAAAAAACGGCACATAGCCAAGCACTGCCGCCTCCAGAAGAAAGGCGCCGAAGGAAACGGCTGTCAGAAGAAGGATGGCTGTGAACAGGCCTGTTTCATATCCGGATCCGGCTGCGGCCCCTTCCTGTGGTCCTGTCACTCCCTGCGGCCCTGTCCATTCCTGCGGTCTCCCTATCCACCAGGCCTTTGCTCCCTTCACGGCCGCCGTCTTTCTCCGCCCCGTCCATGCTCTCTGTGCAAATTCAAACGCCGTCCAGAACGCTGCAAGGGCCACAAAGAAACAGGCCCAGGTAACAGCTTCCCAGTCCGTCTGAAGTCTGCTTAGCTTAAAGCAGGAGATTCCCTGGCCGCCCACCCAGAAAAGAGAAAAAAGCGCTCTCAAATGCAGGGGATTTCCGGTTCTTTTGTAATCGTAAACATACAGGTACACAGCGGCCATAAGAAGACTTGCTCCGGACATATAGTAATGGGCGCTGGATGCAAACAGCATACCGGCGCCATAACAGAACAGATAAACCAACATATACGATTATTCTCCCAGCCCGCTTTCCACAAGTAAAACCATATCCGCCAAGGCTTTCTTTTCATCCGGTCCATCACAGATAAACATAATTTCGTCTCCGCATTTTACGCATGCCCCCAACACACTTAAAACGCTTTTTGCATTGGCTGTGGAATGCCCGAATTGAAATTTAACGGATGACTGGTACTTAAGGGCTTCCTTGCACAGCATCCCCGCCGGCCTTAAATGCAGGCCGGTGGGATTTTTAATTGTAACCTTTTGACTTACCATATCTTTTCCTTTTACTCCCCTGATGTTTCAGAGGAACTTTCCTCCTGACTCTCGTGAACATCTGCGTTGACCGTCTCCGTCTCCGGCCCGGTCTCTGCTTCTGAAGAAGCCTCCATGCTCTCCCCTTCCGGGCTTTCCCCGCTTTGCGCCTCTGTTTCCGGTTCTTCCTTTTCAACAATGACATTTCCGGCCGTGATGCTCACCACTTCATACACCTGATCCAGCCCAAGCTTCAGCTGAATCTCTGCTGCATATCTGCCTTCTTCCATGGAAGATACATCAACGGAAACATCCTGTGCCGTAAGATTCAGGCTGTCCAGTTCCTCTTTCAGAGCCCGTATGCGGATCATCACATAATTTGGCTCTGTCCGGTAAATGTACTGTTCATCCTTTCCTTCAAAACAGCTGTCCTCCAGGTCCACCGTATAAACGCGCTCCTCCAGCTTCTCCACGGTCAGGGTAACGTTGATTTCGTGGCGCCCGGCTCCTGCCAGAGAAACTCCTACCGGGAGAAAATCATTCAAATCAATGGTCCTCACCACATTTGCCCTGGCTCCATTGAGGTTCAGACTGTCTGCCGGAATGGAGATGGTATTTAAGGATGCCAGAACAGACTTAAGTCCTATGACCGGAACGCTCTTCACATCGCACTCCACGCCTGTGAACCGGTATCCGTCCGCAACCTCACCCGAAACGGCAAAATCCAGAGTCAGGTTTTTCACCTTGAGGACCTGAAGCTTATAGGAAACCGAGTCACAGTTGCTTTCAATCCGGCTGTTTAACTCAATTTTGTTGCCATTGGCATCATAATACAACGGTACTGTGGTTCCTTCCGTATCGGCCGACAGGCTTTCCAGAGAAATTTCCACTCCCACACTGCTAATTTGGCCGATTAAAGATTCGGGACCTTCCACATACAGATATCCCGGTGACAGGCTGAGCTCTCCAAGCTCATATCCGTCCTCCAGCTCCCCATTTAATGTGGAGCCGATCTCAAACCGTTTTCTCTGAAGCGGCTCTGTCTCGATTTTTATGGTTGACATACGGCTTACCGGATTGGAAACCAGGTAATCCCCGTGATTTAAAATCTCTACCTTCACCGGAATAGAGCCGGTCACAGACCACAGCTCTGTCATATCTGCATAGGCTCTGAAATCCGCCGGCCGGATTCTGTGAGCATTGGTGGTTTTCACCTCATATACCACGGTTGTGGTTTTCTTTCCAATTATTTCATAAGTCAGACCGTTCTTCTCCAAAACCTCTGCATTGACAATCTCTACCGGAACCTCTACGGTGTCTGTCATGACCGGATCGGCCACATTGACAACGCCAAGCCAGACGAGAAAAGCAGACAGAAGCGACAGAAGCTTGAGTCCCCAGCGCTTATTCTGTTTTTCTTTCATTTTTATGCCTTCCCTTCCAGAGTCTGAAGCGTCCTCCGTTTACTTCCTCCTTGGATTCCACCGTAAGGGCTGCCCGCAGCACCTCCTGGTCATTCATTCGCGTAAGCTTTCCGCCCTGCGCCAGAGAAACCCGTCCGGTTTCTTCTGATACCACCACAGTCATGCTGTCTGTGCTTTCGCTGATTCCGAGGGCTGCCCGGTGTCGGGTTCCCAGATCCTTACTGATCGTCAGATTGTCAGAAAGAGGCAGATAACAGGTAGCCGCCGTAATTCTGTTTCCGCGGATTACCACAGCTCCGTCATGAAGCGGCGTATTATGCTCGAAGATGTTTATCAGGAGCTGGCTGGTAACGATTCCGTCCACTGCGATGCCTGTTCTCTCGATTTCCTGAAGAGGTGTCTCTCTCTCTATTACAATCAGGGCACCGGTCTTTACCTTGCCCATCTCATAGGCGGCACGGACAATTTCATTGACGGTCTTATCCGTATACCCCTCCGGTCCGCGGACATCCTCCGGCCCGAAGAGATCTACCAGAAGGTTCTTACTTCCAAGCTGTTCCAGAGCTTTCCTGAGCTCCGGCTGGAAAATAATAATCAGGGCAATCAGAGCCAGCTGACCCATATGATTGATGATCCAGGTAATGGTGCTGAGCCTCAGCACCGATGCCAGCAGATAAAAGACGATAATCATAAGACCGCCTCTTAAAAGCATCCAGGCTCTGGTGTTCTGCACCCATGTCAGTACTTTATAGATCAGAACGGAGATAATCAGGATTTCAAACAGATTCATAAGTGTGATCTTCGGAATAAACGCAAACCAGGAATACATATTTCCGAAAAATTCTGTCATATCTTCACCTCCATTCTCTGACTTAAGTGTTCTCGAAAAGCTGCTTTAATTGTAACAGTTCAGCCTTGCAGCTTTAATTATTTCTTTCATGCTTTGTGGCTTTTCTGGAATAAATCCGGTGTACCTTCACGTCCGGGGCGGAAACGGCGATTTTGGGAACCGCCTTCACATAATAGCAGTACTCATCATCCTCATACTGAAGGTACTCCGTCCTTGTGTAATCCACGGCGAACACAAAGAACTGATAAATCAGTGCCAGAATCACCGATGCCAGAATTCCCAACACCATGGGGCCCACGGTAACAGGAAGATTAAAGTTAAAATCCCCGATGAAAATTACTACAAGCTGCGTAATCACTCCGGCGATAATGGCAATGGACCAGGCATAATCCACCGACATGTTTTTAATGATAAATACAACAAGAATAGCGGCTGCAAAAGCGGCTGCCATAACCCACATCAGCTCATTTCCAAATACATTTTTCACGACCTGAATAAACCGTTCTGCTATTTCCGACATGGAGCTTCCCGCGAGAAGTCCGGCATTCTGCTTTAAATACATCAGAATATAATAGATGCAGACACCGCAGCATACCGGAACCACAGAAACCAGACTTCCTGAAAGTCCCACAAGAAGAGGAACCACATAGGGTATTTTAAGAAAAAACATCATGGGGGTCAGCAGAAGCAAATAGCCATCTCCCGGGCGGAAGCCATAATATAACATCAGCACCAGAAGCATCAGCACCAGAATGATTAATGCAACCTCCAGAGATACCTGCGACACATGGGCCAGAATCATACAGCCTGCCAAAAAGGCCGTCATTCCATATGGCACAAAGGAAGCCACCAGCCCCATAATCAGAGGAATCAGCGGATTCTTTAGCTTTGTCATAAAACCTATATTCGAATTGATCAGATAAAAAGCCGTCGCTCCCACCAGGAACTTCACAAGGGGAGTAATATACATGTCATATTTTCCGTAAAATCGTTTCAGTTTTTCTTTGAAGACCAAAAGCCCCATCATAGACGACGTTCCTCCTCGCTTTCCTTTTGGCCGGACTGAGATTCATATTTTTTCTCCAGCCGGCGCAGCTTTGCCTGATAAATTTTCATGCTCTTGCTGGCCCTGTCATACCGTCTGGCATACACCCAGCATGTCACAAGCAGATAGACCAGAAGCCCTGCTGCGTAAAAAATTCCGATATTCCTCGCCGATTCCAGAAGCATGGAAAAGTCCATGGCATTTAACAGGTCCTCCAGCTGATAAAGCACCCACAAAGCCAGACATATGGCGCAGGCAAAGGTATAGGTCAGAAAGGAACGGATCAGATGACTTCCAATGTAATCGCTTTTAAAATAGCGCCTTGCAGGAAGAATTTCCTTTTTGGCCTTCTTTTCAAACATGGCGATTCCTGTCATCACCCTGATTTTTTCCTCATTCAGCATAACGTTCTCCTTTTCTTTCTGCCACTAATATAACACACTTTCCTGCACTTGGCGAGTTGATTATCGGCATTTTATGGAAATGTTAAGGAAATTGAAACAATTAACCGCCGATATAAGTGATAAAACGGCCAAATGCCTCGCTTCCCTCTCTGGTCCTCTTATAAACTCCGGCATCCTCAAGAACCTGGGCAAACACAAGGCCCACCTCTGTCTGCAGAATATCCATGATATTCTCTTTTGTCACAGTCTCATACTTTGGAAGGAACTCCTCCACCCAGTCTGCATGCTTTTCGATATTTGCCTCACTGCGGATATCCTTTCCTTCTACTATATAAGATGCCAGAAGCGCAAGCTCCTCCTTAAGTCTCGCCGGAAGCACCGCAAGTCCCATGACCTCAATAAGGCCTATATTCTCTTTCTTGATGTGATGCAGCTTCTGGTGGGGATGATAAACGCCCAGAGGATGTTCTTTCGTGGTAATATTATTTCTCAGAACCAGATCCAGCTCATAAACATTGCCCCGCTTTCTGGCGATGGGCGTGATGGTATTGTGAGGCTCTCCGTCAGTTTCCGCAAAGATAAAAGCCGCCTCATCCGTATAGCTTCTCCATGCCTTTAATATCTTATCACCAAGTTCAATGACTCTTTCACTTCTGTCGCTGCTCAGACGGATCACGGACATGGGCCACTTGACAATTCCTGCATTTACATCTTCAAATCCGCTCACAGTAAAAGACTTCTCCACCGGAGCCTTTGCCATGGCAAATTCATAATTTCCGCCCTGAAAATGATCATGGGTTAAAATGGAACCGCCGACGATTGGCAAATCCGCATTGGAGCCCAGGAAATAATGGGGGAATGTTTTGACGAAGTCGAACAGCTTTACAAAGGTACTCCTGTCGATTTTCATTGGTGTATGGGTTCCATTGAATACGATACAGTGCTCGTTATAGTACACATAGGGAGAATACTGGAATCCAAACTCCTCATGGTTCATTGTTAGCGGAATAATTCTGTGATTGTCTCTGGCCGGATGATTCACACGGCCTGCATAGCCCACATTTTCCATGCAGAGAAGGCATTTGGGATATCCGCTCTGCCTGGCAAGCTTAGCTGCTGCAATGGCTTTGGGGTCCTTTTCCGGCTTGGATAAATTTACTGTCACATCCAGATCCCCATATTCCGTTTTTGTGATCCATTTCATATCCTTTATCACGCGGTATCTTCTGATGTAATCGGAATCCTGACTAAGTTTGTAAAAATATGCAGTGGCCGCTTCCGGGGATTCCTCATACAGCGTTTTAAAGGTTTTTATCACTTCACTGGGGCGCGGCATCAGGCAGTTCATCAGCTTTGTATCAAACAGATCCCTGTACACAACACTGTTATTTTCAAGAATTCCGTTTTCTGCCGCGTAGTCCAGAAGCTCCTTTAAAGTTTGCTCCAGGGAAATTTCTCCCGCCGCCCCACAAGGCTCCTCATATTCACTAAGCCGCAGCTCCCGTAAAATCTGGTTTCTTGCATACAGCTCGTCTTCCTTTTCAAGTAAGCCTGTATTCAGGCCATACTGCACTAAATTCCGGATTGCTTCATAAATCATACCGTTACCCTCCCGCTGGAAAACCTACATTTCTTTATTGAAATATTTTGGCCCTGCCTCTTCTTCCCAACGCATTTTTATCTGAATCTTCACAAGACCAAACTGCTATCTTTTATTATAATAAAAATAAGCTGTCAATACAATCGTTTTTTATGAAATTTCCCGGTTGCCGTTCACAGAACGTCTGTGAACAGCAGCTTTCCAAGCCGCTCAGTTAAAATTCCGCCCAGAATTCCAATCAGGGCACCTGCCACGCATCCGGCCAGGAGAAGAGCCGGAAGATAATAGTAAAGCTCCGGGGTTTTCACAATGACAGCCGCAAAGGTGATCTGACCGATATTATGAAAAACCCCTCCCAAAATGCTGATTCCCACCTGGGAAAAAAGGCGGTATTTTTTTGCGGCCGCCATCACAAGAAGACTTAAAAAGCTTCCGGAAAGTCCATATATCATGCTGTATGGATTTCCAAAAGTGAACCCCACAAGCACCACCCTTAAAAGTGTCACGCAGATGGTTCCGGGAATTCCCACCAGATAAAGTCCTGTAATTGTCACCAGATTGGCAAGCCCCGCCTTCACGCCGGGGACAGGAATGGGGAGGGGAATCAGGGACTCCACGAAGCTCATAACCATGGCCAGTGCAATTAAAATTCCGTATAAAGCTACCTGTCTTGCTGCACTTTTTCCCTGCATTCCCGCTTCCCTCCGTATTCTTTCCTTTTCTTGACTTTAAAGCCCCCGTTTGCTAAAATGGGTCCAGTAAATTCATAAAGAAAGACTGGTACACATCATGAACAAACAAACCTGGATCCGCCTGTGCATCGCGGGAGCCGCTTTACTTATCGGCATGTCTGTCCTCGGTCCCTCCCGCGCCGGTGAGAAATCCCCGGAGCCCATACACAAAAGCAGCTTTCTTTTAAATACCTTTGTGGACATTACCCTCTATGACTCCAATGACACTTCTATTTTAGACCATGCCATGGACATTTGTAAAGACTACGAGGCCCGGTTCAGCAGAACCATGGAAACCAGCGAAATTTATAAACTGAACCACCGGGCCCCCGGCGAAACCGTCTTCTCCCTGTCGGAAGAAACGGCTGCCCTGCTTTCCGAAGCCCTCCAATACTGCGAACTTTCAGACGGCGCCTTCGATATTACCATAGAACCATTAAGTTCCCTGTGGGATTTTTCCGGCGGGAAAAAGGAAATTCCCGATTCGGAGGATATTTCCCGGGCTGCCCAAAAAGTAGACTATAAAAATCTCCGGCTGGAGGGAAATACCCTGACCTTCCTGTCCCCGGACACTACCCTGGACCTGGGCGCCATCGCCAAGGGTTACATTGCTGACAGAATAAAAGATTACCTGACAGAAGCCGGCGTGAAAAGCGCCATTATCAATCTGGGGGGAAATGTTCTTTGTGTGGGCGGACGCCCCGATGGCTCCCCCTTCCAGATCGGACTCCGAAAGCCCTTTGCGGACCGTACAGAGGTGATAGGAAACATGGAAATAACCGACCTGTCCATGGTGACTTCCGGAGTTTATGAAAGACATTTTGTCATAAACGGAAAAAATTATCACCATCTCTTAAATCCCCAAACAGGATACCCCTATGAAAACGGTCTGATTTCTGTCACGATCCTGTCTTCTTCCTCCTCCCGGGGCGACGGACTCTCCACCGTCTGTTTTTCTTTGGGGCTTGAGGGGGGTATGGAGCTTATTAATTCCATGGAAGGTGTTTACGCCTGCTTCATTGACGAAAATTATAACCTCTACTATTCTGATGGAATGGAAAATTTTATCCAAAAATAGCCCGCCAGTCATATCCTTTTCCGATATGCCCGGCGGGTTTATCCGCTCTTTTGACCTGCTTATACCTTAAGGCCCATGGCCTCCATTTCCGCGTTCAGAGAATCCTCACAGGAACGCATGGCAAGAATGGTCATTTCCATTAATTTCGGAAGCTCCCATCCGAGTTTTTCCGCACCCAGAGTAATGATATCTCTGGAACACCCCGCGGCAAATCGTTTGTCCTTGAATTTTTTCTTTAAGCTGGATACCTCCATATCCCTGGTACTTTTGGAGGGGCGCATTTTAGCCGCCGCCCAGATTAAGCCTGTCAGCTCGTCTGCCGCATAGAGGACCTTTTCCATCTCATGATCGGGGCTTGCGGTCACGGCCTCATGGTGCCCATAGCCATGGCTGCACACCGCATGAATTACTTCTTCCTCCGCGCCGCCTTCCTTTAACAGTCTTGGAGCCACCAGGCAATGCTCATCCGGATATTCCTCAAAGTCGATGTCGTGAAGGATTCCGCAGATCTCCCAAAAATCCGCATCCTCTCCATACCCCAGCTCGTTTGCATACCACTTCAAAACGCCGCCCACAGTCAGTCCGTGGAGCACGTGGAACGGTTCCTTGTTATGTTCTCTTAAAAGCGCAATGGCTTTTTCTCTTGTAAGTGCTGTCTGCATGTCGCATACCTCCTCGTTTGTTTTAAGCCTATTCTGGATTATAACAGAAGAAAAATCTGTTTAAAAGAGTTTTTGCACAAAAATCCAGATTCCATTTTCGGACTCTCCTGGTGGTTTTTATGGGGAAGCTGGCAATTAAATCGTCCCCCACATAATAGTCCACCTGTCCTGCCGCCATGCCGGGCTCCACCGGTGCGTTTAAAGCCTTTGCCACCTTCTTTTTTATGGTCACCGTATCATCCTTTTTCATGAGGATCTTCAAAGACAGCTCATCCGGATATTCCACCAGAAGTCCCGTGTCTGCCTCAATTCCATCGATAACCGGAATGTCGGGAAGCTCTATCCTTTCTTTCAGGACTTCGTAATAGTCAAAGTTTTCGTTTCCATAGGAAATTAATTTCCTCATATCCTGCCATTTATAGGTTTTATGGGGCGGCCAGCCACATCCTAAAAGAGCAGCAATGAAGGTCTTTTCCCCTTTCCGTACCGCACCCACATAACAGTATCCGGCCCCGTTGGTAAATCCTGTCTTGCCGGATAAGGCGCCTTCCATGGTAGTCAGAAGCGCATTATGATTGATACAGGAAAAAGAACGGGTTCCTTCCGCATTGGAAAATGTATGGGACGGAGCCCTGGTGATCTCTAAAAATTCTTCCTTTTTGGGAGACAAAAACATGCAGTACCGCATGATCAGGGCCAGCTCCCTTGCTGTGGTAGAGTGTATTTTTTCTCCCTCCTCTTCCTTTGCGTCCAGACCGTTGGGAGTAATAAAGAAGGTGTCTGTACAACCGATATCCCTGGCCTTCTGGTTCATCATATCCGCAAAGGCCTCCCGGGAGCCCGCCACATGCTCGGCGATAGCCACGGCCGAATCGTTGTGGGACTCCAGCATCAGGGAATACAGAAGATCCTTCAACTGATAGGTTTCCCCCTCCCGGATTCCGAGCTGAACATCGGGCATGGATGCCGCATAGGAAGAAACAGAAACGCCATCTTCCGGTGAAGCATATTCCAGAGCCAGAATGCAGGTCATAATTTTCGTAGTACTGGCCATAGGATGTATCTGATCCTCGTTTTTTCCAAAAAGAACTCTTCCGCTTTCCCCGTCCATAAGCACTGCCGCCTGCGCCATAAGGCCCGGCTCTTCAGAATCTGTCCCGGCCCATGAAACCATGATCTGCCCCAGTGCCATCCACACACTTAAAACTGCCGCCCTCCAGAACGTTTTTCTTCTATTTCCTGTTCCCATTCTGAAACTTCCGCACACATTTTGTTACAAGTATATGCGGTTTCATTTCTTTCTTGCCAGCTTTCTGAATTTAAGTGAAGGCGGCGTGGCAGACGGGGAATGATTCCCTATGCTCTTCGCAGCCCTTTTGGATAGTGGTTCTTTAACATTCCGCAGCCAGCCTTTCCAAATCCCAGGGAATACCCGCCGCAGGTCACCAGTACCCACCCTTTCAAGGTATTTTCACAGGGAAGGACTTCCCCTCTTAAATATTTTTCCGCCAGCTCTCCGGTTCCGATTTCCACGGTTCTTAAGGCCTGGTTTTTCTTTAAAAACAGCGCCAGAGCATGGGACGGATCCATCCGTCCCTTCTTTACAGTTCCAAGATGAAGCCCGGCACGCAGTATCTTAAGGCCGGAAAGCTTTGGCATTTCCTCCGGAATCAGATACAGATTATCGCCAAAAGCTGCAAACTGTCTGCCTTCCATGAGTCCATCCAGGCGGGACAGATTCTCCGCAAAAAAAGTCCGGAATTCATCCAGGCCCATGAGTTTCTCATTCCCCTTTTCCTTTTTTCCGGCTTTTTCTTTTCCCCGGGCTTTTTCCTTTCCCCCGGCTGTCTCCTTTTCCCAAGCTGTCTCCTTTTCCCCGGCTGTTTCCCGCACCCCTTCTTCTTCCGGACGTCCATCCTTTACAAAAAGAGCCATGAAATGCCCTTCTCCTCTGGTACAGTGGGGCCATACCCTGACGGTCTTTTTCACTTCTTCTTCCCCTCCGGCCCATTCCGGTCTTCCCTCTGAAAAGAATCCGGCACAGGAGATTTGTTTCAAATGAAATTCCGGGTGCCTTTTTAAAAACCGCACAGCAGTCTCTTCGTTTTCTTCCGGAGAAAAGGTACAGGTAGAATACACCATGCGGCCTCCGGATTTCACCATAGCCGAAGCACAGTCCAGAATTTCATCCTGCCTGCGGGCACAGAGGGTCACATGGTCCGGGCTCCACTCCTCCCTGGCGTTTTCATCCTTCCGGAACATGCCCTCCCCGGAACAGGGCGCGTCCACAACAATTCCGTCAAAAAAGCCGGAAAACACAGGCACCAGTCCTGCCGGTTCCATATTGGTTACCACCGCATTTGCGATTCCCATACGTTCCACATTCTGAGAAAGAATTTTCGCCCTGCCCCCATGGATTTCATTGCAGACCAAAAGGCCCTTCTGCCCCATTTTTCCTGCAATATGCGTGCTTTTTCCCCCCGGGGCCGCACAGAGATCAAGAATTTTCTCACCCGGTTCCGGTTTTAAGGCCTCCGCACAGATCTGGGCGCTGGGCTCCTGAATATAGTACAGTCCCGCCTCATGAAAGGGATGTTTTCCCGGCCCCATGGCCTCCTCATAATAATATCCCTCTTCACTCCAGGGAATCTTTTCAAGACCTCTTAAAAATTCCGGAAGCTCTCCTGATACCTTTAAGGGGTTGATTCGCAGCCCAAAAGTCCGCTCCCTGTCATAGCTTTCAAAAAACGCTTCTGCTTCTTCGCCCAAAAGGCCCCGCATTTTTTTTACAAACGCTTCCGGCAGCCCTTTCATGCCTGCATTTTCCTCATTTTTCATTGTATCGTTTCCTGCCTTTCGCGTACCATAACATCAGGAGGCGACATATGATAACACTATTTTCCTGGTTTCTCATCCCCTGTGTCACCTTTCTCGCGGCAGGCGGCACAGGTTATCTCACATCGAACTTTTCCGTGACGGCAAGCCTGGCTCCGGGAAGTCTCCTGCTGATCGTGTGGGCTGTCCTGACCGGAGGATTTTTTCATTTTCTCATAACCCGCATCCTCGGTCATGTCGGTTTCTTTCTTCCTGTCAGAATGGAACCGCGCCTGACCAGTATTGCCGTATTTCTTTTAATATTCTCCGTTTTTCTTCCCTACTCTCCGGAAAAGCATCCCGGCATTTCGGCCCTTCATGTGATGTCCGCCTTCACAGCCACCGTGCTCTTTTATGTGGTTATCACCATTCTGGACCTGAAGCTTTATTTCCGGTATCCAGGCCAGTTTTCCTTCCTGACCGGGCTTTTAGCCGTCGCCATTGGCGGGACCTTCAGTCTTCTGATTCTGGCGGATTTTCTCATTTCCAGCGCCCTGGAAATCTTTCTGACGGTTTTTGCAAGTCTGTGGCTGGATACCTTTTATAAAAAAGTTCGGCGCCTTTCAAAAAAATCGTAACCGTTCGCCCGATGCTTCTTGTCCGCGGTACGCGGGCCAGAAGATGCAGGGCAATATACTAACGGCCGAAGAGGGTATCTAACAGTCCGCGGCCCAGAGCGGCCCCCACGTTTCCTCCCAGACGTTTCCCAAAGGAACCTCCTACCTTTTTTCCAAGCTCATTTCCCAGCTCTCTCCCGATGGTGCCGGAAGCTGTTCTGGCTACCCGCCCGATGGCAGCCGCCTGCTTCTTCTGGGCTCTTTCCTTCTTTTTCTCCTCTTCCTTTCTGGCCTGCGTCCGCTCCTTTTCCTCTTCTCTTAAATTTTGTTCCTCAATATTTTTTCTCTGTAAAAATTCATAGGCGGAATCTCTGTCCACCATCTCCTGGTAACGCACGGACAATGGATTTTCCACTATTTTCTGTTTTCTAAGGCTGTCCCCGATGGAGCCCATTTTACTCCTGGGCGGCAGAATATTTCCCCTTTCCACCATGGACGGACGGCCCTCCTCATCCAGGAAAGAAATCAGCGCCTCACCGATTCCAAGATTTGTAATGGCTTCCAGGGTATCAAAGGCCGGATTCGGCCGGAAAGATTCGGCCGCTGCCTTCACCTTTTTCTGCTCCGCCGGAGTATAGGCATGAAGGGCATGCTGCACCTTATTTCCAAGCTGGGCCAGGACATCGTTCGGAATATCAGACGGATTCTGTGTGATAAAATAAATTCCCACACCCTTGGACCGGATTAACTTCACCACCTGCTCAATTTTCTGAAGAAGAGCCTTGGGCGCATGTTCAAAGAGCAAATGGGCCTCGTCAAAAAAGAACACCATTCTTGGTTTCTCCAGGTCACCGGCCTCCGGCAGCGTCTCAAAAAGCTCTGACAGCATCCAGAGCATGAATGTGGAATACATCACCGGGGTGTTAATCAGGCTCTGACAGTCCAGGATATTGATGGTTCCTCTGCCGCTCATATCTGTGGAAAACCAGTCCCTGATATTTAAGGCAGGCTCCCCAAAGAACTGATCGCCGCCCGCGTCCTCCAGCGCCACCACAGCTCTTGTAATAGCGCCCAGACTCTGCTTACTCATATTCCCATACTGAGCTGAGTACTCCTTGCTGTTTTCATATGCATACTGAAGCATGGCCCGGAGATCTTTGGTGTCAATCAAAAGCAGCCCGTCGTCATCTGCAATCTTAAAGATCACCCGCAGAATATCGCTCTGGGTTGGATTTAAGTCCATCAGCCTGGCAAGCAGCGTGGGCCCCATTTCGCTGATTGTGGTCCGCAAAGGAATTCCTGACTCTCCGAAAATATCCCAGAAGCAGACCGGATAGGAACAGAAGGAAAAACCGGATTCCGGAAGGCCGAACTGTTCCATCCGCTTCATCATGTCTCCGTTTTCCGTTCCCGGCTCACACATTCCCGCCAGATCACCCTTTACGTCAGCCAAAAATACAGGAACTCCGCAATCGCTGAAAGACTCCGCCATAACCTTTAAAGTAATCGTCTTTCCTGTACCCGTGGCCCCCGCGATCAGTCCGTGGCGGTTTGCCATCTTAGGCAGCACGGAAATTTTTTTGTTCCCTGCAAGCGCCATCCAGATTTCGTTATTTTTATACATCACCAATTCCCCCTGTCAACTTTTTTCCGTAGATTCTGCCCTTATTATATACAAAATTCCATAAAATCACAAGCAAAAGAGCGTGGAAACCAACTGGGCATCCACGCTCTCTTTCCCTTTTTGCTTTTTGAAAAAACAGTTCAGCCTTGCATGAATTTAAAGCTCAATTCTGTACTCGGCAGAACCCTCGCCGTTTACAGCGTAATAGGCGGCGTTCTCCTCCGGCTTTACATAAATATCCAGAGTCTTAATATCAGAAGCCTTATTTCCAAGGGCCTCGTATGCCTTCGTTACAGCCTCTGTCAGATCTTTCTCCGAAAATTCTTTTCCGGCAAACTGTACATAAACAGCACTCTTTACAGATTCTACGGTGCTCTTTATTGGAGCCTTTGTCTCCTTAAGGGGTGCATCAGGCTTTTTCACTCTTGTTTCAGCCTTCTTACCTGCAGTTTTTCCTCTGGAAGTCTTTGTTGCTTCTTTCTTATCCGCATCCAGTGCCAAAGCAACAGTTTTTGTCTCAACAGCATCAGCAGCGGTCTTCTTTGCGCCTGCCATAATTTTTCCTCCTAAAAAATCGTTTCCAACTTCTGTCCAATTCTCTTCTTGCCTGATTCTCTGCTGTCCGTATCCTATGTAATCCTGATGTCTTTTTTATTTGTTAAGAAAATTATACGCCTATGAACAGATTTTGTCAATAAAGTAACATACTTTCCACGTTTTCCACAATTTTCAGGAGATTTCTTTTCAATTATTGTAACAGTGTAACTGTTTTGCAGTTCTGTCCAGAGCCGCCTATTCCTCCAGCTTAAACCCCGGAATCACCTCGCTCCAGCTTGAAATTCCTATGATTTCCTTGGCAAATTCTGTGTATTTTAAGGACTGCTTTGTATCAATATATTTGAATACATTATAAATATTCTTCGGCATAACGGCAGCCACCTTGTCATTCCTCTCCATATCCACAGTCCATATACCAAAAGCGCAGGACTCGTTGACTTCCACCACGGCATCCACCTGACGGTTTAAAATGAAAGCATCAATGTAAGGGTTTGCATCTACCAGGTAATATGCGTAAGCATAGGCGGCTGCCTGAATGTCATAAACCTTTCCTCTTGTGGGACTGTCTGATGTGAAGCCCTCTTCCGAAAGGATGATATGACGGACCTGGCCGTCTGCGGTACGCATATGGGACTGCTGGAAGTAATCTGTCAGCACATTTAAATTTTTAAAGTTCACCACCGGAGAGTCCACAGTATCGTTGACTGCTCCTGTCTGATCATCGTCCCAGAATTCCGGCTCTGTCAGCGGATGGGGATAAGGATGGTAGGCAAGGCCCCAGTCAATGTTCCCTTCATCCCGGATTCCCGCATTAAAAAGATCAATAAAGTCTCTGGCTCCATACATCAGTGTACTGTTCTCCCGCCTCCACTCGTAATCGGTGGAAAAGAAAACACGGGCGTTTTTGCTGTGGCTTTTGATGGCCGTGTAAGCTACCCGGAAGCATTTCTCATAGAGCTTCGTGTAGGGGGCCAGCTCCATGGGACCCACATAGTTCCAGTTTCTATTGTTGTTGACCTCATTTCCCACAATCCAGTTGGACACCCGGCCGTGATTATAATCGGAGCCGGAATATCGTTCTGCCATAAAAGATAACAGCGCCCTCGTGGTCTCGAAGCCCTCTTTTGTGGAAACATTAAAACCATAATAGAGGGCGCCGGAGGTTTTTGGCACACCGGCCTCATGAAGTTCCGGAAAAGCCTCGTTCCAGCCGTTTAACAAAATAGCCGTAACAATGATCCCCTTATTGGAGAAGGAACTGATCATTCTGTCATAGCTTTCTATCAGTTCTTTATTGAAGTGATACGTCACTCCATTATAGCTGTATTCCAGCTCTCCTCCGATCAGATGATGGTAGGGGATATTGATGGTGGTGTGTTTTACACCCAGATTCAGGGCATCTCCCAGCATATCCAGTTCAATAAGCAGCCCCTTTTTGCTCATGGCATCCGGATATTCTTCCGTGAAAGAAGCCACAACTTCAGGGTTTGTAATATAAATGGGATTGCTGATGGCCTGGTATGTATTTCCCGTCTTTAAAGCCACCACAAACCGGGAATACAGCATGGAATCTGCCACATTTCCGGAATAAGGCAGGGAAAATTTCAGCTCTCCCCCCTTATTGCACCAGGAAATATAATCCGTCCTGGTTCCGATTTCCGCCTCATACGGAGAAAGCTCAAACAGATAATAATATCCGTCATCTGGTGTCTCTCCTTCATTCAAAGTTCCCGAAACAGCCGTTCCGGTCACCACAACGGTATTTTTCCCTTCCACTGTACATGTTGTCAGGGATGCACTGTCATAAGCAAAGCTTGTGAAGCATCCAAAAACCGCGGCCATGAGAAGCCCCATAAGAAGAGGTCCTGCTTCGCGGATTCTTTTCCTTTTTTTCATTCCGTATTCCTGCCTTTCCAAATTTTGTCTTATTTATTATACTATGGCAACCTTAAATTACGCTTATAATATTTTTACATTTTACTTAAGAAAGTAAGGCAAATTTCACGACAGCAAGGGCGGCAAGATTGGCAGCTCCATGAATCAGCACAGGAGCCTTCACGGTCCGGCAGATTTCCATGGAGTATGCCAGAATGAGTCCCATAAGGAAGCCATAAATCCCCTGGCTTACGTTTCCATGGTACAGGCCGAAGAACGCTGCGGAGAGGAAACCGGCCGTCCTGGGTGTAAACAGTTCTTTGAAACGCATGTAAAGAATCCCCCGGAAAAATAATTCCTCCAGCAGGGGGGATGCCACGAGAAGGACCAGGCTCTGAAGCAGGAAATCCCCGGAAAGAAGGGCTCCCTCCGCCTTCCCATAGTCCATATCTCCCATGGCCGCCGTCACAAACCGAAAAAGAAGTGACAGGAAAAATCCGGTCACAATGCAGAGCGCCGCCCGTTTAAAGCTCCAGTTTTCCTCTCCCCGAAACACCGCATCCTCTTTATAAAAATGTACCAGCATGGGGACTGCCAGGATTGCCCTGAATAATGTATCCCACAAAACAGCAGCCTCTCCAAACAGTGTGACATGCCCCATGGGAATCTCCACCAGGCAGGCCACAGAAAGGCAAAAAAGTGTTGGTATCAAAATTCTTCGTATCCGTATTTTCATTGATTTTTCATCCCTTTTCCTGACTTTTGGTAACAGTTCGGACGGCCTCTGGACTGTCACGGTTTCTGCCATCTTACCACAATTCCTCTCCCGCTTCCATAGTTTTTGTAACAGTTCGGCCATTGCGAAGATTCAGAGCGAAAAATACGTTGAAAGCCTGGCAGGAAGATGCATGGCTGAACGGCTGCCACTTTTTTCGTCATGGGACAATTTGTATTCCCCATATACTTTATAAAAAACAAAGAAGCATATATCCCATGCCCAGAATCAAACACTGGAAGGCGGCGACTGCCGTCCTTCTCCTTTTCAATTTCGCCTTTGGTGCCGGAACCCTGGCGGCCGCCCTCACCCAGAAGTTCACAGAGACCGCCGCCGTTTCCTCATCTGCCGACGGGAACTGGGGGTTAAGTTTTCAGACGGAAGGAAAGCCGCCGGTGGCCAACGCCACTGCGGACCAGTTAAAAGCCTACAATGCCAGCTATGCAGAAATGACTGAGGAAAAAGTAATCTATCTGACCTTTGATGCCGGATATGAAAATGGAAATACCCCGGCCATTCTGGATGCCTTAAAAAAGCATCAGGTGCCTGCGGCTTTTTTTGTGGTGGGAAACTATCTGGAAACCAGTCCGGACCTGGTAAAGCGAATGCTTGCGGAAGGTCACATTGTGGCAAACCATACCTACCACCATCCGGACATGTCAAAAATCGCCTCAAAAGAATCTTTCTCAAAAGAGCTCACAGACCTGGAGGCCCTGTATACCGAAATCACCGGACAGACCATGCCGAAATACTACCGCCCTCCCCAGGGGAAATACAGCGAGGCAAACTTACAGATGGCAAAGGATCTGGGATACCATACCTTTTTCTGGAGTCTTGCCTATGTGGACTGGTATCAGGACAAACAGCCATCCAGAGAAGAGGCCTTTAAAAAGCTTCTGGGCCGTATCCACCCCGGAGCTGTTGTACTGCTCCACAGCACCTCTTCCACCAATGCTGCCATTCTGGATGAGCTGCTGACCAAATGGGAGGACATGGGCTATACATTCAAATCCATTGACGCCCTGGCAGCTTCCGGCTCCGGCCCACAATAATCCTCTGTGTCACGCCCCCGGCACAGGTGCATAGCACCGGACTTTCACTTTGCATGTGCATGCATAAACGTGCAAAAAACCGCCATCCCTTTTTCATTCACCGGACGGCGGTTCTTTTTTCTTAATCCGGCTCTACAATTCTGTACCCCACTCCCACCTCTGTGAAAATATACTGGGGCTCCGCCGGATTTTTTTCAATTTTTCTCCTGATATTGGCCATATTTACACGAAGAATTCTGTTGTCACTTTTCATGTTAGGCCCCCAGATCTCTTTAATAATGTAGTCATAAGTCATGACTTTTCCGGCATATTTTCCGAGAAGGCTTACAATTTTATACTCATTCTGTGTAAGGCCAACATCCTTTCCTTCTTTATACACTCTGTGCTTGTCATAATCAATGGTCAGATCGCCGGACACAAACAGGCCGCTCGCCGCCCCATTCTGGTTAAAACAGGCCGTGCGGGTATGGCGGATTGCCGTGCGGATTCTGGCCAGCAGCTCTGATGTACCAAAAGGCTTCGTAATATAATCGTCAGCACCCAAATCCAGCGCCTCTACCTTATCTCTTTCATGGGTTCTGGCCGACACTACGATCACCGGCATGGTTGACCATTCCCGGACACTCTTCAATATTTTCATCCCGTCCATGTCCGGCAGTCCCAGATCCAGAAGCACCACGTCGGGACACTGGGAAGTAATCAGACTGTATGCCTCTGCTCCTGTCTGCGCCATAATTACATCATAGTGGTTAGCCTCCAGCACTGTCCTGAAAAAATTGCCGATTCTTTTATCATCTTCGACCACCAAAATTCTGTCTTTAATCTCCATATTCTGTTTCTCACCTTTTCGGAAGCCAGAACATCATTCTGGCACCGCCTTCTTTTCTGTTCTCAGCTTTCATATTGCCTTTATGTGCCCTGACAATACTCATGCAAACGGAAAGTCCGATTCCCATGCTGCGTTTGGAATCGCTTTCTTCCCCCTCCCTGGCCTGGAGATTTCCCTCAAATATTTTGGGAAGAATATTCTCCCGAATTCCCAGACCATCATCATCTACGAAAACCTGTACTCTGTCTTCCTGCTCCACAACCGCAATGGCAATCTTTGTCGTTATCTTTCCATGGAGCACGGAATTTTCCAGAAGATTCACCAGCACCTGCTCAATGAGAATGCCGTCCATGGGAACTAAAAAAAGCTCCTGCGGCAGGTCCACAGATACCTCCACATCGGGAAATCTTTTTTTAAATTTCAGCACGGCGCTTCCGATAATTTCCTCAATCAGCTCCTCCCGCTTGTCAATTCTGGCATTCTCTCCTCCCATCCGTGTAACGGAAAGAAGATTTTCCACAATCCGAATCAGCCACTGGGCCTCCGACCGGATATCTTTTACAAAATCCATCCTTTTTTCCTCTGTCAGGGAATCATAGGTATCAATGATAGCGGAAGCGGCGCCTATGATGGAAGTCAGCGGAGTACGGATATCATGGGAAACAGCCCTCAAAAGATTTCCCCTCATTTTTTCCTTCTCTGCCTCCAGCCGGATCTGCTCCTGCTTTTTTATTCTGGTCGTCATCGCACTGACGCTGCATGCTACTGCCAGCATGGCTACAAAGGTTAATGGATAGCCTGTAATTGCAAAGTTTATTTCAAAGTAGGGGTATGTGAATACATAATTTACGCCTGCCACGGCAATCATGGACGCCAGAATTCCATATACATACCCCTCTGTCAGTCTGGATACAAAAAATACTGCCAGCACAAACAGCAGGGGAACATGAGTATCAGAATCAGAAAAGGGCTGAAGCAGGAAACAAAACAGCGTTACAAACCCTAAAATACCAAAGGTAATTGCAATATTTATTATAATATTCCATTTTTTCGAAAGCATAACGGCTCCATCCTTACTTTTTCGCATATCTGATTGTATTGTATCATATTTTTCCGCTAAGATTCCGCTAAATATGATTCACGGGAGAATCCGGCATCCTGTTGCATAAAAAAAGCTCCTGACCATTTGGCCAGAAAGCTCTTCTTTCCTATCGGTATAAGGAATACCCATATTTCAATTTCCGATAGATCTTCCATACGATTATAACCGGTATACATACGGTGATTGCAATGGTCGGGAATCCTCCCACCACTGCAAGGAGAATCATCATAATTACACTGACTATGCTGCCCATACCTATGTCCTCTTCTTTCTGCTTTTTAATTTTGTCTGTATCATAGCATACAATATGAGGCCCATCCACTGTACTCCCCTGTTTTTAGCCCGGTCTTTATTTCCTTACTGATTTTTTAACAGGATTTTTACAAAGTTGGACATAATTCTTGAAGGACCGCCCCTGTGATGCTATAATATAATAATGTAAGGGCAAAAGATCACGTATGACATGCCTGCATGTCAGTCCATGACTTTGGAACCCGCAAAAGCACTGAAAAACATGACCTTTTCCCCTGGCATCTTATACATAAAAGCCTCAAAATTATGGAGGAACTCCAAATGGAGAAAAGACGAGCCAAAAACAGTCAGATCATTAATGGGATTGCATTTTTCTTTTCTGTATTTTTTCTTCTGTCCGCTCTGGTGGCTGCCTTTTACACCGGTGAGTTTGGGAGTGTATTTCACGACTGGTACCTGATTATGATTTCTCCATGCCCTCTGGTTACCGACTATCTGGCCATAGGCGGTCTGGCAAGTGCCATGTTAAATGCAGGGGCCTGCAGTATGTCCTGTTTTCTGTTCATGATCTTGTTAAAGGGAAAATCTCATGCAAACACCCTGGCAGGTTACTTTCTTGTGGTAGCCCACTGTTTTTACGGCCTGAATTTTCTCAACATGTGGCCTTGCTTTCTGGCCCCCTTCCTCTACTTCAGGCTGAAGCAGTTAGACTACAAAAATAATCTCCATGTCTGTATGTTTGCCACTTCCTTCGGACCTTTCATCAGTGAGTTTTTATTCCGGTATACGTTAAAGGAACCCCATGTCTTTGGGCAGGCCAGCCTGACCTTTTCAGGAGTGCTCCTGGCCCTTTTATTCTCCGTTGCACTGGGCTTTGTGATCCCGGCCATTCTGCCCGGAGCGAGGGCCTGGCACAAGGGCTACAATCTCTATAACGGCGGCCTGGCCTTTGGGCTCTTCGGATTTCTGGTCTTTAATTTTATGTACAAAACCATGGGCATCGAACCGCCCGCAAGCCCCCGGTACATCAACCCCATTTATGACAGCTTTGGCCATTCCTACCGGGCATACGGAACGGTTTTCTTCCTGATTTTATTCTCCGCCTGCATTCTTTCCGGTTTTTTCTTAAATGGCAAAAGTTTCCGGGGCTACATCCACCTTGTGAAAGATACAGGATATGTCAGCAACTTCGCAGACAAATACGGAATGCCCCTCTGCCTTATCAATATTGGTATTTACGGCCTTTTCTTTCTTCTCTACATTCATCTGGTGATTCTCTTTACAGAGGGCGCCGGTTTCACAGGCCCCACCATCGGCGTCATTTTAGCCGCCCTGACCTTCACGGCCATGGGACAGCATCCAAGAAACGTGTGGCCCATCCTGGCCGGTTATCAGCTTTTATATATTACCACGATTTTCCTCTGTTCCGTCAGCCGGGGAGAACTGACCTGGTCCATCTCCACTCAGGGGTACATCAATGGAGTAGCCTTCGCCACCGGACTCTGTCCCATTGTGGGACGCTATGGAATCCGTGCCGGACTGGCGGCGGGATTCATGTGCGCCTCCATGTGCACGGCCACCAGCGCGCTCCACGGCGGCCTTGTTCTCTACAACGGCGGATTTACTGCAGGAATCACTGCCTTAATTCTTCTTCCGATACTGGAACACTATGTCCCCAATGTCAGGGAGCAGATGAAGAGTAAATCCATACTCCTGAAAACTATGATCGCCCTGGACGAAACCTCTTCCGGCAGAAAAAAACAGAGCCAGGATTCCCATGGCTCTGCCGGACATTGATTCTATTTGTTTTTTTCGATACTCTTTACCGTGAGGACCTGGTTCTTCACGGTAAATTTTATTTCATATCCTGCAAACTCCATTCCATACACCCGCTCAGGGTCATTCTGGTAAGAGGGCCTGGGATCATGGGCCAGAACAGCCATGAGAGAGGATCTCTTTTTTTTCTCCACAACCTCCAGCCACGGCTCCCCGATCTCTACCGTCAGTCCATACTCTTTTGTATGGTCTGTAAATCCCCCGGAGGCTTCGGGATGGCTGTCCACAAAGGGCAGGTATGGCTTAATATCAAAGATGGGAGTTCCATCCATCAAATCAGCACCGGACACCCAAAGTACGGGGCCCTGTTCTTTACGAAACTCCACCGAATCCAGCCGGACACAGGATAGTCCCACCGCATTGGGTCTGAACGGAGAACGGGTGGCGAATACACCCTTTCTTTCATTTCCTCCCAATCTCGGAGGACGCACAGTTGCAGACCAGCCGCTTCGCACAGCTTCCGAAAATTCCCAGATCAGCCAGATATGGGAAAATTCCTCAATCCCCCTTAAGGCATCGGGATTTCGGTATTCTTTCTCAAATACAATTTCCGCCTTCAGGTCTTCGATGAGACCGCTCTGCCTTGGAATTCCAAATTTTGTCGGAAAATCCGTATGAATTCTGGCGATTGCATGAAAATATCGTCCCTGCTCATTCAATTTTCTTCCACCCGCCAGATCTCTTATCCATTTATTTTTTCCAGAATTGCATCGCCCACCTGAGATGTGGTGGAGGTTCCAAAAAGGTCCGGTGTCAGATATCTGCCATCCTCCAATACGGCTTCAATGGCATCCAGCACCTTCTTGCCCCAATCCTCATGTCCGAAGAAATCCAGCATCTGGGATGCCGCCCATACAGATGCCATGGGATTTGCGATTCCTTTTCCGGCAATGTCAGGCGCTGAACCATGGATAGGCTCAAACATGGACGGATACTTCCGCTCCGGATTCAGATTTGCGCCGGCGGCCAGACCCATTCCGCCAGAAATGGCCGCCCCCAGATCGGTCAGAATATCTCCAAATAAGTTGCTGGTTACCACCACCCCGAATCGTCCGGGATCCTTCACCATAAACATGCTGGCGGCATCCACCAGATAGGAATGTGTTTCCACATCCGGATACTCATCGCCAACCTCTTTAAAAATCTGATCCCAGAAAACCATGGAATAGTTGAGGGCATTTCCTTTACTGATGCTGGTCAGGCTGCGTTTTTCCTTTCTTGCAGTCTCGAAAGCATATCGGATAATCCTTTCACATCCCACTCTGGAAAAGACCCCATCCTGGATGACCACCTCATTGGGCTTATTTTTAAACAGCCAGCTTCCGCTTCCGGCATATTCGCCCTCACTGTTTTCCCGGATGAAGGTCATGTTGATATCTTCCCGGGCCACATCTTTTAAGGGACAGGGAGCGCCTTTTAGAAGTTTCACCGGGCGCAGGTTCACATACTGGTCAAAATTCTTACGGATCGTCAGCAAAAGATCCCACAGGGAAATATGGTCCGGCACTCCGGGATATCCCACGGCTCCCAGATAAATGGCGTCATAGCCCTTTAAAATCTCAATTCCGTCTTCCGGCATCATCCGGCCGTTTTTCAGATAATATTCGCAGCCCCAGGGAAACCAGGTATCCTCAAACTGAAACCGGCCGGAGAGCTCCGATACCCGTTTTAACACCTTCATTCCCTCACGAAGCACCTCAGGCCCCACACCATCTCCGGGAATCACTGCAATTTTGTATGTATCCATTCTTCACTCCTCCATTCTTTTCATTTTCATAACTGTTCCGTGCTCTTAAAAATTCAAACAGGCTACCCCGCGACCACCATGTTTTCGTACGGTCAGTGTGGTGGATTCCCTCGATTCGCTGAGGCAGGCTCCGCGCAGACCTATTTGAACTGTTATTAATTTTCTTCTATATGATACAACGACCAGACACGGATATTGATTGTCTCCACTGCCAGACCACAGTATTCACAGAATTTAGCACCCAGATTCTTTAAGGGCGCTCCGCAATTGGGGCAATTGACTCCGGTCACTTTCCTGTTATCCGGAAGCTTTTCCACATCCTGAACATACACCCACTCCATGTCATAACGGGTCTGTTTCTTTTTAAGTTCCGGCTCCTTCTCCTCCTTTTTCCATCTGGCATACCGGTATTCCACTGCCGACTGAAATACTACGGTACAGCATCCGTCTCCTTTTTCGTACCTGGAAATGGCAGACTGATGGATTCTTATATTCTGAAATCTGACCCGGACTCCCTGCCTCTTATCATCCGCGATCCGCAGGCGAATCTGATCTTTCAAATCCGGGGAAGCATTTTTTAAACAGGCCATATCCTGACTCTCCACGGCACCAAGGGCCTCTTTTAGCTGATTCTCTGATTTCTGCCGGAATTCTTCATAAGAGAACTCCGGAAAATCTCTGATAATTCTTGGCAGACAGATTCTTGTCATCGCCGACACAGATTTGGGCCTTTCTTCCACCAGCTCCCCCTGTTTTTTAATCCCCTCGATCAGAGAATCTGTTCCAAAAGCCGCCCTGGAAATCCGCCTTAATTTCCACCGGATATAAAACACGCCAATTCCGGCTCCCATCATAAGAACCAAAAGGCCGGTCAAAATACCTTCTCTCATAGGATATCCTCCGAACCGGCCGCAAGCCAGGAAACCAGTTTTTCCATACAGTTTTTGGCATCCCGGTATCCGTTTTTATATGTTTCGACAATCTCGTTTCCGTTGTGGGACATCCGCCCGATGGTCAGGGCCTTTGACGGACGGATGACAAAAATTTTTCCCGCTGCCTCCAGCCGTTCAATATCTTTTAATTCCTTATTATATACTTTTGGACGGTTTTCCAGAGCTTTTGCAAACTCCGGATACCTTCGGAAAAACCGCCTGGCCATGGTGGAATGTCTCTCTTTTTTCACATATCCCTTTTGTCTGGTGAGAACCACCACATTCCTCTTAAACCCCATATTCATAAAGGCCTTTACGGGAATGCTGTCAGCGCAGCCGCCGTCCAGAAGCTTTTTTCCATCCGTCTCCACAATTTTTGACACATAGGGAAGGGAAGCCGAAGCCCGCATACAGTCAATCTGAGTCCTCATATCTTCTATTTTTATATATTCTGCTTTCCCGGTTTCCACATTGGTGCAAGTCACATAAAACTCTGTCCGGGATCTTTGAAAGGCATCATAATCGTAAGGATCCAGCACCTCCGGCAAATCATGGTAACAAAATTTTTCGTCCACCAGATTTCCGGTGCGGAAAAAATTCCAGTAGCTCATGAACCGCTTATCCCTGTAATATTTTTTATAGTAGCGGATGCTCCTTCCTTTCTGTCCGGAAACAAAAGAGCATCCATGGATGGCTCCGGCAGAAACACCGATCACACCGTCAAAGGTAATCTGATTTTCCATAAATGCATCCAGGACCCCAGCCGTATAAATCCCACGCATGCCGCCGCCTTCCAGCACCAGACCTGTCTTTTCCCTGTTTTCCATGCTGTCATCCACTCCTTTGCCAGCCTGATTTCCGTATGCCTATTATTCTATCTCATTCTCTCTGTCAAGTCAAGAAACCAGGACGCACCTCTTGTCCGTTTCCTGCATATCATACAGCATATCTAATATCTAAAGGAGTTACCTCATGCCAGATAATTTTAATAATTTTTCTCAAAACAATCCCATTCAGGAACAGCAAAACCGCCGCCCCTGGGGCTGCCCGCCATGTCCTCCCTGCCCTCCTCATCGCTGCCCTCCATGTCCTCCCCAGCGCTGCCCTGGTGGCCCCTGGAATAACCGGCCCGGAAATAACTGGAACAATCCGGGCAGCAACTGGCCCTGGAGATAAGCTCCCGGGAAGAACCCAAAATCGTCAGTCCATCCATTCGGTGAAAAAACATCCACCGGATGTTTTTACCGTATGCCCGGCAAGTCAAAAATCCGGTGTTCACTCTGTTCTCAGAGTGGAACACCGGATTTTCAGCACATTGCCGCCGCCTGGATCCCTGCAATTGCGCCATCTGCCACTGCGGTGGCTACCTGTCTCACCTTTTTCACCCGGATATCTCCTGCTGCAAATACTCCCGGAATTTCTGTCTGCATGGAATCATCAACCGGAATATACCCCTCATCCAGTTCTAATTCTGTGTACATTTGTGTATTTGGAACGATACCTGCATATACAAACACTCCGCACTCCGCATCTTTTACCATCTGTTTCTTCCCGCTTTTGTTATCTGTTAATTCCAGCTCCTCCACCGCATCGTTTCCATATACAGCCGTGAGGCTTGCATGGGGCATAATTTCAATATTATCGCGGGCAGCTACCTTATCTCTAAATTCCTGTATACATACAAGTTCATCTTCCACACAGACAATCGTTACTTTACGTGCTGTCCGGGCCAGATAAAGAGCCTCCTTTACTGCTCCGTCCGCTCCGCCGATCACATAAACATTCTTGTCCCTGTAAGCCCAGCCATCTTTCGGCGCATTTAATCTGACCCCCTTTAAATTTTCCCCGGGAATCCCCAGCATACGTCCGGAACCGCCATTTGCCAGAATTAAGGTTTTCGATTCATAGCTTTGCTCGTCCGTCGTAACCTTTTTTTGCCGGCCGGCAAGCTCTGTCTTTATCACATTTTCATAGCGAATTTCCACACCGGCGCCAAGTGCCTGTTGTTTCATCCTGTCAGCAAACGTCCTGCCTAATTCTTCGTGGTCGGCTGTCAGATAGTGTGTAACTGTGGACACTGTTCCAATTAAACCTCCCACCTGCTTTTTTTCCAGCACTAAAACTTTTTTTCCTCTGCTTTTCCCATAAACAGCCGCGCTGATGCCGGCCGGTCCTGCGCCGATAATAATGATGTCGTACATTTCAAAAAACCTCCTGCACACCCAAACTCCATTGTCTTATAAAAATCCATTTAAAATCGGCTCCGCCGATGGGATTTTTGCTTCCTGGCTTAAGTTTTCTTACGGTCAGTTCAGCCTTAATCTTCATGAGGCTGAACTATTACAATTATATTTTTACTCTTTTTAAATATATTATTCATAATCGCTCCCGCACTGCAATCCATTTGCAGCCGGTAGCCGTTCAGGTATCTTTTGTTTTCATGGCCTGATTTCATCGCAAAAGGAACTGCGATTTCATATTTCTTTTCATTTTGTTGTTATAACAACGGATTATTATTATTAATCAGAGTATACTATGTTTGAAAATTCGAGGTCCCGTGGGAGTGCTTTGCATCCTATGGATATACCAGTTTATATTTTCATTTTGGAGGTAGAAATGGAACAAAAAATGTTTTGTTATCAATGTCAGGAAACAGCCGGATGTAAAGGCTGTACCATATCTGGTGTATGTGGAAAAAAACCAGATGTGGCCGCTATGCAGGACCTTCTGGTCTATGTAACAAAAGGGATTTCATCCGTTACAACCGCTTTGCGGAAAGAAGGAAAACCGGTAACATCTGAAATCAACCATCTGATTGCGTTTAATCTGTTCACAACTATCACAAATGCAAATTTTGATAAAGAGAACATCAGGGCCAGAATCCACGCCACTCTGGCAGCGAAAAATTCCCTTCTGAAGGAAGTTCAGACCCCTTCCGTTTTACCTGAAGCCGCACAGTGGGATGGTTCCGGCAACTGGGAAGAGAAAGCCGGGACAATAGGTGTTCTCTCCACGAAAAACGAAGATATCCGCTCGCTGCGTGAACTGATCACCTATGGGCTGAAGGGCCTGTCCGCTTATTCGAAACATGCCAGCGCGCTTCTTCATGATGATGAAGAAATTGATGCCTTTCTTCAGCGTGCACTGGCAGCCACATTGGATGAGGATCTCAGTGCAGACGACCTGATTGCACTGGCACTTGAAACCGGAAAGTATGGTGTGTCCGGTATGGCCCTGCTTGACAAAGCTAACACAAGTGCCTATGGAAACCCTGAAATAACAAAAGTAAACATTGGCACAGGAAAAAATCCCGGCATTCTGGTCTCCGGCCATGACCTGCGGGATTTGGAAATGTTGCTGAAACAGACACAGGGAACCGGTGTGGATGTTTATACCCACTCAGAAATGCTCCCTGCCCACTATTACCCTGCATTTAAAAAGTATCCAAATTTCATAGGTAACTATGGAAATGCATGGTGGCAGCAGCAGACAGAATTTGAGTCTTTTAACGGCCCTATTCTGATGACAACTAACTGTATCGTACCACCCAGAGAAAGTTACAGGGACCGTCTGTATACAACCGGAGCAGCCGGTTATCCGGGGTGCCGCCATATTCCGGGAGAAATTGGGGAACAAAAGGATTTTTCTGAGATTATTGAGCATGCAAAAAAATGCGCCGCTCCGAAAGAAATTGAAACAGGTGAAATCATTGGGGGATTCGCCCACGCGCAGGTTATGGCTCTGGCTGATCAAATTGTGGAAGCTGTCAAAAGCGGCGCTATCAAAAACTTTGTAGTCATGGGAGGCTGTGACGGACGGGCCAGGAGCCGCGACTACTATACAGAATTTGCCAGGGCACTTCCAAGGGATACGGTGATCCTCACTGTTGGCTGTGCAAAATACAAATATAACAAACTGCCTCTGGGTGATATCAATGGCATCCCGCGGGTTTTAGACGCAGGTCAGTGCAATGACGCCTATTCTCTGGCAGTGATTGCACTGAAACTCAAAGAGGTTCTTGGCCTGGATAATATCAATGACCTGCCGATTGTATACAATATCGCTTGGTATGAGCAAAAAGCTGTTATCGTTTTGCTTGCGCTTTTATACCTTGGTGTAAAAAATATCCATCTCGGCCCTACGCTTCCGGCATTCCTCAGTCCGAATGTGGCAAATGTTCTGATCGAAAAATTCGGTATTACGGGAATCCGTACGGTGGAAGAGGATTTAAAGCTCTTACGTAAATAAAAACATCTTGTTTTTCAAAGAGTGAACCTGACGTGGCAGATGGAAATTCAGGCAAGGCATTTGGCGAAGTATAAATGTGTCAGTACACCGGCGTAAAGCAGGCCCCTCTTTCACAGGAGGGGCCCTGTTTCATTAATATGTAAGGGTGAAATGGGAGAAAGTCTTTGACATGTATTATCATATGTAAATTGTTTTTCCAAATTCATAGGCTTCTTGCAGGTGATTTGTTTTATTAATCTGGGGCCTTCCATTTGTGCTGCCACAGCCTCCGGCTAACAGCATACCTTTGTCATGGAATCCAATATAGTTAATTATTGTGAATTTATAATAAGAAACTGCCTGTTCATACGTCCAAAAATAATTATCCGCCGAAGTCATAAGCAGTGCGGCATCTTTAACCGGATATTTTTCATAACGCCCCAGCGGCGGATTATTATCCGTTTCAGCAATGCAGTAAAAGCGTTCTATGAATGCCTTTATTAAGATCCCATCGAATCAATACTGCTCTCATCATGTTTCCTTATCGCGGCGTTTGCGAACTATCAAAACCCCTGCTGTCACTTCCGTATAGCGAAAGCAGCCTTCTACATGGTCATTGATGATCCCGCAGGCCTGTAAATGAGAATACACAGTAACAGAACCGAGATATTTAAATCCACGCTTTTTCAAATCTTTACTAACCACGTCTGACAGTCCGTTTTTGGCAGGCAGCTTCCCTTTCTGGTGCCCCATGTATTGTATCGTCTTCCCTTCTGAAAACCTCCACAGATACTCACTGAACGTACCGAACTCCTCCCGGATTTTCAGGAAACATGCCGCATTATGAATAACTGCCTCAATTTTTCTCCGGGATCGTATCATTCCTTCTGTTTTCATAATTCTCTGGATATCAGCCTCCTGGTAGGCCGCTACCTTTTCATAATCAAACCCGTCAAAACATTCTCTGAATATTTCCCGCTTCTGAATCATCATATTCCAGTTCAGCCCACACTGCATGGCTTCCATCATCAGAAACTCGAACTGTTTCCTGTCATCATGCAGCGGCACTCCCCATTCTTCATCATGGTATTTAATCATTTTTTCATTGCACAGACACCATCCGCACCGTTCCATACGATCTCCCTCCCTGTTTCATCCTGTTCCCATATGCCAAATTTCTTTCGGCATCTGTCTTCGGATAAAAGTCCCACTTTATCCATTCCTATCTCAAGACATCCAACTTCATCATCAGTGCTTTCTACTGCACCCCGGACACATTAATATGAGCCGCTTCTGCTTCCTGATTCAGTCAATTAAGCAATGTGACACTTTTCTATATTTAACTGACTCACCTCATATAATTTTTTCCATTCTTCCTCAGTCAATCTGGGCGTATGCCATGTTTCCCCGCAACCATCCCCGGAAGGATAAATTTTATTGGATACATATTGTACCCCGCCGTCCTCGAAAGGACGGATAACCACCTCATGGGTATATACCCTGGAGTTACCCGAATATGGAAATACCACATTGGCTGTAAGTGTAATTGTTCCATCCCTGTTTTCCGTAAATCCGATTACTTCTGAATATGGATATTCCGGGTACTCCACTTCCTCAAATCCTCTCGGCCTATATTCATAGGTCGAATCTTCTGAATCATAGACCGTTTTAGACTGCAGCGTCTCACTGTCAATATTAAAATGTGCCATGATAACACTTTCAAATTCCTCTTTTGGGATATGGTAAACCGCACCGGCTTCTGAATTATCATCTGCCGCATAAGAAACATATTCTCCGTTTATATTTCGATAAAAAATGTCATACATATCATAAAAATTTAACTCCCCAAAATCGTCCTCGCTCCAGTCAGCTATAAACATATTATTTTCCTCAAAGCTGATGGGAAGAAGATACTCCCGGGCCAGTTCCCTGCATTTCTCATCCAAGGGCTCCACTCGCAATGCGATATGCTCCTCCATTCCACTTAAAGTAAGTACGTACAGTTCTTCTGAAAAATAGACACCAGAGAACATCAAATACCCCTCTTCCGTGTAGTCCCAGTCTTCCGCCGGATAACTTCCCACAAAATTCCTTTGTATCGTTCCATTTTCATACCCGTAATAGCTTCTGACCACTTCAATGTTCCCATCCTTTGCCTGTAAATCATATTTTACAAAGCCGCCCAAATCTTCAATAACAATAATTGTTATTTCCGCTTCTTCCTGTGCATCCGCCTTTTCACAGAACCGGATCACCTGCTCTGCTTCTGTCATATTTATTTGATTTTTGCTGTCAACAGCCGGATAACCGTATTCTCCAAAACGGCTTATGATACTGCGGAGCATTTCCAGATCATCCGCCTTATTTTCTTTTTCCGCTTTTTCATAAAGATCCAGGCAGATATCTGCCATTTGATCCGCATCATCCTCCACATCCTGCGGTCTATCATGAATTTCGTCCTCCTCTGTTTCTTCTGAGGATACATCGCCACACCCCGAAATGCCAAGAATGCATGCAAGACTAATTGTGGCCAGGCCACAATTCCAGAACCATGCCATCTTTTTCCACAACATATCCGCTTCCCCCTCTTTTTCATATCTTCTGCCATACGGATGAGCAATATCGGACGTTCTTTAACAAATTCAAAATGCGATTTAATTTCGTTAAAATTTGGCCATTTTCCATGTTTATTCGCCAGCAACGCCAGTTCATTGAGATGATGCTTCCTGTCATGCCGCAAAGCTTGTATCTCTTCTCATTTTCTTAAAAAATCAACCCACATTCCAAAGCTATTTTCATATATTTATCACTAAAACTCAAACCATAATCTGTTAAATCTCTTACTTCCCATTGATCAGAATCTAAATTGTCCGCTCCATAAAAGAACTGGATCATTGGTATATTTCTAAATTTGGCAACGGCTAAAGATGCCGAACACTCCATTTCAACCGCAATACACCCCTGTTTTTTGCGCTCTTCGATAACTTCTGGGGTTTCTCTGTAAATCGCATCCGTTGTCCAGACTTTTCCTACCACATACGGAATCCCCTGCTGCTTCAAACACTGTACAGCTATATCGGTCGGGGAATCCTCTGCACTTATTTCTTCACTTCCCGGACAGTAATGATAACTTGTTCCCTCATCCCGAACAGCTGACGATGGGATAATTATTTTGCCGTCTGCAACGGATTGATTTAATATGCCACAACACCCGAACAGTATAACTTTCTTTGCCCCTAAAGCTATTATTTCCTCTAAACCAGCTACACAAGCGGGTGCTCCTACCCTGGAAAGAAATAGCCCCATCTTTTTACCTGCATATTCTATTTGATATACAGGTATTGTCCCGTTGGCAGAATACAAATTTGAAATTACTTTCGTCGTATTGTTTTCCACATAATCTTTTATAATACTTTCTGAAAATGTAGTAATGCATACCTCCGGAAAATCAGGGATCTTTTCTATGATATCACAAGGATTCAGAAATGCATTTTTACTCTCATAAAAATGATTAAAAATTGTTGCCATCGCAATCACTCCTTACTAAAATTTTTTTGATTTCTTTTATGATTCTGGAAGGAATTTCTTTATCAACAGGCATCAGCTTACTACACATCCGTACCCCTTGATAAGAAAATACAATCAAATCAAAAACAGCAGCAATATCTACCTCCTTAAACTCCTGCCTGTCTATTCCATATTGCATCAGCTTTTTCCATGTATTCGCAGATACAAAATAAGCCATTTTTATTTGCCATTTTAATTTTTTCTTCGTATGATGTCATATATTCAGTTGTTAAATCCATTGCATTATGCCTATTTAATTCTTATTTATCTCCACTTCTAATTTCGGCAAATTATTCAAGCTTACTGTTTCCAACGTCTGCAACTGCTGTACCGCTAACTGTCGAAGCAATTCCATTCGTTCTCTCTGATTCTTCCCCCGATTAATCAAAACAGCATTATAGCTTTCTAAATTCGCAAGTACCAGTAATTGATTCAGAGTTGCTACATCCCGCATATTTCCTTTCAATGTTGGGTTTTCATCTTTCCACTGTTTTGCGGTTTTTCCAAATAAAACAACATTCAACATATCTGCTTCATTAGCATAGGTATATGCCACCTGTGCAGGTGTTAATTCTGGCGGAATCAAATTTTCTTTAATTGCATCTGTATGTATCCTGTAATTCAACTTAGAAATCTCTCTATTTAAATTCCAATATCTATTCCATTAGCAGGATTATATCCTTAAATATTTTTCCCGTTGCTCCTCCTGCAATCACATCATAATCCTCTTAAAACATCTTATCCTCTTTCTCACCAAGAAAGTTCTGTTGAACAACTGTCTTCATCTTCCCACATTTCCCGATATGCTTCAATATAAAGCTTAATGCAGCCAGGGTATACATACAAATATCTTCTACACACCCTTTTATACAATTCTAATATCTTCTCATCACAAGCAAAATCCAGTAAATAATCAAGCAAATGTGATAATTCATCTTCTGACACAATTCTGCCACACACATCTTCAACCAGCGGCAAATAAACCTCATAGGCTTTCTGATGTAATTGGACTATCTCCTCTGGAATCTGATAAATCTTTTCATCCATTAGTTTACCTCAAAATATTTAAGTGCCTCCCTTATCGCTTCTACCTTTTCTTTCGTCGGATGCTTTCTCGGCTGTTTCAATTCCACTGTCGTATTTGGTGTATCATACATTGTCAGACCTAATGACCGCTTTACCTCTACGATATATGCAGTATGCACTTTAAATCCATATTTCTTCTTCACATATTCCTGTATCATTTTATATGTGATTTTCGGTTTCGGTTGATATTTCTTTGCACGCTCCGCTATTGCATCCAACGGCACTTTTCCATCACCTTTTCAAAATTCCACTTTCACATTAATAACACTGTCTGGTGATTTGTGGGACAAAAGCACAATACTCTCCACATGTTCACCATTGTTCAGACCACACCACATATCTTTTTATTTCTTATCCGCCTTTTGTTCCAACATTTTTATAGAGTTCAAATAGTCTTCTTCTACATCACTAATAGTTCTGGCTTTATATTTCTTATATTCATCTGTTGCCTTATTAACAGCCTGTTTATGAGAGATACTCCCATTTCCCTGCAATAACTGCTCTCCAGTCATTGTAAGAATACGATCCAAATGTTCCGCCCAATCTTTCATAGTCATTGCCTGTTCACGCTCTGCCTGACGCTCCGCAAAATCCAAATACCCAGACACAAGTTGCCCCATTGCTCGAAGTTCTTTTTCATCCAAGTAATTTTTTGCAACAACAGACTCTTTCAATGTTGGCTGATTTCCAGCAAATGTTGTAAGTCCCATAAACTCTTTTTCAGCATCTGCCCTTGCATAAATAACCTCTGCCGCCGTTTGACCATGAATCGCATAATGAATTTTATTCTGCACTTTTTTGAAAAAGAGAATGGATATTTCCGCTTTAGGATCGTAATCAATGCTAGTAGCGTAAATCTCCAGAACTTGCCTGTAAAATACCTTTTCAGAAGCACGGATGTCTCGGATTCTTTCAAGTAATTCTTTAAAGTAACCGCCGCCACCTAGATTTTTCAATCGTTCATCGTCCAATGCAAAACCTTTCCGCATATATTCTTTCACCTGAATTATTCACGGCACAGCCATGAAAGTGGCTGAAAGCTGCATAGTTACCGTGTTTTAACTGAATATTGCTTTTCACCTATCAAGTGAATGAAAAAAGAGCATCCATCTGTGGTAAAATTAAGGTGTTCAAGACTTAATAGAAACCAACAAAGGAGCCCTTTATGAGTATTGTAAACACCTTACCACTAGAAAGCAATAGACAGATTAAAATAAATTTTGATGGCGGAGATTTGTCCTCCGATGCAGGCTTACTTCTCATCAAAGAATTCGTAAGCAAACTTGGTATTGATAAGCTTTTAGGCAAAGCTTTCAAGACCAATGATCCTGCATTATTCAGATACCATACGGATCAGGAAAACCTGCTCCAAATGATATATATGATCATTGCCGGTTATTTCGAAGATGATGCTTCCGATGAACTGACGAACGACCCCGTATTCAAGTCCATACTTGAAAAAGATGCCCTTGCATCACAGCCTACTGTTTCAAGATTCTTTAACCGTATGGATGAAGATACCTTAAACCAGTTCCTTGCGATTGGCAGAGTACTTCGTAAGAAAGTTTACAGTTTTCAGATGCCTCAGGCTGTTATTCTGGATCTGGATTCCACTCTTCTTGATGCATACGGGAGACAGGAAGGCAGAGCCTTTAACTTTCATTATCAAAGCAATGGTTATCATCCGCTTGTCTGTTATGATGGAATGACCGGGGATCTGATAAAAATCCAGCTTCGTGATGGAACACAGTATTCCTGTACCGGAGTGGTTGACTTTCTGCAGCCGATACTGGATGAATACCTGAATGATTATCCTGCAATCCATATCCTGCTTCGTGGTGACAGCGGTTTCGCTACGCCTAATCTTTATAAGCAGTGTGAGGAAAACGGCACAAGCTATGTGATTCGGCTGAAGGAAAATGGCATCCTCCGCGGAAAAGCATCCCATCTTGTGGATGAACTTGATGAAATCACCCAAAATAACAAAGTGGATTATGCGGTAGTTTATGGTGAATTCATGTACAAAGCAGGTTCATGGCCTTATGAAAGGCGCGTGGTATGCAAGGTTGAAAAGCCGGAAAACCAAATGGTTTACATGTACACATTTGTTGTCACAAACATGGATTCCGCACCAGAGTATCTCATCAAATTTTACTGCAAGAGAGGGCTGATGGAAAACTTCATCAAAGAAAGCAAATCCGGTTTTGATTTCGCGTCCGTAAGCAGTCATACCAGAATGGTAAATGCCAACAGACTTCAGGTACACGCTCTTACGTATAACATATTTAATTGGTTTAGACGATTGGCGTTATCAGCAAACATGAGAAAGCAACGCATTGATACCGTCCGTTTAAAACTGCTGAAGATTGCTGCAAAAGTAGTTCGTTCAGCAAGATATATCACATTCAAGCTGTGCAGCAGCTGCCCTTATAAGAATGAATTCTATGAGACATTTTCAAATATCGGTAAGTTGAATGTACAGCTGGAATAGCAACTATTAACGAACCTTGACAGCTTAACAACTGCTCTGAATTCTGTCACGGGGATTTTATACCCTTTTGACGGGGTAATTGAGTAATGTTATGGCTGCATGAATTAATTTTCAGATTCATAGTACAGTTATCAGTTCAGATATTGTTCCGTGAATAATTCAGGTTTCAGTATATTAGTCGCCCAAATCCTGAACTGCGTGCCGCGTTTGGATTTCACACGATAACCTACAGAAATAATAACATCCAGATTATAATAGTCAACCTGATAGGTTTTCCCATCTGCCGCAGTTGTTGCAAAATTTGCAACAACTGACTCTCTCACCAGCTCTCCCTCAGAGAAAATATTTTTTATATGCCTTGAAATCGTCGATTTATCTCTTTGGAATAATTCAGCCATCTGGTCAATGGATAACCATACGGTATCTTCGTCAAAAGTCGTTTCAATTTTTGTCAGACCATCTTCGGTTGTATAAATGATGATATTCGATTTCTGATTTACATTTTCTCGGTTATTCACTCGTACACCTCACTTTTAAATTGTGCAACATCCGTTTCACCCTTGTTATCCAATTACTATGTAACTTATTTACCATCAAATCATATGAAAATGTTCCAATGCCACCCTAATAGCCGTTTCTTTCTCTGGTGGACATTTCGGCTGTCTGGAATCTCCCGATTTCGGCAAGTTATAATTTGCCCTCTCGATTATCCCACACTTCTGCTTCACCTGTGCAATATATAAACTGCTTACCTTTAATCCCATATGTTCCAGTACATAATCCTTGATTTACTCATAGGTTGCTTTGCTCTCTGCAGCCGTCAAATCAAGCTCGCTCATTTCAAATTCCACTTCTATATTCTGTTTTGTATGAAGTTTTGAAAGCAACACGATACTTTCAACGGTATTACCTCTTTCCCACAAAACCTTCTATTAATGACTTGGCTTCCCTAAGTTCACTTCTATTGACTGATGCCTGATTTTCAAGCAAGAATTTGTTTATATTAGTTCTTATTTCCACTAATGTATCTTCAAGTATACAATTCAAATTCTTAAAATTTGTGCTATTAAATTCATACTTTTTTTCCATTTGCTTTTCCAATCGACCTATAATATCTATTTGTTCCGCCACATCGCAATATTCATTAAATTCAATAAGTTTTGTCAATTCCCAATCAAATTTTTTATAAAAAAAATGCGTAAATACTGTTTTAAACATCATCTCTTGCATACGAGGAACATCTAAAAAATTTTCACCTATAATCGTTAAATAATTAAATGTCACTCCATACCTTATATATGGCACCATTTTGTACTGTACTGCACACAGTAAAATCTGTAATGATTGTGAAATAAAACCTAAAATTGAATATAAAAATTTATGACATTCTCGTATATCTTCAAATGGATTATTCATCTCTTTCAAATATGTTTCAAATCTAATTATAATATCCTCTTTTCTATTTTCCCCTTCTAAAAAAACAACCTGCTCTTGTATGCTCTCTTTCAACATAGAGACCAAATCAGATAATGATTTAACTGCCAATATCTCCTTTATTGACAACTCCTCTTCAAACATGCTCACTAACACCTTCTCAGAGCCTTCTTTTACCAATCCATCTTCTATTCCATTTATTAATGTAACTGGAAGCAAAAAAACTTTTCCAAAACACTCTTCTAATATTCTCATATTATCTTCAAATGCTAATATAATCTGCTTTTTCATCATTCTATAAAAACTGTCATTTAAATTCAATTTAATTGCTTCTGCATATTTTGCTAATGGATCATCTACAATATGTACTTTTCCTAAAGAAACAAATGGATAATGCTCCCCTCCTTCTATATCCAAATATGTAGCTCCAGTAAATAAATACGCATCAAAATCTTCCGAAATATTTTCCATAATTAATTCTACTACATTTCTCTTAGAATACCAAAAAAGACTTATTTCATCTATAACATAAACAAATTCATCCTTATCTTTTTCATCATACAATTCTTCCAACAACTGCTTGTATTCTTCCTGTATTTCGAACAATTCTCGCATCAGATAATTATTATTCAAACTTTTGCACCTCTTCCATCAACTCTTTAGGAATAGAAATATATCCATCAATAATCCATAATATTTTATTCATTATTCTAACACAATCTTTCCATACCGAAGGTAACTTTTGTTGTCCTGCATAATCTGGAACACAATGATATTGATGTGCTGGCGAATCACATTTTAACAAAGCACTTTCCCGAACTGCACCCCAAAGACCATGTTCAAACGAAGAATCATAATCGTAAAACAATTTATATAATTCTTCCTCTCCAACCTCCTTGGCTTTAACTCTAATAGCCTGTTTATCAAAATAGGATGTGTCCATATTAATATACTCTTCATCCATATATTCATTAACAAGCAATTCAAGATATTCGTAATTAACATGTCCATCTTTGTAAGAACATGGAGTACTTCTTTCCCTTGTCATAATCAATTTATATAATCCAATTCCATAATACTGATACTCATTCCATATATTTTGATGTTCTTTTTCATGGAGTATCAAATATTTGAGCATTATATAATCTTCTATTATGTTTCTTATAATTCCTCTGCCTGAAATTTCATTATATAAATCATGTTCCACTAACTCCTTAATCCTTTTATATGCATATGTTGATATTCCTAAAATTACCAAATATTTCTCATTTAAAGGTGCAGTAGAAACAAATACCCTTGTCAAATACTCAAATATTTCCTGCAAAAAATCCAAATAATTTTCAGGATGTTCCGTCAAATTCTCATACTTAATATAAAAATTCTCACACTCACTCATTTCGCTTATTCTCTCCCAAAACATTTCCAAATTTCTCTTATCTACATTTCCCATATCTAATGTACTCATTTCTATACTTCGAATAGTAGGGCGTACCAACCTCATTCTTTCATCTTCATGTTCTATGTGTGGATATTCACAAATAATTTCTAATATATGTGACGGAACATGCAATCTTCCTTGTAGTAAAACAAAGTAAAGCACTACAAATCTAATATCTGTTGCAAAAAAAGAGTGTCCATCAAATCCTTTTCTCAGTACATCACATATTCTGTTTACCTTAATATCGTAATCTTCATTATCACGGAAAAGCTTATTAAATATTTTATACCGTCGATATGTATAAATAATTGTCAGTGGTGCTAAAACTTTCTCTTTAATCTCTTCTTTTACAAAATCCCAAAATTGTTCTTGTTTTATATCTTCCATGAATAAGATATTTGAAATTGTTGGTGCATTAATTGTTGGATTTAACTCATGAAGTTTAGTTATCATCTTATAACATTTTTCTAAACCTTTTTTTCTTCCATATGCCTCAAAAACAAGCCCAATCCAAACATATTCTGGTAAACGCTCAAGTGCCCAGTTACGCATTACACCAATATCACCTAACATGTCATTCCATGGAGTGATAAACTTTCCTTTTTTTAATTTATGCTTTTCCAATTTACTATGTTCCATTGTCATTCCTCAAATTATATTCAAATACTATATTCCTATTAATTCACTTTACATCTTTCTCTCTAATTTGGGCAGATTATTTAAATTCACTGTTCCCAACGTCTGCAATTGCTGCACCGCTAACTGACGAAGTAATTCCATTCGTTCTTTTTGATCTTTCCCCTGGTTAATCAAAACTGCATTATAGCTTTCCAAATTCGCAAGTACCAATAACTGATTCAGCGTTGCTACATCCCGCATATTTCCTTTTGCGGTTGGATTTTCATCTTTCCACTGTTTCGCTGTTTTTCCAAACAAAACCACATTTAACATATCTGCCTCATTGGCATATGTATAGGCTGTCTGTGCGGGCGTTAATTCTGGCGGAATCAGATTTTCTCTAATTGCATCTGTATGTATCCTGTAATTCAACTTAGAAATTTCTCTATTCAAATTCCAATTCAGAGATAACCGACTATTCTCATCTGTCTTTAATCTCCTGTAATCCTTCATAATATATAACTGGAACTCTGGAGAAATCCAAGTTGCAAAAGACATAGCAATATCGCTATGAGCATATGTTCCGCCATAACGTCCTGCTTTTGAAACAATACCAATGGCATTCATCTGTGTAATCCACTTTGTCGGTGTCATAACAAAACGATTTAATCCCGCCTCATTTTTAACCGCCTCGAATTGCACACGGTTAAAATCTGGATTATGCAATTCTTCCCATACACCTAAAAATTCTATTGTATTACGATTGCGCATCCAGTTTTGAATCACAAATCTTGGGTCATCTTCATTTCTATATTTTGCAATATCCGTTAATGAGATAAACTCATTTTCAAAATTTGCTGTGTAGATGCCAATATCAATACCTTTTGCATGGATAGTTTCCTTAATAATTTTCGCCATGATCTTCCTCCTTCTCCCCATCATAAACTCAGGTAAAATATCTCCTAAACCACTTATCCTCTGCCTAATTTATAAATCATTTCCCAATTCTTTTTCATCTTCCCACATTTCCCGATATGCTTCAATATAATCCTCATGCAATCAGGGTATATATACAAATATCTTCTACACACCATTTTATACAATTCCAGTATTTTTTCATCGCATGCAAAGTCCAGTAAATAATCAAGCAAATGTGACAATTCATCTTCTGACACGGTTCTGCTACACACATCTTCAACCAATGGCAAATAAACCTCATAGGCTTTTTGATGTATTTCAACTATCTGCTCTGCAATCTGATAAATCCTTGTATCCATTAAATTACCTCAAAATATTTAAGTGCCTCCGTTATCGCTTCTATCTTTTCTTTCGGCGGATGTTTTCTCGGCTGTTTTAACTCTTCCACCGCATTAGGAGCATCATACATTGTCAATCCCAAATACCTCTTCACTTCTGCGATATATGCGGTATGTACTTTAAATCCATATTTCTTCTCGACATATTCTTGTATCATTTTATATGTGATCTTCGGTTTCGGCTGGTATTTCTTTGCACGCTCTGCAATCTTATCCAAAGGTACTTTCCCCTCACCTTCTCCAAATTCAATCTTCACATTTATATGGCTATCTGGTGATTTGTGGGACAAAAGCACGATACTTTCAATATGTGCATCATTGTCCAAACTAATACTCATATCTTCCTCAATAATAGGTAACTTGAACTTGATGGATTTCAGCCACTGTCCGTTTTCCTGTCGTTCCGGATATATCTGAATTTCAGAAATCAGCGATTCCATAACCTGTCGCTTTTCCTGTTCATTCATCACTGCATACAGCTTATCAAAGTAAATCAAGACTTTGTAGATATTATCTCCCGTCAGCTTTTCTGCTTCAATCGACATCTTCTTTGCCCTGGCGGCGATCAGCAGATTTTCTGTATCCTCGATCTTATCATACATCTTATAAAGGCGGTCATCAAGGTCTGCCTTGCGCTTGATATAATGCTTATCATCCGGATCAAGGGAATCGATTTCTTCCATCAACTTTGATTTTGTAGAATAGCTCTGCCGAAGCTGCTTTTCATGTGCTGCAATCTCCTGCTCAATCACAGAGGTGTCTACTTTCATATTGATTTTTTCCTGCATCATGGCGGCAAACTTTGGGTTGCTGACTAATTTTACAATGACTTCTGCCACAGCATCATCCAGCAATTCTTCATTGATTTGCTTTTTATAATCACACTTATGACCTCTTGTCATGGTGCGGTGTTTACAGCCATAATAGAAGAAATCTTTGTACTTTGTACCATCTGATTTGTGTTTGATACTCTTATTGCCGTACATCCCGGCTCCACAAACCGGACATTTCACAATACCGGACAGCAGATGGATCTTGTTATCTTTGCCATGATTGACTTTTTCATATTTTTTCGCCTGTGCCAATAACTTCACCTGCGCTTCATGCCAAAGTTCCTCTGAGACAATCCCCTCATGCAATCCATCCACCAGTAAATAATCATCCTGCTCCACAAGCTTATAGTCATTTCTTGTACCATGAACCTTTTCCGTTCTGCGTCTGCCATAAGCAATTTTCCCGCAGTACACAGGATTTTTCAGTATCCTTCTGATCAACGCCGCATCAAATAACGGATTTTTCCCATTCTGTCTTGGTATCTTACGAATACCATGATTTTCAAGATATTTTGCCAGTCCGTTTGCCCCTACATCCGTATGCACATACTGGTCAAAAATCACACGGATTGCTTCTGCTTCTTCCTCATTGATAAAGAGCTGCCCTTTTTCCAAACTGTATCCATAAGGTGCAAAACCACCGTTCCATTTACCCTCACGGGCTTTCTGGATTCTGCCCTCCATGGTCTGCACCCAGATATTTTCACGCTCAATCTCTGCAACCGCCGACAAGACGGAAATCATCAGTTTTCCGGCATCCTTGGAAGAATCAATCCCATCCTCCACGCAGATCAGATTGACACCAAAATCCTGCATCACTTGCAAAGTAGAAAGGACATCCGCAGCATTTCTGCCAAATCGTGACAGCTTAAATACCAGAACAAAGGAAACACCATTCTTACCGGATTTAATATCCTCCATCATGCGGTTAAACTCTAATCTGCCTTCGATGGACTTACCGGATTTACCGGCATCTTCATACTCACCGACAATCTCATAATCATTAAACTCTGCAAATGCTTTCATTCTGGATTTTTGTGCATCCAGAGAGTATCCATCAATCTGCATGGCGGTAGATACTCTTGTATAAATATATACTTTTGTTTTTTCTTTTTTCATCCCGCTATCCTCGTATGTATCATACTATAACTATACTGTCACCTTGGGGAGCGGTTTATTTTTTCTCAGCTTTCTGCTCCAGCATTTTAGTCGAATCCAGATAATCCTGCTCTACCTCGCTAAGCGTCCGAGCCTTGTATTTTCTATATTCTCCGGTCGCTTTATCAACAGCCTGCTTATGACTGATGCTTCCATTTCCAATCAGCAACTGCTCTCCGCTCATGGTAAGAATGCGATCCAGATGGTCTGCCCAATCCTGCATAGTCATTGCCTGTTCCCGTTCTGCCTGTCGTTCCGCAAAATCAAGATATCCGGATACAAGCTGCCCCATGGCTCGAAGTTCTTTTTCATCCAGATAATTTTTAGCAATAACCGCTTCTTTCAAGGTTGGCTGTTTTCCTGCAAATGTGGTAAGCCCCATAAATTCTTTTTCCGCATCGGCTCTGCTGTAAATAACCTCTGCCGCAGTCTGTCCATGAATGGCATAATGAATTTTATTCTGGACTTTCTTAAAAAATTGGATAGAAATTTCCGCTTTAGGATCATAGTCGATACTTGTGGCATAAATTTCTAAAACCTGACGGTAAAATACCTTTTCTGATGCTCGAATATCACGAATACGTTCTAAAAGTTCCTTGAAGTAACCGCCGCCGCCAAGATTTTTCAGCCGTTCATCATCCATCGCAAAGCCTTTTCTCATATATTCTTTAAGAATATTGGTTGCCCAGATTCTAAACTGTGTACCTCGTTTGGATTTCACACGATAGCCAACAGAGATAATCACATCCAGATTGTAGTAATCTACCTGATATGTTTTCCCGTCAGAAGCAGTTGTTGCAAAATTTGCAACAACTGAATCACGCTGCAATTCGCCTTCCGCAAAAATATTTTTTATATGTCTGGAAATGGTTGATTTATCTCGCTCGAACAATTCTGCCATCTGATCAATAGAGAGCCAGACCGTATCCTCATCAAACGTCGTCTCAATTTTAGCTAATCCATCTTCTGTTGTATAAATGATCATATTGGATTTTTGATTCATCTCATCGTTATTCATCACATTTACACTCCATTTCTATTTGAGCAGCACCCTGCTGCACTTTTCCTATGTATCCTCTATGTCAAAAACATCTTTTAACATAGAGTTTGGACACTATTTACACGATTATTATATCAGTCATTTTTCATTTTTTCAATAGTGCCAATGAGATCTTTAGAATTGAATTTTTCCTCTAAATAATCAGGCGGCTCTGGAAGATGTTCAATATCCAGAACCGCCGCATATTTTTCAATTAGATTTGCAAGCAAATCAGCAAAACCGCTCCAATTATCTGTCATAGGCAATTACCTCCATCAAATTTCCATATCCTGTCCACGCTTACGGGCAGACATTTTGTGTTCCTGTGTTTCCTTTCCTCTGGCGAGGATAGAATTAACAAAAGCCCGAACCCTTTCCGATGCGATCTCCAGTGCATCCAGATAAGGCTGGGCTTTCTTTTTGAGTTCCGTATATTTTTCGTTGATTGTTTCATACCGCTGCTTCCAGATCGAAACCGACTTTTCTGCGGAAGCCAACTTTTCTTTCAAACGCTTGTTGTCGGCATTGGCAATAATGCCATTGGCAGCATAGCGTTTCAGCGTGTCGCATTCATCCGGAGTCAGCGTGATGTTGTTTCCGAATGTGGCTTTTTTACCCATCGCTTCAATGTCCTGCACCGTCAGCGCAATGGTCTTTGCTGTCTTGGTTTCTTTTTGCAGAGCTTCCAGTTTCTTTTTCTGTTTCTCTGCGGCAGCTTTCGCATCCTCCAGACTTTGCTCTGCCTGTGCCACCAGACCAGTTACAGCTTCCAGCCGCTGCTGTTCTGCCTGTACCTTAAACTGTGTCACGGTCAAATGTTCCTCGGTGCTGCCACGTTCTCCACGCTCCACATCGTCATATCCAGCAGCTCTCATAGAACGAAAAAAATCATCCTGCAACACACTGTAGGATGACTTCAAAATCTTTTTTCCTTTTTCGTTCAGCATGGGATTCCCATTTTCATCAAGAACGGGTTTGGAATCCCATTTCTTACTGCGGCTGACCTGTGTGATCGTTTCCTTTACAGTACCGACCAGCGATTTATCTTTGCAGCGCTTCGACCACAAAATCTGCTTTTCCACCACCGGGATATAGACCACATGGAGATGATAGTGGTACACATCCTCGCCCAGTACTTCGGACATTGCCCGGTTGCGCTCATCGGCGTGCATTACAGCAGAGAGAATATACTGCTCACCGCCCACAATCTCCACAGCGGCTTTATAGGCATCCGCATAAAACTGTTTTGCAAATTCATAGCCGCCATGGTTGTAAAAATAAGCGGAGTTCACATCGAATACCAGCTCACCGTATTTGACAGCATCCTCTAGTGGAAATCACACCATCCTGTTCCATCTGCTCAAACATTTTTACATAATCGTCTGTGGGAGCCTTGAAGTGAACATTCAGAGGAGTTCGTTCCGGTACGATGTCCTGATTGCTGTAACTGTCTTTTTCACGTTCATTGTGTTCCTGTATTTTTGCCACATCATCCGGTGTTGCTAAGTCCTGATTCCGGGCTACGGTGCGGTCTATTCCATCATTTCTTGCCATAGATTTTTTGTCCTTTCCTTGAGATTTGCAGACAGCGGAGGGCTGGAGAGCGGCACTTTTTCAAAGTGTAATAACCCACTATAACACTTTCATCCATACTGGCTGCAAAGTGCCGTGGGCTCTCCGAGGGCTCCTCCAGAGGGGTATGCGGTCGCTGCTGCGACCTCTGCTGACCAAGGCAAAAATGTCTGCAACTTTTCCCATGGTCACCCGTCTGCATGAAACTGTTCTGCGAAACATCCCTTGCAGACGGCGGCAACGAAAACCGCATCTTTCGTTGCCTGTCCACGGAGCTTCTGCAAAATTCCGTGGACATAGAAACAACAGCCAATCCCTGCAACAGAAAGGCTGCTGTTTCTATTAAGGAGCGTTTTACGCTCAAAAGCTGCGTACATACGTACAGAGCAAAAACGGCAAAAATCAATCCCGCCACTCCTCCGGTACGTACGTACATGGCGAAACGTCGTAAAACCCGTTTATATGAGGTCGAGCCACAGCTTCCACACCCATAAATCCCCATACCCGCCGTCCGGCAGAATTAGTAATGTTATTGCAATGATCCAGATCGAATTTCTTTGCATTGGCAACCATTGCATCGCTGAAGCTGCGGGATTTCAGAGGGACAAGAGAGTTTTCCTCGCACCACAGCCGATAAACCGCATAAAAATCTTTAGAACTGATGGAAGCATCCGCCTTGCGCCGGATATACCCTTCGGAATCCATGAAGTCAAAAATATTGTTATTATCACGCTTGACCGCTTCCCGGTTTGCACGGATGCGCTCACTCTCCGTAAACTTAAAGTTGTTTGCAACAAGCCGCTGCAAGCCTTCAAATGCCCAAAGGAAAATCCCTTCCGCTTCGCCTTTCATCTTCTCGGCAAGGTCAGGATCGTCAGCCCTGTCCACAGGCTTTTCCTTGGTAGTCAGCACAAGCTGTCTGCGGTAAAAACCATCGCTGCGGTCATACAGGGCTTGCAGATCGCCGTTGCTGAATGCCAGCAGCCGTGCGAACATCCAGCCCTGATAACTCTGCTTGCCTTTGCGTTCCAAGTCCATCTTGCCCTGTGCTGTTACGATGGACTTTACATAGTTGGTTTGGCGCAGAGCTTCCATTCGCATATCATCATCTACGCACAGCAGGATGTGTTCCAGATCGGCACGGGCAAAGCGGTTTTCGGAAATCTTACCGATGCTGCCGTCTTTCATGTTTGTTCCAAAAATAGTCGAAAGCACAGCTCCGATTTGGGATTTGCCCTCGCCACCGTTGCCCTTAATGACCATCATCCGCTGTCCTTTGTTGGAGGGAATCAGGCAATAACCAATAAACTCCTGCAAGGTGGGAATATCCTCCGGGTACAGCAGCCCATCCAAAAAGTTCAGCCAAAGCACAGGTGCAGGTGCGTTTGGATTGTAGGACACAGGCAGGCGGCTCTGTACGATTTCCGTTTTTCCCTCATCAAATCTCCCATCCAGCATGAGCGTTCCGTTAGCCACATGGATACGGTCTGGCTGCGGTGGAAAATCCTCTGCCATTGCTTCCAGTTTCAGCAATTCCATAATATTTTTGATCTTCTGCGGTACGCTGCTGATAGTATAACTTTTCAGTTTTTCGTAAACCTCGCTCCGCAGGAAAATATCATCTGTCACCCGTCCTTCGGGCGTAAAAAAAGCTCTGTTCGTGAAGATGATTTTGCGTTCATGCAAAAATTCTTCACAAAACAGAGCTTCGTTGATGTTCTGCCCATCAAACCAGACAGGCAGATTCATACCAAGCATTTTCCGGTTCTTCGCCATGGTATGCCACCTCCTTTTTTCGTTCCACATAGTCCTGAAGGAAGGCGATTTTGCCCTCCTTCTTTAACTCGTCTACCACAACAACTCTCTCCTCCAAAGAACCAACCGTTAAAATATCTGCCAGATGTTCTATATGATCTAACATCTGACAGGCTTCCACAAAACGGTCATCCCATTCATCTTCCGGTGTCTTAGGCGCATACCGTACTTTCCATTCTTCCAACAGATGCAGATAATCCGTCAGCACACGGAAGCAGAGCATTTCGTCCTCCCGGAACTGACGGATATGAGGGAGTTTGGGTTTTGCCATTGCTGCTGCATTGGGCGGTTTCGGATCAAGTCCGAAGTCCGCAGCCAACTTTTGCGTCGCTTCGTAGCTGCTTAGATCAAACAGCCTTGCCACAAAGTCAATCACATCTCCCTTGGCTCCGCAGCCGAAGCAGAAGAAATAATCCTCGTTCAGTTTCAGGCTCGGATGCCGGTCATTGTGAAACGGGCAGCAAGTCATACCATTGCGGTTTACTTTCAACCCGTAGTGTTCGGCAGCTTGCTTTACGCTGATTGCCGCCTTGATGGTTTCATAGATTGTCATAGAAAAACCTCCGTTCATAATAGTCTGGAAAGGACGAAGCACCCGCCGTAATTGGCAGGTGCTTTGTTCTTTCTACTATGGTTATGACGGATTTCTCAAAAAACAGGCTAATCGGAGGACAACTCCGTTTCAAAAAACAGGACAGCTTTTCAGGGAATGTAGATTTCTTTATATTGGCATGGTATAATTAGAAAAATAAAAAACAGGACAGGAGGGAAAGCATGAATCAAGAATTGATGACATTGGATTTTTGGCAGGATACAGTCACATATGAGGACATGACATTCCCCACCGGCACTCTTGCCTGTGATGCACTGAATGTTCCTACGGATACCATTGCTCAGTTGAACGAGCAATGCAAGAACATCAATCTGCTGCTTGGAATGTTAAACGCCGGGCAGGATGCTTCTGCCCTCTTGCCTACGGCAAAGGAATCTGCTCTGGTAATACTGGATATTCTCAGCAAAACGCCGCCGTTCTCCTATATGAATATTCCCCAACACAGAAAGAGGATTGAAAAAGCCTTTACTGCGAGCAATGCGCTGAAATATGTGGAGTTCGCTATCAAAGCTGTAACCAATTCCTTGCAGTTTGAAGAAGTCCAGAAATATGCCGAAGCAATCATGCTGCAACGCTATACCGCTGTATTCGGGCATCTGCCCTATTCCCTTGAAGAATATCAAAAAGCGATGCTCGATTTTGCGGAAAAATCTGACGGCAACGAAGCAGATCGTACCGCAGAGGGATTCTCTAAAATGTTCGGCAACTATTTCCCGCCTAATTTCTCTATCACAGATGGCAATGCCTGGATGTCTACCCTGAACAACTCCGTTCAGTATGTATCTGTCATCCGTCCCGGCGAGGATGTGGCAAAGTTGGTCAAGCGGATGCACTATGTATCCTTTGTAGGGATGTTCCGGTCTGATCTCTTTGAGGGCTTGTGTGTCGGTCACGCTCCAAAGAAATGCCGGATCTGCGGCAAGTGGTTTTTGACCACCAACGCAAGGCACACAAAATACTGCGGCGGTTATGCTCCGGGGGACAAGCTGTACCGCACCTGTCGACAGATCGGCAATCTGAAAGGGCGAGAACAGAGGGAGCTTGCGGACGATCATCCACTGAAACAGATTTATGAGAAGCGTCTGAACACCATAAACCGCTATGTAAAGCGTGGCACTCTGGATGCTGATCTTGCGGAAATTATGAAGAAACTGGCGAAGGATAAAATGCTCCGGGCTCTCAGTAATGTTACCTATGCCAAGGGCAGTTATGAGAAAGAAATGGGACAGGGATCTTTGCTTGCTGAGGCAAAGACCATAAAATAGACTTACAATGGAGGAAACCAAGATGGGGGCATATGATTTTACATACAATGTACCTGCAAACTTTAATAAACGTGTTGTTCAATTTCTTCAGCAGTTTGGAAAAGCTCATGTAGCCCAAGCCTTTCAACGGTGCGAATGTGAGTATGAAGATCTTGGCCTGGCTTATTATGCAGGGATGAAAGGTGATAATTGGAACAAAAACGCTCTAGATTTTACATTTGAAGGAGCAGAATCAGATATAGCTCTACTGCAATCTTTTGATTCTGCACTGGAGGATGCGATTGGGAAAGCACTCAAACCAAGTGAATCGGGGCTCCTTGTTCGGAAGATCTATTATTTCGCTTCCGACAGTGCATCCGAATCCATAATGATACCGTCCTCCAACGAGGAACGATTCAATGCTGATATGGCAGCAGCCCAGAGTGTACTTGGTGATTTAATACAGGTAGGGGAGCGTCTCTGCTTAAATGCCTCGTTCAATGCTTCGAGCTCTGAAAATAGCATAAATGACTATTTTAGAGATATGCTTTCCTTTAAGGGATATAACGAGGTAAAAGACCAAACAAGACATGGTATATCAACAAGCGGAAAGGATGCGGCAGAGGTTGATATACTATTGACCAAAGCCGGGCGAGAAATAGCCATATTTGAGGGATTGAAGCTGGATAGTGTATCAACATCGTACATTAATGCACATATCGACAAGGCCATAGTCAATTACAACGCACTGGGTACAGCAACCTTCGTTGTTGCATATGTCAATTCTGTGGACTTCGAATCTTTCTGGGAGAGATATTCCAATCATGTGCGACAGTACGACTTCCCTCTTCAAATAAAGAAACCATTCAATGTACTGCCTTATCCCAATGCAGCTGCTCGGGTTGCTACACTGATTCTTAACCGAGATGGGTTCGATTTCCCTGTGTATTTTATCGCCTTTAAGATTAGTTAATCTTAGGTACACTGATTAATTCGAAGGGAGGCGCACTATGCTGGATAATTTTACATGGAATATGAACGGATACATACTGAAACACCAAGTTAATCCGCACGGTAACGGCATCATTCCCTATGTGGCAGAGCGCATCTTCCAACTGGAACCGGAGCCGCCAGCGGTTGGCAGTCTGAACGAATATATCTTGTCTGCCTTACAAGAAAAGAACCTGATTTATTTCTCGTTCTTTCTCCACCACTATGAGCCGCAGCTAAACAAGCGCATCAATGGCTTTCTTGGTGTGGATAGCGTCAATCTATATGACACAGACCGTTTTCTGGATATAAAGCTCTCCTGCCGGGAGACAATGCTCCAAAAGCTGATGGATTATGATCCTGCCAAGGGTGCCGAGTATGCCACCTACATTTTTCCGTTCATTCGGGATGCTATGTTCCGTTTCCGCATGGGCGAAGAAAAATGGACGGTATCCTCTCTGACTAATTATAAAATGGTACGGTCAATGGCATGGCTGTACCATAACACCAAGGATGCAGTCAGCGAGTTTTCTAAGAAGTATAACTGTGATCTTGCCCTTGCGGAAGAATATCTGAAAGTCGCCCGTGGCATCCGCAATCAGCAGCCGTTCTATATAACCGACGAAGATGGTGAAGAAACAGGCGAAGATGTTGCCCTTGATGATACTTGGAACTATACCGACATCCTCTGGGACGGCATACAGGCAGAAAAGGTGCGGCGGGCTTTTGAGAAACTGAATTTCCGGGAGCAAACCTTGCTTGAAAAACGGTTGGCAATCTGCATGACCTGCGGGCGTGTCAGCTCATGGAAAGGCCGCCCCACCTTTGAAGAACTGGCAGTTATGTTCGAGGGCAGCACAGCCAGCGGTGCGGAGCGATCCTACCGCAAAGCGGTGGACAAGCTGACGGAATTTCTGGTTGTCGAGGGTGCTATCCATGCTGTCCGGCTGAAACAGAAGTCCAAAACCAAGCGCAAAAAGAAAATCGCCGCCGCAATCTACGAATATCAAGCAGACTGCGACGGCGAATGGGGAGAAATTTCATTGGATTTCAAGAAGGGCACAGGAGAGATCATCCGGCTTGCCGCCTGGGATACAATGATAACAAATCGTTTTGCGAGCCGGGCGATAGAATATCTTTTAAGTTGCGAAAACGAGAAACTGCCAAAGGAAACCACGGTTGCTTTTGACCTATGAATGCGGAAGGATGCGGCAAATTTATATATATCTCTTGCACCCTCACTGTAAATAAGTCGTCTAGAGTAGTGACACCCCCTTCCCAGCATCCAGCGATCGTAAAAGCTTTAACATGATACTTTGCAAGCAAAATCGTGTGCCAGCAGGGGTGCTACTCGCCCCTATTGGCCCCCTTGTTTTCGTCACCAGTGCATATACAATTCTGCCTCGCCTTGTATATTTCACAATCTCCAAAAACAAAAAAATCCCGAAGATTTCACCTCAAAAAAGAGAGGAAAATCTTCGGGATTTTTTGTAATGCTGTCAGTTCCTAATGGTCATACTTATAATATCCAATTCAAACAGTTGGGAATTAGAATTGTAGTCACCAACTTCTGCCACAATGTGGACATTCAATCCCGCATATACGCTGTCGCCCCCTGACACATTCATATCATAGAAGCTAACATCTGTTAGGCGGAAATTTGGCCCCAAAGCATTGTTTTCATCATACTCACCAGCGCCAAGCAAAACATCCCAGCGTGTATCAAAATCGCCATGATGTTGCATATTCATTACACATCCGTCAAATTCGATAATCTGACCGTAATATTTGCTGGCAAACGTCGAAACGGAAGGATCACTTGGATCACGCAATGCTAAGAGCGCCGCAAGATCAGAACAATTCTCTACTGTAAGGTTTTCTGCCAGTTCAGTGGTGGGTTCTGTCGTGGTGTTTGGTGTTTCACTGTCAACAGGTCTGTTAGGATCATCTTCTTCTGGCATATGATATGTAATCACAATAGCTGCATCTTTCTTGAACATATCTCCCTGCTCAAATTCGGTGTTACCATCAACCGATACGCTATCTACTTCGCCTTCTTCTGTCCATCCAAGTTCAATATCATACAGAATCTCAAAAGAGATGTTGGTAAATCCGACCTTAGAAAGTTCTGCTTGCACATCCGCATAGTTTTGGTATTTGTACGAGGATGCAGACTGGGGCATAGCAGTCTCATCTTCACCGTGCTCTGAAACAGTACCTTGAATGGTTTCCACATTGATCTGTGAACTGGTGCAGGAAATTTTGTATTTAAGGGATTCGTCTTGATGAATGTCTATAGAAACCCCACCTGTTACCTCGCCATCCTCTGCGCTCACAAATTTAATCTCATAAACGCCCTTAGTCAGATTCAGACTATAGGTTTCAGTAGTCCCGTGGCTGATCGTCCCTTGCATGGAATCATCAACATACACATCAACATTGTATTTACTGAACAGCAGGTTCTCCACACACTCGATTTCCAAAGACACCGCATACTCTGGTTCATCTACAGAAATGAACATAACACCATTTCCCTGATACGAAACAGAAAGCTGGTATCCATCACTATTTTGGGCCGAATACAATTTCTCTGATTCGGAAACATCCTCAGCGAATCCCTTGTCAGCACACGCCGCCACATAAGCGTTAAATTCCTCAATCGAAGTGTTGCTTACATAAGCTGCAAACCTTTTTTCGTCATCCTGAGCAATTTCTCCTGTTGTCGATTTGGAGACAGGCAGCATACTCGCAATTACGCTGTCAGGCCACACAAGTGTTCCATATTCCTCAGCAGCATCTACGCTGATATTCATTTTGTTGTCATTTTCATCATAATATAGTGACAATTTATATCCATCAGAATTATAGGCGTAATAGGATAGATCAGACTGCTCTGCTTCAACTGTAAATCCCTTTTCCTCGCAAGCATCAACATATTTACTGTAGTCTCCTACGCTGGTTTTATATACATACAAAGACAGGCGTTCCTCAGAGTTGGATAAAACCTCCCCCAAATGGGATTTCGTTTCGGGAATAACATCTGCAAGCAAAATATCGGACCATGCAAATTTCTCGGCATCACCATAACCCGTTCCAAACAAGCTTACATACGGCACTAAAAGCACCACGGCAAGTACAAAAGCTATTATGTGAAGCCAGCTCTTAGGCGTTTTGATTATTTGCTTCTTCATCAGTACCGCAACCACGGTTAGGGCGATTTGTAAAATTGCAATGATACCAGCCGCAGTCTTTCCAAACAAAAACGCTATAAGGCATAACAAGGCAAACGCACTCATTGCAACTGTAGTAATTTTGCCGTATGTACTCAATTCGTGCCATTTTTCAGATGCCTTGTCTTTCATTTTGTCAACCGCAGATTTGGGCGCATCTGATTTTTTTGCATCAGCTTTAACCGGCTCATTTTGAGGAATGTCGGGGATGATTTCGTCTTCCTCAATAATAGGTGGGGGCGTTGTTGCTTCAATCTTGTTTCCGCAGTATGAGCAAAACTTTGTATCATCGGACAGCTCTGCTCCGCACTTTGAACATTTCATCTCTCTTATCTCCTTTACTTTTCTGTTGTTGGGATAGGCGGTATGATTGAGAACAGATTTTTCAATTCATCAACCACTCCAGCTTTTGCCCATTGCGTCATTCCAGTTTTCCATACTAAGCTATCAGTAGTAATCTGTCCAGATGCCACCATCTGTGCCAATATAGAAATATCAAACGGACCTGTAGCCTGTCCGTTGACCGCTACATGATAAGCAACTTTCGGAATAGGGGGTGGGGTCATTCCTGCCTGTGCAGGCTGGTTGATACCACCCATCATATTGTTCATCGCTCCGGCGATATTCTGCCCAACAGCACCGCCGACAGCCATACTCGCCATCATAGCAGCCATATTGAAACCATCACCGCCATCGCCTAAATTAACATCACCTGCTCCTTTTGCTCCCATTTGACCGAGTGCATTTGCACCGGCAACACCGACCTCGGCTTGCTTCTCAACTTGGAAAGCTCCGAGATTAGCTGTCTGAGTCTGCTTATGTTGTGCATACTGACCTTCTTCACGCTGTATGCGGAGAGTGCCTTCATAGTGTTCAGCTTCGATACGTTGTTTAGCATGAATGTCTCTGATTCTTGCTTCGGCTTCTGCCTTTGCTGTTGCTCCGGCAAGTTCTTTGGTCACACCCATCAACTGACGATAGCCCTCGCTGGACTTATCAAGTTCGATCGCACCAATGTCAATTCCAGACACGGCAACGCCAAAAGTTTCTCTTAAACGCTCACCTAAATCGTACTCCACAATGTCATTGATCTGAGAAGTTTTAGTCTCAATTTGAACAAGTGGGATATTGTTTACAGCTGGTGCGTTGGCAACGGCATCTTTGACATATCGACAGACAGCATCACGAATTTGTGCTTGGAAATCTTCAAGATGGAAGCTGTTCAGTCTATGCAATTTTACAAACTGCCTATAATCGCTGATTTTGAAGCTGATAGTACCCCTCACAGCAACGGGCACGCCGAAATCCTCAAAACGGGGATCATATATATCGAAGAAAGGAACTCCAAATTTTACTTGGATGATTTGAGCGAGATTGATGTAGTAAACCTCAGCTTGGAATGGAGTGCCACCCTCATAAGCCAAACCAACAATGCTTGCTAGAATGGGAAAATTTGCTGTTTTAATAGTTTGATCATAGGGACCGACAATGAAATCCTGCATTGTGCCGTTTTTCTGCTTGTAAACAAACACAGCAACCTCACCGTCTTTAACACGGAGAGAGGAACCCCAACGAATAGAATTTTCACGGACATTTTCGCCTAATTGCGAGCCAGATGGATGCCACTTCCATATAAGGTAAGATGGATTGTCACAGCGGATTTCGTCCATAAATCCGCCTTTTCTTTTATTTCCATCAAACAAAGCCATGATTTACCCTCCTTATCGTTTTCTCGAATAGTATCGAATAATTATCGTAGAATCAATATCATACTCATCGTCTCCGTCAAACTCAGTATTGCCGGCAACGCTGATACCTTCAATAGCTCCCTCTGTATCAAGAAGCCCTTTCTTTACAGGTTTCGTAACAACATTTCTAAAGCCACGAGCTTTCAAGTATTCTGCCATATCGTCACAGTTTTCGTGATAGAACTCGTCATGGTCTTTTCCGACAGTACGGATGGAGCTGTTGTTTTTCTTTGAAGTTCCTTTTTTCTTGTCCTTTCCTTCTTTTTTCTTTATTTCTTCAAGAACCCATGTAGGAGCAATTAAGAAATTGATGCCGATAATTGCAAACATCAAACCTCCCCAAGAAGTTCCAAAGTTTTCTTCCGGAGCACCTGCCGAAAGTAAGATTATGCCAATAACGAGCATTAAAACGCCTCCACCAATTAAGAGGGCAGTAATACACGCAACTTTATTTCTTCTAAAGATGGCAGCGACACCTCGCTCCCTTTTATTCACTTCCTTGCGGGTCTTGTTATACAGTTTCTCCAAATACTCAAATTCGGGGGTGTTACCGAAAGAAAGCCTTGCTTTATGATAAGCCTGTTCCAGTTTTGCTCTCCACGCATCATCCGTGTCGTACCATTTATCTTCCAAATTTGAAACGGCTAATATAAAGAAATCGTAAATATCCTCTTTGGTGTTGGGAATATAAAAATTCGTGATAAGTTCGATTTTATCATCCAAAGAAGAAGCCATTTCTACTTTCTTCGCAAGTGCTTCGACAGGGCTGTTTGTGGTAACACCACGAAGCTCGTAACCACAAGATGGACAAACGGTTGTGAATGATTTTAACAATTCACCACAGTTGGGACATTTATGTAATTCTCCATCGTATACGGTTTTTCTTTTTGCCCTTGGATCTTCCTTAACCTGCTCCACTTTAGACGGTTGTGTTTCCGTCTTAGGAGGTTCATGGAAGGAAGCTCCATCTACTGGCTGCTGTGCTTGTACTATGGGTTCTCCGCAATTTTTACAAAACCTTGCTCCATCATCTAACTTCGTCCCGCAATAAGGGCAGAATTGTATTTTCATATCCTGTTCCTCCAATGTGTTTTTATTGGTCAAAGTATTTCTCTGTTTCTACTCGTACAGCATCACATATATCTCCAATATTACAGTCCAAATACTCACATATACGAAGCAAGACTGATAGAGCCACTTCTTCGTTCCGCCTCAATTTTGTCATAGTACCAGTGGCAATATTCAAATCTTTTCGGAGTGTAGCCGGAGAAATTTCCTTCTCAATTAAGCGTATCCATAACTTTTTATAATTTATTTTCATAGCACACTCTTTCTAAATCCACATTTAAACTCTCTCAAAATCTATTATATATGTTTTTGGCTTAGAAATCAAGATAATCCAATGATTAGTAAGCGTTTTTTCGCAATTTCTTGCGAATATTCAAAAAAAGAAACACGCCCATCCGGAGAAGATACCTCGCAGATGAGCGTGTCCTTACTATTTTCTAAAAAAAGGGCAATTAAATCATCCCAAAATGCTTCAATGCTTCCATAATCGCTTTTTCTTTCTCCGGCGGGCATTGCGGCTGCTTGGCATCCTCAGACTTCGGCTTATTATAATTCTCACGCTCAATGATACCACATTTCTGCTTTACCTGAGCAATATACAGGCTGCTGACCTTCATACCGCTGTGTTCCAGCACATACGCCTTAATTTCCTCATAGGTTGCCTTACTCTCCGCAGCAGTCAAATCCAGCTCGTCCATCTTCACTTCAACTTCAATATGCTGCTTCGCATTAAGTTTGGACAAAAGACATACTGTCTCAACATGGGAAGTCCCAGGGAACATATCCATCAGACATATCCTCTCCACCTGATACCCTCCGGCCTGCAAAACGACCAAATCTCTGGCCAGGCTGGTGGGCTTACAGGATATATATACCATCCGCTCCACTCCATACCCTATAATCTTTGGCAAGGCTTTAGGATGGATTCCATCCCGCGGCGGATCCAAAACAATAAGATCCGGCTGTTCCTTTAATGTATCCAGCACCTTCAGCACATCGCCTGCAACAAAATCACAGCTACAAAGTCCGTTGAGCGCGGCGTTTTCCCTGGCGGCTTCCACAGCCTCCTCCACTATCTCTACACCAGTCACATGGTCAGCAACCGGAGCAAGAATCTGTGCAATAGTGCCAGTTCCGCTATACAGATCGAAAACCTTCTGTCCCCTGGTATCGCCAATAAAGCTGCGGGCCGTTTCATAAAGAACTTCCGCTCCCAGTGAATTGGTCTGGAAAAAGGAAAAGGGCGTAATTTTGAATTTCAGTCCCAGAAGCTCTTCATAAAAATAATCCTGTCCATAAAGCACATCTGTACCTTCGTTAATCACTACATCGGCCAGGCTGTCATTTCTCGTATGAAGAATTCCTGCAAAAACTCCCTCCAGAGAAAGCCCCAGAAGAGCTTCCTTCCAGCCCTCCAGCAAATTCTCCTCGCTCTCACCGTCTTTATTACTTCCTTCCACCTGAGTAGTAGTCACCAAATCCACGAGAATCTCTCCCGTTTTTACCCCACGCCGCACCAAAAGGTGTCTCAGATATCCCACATGAGAGGTCTTTTTTAGAAAGCCGGTGCCTCTCTCCTTAAAATATTCTAATGTCGCTTTTAAAATTTTACAACAGTCCCCATGAACAAGCACGCACTGGTCCACAGTAACGATGTCATAAAAGCTGCCACGCTTATGCATTCCCAGGGCCAGAGGGCCATCCTTCACCTCATCCCCAAAGGAAAATTCCATTTTATTCCGGTATCCTCTGACCAGGGGACTCCCTTTAATCCCCTCGAATATATAATCTCCCTGTATCACCGTTTCCAAAAGTTCTCTTACCTGTCTTTCCTTTAGCCTCAGCTGTTCTTCATAGGGCAGCGACTGGTAGGCACAGCCTCCACAATCCGCCATATGCGGACATGCCTCCATCAGGTTCTCCAGACGAGATCTGGATACCACCTCCAAAATTCTGGCTTCACATTTTCCCTTTCTTTGCTTCGTAATAACCACTCTTACGGTCTGTCCCGGAAGTCCATGCTTCACTACGACCTTCTCATTTTCTATATGAAGAATTCCCTTATTGGGGAAGTCCGTTTTTTCCACAATTCCTGTATAAATCTCACCCTTTTTCATTCTGTCCTCCTCCATAAAAAGGAGGCTGTGCAAACTGACTTTGCCGCAGCCTCCCTCATTTTCTGTATTACTCTTCCGTCTTATCTTCCTTAACTTCTGCTTTCTTTGCATTTTTTTCTTCTTCCTCGTCCTCGAAGAAGTCGTCATCAAAGTCATCATCGAAATCATCTTCAAAATCTTCCAGATAATCCGGTGTGAAGAAACGGTACACACCATATGCAATTGCCGCAACAGCCGCTATTGCACCAATAATAGCCAGTACCCAGAGAATACAGTTCTTTTTCTTTTCTTCCTCTTCTCTTTTATGAAGCAGTTCGTTCAGTTTAGAAGTGTTCATCAGCTCTTCCATTTTGCTGAATGCATCCTTACTCATCATGTCAAATTTGTTCATACCAGCACATCCTTTCCAGTTTCTTTGAAATCAGAAAAATCTCATTCCTATATTCAGTATAACATTATTTGAACCATTTTACTATCCCGATTTTTAACTTTTTCACAGTTTTTTTAGTTTTGCAAAGGAGGCAAACATTTTTCTGATACCCACACGGTCAAAGTCCACTGTCACTTCATAGTCTTTTCCGCCATCCACAATTTCTTTCACCGTTCCATCGCCAAAGCGGTCATGCCGAACGCGTTCCCCTTCTTCGTATTCCAGGGAAGTCGCCTTTTGTACTGTAAAGACCTTTCCAAAAACTGGTTTTTCCGCTGCACCGGCCGTTTTTGAGGCATAGGGACTCGTTCCTCCATAAGAATCTGTTTTTTTCCCAAATAAACTGATTCCGGATGAGCGTTCCGTGGGCGTATCGCTGTTATTGAAATCCAGCGCCTGGGCCCGTCTCTGATTTATAAACATAGAGTTTTTCTGAAATTCCTCCACTGTAAATTCCTCCGGAATCTCATCCAAAAAACGGCTGGGCCTTGCATATCTCGTCTCGCCCTTGACCATCCTCTGTCTGGCGGCCGTCATCATCAGACGCTTCCGGGCCCTGGTAATTCCCACATAACAAAGTCTCCGCTCCTCTTCGATAGCATCCCTGTCCTCAAACATGGCCATACTGCTTGGAAACAGACCATCTTCCATACCACTTAAATACACAAAAGGAAATTCCAGCCCCTTGGCAGAGTGCAGGGTCATCAAAATCACCCGGTCCTCCGAATCGTCCATACTGTCAATATCCGCTACCAGAGCAACTTCCTCCAGAAAACCGTCCAACGTCGGCTCATCGGCATTCTCCCAGTAAGAAACAGCCTTATTGATCAATTCCTCAATGTTCTCAAGCCTTGCCTCAGCCTCCACTTCTCCTTCTTCCATCAGTTCTTCTTTATACCCTGTGGAAACTAAAATTTTTTCCATCGTCTCCTGAATGGAACTGCCATTCTTAAGCATGTGACGGAAACTCCCGATCTCATCTGTAAATTTACTGATTTTAGATGCCGCTTTTCCCACTCCCGGAACTGCCTCAACCCGAAGAAGTGCATCATAAAAATTCATTCCCCGTTCTGCGGCATATGTATTGACCTTTCCCATAGTCACTGCACCGATTCCACGCCTGGGAACGTTGATGATTCTCTGTACTGCCAGATCATCTCTCCCGTTTGCTATGGTTTTTAAATAGGAAAGGATATCCTTGATTTCTTTTCTTTGATAAAAGTTTACACCTCCTACCAACCGGTAAGGGATGTTGTGTGCAATACATTTTTCCTCCAAAAGTCTTGACTGGGCATTGGTTCTGTATAAAACCGCACAGTCCTTCCAGGCGCATCCGCATTTTTCTATATCTGACACGATTCCTTCTGCCTCATCATAGGCAGTATCAAATATCCTGACCCGGACTTTCTCGCCTTCTTCATTCTCTGTCCAGAGAGTTTTATCCTTTCTCCCTGTATTGTTTCGTATCACGCTGTTGGCCACACTTAAAATTGTCCTGGTGGAACGGTAATTCTGTTCCAGCTTGATTACCCGCGCTCCCGGGAAAGTGTCCTCAAAGCTCAAAATATTTTGGATGTTGGCTCCACGGAACCGATATATGGACTGGTCATCATCACCTACCACACAGATATTCCGATATTTTTTTGCAAGCTGGCTCACCAGTTTAAATTGTGCTGTGTTGGTATCCTGATACTCATCCACCATAATGTATTTAAACCGTTCCTGATAATAGTCAAGAATTTCCGGGAATCCATCAAACAGCTCTGCCGTTTTCACTAATAAATCGTCAAAATCCAGGGCATTGTTCTTTTTAAGCTGTGCCTGATACTCCGCATAAATCTCTGCAATCTTCTGGAGCCTGAAATCTCCATCCGCCTTTGCATTTAAGGCAAATTCTTCCGGTGAGATCAGTTCATTCTTTGCTGAAGAAATAACGTTTAAAACACCTCTCTCCTTGAACTGTTTTCCATCAATCCTCATGCTCTTAAAAATCTGTTTCATCAGTGTTTTCTGATCATCTCCATCATATATGGAAAACCCTGTTTCATATCCCAGATTTTCAATATGCCGGCGCAAAATCCGTACACAGAGGGAATGGAAGGTGCTGACCCATACGCTGTCAGCTCCATGTTCCAACAGATTATTCACTCTTTCCCGCATTTCACTGGCGGCCTTATTTGTAAATGTTATAGCCAGAATGTTCCACGGAGCAACCCCTTTTTCTTCTATTAGATATGCCACACGATGGGTCAGCGCCCTGGTTTTTCCTGAACCGGCACCTGCCAGAACCAAAAGCGGACCTTCTGTATAAAGCACAGCTTCCGTCTGCATCGGATTCAAGGTATCAAAACTGCTCATAATCTTCCCCTTTCTCATTGAGTTTTTATTATAGCAGATTTCGAACCTCATGTCCAACAAAACCGACTTTCCTGCTCCTATAAGATGAAGAAAATGACATTACCCTCTTGTCATATAGTTTTCATTACTATATAATAGGGATTGAAAGGAGTTCTGCTATGAAAACCAATGAAGAACGCTTAAAAGATCTGTTATGCCATTTGGACAGCCTGGATCATATTAAAGTTGAAGATATTCCACAAATTGATTTATATATGGATCAGGTTACTACTTTTATGGAAAAACACCTGGGAGAGCTGAAGCGCTATCCGGATGATAAGGTGCTCACAAAAACTATGATAAACAACTACGCCAAAAACAATCTGCTCCCGTCTCCGGTACGTAAAAAGTACACGCAGGAACATATTCTGCTTCTGGTATTCATTTACTATTTCAAAAACCTATTGAATTTTAATGATATTGAAACCATTCTTTCCTACATTACAGAACACCATTTCTGTGAGACATCGCTTCCCTTATCAAAGGTTTATACAGAAGTATTTTCTATGGAACATACTCAAATGGAAAATCTGAAAGCTGACGTACAGGAAAAATTTCGAGTTGCTTCTGAAACATTTCCAGAAGCAGAAGAATCCGAGCGTGACGCCCTCCAGCTCTTTGCCTTTATCTGCGAGCTTGCTTTTGACGTGTATTTAAAAAAGCAGATGATTGAACGGCTGACTGATGAGATACGCTCTGAAAATCCTCCCCATAAAAAAAAGTAAAATGTTTTCTCCGGCGGACTCTCGTGATGGGCGTGAGCGCATAGCTTTGCTTACGATCCACTCAATGATGCCACCACAGCGCATCGTCCAGCTGTCTTGCAGACTGGAAATTCATTCTGTATTATTTGACTGAGAATAAATGTATCAGCACACCAAGTTTATGGGAATTTTGGAGTTCTGCTCAGGAAAATCCGGATACGTCCGGTTTGTATGGGAAAATATAAAAAATTCTCCTCTCAGGCCGTGCCTCTTGTAACAGTTCAGGGGAGACAATGGCTCAAAAAAGCCGTTGTCTCCCCCGTTTAAAATTCAGAGCACTCATTTAGGGAAACGCTGATTAAAGCGTTTCCCGCTCCGAATTTGCGCCGCGAAGCGGCAAATTCCTTTGCAAATTCGTGTGCCTCCGCCGGAAGCTCTAAGGAAATGCTGCTTTAATCAGCATTTCCTTAGAATTATCTGTCTCCAGGAAGTCCTCTTTCATTTTCCTTAAAAATCAAACCACATAACCGTTCAGGTGCTGTCTGAACAGATATTAAACCACACTCTGAAGCCCCAGCGTCTTTTCAATCAAAAGCATCACGCCCAGGGTCACAACCATCAGCAAAGTAGCAAGCGCCGCGATGGTGGGGTCAAAGTGGTATTCCACATAGGCCATCATCTCAATGGGAAGCATGGACACCCCTGCGCTGGTTAAGAACGCAGACAGGGATACATTATTGAAGGAATTGATGATTGCCATAATGCATGCGGAAACAATTCCTGACTTGATGTTGGGAAGCAGGATATGGAAAAATGTATACATATTGCCTGCCCCCAGGATCCTGGCTGCCTCCTCCATGGAGAAATCAAAGTTCGCCAGACTGGAGGTGACCACCCGCATTACATACGGAATCGACAAAATCGTGTGGCCGATTAAAAGACTGGGAAGGGCCGGGAGCCCGAAGCGGTTCACCACATAGCGGAGCATCACAAAACCGAGTACGATCACAGGAATCAGAACCGGGGAAAGGAACAGGCCCTTAATGGCTTCTTTTCCCTTAAAACGGTAACGATTCAGAGCATAGGCTGCCGGAAGTCCCAGAAGAAGAGCCAGGGCCGTCGCGGCGAATGCAATAATCAGGCTGTATTTGGCCGCACTGCCGAAGGACTTCACCTGTAAAATCTGTTCATACCAGCGGAGAGTAAAGCCCTCACCCGGGAATTTCAGATAGTTAGTATTGCTGAAAGATGCCGCCATAATCACAAGCAGCGGACCAATCAGAAAAACATATACCAGCAACGTTACAAACATCAGTGATTTACTCTTTTTCATGAATAAACTCCTTTTACTGTACAGAGAACAGCTCGTTCCACTTTGCAGTCCAATCCGCCTTGTTGTCTACAATTACAGACCAGTCCGGAATCAGAAGGCCGTCAATTACGTCCTTGCCATATGTGAAGTTTGCAGACTGCTCAGGAGTCAGCTCCACATCGGTGCGAACCGGAGAGTCAACGCCGTCTAAAGCCTCAGCAAGCTGAACATCTTTGGAGATATAAAAATCAAGGAAAGCCTCAGCAAGCTCTCTGTTCTTGCAGCCCTTTACAATATTTACCATATTGAAACCACTGTATACGCCCTCAGCCGGATCTACCCAGACATAATCCTCGGACGCGGATTTTGCTGTGGTATATACATAGTCCAAAAGAACTGCCACAGAAATCTCACCCTGGTTTAACATGGTGATGGTGTCGTTGGCGCTGGTGTATGTTTTCATTACATTGGGCTTCAATTCCTCAAGCTTCGCAAAAATAGCCTCATCGTCCTGTCCGGGGGTCAGACCTGCCATTTTGGCAATTCCATAGTAAAATAAGGGGCCTGTGGTGGTTGTGATATCCGGAATTGCGATAGAGCCTTCCAGCTCAGGATTAAACAGATCTTCCCAGGAAGTGATCTCAATGGGGCAGGTGGCCTTATCATAAACAATTCCCAGGCGGTTGAAGGTATACGCAGGACCGTACTCCTCACCCATGGGAGCCTTTGCCTTGTCGTAAACGGCATCCAGATTTGTAATCTTACTGGAGTCAACCGTATCAATGATGCCATCCTGAATCAGGTCAGCGACGAAGGAGTCACCGATGATGATAATATCATAATTGTCCGGGGACTCTTTTACCTTTGTGGCACGCTCTGCGTTCTTTCCGCCCTCAACGATTAACTTTGCGCCGGTAGCCGCCTCAAAGGGCTCGTACACGTTCTTCTGGAGCAGCTCTGCATTGAATGCAAAGGTGGAAATACGAAGCTCCTGTCCCTCAAAAGATGCTGTTTTGGGTGCTTCTTCTGCTTTGGATGAAGCTTCAGCCTTCGTATCCGCCGCTGCCGTAGTGGCGGCTTCCGTAGCTGCTGCCGTAGTGGCCGCTGCCGTGGTGGCCGTACTGTCAGAAGAGCTTCCACATGCAGTTAAGGATGCTGCCATGGCAGCTGCAAGAACCACGCTTAAAACTCTTTTTTTCATGATTTTTCTCTCTCCTTCGCTTTAAAGCAAAATAATTTTTCCCGGAGTCAGGGACAGAGTCACCCTATCTCCGATTTTGTAAACACTCTCCTGGTCCGTGCTGACCTCGAACTCACCGATGGCGGTGCGGACATTGTACTGATTGCGCTTTCCAAGGAATGTACTTACCATAATTTCTCCCTTTAAGGGATTTACTGCGCCGGAATTGTCCGGAACAATTAAGATATCCTCAGGACGGATGCATGCTTTAAATTTCTCCCCGTCCTTACGTTCTGTCACCTGAATTACACTGTTATCCCCGGCCAGATACTTTCCGTCCTCTCCGGTACGTTTTAAATCCAGGAAATTTTCAAATCCAACGAAACGGGCGATAAATTCCGTTTTGGGATGATTATAAATCACAGACGGGCTGTCCATCTGTTCAATGACTCCGTGATTCATAATGGCCACTTTGTCGGAAATGGCGAAACACTCCTCCTGGTCATGGGTCACATAGATGGCCGTAAAGCCGAATTTCTGCTGCAGGCGGCGGATTTCTACACGCATTTTCACGCGCAGCTTGGCATCCAGATTGGAAAGAGGCTCGTCCAGAAGCAGCAGGTCAGGCTTTATCACGAGAGCTCTTGCCAGAGCCACACGCTGCCTCTGTCCTCCGGACATTTCCTTTGGAAAGCGGTTCTCAAAGCCCTTTAAATCCACGGTTTCCAACATTTCCATGACCTCTTTTTTAATCTGGTCCTGGGAAAGCTTTCTCATTTTAAGGCCAAAAGCCACATTGTCAAACACAGTCATGTGTGGGAACAAGGCATAACTCTGGAACACAAAGCCGAAATTTCTTTTATTTAACGGCACCTGGGTGTAATCCTGACCGTTAAAGATAAATTTACCGGATATGGGATTGGAAAATCCCGCAATCAGACGGAGCGTTGTGGTTTTTCCGCATCCGCTGGAGCCAAGAAGAGATACCAGTTCTCCTTTCTCCACCTGAAAATTCAGATCCTTTAATATTACGTTTTTGTCATATCCTGCAGTAATATTCTGCAATTCCAAAAGTGACATACGATTCTCCTTTCCGTTATATCGTCGGATTCAGCTTTCTGCTGATGTAATTGATTCCATTGGAAATCACAATGGTAATCACAATCATCACCACAGCCACCACAGAGGCCTGGGTCCAGTCGCCCAAGGACATGGCCTGCTGATAAATCATCGTGGCAAGAACACGGGTATCGGTACCTCCCAGAAGCTGGGGAGTCGTGTAAGCGGTGAGACAGCCGGTAAATACCAGTACGCTTCCCGTCACCAGTCCGGGAATGCTTAAGGGCAAAATCACATGGCGGAAGGTACTTGCCCTGGAAGCCCCCAGGTTTCCGGCGGCCAGATTCAAATCTTCAGAAATATTATCCATAACTCCGATCAGGGAAAGGATCATGGTGGGAAGAAAAAGCTGGATAAAGCCGACCACCATGGAAAATTCATTATATAACAGACTGATGGGCTTTGTGGTCAGTCCCATGCTTACCAGCATGGTATTGATTACACCCTTTTTGCCAAGAATTACCATCCAGCTAAAGGAACGAATTACCGGACTTGTGAACATAGGGAACACAGCCAGAGCCATCAGCACCCCTTTGTTCCTGGAATATTTGGAAATATAGTAAGCAGTCGGAAAACCAAGCACCGCGCTGACCGCCGTACTGATCAGGCTCAAACGGATACTGCGCCAGAATACCTGCTGAAAATAGGTACTCTTTACCAGTTCAAAATAGTTTCCCAGGGAAAACGCCCCGCTCTCATCAAAAAACGTTTTAAAAATCAGGGAAAACAGGGGGATCAGCATGAATACTGCAAGAAACAGGCATCCCGGCAAAATAAACAGCCAGTAAATCTTTGTTTTTTTCTCAAGCAAGACTCCATCCTACCTTTCTTTGTCATTCGCGATGCCAAGCAGAAAAGGGACCTCTCCATCCACGTCCCTTTTGCAAGCCAGTCTATATCACGTCCTTATATACAGCAAACGATAAAAAATTTGCCGTTTGCTTATAAGCCCTCCGGGGGATGCACGCGGATTTGCATAGGAAATATGCCGCTCTGCGGCGCAAATCCGGCGCGGGAAACGAATCAAAATACAAACATTTTTTTCGTTTCCTGTAACAACATAAAAATACCATTGAAAATAATAAATGTCAATCGTATTTCAATAATTTACCGGGTAATAGTTCAGCCTTGCGAAGATTCCGGGAAAAAAAGACGTTGAAAACTTGGTTTCATAAGCATTTTTTACCCGGAATCTTCATAAGGTAGGCTTATAAAAGTTCAGAATATTTATCCGCCCTGGCCCGGAATGCACCCATTGCGGCTTTTAACTCCTCTTTTTCCTTTTGCAGATCTGTGAATACGAGTTTATGATCCTTCACAAGCTGCCTTCCGTCCACCCACACGCTGTCCACATTGGAGGGATTGGCAGAGTAAACCAGAGCAGAACAGGGATTGTATACAGGGAACATGTTGACGGATTCCGTCTCCACCAGGACCAGGTCCGCCTGTTTCCCCGGCTCGATAGATCCAATCTCCTTTTCCGCCCCCAGAGCATATGCGCCGCCCATGGTTCCCATCTCCACCACTTCCCCGGCCGGAAAAATACTGCGGTCATGGTATTTTGTTTTCTGGAGCAGCGGAATCATACGGAACTGAGTGAATAAATCCAGGGTATTTCCGGAGGAAGGTCCATCGGTTCCCACTGCCACTGTCACTCCCGCTGTCTTAAGATCCCGGACAGGGCAGATCCCCTTCCCGGATTTGGTATTGGACCCTGCACAATGAACCACCCTGGTGCCTGTCTCTGCGAGAAGTTCCATGTCATGGTCTGTCAGATGAATACAGTGTGCAGCAAGAGTTTTGGGACCCAGAACCCCCAGGTCATAAAGGAATTCCACCGGTGTTTTATCATAGGTTTTCCGAAAAAAATCCATTTCATAATCCATCTCACTGACATGGAGCATATAGAAAGCGCCATGGGCCATGGCCAGGTCATAGGCGGCCTTTAAGGTTTCCGGCGGATTCGTGTTGGTGGCATGGGGAGCAATCATGGGATGGATTCTTTTGTGGTCATTCCATTTCTCTAAAAGCGCTTCCCCCTGTTTTAAGGATTCCTCTGTGTTTTTTGCGTCACAGGTTTCCATATTGATGATGGTTTCTCCCACCCAGGCCCGCATTCCCATTTCTTCACAGGCCATGGCCACCTGGTCTTCAAAATAATACATGTCCGCCACTGTGGTAACACCAGAAAGCAGAAGTTCACAGGCGGCATACCGGGTGCTTTTATATATGAGCTCTGCTGTCATGGCCTCAAGCTCCAGGGGAAACAGAAATTTTCTCAGCCTGTCCGGACAGTCGTCTCCCATGGAACGGAATGGAATCATTGGGATATGGCTGTGGGCATTGATCATGCCGGGCATTAAAATTCCTCCCCGGCCATCCACCGTGCAGTCGGTGCCGGAAGGGCCCGCGCCCGCGCCCGCTTCCAGAATTCTACTGTCTTCTATTAATACATATCCGTTCCCGTAAATATCGGCATTGGGGTTCATGGTAAGAACCGTGACATTTTTTATTAATGTTTTCATATGCATTTCCTCCGCACCGTGGAAAGGGTCAGACTGCCCTTCGTTTTCGCCCGCCCCCTGCCAGGAAAGTAAACAGTCCCTGGGGAAGCTCAAATACAAAAATAATTCCCAGTACAATAGCCACGGCCACCTTTAAGGCCGCGAATCCTGTCTGGAGAGCCAGGGGCAGATTATCAGTCACTATATAATAAGAAGTCCAGTAGACACCGGCCCCCGGCACCAAAGGGAAAATCCCCGGAATCAGAAACAGGGTCACCGGACACCGCTCCATGACAGCAAACAGTCTGGATAAGAAGATCACCGCCAGCGTTGCGAAAAAAGTTGCTTCCGTGACAGAGGTCCCTTTACCGGTCATGAGAGAATAAACCGCCCAGCCTGCACCTCCGCAGAGGCCGCAGAAACCGTAATCCCGCTTTGGTACAAAAAACAAAACGGAAAACGCAATCGTTCCCACAGCCGCACATAGAATCCCCATCAGAAAAGGAGCCGTAAACAGCCCGCTCATAGCAGTATCCCTCCCGTAACTCTGTGATATAGGGTAAACATAAGTCCCACACCCAGGGCGATGGCCAGAAACACCAGCATGGCATCCAGCATTCTCACAGAACCCGCAATATAATCGCCGTCAGCAATGTCTCGAATGGCGTTTGTGAAAGCCACACCAGGAACCATGGGGATTACGGAACCGATAATCATGGAGCTGATATGGTTTCCAAAGTGCAGATGATATAAAACCATGCAAATCAGTGTTACAAGGGCTCCGCCCAGGATGTTCCCCACAAGTTTTGAAAGCCTGGGGGCTCCAATGTTCAGTACATAAATATAAAGCAAAAGGCCCGAAAGGAATGCAGCACCGCAGTCTGAAAGATCTCCGCCAAACAGATAGCAGAAGGTACCGCTTCCCACAGCAGAAGCCAGAACCTGCACTTCCCGGCGTTTTCCCGGCATAGCTTCAATATGATCCAGACACTTTTCCAGTTCTTCCGCCCGGTACTTCCCCTCTTCGATCTCTCTTGACAGTTGGTTCACCGCTGCCACCCGGTTTAAGTGGGCTCCGCCCACCGGGATGTGCTGGACTCTGGCAAAATATTCCTCTCTTTGATTTCCCATTGTCATGAAAATACCATTACTCAAAACGAAAGCATTTTCCGATTCAATACCATAATAGTGGCAGATTCTGTCAATGGTCTCTTCCACTCTTGAAATCTCCGCCCCATTTTCCAGCAGGATATGACCGGCCCGCATGGCAGCCTCCATAATCACTTGCTTTTCTTCGCATTCCATTCCATCTATCCTCACTTTTGTACACTCCGTTTTTCGTGTACTCAAAATCCCGCTCCGCTGTCAGCGAGACCGAAAAGATGTCTGATTCCCTGAGAGACTCTTCCGTGAAATAAGCCTCTTCCCCGCCTCTATTTCTTTGCTCTTTCTGCCTCCAGCTCTTCCTTTAGTTTGCGGATCAGATCGTCCTTCTGTCTCAGCTCTTCTTTCTTCTCCTTCAGCTCTTCCTTCTTTACTTCCAGTTCTTCCTTCTTTACTTCCAGTTCTTCCTTCGTCTCCTCCAGCTGGTTCCGCCTCTGGCTCAGCTCGCTTCTTTTCTCCTCCAGCTCTTCTTTTGCCTGATCTAATTCTGACTGAATTTCATCTATCATATAGCGCACTGTGTTGTGATCCAGTTCCTTTAGTTCCTTTGAAAACATTGACATCACCCTTTCCATGTTCAGGCACATTTCATAAATATCTTCATACATGGCTCTGAATTTCGGATATCGTGTAATCAGTTCCACAATCCGTTCCGGCTCATCAAAGCTTAAAAATGCCAGCCATGCATCCAATTCATTTTCTATGGCTATATTTTCCATGGTTTTCCGAAAAATGTCAAGTGGTATGAATATATATTCCTGAAGCAGATCTAATTTTAATCCGGTGTCTGACTGCTGACAAAACCTGTGAAGATACAGGTTTGGGAAAGCCCAAAATTCCCTGGGAGACCGTTCATAAAAAACAATCGTATAGACGTTTTTTATATCACGGTAATTAAAATGCTTCCCTTTATCCCCGCGGACTCTTTTATACTGCCTCAGCAGGTGATCCGAGGAATAACAGGCACTTCGTTCTCCCGGAAACGCATAGCCGATTTTCTGTATTTCCACATTGGATAAACTGCCGTCCATTAACTGTACCAAAATATCCGTGTACAGCAGAGAGGATTCCGCTCCAAGACGCACGGAATCATTCGGAAGGACTGCTTCTATTTTCACATTCTGCTTTAAAAGCAGCGAAAGCAGATTTTCCAGCCGTTCCGGAGCCGATTCCGGATTAAAGATTTCTTTAAATATTCCATCATAAACCACCTTAAGTCCCCGGGCCCCGGAACAGAAACTAAGGAATTCTTCTTTATCCTCCTCCTGCCATTGCTGAAACATATCATTGAGCCTCGGTGTTTCAGAAATAATATGGCAAATTTCTTCCTTCGTTCGGAGCATCGGAAAATACTTCGCCAATACTTCTGTGGGATTCACAGATTTTCCCATACAATATACCTCCATATCAATTTTTACTTCGTTGGATTTTTTCTGCGGAAAGACCTTCCGGTCTCCTCTGAAAGATACTTCCATGATGCCTTTCGGCAAGATTTCAAACGGCCAGAAGCGGCTGTCTGAATAAGATGATTTGATCATAACACAGAAAAGTAAAAAAAGCAATCCGGTCCCTGCTTCACTGACACGTTCATATAAAGCGTTCATATAACAGTTCAGCCCAGGACTTTGCACTTTTCGCAAAGTTCGTAAGAATACGTGGAGGCTGGAGAGAATCCGGCCCTTCGCCGCAGGCGAACTTTAAATGGGCTGGATTCCGTAACAGTTTAGCCGGAAGGCTGAACTGTTACACGTTCATTTTCAGACAAAGGTTGAGAAATGACCGTGTCAGCACACCAGAAAGACTTTATTCCTCCAGTTTCCTTTTAAGATAAAGAAGAGCCTGAACAATCAGGCAGCCATGATCCACAGCCAGCCCATTGCTTTCCAGCAGACGATACCTTTCCTGCGGCAGCAGCCTGTGGCCGGAACGGGTCACCAGAACCCTTGCCCCGGCCGAGACAGAATGCTCTTTGTTTTCCAGTACAAGTTCCCATATCTCACTGTAATCACTGCTTTCCTTGCATAAGTGCAGGTCCACATCCATCCACAGGGCATCCGCCGCATCGTCCCCGGCTTTCACAGAGATATCGCCTTCTGCCAGAGCCAGAAACGAAGTGGTAATGACTCTCCAGCGAGGATCTCTTTTATAGTCCCCCCATGTGCAAAGCTGTTCCAATGGAAGTCCTTCCACTCCGGTTTCCTCAAAAAGCTCCCTGGCCGCTCCCGCATAAAGGTCCTCCCTCAGCTCCACAAATCCGCCCGGTGTTGCCCAGAGTCCGATACTGGGATGGTTCGCCCGCTTCACCAACAAGATTTTAAGGGGCTGGGTCCAGACCTTCAGCTGTCCCTGACACCGGACCACCACGATATCTGTTGTATTGCATGGGCAGTCATATTTTCTCGGATCATAGCCATCCAGAAATTCTTCCAGTGTCTGTCCTGCCCTGTTCCTCTCACCTGTGCCATAAAAACCGTCCAGGTCTTCTAAAAAAGCCATTCTTTTTCCTTCCTTCCGGTATTTTTTTGTAACAGTTCAGCCCTGCGAAGATTTCGGGTAAAAAAGCGTTAAAATCTTGTTTTCATAAGCGTTTTTTACCCGAAACTTCCATAAGGCTGACGCCACAGGCTTCTTGTCCGCGGTACGCGGGCAAGGAGATGCGGGACTGAACTGTTACAATGTTTTCTAAATCTTAGCACATCCAGGTTCCAGTGTAAATAAAAAGAACTCACAGCCACTGTTACGATTCCTTTTCATTTTTTGCAAAAAACCATCCGTATTCGTACATCTTCATGCATAAAATCTCCTGAATTTTCAGCATACTGTTCATGATGCATTCCACATCCGGATCTTCCCCTTTGGGAGTTCCCAGACGTTTCCCAAGCCGTTCGCAGGCTTCTATGGCCTTTGCATAAGCCTGATCACAGGCAGAGCCTTCCTCATATGCATTTTTCACATACCTGCTTTCTTCCACCGGATGATTTTCCAGATCAATGGAACCGCTCATCAAATCATACACCAGCATTTTAAAATCCGTACTGTTCCTATCCATCCTGATACCTCTCTTTCGTAGTAAACGGACATGCCTGCCAACGCAGGCATCACCATGCATGAAAGCCAGTTGCCCCACCCTTGTGGCTGATTTTCCATCAGAATTGCCATATTCCGGGAGCACTCCGGCTGTGTTTCCGAAAACGGAAACTTCTTTTAATTCCATAATAATGGGATAATGGAAAAAATGCAATCAAATCTTTAGAAATGTGGGAATCTATATATGATTGTTTACGATAAGTTATGGCTGACCCTGAAAAAGAAGGGACTTTCACAGAATAAACTTTATAAAGACTATGGTGTCAGCCGTGCACAGGTATACAGGCTGAGGCACAATCAGGTGGTTTACACCAGTACTCTGGATATGCTGTGCAAAATATTAGAGTGCGATGATATCTCGGACATTGCCACCTTTATCCCTGATCCCGATCCCCCGGATAACAGCAGCATTTAAATAAAACGGCAAAGACTTCCTTTTACAATAAAGGCTTCGCCGTTTTTTATTTTTCCATAACAGTTCAGCCTTGCGAAGATTTCGGGTAAAAAAAGCGTTGAAAACTTGTTTTCATAAGCGTTTTTTACCCGAAATCTTCATAAGGCTGACACCACAAGCTTCTTGTCCGCGCCATCTGGTCCACATGGAAGGGACAGCGCCCATTGCAGTGGCCGCACTGGATACAGGCCCCGGCTTTTTTCGCAAGCTTTCCATAGTGATTTTTGGCCAGCTCATCTCCTGCCAGCGCGAGATCATAATATTTATTGATTAAAGCCACATCAATCCCCATGGGACACGGCTGGCAGTGATTGCAGTATACGCAGATCCCTTCCGCATCCTGCGGGGTGAAGGAGCCCAAAACGGAATAGTCCTTCTCTTCCGGAGATGCCTTAAAAAAGCCCAGGATGCGCTTTAAGTCTTCCTTTCCGCGGATTCCCGGAAGCACCGTAAGGACTCCCGGCTTATCCAGAGCATACTGAATGCACTGGTATTCCGTCAGAGCCTTCTTAAAAGGAGAGGTCTTTTCGTTTAGAAGCTGTCCTCCGCTGAAAGCCTTCATGACAGATATTCCCACGCCCTCTGCCTCACACCTCTGATACAGACTCATCCGCTCATCCACCGTTCCGATTGCATAGGTTCCGTGGCGGTAGTCATATCCCGGGTTGATGCTGAACATCAGCATATCAATAAGTTTCATGTCCAAAACTCTTGCCACCAGCCGCGGTGTATGGGAGGAAAGTCCCAGATGTCGGATCACTCCCTGATTTTTCAGTGCTTTCATATGCTCGATGATGCCATTATCCATGACCTTTTCCAAATCCTTCTCATCATCCAGGCAGTGAATAAATCCAAAGTCAATATAATCTGTCTTCAGCGCAGAAAGCTGCCAGTCCACAGATCGTTTTATGGTATCCAGATCGGTAGTCCATCCATAGGTTCCCGTCTCATAGTTGGCTCCGAAATGAATCTGAAAGTATGCGTCTTTTCTTCTTCCTTCCAGAGCATGGCCGTAAGCCCCAAAGGGCTTTGCCTCGGACGAGGCCATATCAAAGAAATTGATTCCGTTATCCAGCGCAAGCGTCATGGTTTCCTGAATTTCCTTTTCTCCGGCTGCCTGTATGGAGCTGGTTCCAAGACCCAGAATACTAATTTTTTCCCCGCCATAAGGAAGTTCCCTATACTCCAAATTTGTACCTCCCGTTTTCTAAAGGGCGCCGTCCCTTAAGCTTTGCGCTAAAAAGGGCAGGCATTATGTAGGAGGCTGTCGCAAAATGCCACATATAGACAAAATATGGCTCAGTCCCCGTGGTCTGGGTACTCTATCTTGTATCTTCCGGTTATTTTGCGACAGTCTCCGGTTCTCCCTGCTATTCTAACTCTGGAGTCTTCCTCTGGCAAATACTTATCCCGTATATAAACTTATGCTCAAAAGGCATGAAGTCTGCACCTATTCCTCCACCTTCGGAAGGGCAGAAAATGATTTTGCCAGTTCTTCCTCTGTGGGAATATAATCTGACATCTCTCCATCATTAAATCTCTGGTATGCCACCATATCAAAATATCCGGTTCCGGTCAGGCCGAATACAATGTTCTTTTCTTCTCCCGTCTCTTTACACTTTAAGGCCTCGTCAATGGCAACCTTAATGGCATGGCTGCTTTCCGGCGCCGGGAGTATGCCTTCCACCTTTGCAAAGGTCTGAGCCGTCTTAAATACTTCGGTCTGTTCCACGCTTCTTGCGGTGAGAAGACCCTGATCATATAACTCAGAGACAATGGAGCTCATGCCATGGTAACGAAGGCCGCCTGCATGGTTGGCTGACGGAATGAAACCGCTTCCCAGGGTATACATTTTAGCCAGAGGACAGACTTTTCCGGTATCACAGAAATCATATGCGTAAACCCCCCTGGTCATGCTGGGACAGGATGCCGGTTCCACGGCCACAATGTCATACCGGGCCTCGCCTCTTAACATTTCACCTGCAAACGGGGAAATCAGGCCCCCAAGATTGGAGCCGCCTCCGGCACAGCCAATGATCATGTCCGCCCTGATTCCATATTTATCCAGGGCTGTCTTTGTCTCCAGGCCAATAATAGACTGATGTAAAAGTACCTGGGCCAGAACGGAACCCAGTACATAACGGTATCCCTTCCGGGATACGGCTGCTTCCACCGCCTCAGAAATGGCGCATCCAAGACTTCCTGTGGTACCCGGGAACTGGGCGTTGATTTTCCGCCCCACTTCTGTATTCATGGACGGAGACGGGGTCACCGAGGCTCCATAGGTCCGCATCACTTCCCGGCGGAAGGGTTTCTGCTCGTAGGAGCACTTTACCATATATACCTGGCAGTCCAGGTCAAAGTAAGCACATGCCATGGAGAGAGCCGTCCCCCACTGGCCTGCGCCGGTCTCTGTTGTAACGCCCTTTAAGCCCTGTTTTTTGGCATAATAGGCCTGGGCGATGGCAGAATTTAATTTATGGCTTCCGGACGTATTATTTCCTTCAAATTTATAGTAAATATGAGCGGGAGTCTCCAGCTTCTTTTCCAGACAATAGGCCCTCACAAGAGGGGATGGGCGGTACATCTTATAAAAGTCCCGGATTTCATCAGGAATATCAAAAAACGCCGTCCTGTCATCCAGCTCCTGTTTCGCCAGCTCTTCGCAGAAAATGCCGGACAGCTCCTCCACGGTAACCGGCTTTAAGGTTTGGGGATTTAAAATGGGAGCCGGTTTCTTTTTCATGTCAGCGCGGACATTATACCATTGCTTCGGCAGTTCCTGCTCTTCCAGATAGATTTTATAGGGAATTTCCTGTTTCATACGATTTCTTCCTTTCTTTTTCATATTCCTGTTCATGGCATGCATTCAGGCCAGGAGATTTCAGTGCGATTCCGCCCGGAGGGCTTTTTGTATCATGGGGAAGTCCGGAGAGCTTTCCCATAATACAAAAAAGCCCCTGTCCCTTAGCGTATGCTAATAGGACAGAAGCCAATACTTCTGCGGTGCCACCTAAATTCATTCCTTTGAATGCTCTCATTGACGTGTACGATAATACACTTCCTGCGATAACGTGCAGCTTACGTCTCCTCTACTCCCGAAGTTTCAATTCGCCCTCACGGGTCCATTCCCATATCCTCCCATCACTGCGTTTCCACCATCGGCAGCTCTCTGTGCATGTTGCAGACAGGTACTCGTCCCGGTCCACGGTTTAGAATTTATGAACTTTTCAATAGAATAGTATAAAAGCTCCCCGTTGTCAAGCTTTTTTCTTCCATCCACCCAAGCTTTGCCACAATTTCTTCCCGGTTTTGACGCACTTTATTCACAAGGCAAACACATTTCCCTGGTATTTTATATATACAGATGAGCGCTTTTCAGCTTATAAGTTAATTTCTATTTCAGGAGGTAAATCAAATGAGAAAACATATCATAACAACCGTTTTGGCCGCCGCCATGGCCGTATCCACAGGAATCACATCCTTTGCAGGACAGTGGGTTTCCGATACCGCCGGATGGCGCTGGCAGAACGATGACGGAAGCTATCTTACCAACACCTGGGAATGGCTGGACGGAAACCAGGATGGAATTGCGGAATGCTATTATCTGGGCACTGACGGATACATGTTCCATGACACAGAAACCCCGGACGGATATACAGTAAACAGTGACGGCGCCTGGACCGAAAACGGCCAGGTTCAGATTCGGGAGCAGGATACAAAAGAGGACTTCAATAGTTACGACAGATACAGCATCATCGGAACGTATTCCTCCGATAAAGGGGCTTATGTGGAACTCAACATCGGGGCGGAAAACTCCCTGGCGGGTCTTTTCTATGATGAAGAAGGCGATCTGACAGGAATCTATACACTGGAAAAAATCAGTGATAACGAATACCGCGATTCGGCTTCCTCCAAAAAAATAACCCTCATAGACTCCGGAACTATCTCGATAAACGGAATTCCCTATTACAATTAACCCTTCCGTGAAAACCCACAGCCGCCGAAACTATCTTTTGCTGCTGTGGGGTTACCATCCTCAGTCCTCAAGAATTTCTGAAATTTTCTCTATCATTTCCTCTTCCTTTAAGCGGAATTTGATTTCCACGCGGCGGGAGGCCTCCATATTGACGGCATCCTGGCTTTCTGTATTCCCTGGCCCGTTATAAACGGGATTGCTGTAAGAACGGCCATTTACAGTTAAAAGCCGCTGGAGCCTTTCTATCTCTTCCCCGTTGAGTCCGTTTCCTTCGTCCAGGCAGAATCTGGCCACGGAGCTGGCCCGGTTATAGGAAAGCTGCAGGTTGCTCAGATAACTGCCGTCCGTGTCCGTATGTCCTTCAATGATAATCTCGGCAATGTAGTTCCGGTACTGCTCTTTCAAAAGAACTCCCAGATACATGGGAATGATCTCTTTTAAAGTCTCCTTGCTCTCTTCGGTCAATACAGCGCTGTTATAGTTGAACAGTACATCCGAGGAAAAGGTGATGGAACCCGTCTGAGCATCCACAGTCATGCCGGAATTGTTGAAAGCAGACTGTAAGGCGCCGATGATGTCCGTTCGGATCCCCACAATATCCTGAAGTTCATTTTTCGTCACTTCCAGCTCCTTTTGGGCATCCTCAATTTCCAGATATGCCTTATTTAGCTCCTCTTCGGTCAGGGCCGCCCTGGCATACGCCTCCTTAAGTTCCGCTAAAGACGCGGCCAGCTCCTTATTGGAAAGTTCAATTTCCATCCTGGATTTTTCCAGATCTGCCGATGCCTGGTCAAGCTGAGCCTGAGCCGTGTTAAGCTCCAGCCGCGCCTGTTCCAGATCGGTGGTCTTCTTTTTGTATATGGAAAGGGTTATGGCAATGATCAGAACAAAGATCAAAAGCAGCGCTGCCATCATGTCCGAATAAGACTGCCAGTAGCTGGGCTCCCAAAACGCTTCCCTGCTCTTTCGTTTATTTTTCATACAGTCTCCTCATCTGTTCAAAGGTATACAGCTGGTTTGTGACTTCATCGGTCATCTCCCGGCAGGCAGTCCTGATCTCCTCCTTCTGATTCTTTAGTTCCCTGGCAAAGGCCTCCTGCCTGTCCATTTCCTCTGCGGCGGATTTTTGCAGCTTTTGACTGGACTCCACAAGCTTTGCCACGGCTTTTGTAAGCTCCATGCATGCGTTTGCATAGGCTGTCTGGGATTGTCCGGCAGCCGTTATGGTATTTCCCAGATCTTTAAGGCCGGCCCCCATGGAATCTTCCAGATGTTCCACCACCTGGCTCACGATCCGCTCCACGCCCTGGGTCTGCTCGGCGGCAGCGCCCTGTAAAAGTTCCAGCATCCGTTTCATGGAATTGGCCATATTGGCCTGGTAAACCAGCATAGCCGAAGAATTCTCCTCTTCCGTAACCTGCGGCGGCATGGCGCACTGGCGAAATACAGTCAGAAACTCATCCAGCTTCCCGTAAGCATCTGCCATAATACTGCGATACACAAAGCTGAAAACCAGAGAGAAAAAAATACCGTACACAGATGTGTGAAAGGCCACCTTCATTCCTGAGAGCAGCGGGCCCACGTTATCGGAAATCGTGTAGATATCGTCCCCGTTAAAAGACCCCAGCCCCATGGACAGGCCTAAAAAAGTACCGAGGATTCCAAGGCCCGTGAGAGTTCCGGCAATTCCGGAGTTGAAAAAGGTCATTCCCACCTTGTCAAGCAGATCCTCGTTAAAAAACTCCTCAATATCGCAGGAAGCCATATACCCACGCCTGGTATGGCAATTCTGCATACGCATTAAATATTTTAAATAGGCTTCTTTTAATTCTTTTGTCTGAAACAGGTTGGTGCGGTTCTGGTAGCTGCCCCAGAGATTTTTCCCATCGGCCTTGTCGTACTCATCCTGCATCTGTTCTGTCACAGTCTGAAGCTCCTCTGTACAGCGAATTAATCTGGAAAAGCCAAACGCTGAAATCACAAACAGCACTCCGATAATAAGCAGGAATGCACCGTTGATCATAAGATTCGTACAGGAATACACCTCTCCGGTAAAAACACCGTTGATATAAAGAATAAAGGCAACTCCAATCATATAGAAAACGAACAGTATGTAATATAATTTATTTTTCATAAGTACCCCCATCTGCGTACTCCGGCACATCCGGTTTATTATCTGGTGACGCTTTTAATTTATCATATTTCTTCAGTCAATGCAACAAAATTCGCTAAGTTTTTGCAAAACTTTGCTAAGTTTGAGCTTTTTTAACAATTTCTTGTTCTGTACAGGCGGTTTATTCGTCAGTTCACCCTTACATTTTCTTGCCCGCGTACTGCGGACAAGAAGCCTGTGGCGTCTGCCTTATTTTGTGACAATCACATAAGAGGCGTCCCCATAGAATCCTCTTTCCTCCAGTCTTTCCCGCTTCCATTCCGCTGTAATTACATAAAGTTTATCTGGTTCCAGCTCCACCAAAGAATTATCTTTATATGTCTTTTCCTCCTCCGCCCCCTGTTCTTTATTGGAGGCTGCCTCGAAGGAGTACCGGCTCACGGCGATGTCGTCCGGCATTACAGGCCAGGAAAGGGAAAATGCCGCGGCAGAAACTTTTTCCGCCTGCCCGGAATGAGAAAGGAGATTTGCCCCCTTAAGCGCCAGCCCCATTTTGCCTTTTTCGTTATAATAATGCCAGTTATAACTTTCCGGCAAAATTTCCCGGAGGCTCTCACCTCCGGACGGATTTTGAGTCGCCGGACGACTCACAAGCTCCAAGGACGGGGCTTTTGACAGAGCTTTGGTTCCCGGAAACGGTTCCTTCTCTATGATTTCCTCCGATACATAAGCTCTGGTGTTCTGCTCTGATTCCTCCTGTCCGTTTTCATATTCCTTTGAAGGCAGATTCACTCCCTTCCTTCCACATGCTGCGGCTGTCATGAGGATGCTCACCGCCAGCAGCCAAAGCTTTATTTTCTGCATCATATTTATAATCCTTTCCAAATACTCTCATTTTTAAAACATTATGCCATACTTTGTCCCTCCATGCTTTAATCTTTATTTACAGTTCCCTTGCGTTTCTCTGACAGATTCTTTGGATATACCTTGCAACTCCATCCCTTTCATTATCCAGAAGGATACCGTTGGCCATTTGTTTCAATTCTTCACATGCGTTTTCCACTGCAAAGGCTTTCTCACATGCCTGAAACAGGGAAATATCATTTCTGCTGTCCCCAAAAGCCGTAAATCTTCCTCCTCCCATCATGGTACGCAGAGATTCTACCGCGCGTCCTTTGGAGGCATTTCCGCTGCAGATTTCCAGACACCACCGCTCTTTTGTATACTGATCCTTATAAAAGTCCAGGGCCAGGCCGGATCTTTTGGACAGTTTTTCTTTCATTGCGGCCAGAGTCTCCTGCTTATCATCCATATAAAGCCCGTAAATCACCGGCTCATTTTGAAGATCGCGGGCAGAGATTTCCGGAACCTCCCGGCAGACAGACAAGATACCGGCCGTTTGAGAGAAATCGAAGTAGCCATCCCACAGGTGTTTTTTTACTTTTCCAGGATAAACACAGAGCTCATTCCCCCTCATGGCAAACAGCATTCCCTGAATCCCCTCCTGTTCCGCTTCCTGTAAAGCCTTCATCGCCTCCCTTCCCAGCTCCACAGGATGAAAGAAACACATTTTTACCGGGTCATACAGTACTGCTCCGTTGAGGAGAACCATGTAGTCTTTGATGGCAAGTATTTTCGATATGGGAATCGCAGAAAAAGGAGTTCTGGCTGTCGCCACAGTGAAATGCAGACCATTTTTTATGAGCGGTCTTAAAATATTTATGGTATTTTCGCTGAAACTCCCTCTTTTATTTAAAAGAGTACCGTCCAAATCCGAGATGAAAATTTCCATGGTTCCTCCTTTCAAAAAGAGCGTGAGCAAAGAAAGCCCCCGGTGCATTCTGGGGCACGGGGGCTTTTTGCAAAACTCTTTTTTAGTTATTCTGGGCCTCTGCAATTGCCTTTTCGCCGTTGGCCTGGGCATCCTTAAGAGCGGTATCCACATCCTTTTCACCGCTGAAGATCAAATCGATCTGATCCCCAAGGGCATCGAGAGCGTTAATGCTGCCAATGCATCTCTCTCCCTGGAAGCCATCGTCCATGCATCGGAAACAAAGCTGCTTAATGGGCTTTTCTGCCAGAACGGCGGCAAATACCGGGTCTTTCTCAGCGGATTTGCGAACCGGAATATAGCCTGTCTGGGCTGCAAAGTATGCCGTATTTTCTGTGCTGGTGAGGAACTTTAAATACAGCCAGGAAGCTTCCTTCTCAGCATCTGTCCCGGTGTTGTAAATGGTTACGTTGGTGCCGTAATATAACTGTGCATTATTCTTGTGGCCCGGCAGCGCTGCCGCGTCAATAGTAATGCCTTCCATTGTGCCTTCTTCAATATACGGAAGCGCGGAAGTGGAAGCGACACACATAGCTGCCCGTCCCTGTTGAACCGGGATATTGGCATTCTTATCCTCTCCTGCAAAGCGGGCAGACTTGTTCTGGAACATGCTGTTTAAAAATTCAATGGCCTCCTTCATCTCCGGAGTGTCAAATAAGGGAGTGGAAGTGGCATCATCCAGCGTATCTCCGCCGGCCTGTTTTACCCACGGAGCAATGTCAGTGGACAGGTTGTTTGCAAATACCATACCGTAAATATCCGGCTCTCCGTCACCGTCTGTATCTTTAGTCAGCTTTTGCGCGGCATCGGCCCACTCCTCCCAGGTGGTGGGAACCTCGACACCGGCCTCCTTTAACATATCCACATTATAGTAAAGAACCATCTGGCTCTTGTTAAAAGGCATCGCATACTGTGCACCGTCCCAGATGCAGTTCTCCATGAACATCTCCGGGAAATCCGCCTTTTCTTCTGCCGTGTAGCCCAGCTCGCTGTCATTCATGTATGCGTTTAAATCCAGGACAAGTCCCTTATCCACATACCAGGACAGACGATTGGAATAAATCTGGGCCAGGTTCGGAAGCTGGTCTGCCTTTGCAGAAGCCATCAGCTTGTCAAACAGATCCAGATATCCGCCCTGATTCATGAGGTTCACTTTGATGTTGGGATATTCTTTTGTGAAGTCGTCTGTGATTTTCTGAATTGCTTCCTCATTAACTCCGCTCATTGCATGCCAGAAAATAATTTCCACTTGTTCCTGTTTGGCTGCTTCTGTCTCTGCCGGGGCCGCTGTCGTTTCCTTTGGAGCCGCTGTTGTTTCTTTTGGAGCGGCCTCCGTAGAAACCGCCGCAGCTTCCGTTGCTTTCGTGTCTGCGCTGCATGCTGTCATGGTTACGGCCATAGCAGCCGCCATTGTCAGTGCTACAATTTTTTTCATACTTTTTCTCCTTTAATATATTTAGAAAATGGCTTTCACCAGTTTTCCTCATGGTGCTTCAGCCCTTCAGACCATTTTTGCTGATCCCCTGGATGATATATTTCTGCGTCAGCAGATATACAAGCAGCGTAGGCGAAATGATCAGCAGTGAAAATGCCATCAGGATATTATACTGGGTCCCCGCCTCTGTGGAAAAATAAGCCAGCCCCACAGGAAGCGTTCGCATTCCCCTCTCATTGGTGGCAATCAAAGGCCACAGATAGGAATTCCAGCTGTTAATAATTTTAAGCAAGGCCACCGAAACCAGAGTGGGCCGTGACATGGGAACCATGACTGTAAACAGATAGCGCAGGTCCCTGCACCCGTCCATCCGCGCTGCCTGATAATAAGAATCCGGAATGGACGCGAACTGCTGTCTCAGCAGAAAAATAGAAAACACGCTGGCAGCCCATGGCGCCACCAGAGCCTTATAAGTATTAATCCATCCCATCCTGGCCAGAGTGACGAAATTCGGAATCACCAGAATCTCCCCCGGAACCATCATGGTGGCCACCAGAGCCATAAAAAGCAGGTTCTTTCCTTTAAATGTAAGCTGCGCGAAGGCAAAGGCCGCCAGAATCGTGGTCAGAAGCTCACATACGGTGATGCATACCGTAACAATGACACTGTTTTTAAAGTATGTGGCAAAAGGCACGGAGCTTAATGCCTTCTCATAGTTCTCCCACTGAATTACAGAGGGAAACCATCTGGGCGGCATCAAAAGCACTTCGTTTCCGGGCTTGATGGAGGTAAGAAGCATCCACACAAAAGGGAGCAGAATAAACACAGCCCCGGCAGTGAGAATGAGGTATGTGGCTGTCTTCACAAAGAAACCGTTCCACTTCTTTTTCATGATTTCTTCCCCCTCTCCTCGTTCCATCTGGCCAGCCGCACGACAGAGAACTGGAACAGCGTAATGGCAAGAATGATCAAAAAAAGTACGAAAGCCGCGGCAGCCGCCGATGCAAATTCCCAGTGGCGGTAGAACTTTGTAAAAATATAATACACAATGGTAAGACCGCTTTTCAAAGGCCCAGGTTCATTGGCATACATCACATAGACCTCATCAAATGTCTTAAAAATATCAATGACTGATGTGACTGACAAAAAGAATATGGTTGGACGGAGCATCGGTATGGTAATATTCAGAAAACGGCTCCAGCTTTTTGCTCCATCCATCCGGGCCGCTGAGTAATATCTCTGGTCAATCCCCTGGAGTCCGGCCAGGAAAATAATCACCCGATATCCCAGGCCCTTCCAGATACTGAGCACCACCAGAATAGGCAGAGTCATTTTCGGATTGGTAAGCCATGCCACCTTGCTGATTCCGAACACCTTAAGGATGCTGTTGATCAGGCCATAATCTTTATTTAGCATCCACGCCCACACAATGGAAACCGCTACCATGGACGTAACAAAGGGCAGAAAATAAATGCTCTGGAACACCCGGCGCAGCCGGATATCAGAATTTAACAACACCGCAAACATCAGGGAAACCAGAATGGAAAGAGGCGCTGCAATAAGAGTCAGGCAGCATGTATTTTTTATGGCCAGATGGAAGTCCTCATCATAAAACAGATTGATGAAATTATCCATTCCCCACGCATGGACCACATCGTGAAGATAATCAAAATCTGTGTAAAACCCCATCATAAAAGACTTAAAAATGGGATAAATCTGAAATATGAAAAGCACCAGCAATGCAGGCAAAAGATACAGCCAGGCTTTATATTGGTGTTTCTTTTTCATGAGACTCTCCCTCCTCTGCCGGAGGCAGACTCCTGTCCGGCAGGAAACAGATGTATCTTCTTCGCACGAAATTCCAGATGATCTCCGACTGTATAGTCGTGATCCCAGTTCAGACAGGCTGTCAGCACATGCTCCCTGCCGGAAATCTTAAGATACACTTCTTTTCCCAGGGTCTGAACGGCGGTGACGGTTCCTTTTAAATTTCCGCCCTCTTCCACTGCCTCCAGATCCTCCGGACGGATGCCGAGAATTGCATTGCCTTCTGCCGAACCGCTTAAGACAGGAGTCACAGAAGAAAAATCCCACCAGTCTTCTCCTGTTACCTCTATGATTTTATGGTCCCAGGTACATGGAATCTGATTGATTGGCGGATTTCCCAGAAAGCTGGCCGCAAAAAGGTTTGCAGGCGAACGGTACATTTCCTGCGGTGTAGAATACTGCTGCATTTTTCCCTTATGTAACAGCAAAATACGGTCTGAAATGCTCATAGCCTCTTCCTGGTCGTGAGTCACAAATACTGTGGTGATTTTAAGCTTCTGCTGCAGAGCGCGGATTTCGTCCCTCAGCTCAATACGCAGTCTGGCATCCAGGTTGGAAAAAGGCTCATCCAGAAGAAGAAGCTTCGGCTCCTTCACAAGAGCGCGGGCGATGGCCACCCGCTGCTGCTGACCGCCGGAAAGCTGGCCGGGCTTGCGGGAAAGAAGATCTGTGATCTGCATCATTTCCGCAATGCTTTTTACTCTTCTTTTTCGTTCCGTTTTCGGCACCCAGCGCATTTTAAGGGGGAACATAATATTCTCTTCCACTGTCATATGGGGATAGAGAGCATAATTCTGAAATACCATTCCGATATCACGTTTTTCCGCCTCCACTCCACTCATGGATGCGCCATCAAAATAAACCTCTCCGGATGTGGGTTCCAGAAGTCCGGCAAGCATAGACAGAGTGGTGCTCTTCCCGCAGCCGGACGGCCCCAGAAGGCAGACCAGTTCTCCGTCTTCAATTATAAGATCCAGATCGTTCACTGCCGTTGTATTTTTAAACGTCTTTGTAATGTGCTCCAGTTGAATTTTCATTTGTTCCTCCAAAAAACCGGTTGAGTACTCTCGGAAACTCTTTGTGCCCGGATTTGCGAGATGATTTTTTGTCAGAAGTGCACAAATTTATGAGGCGTACGCGGAACGTACGTTGATTAAATTTGGGTGCTTCTGGCGGAAAATCAGCCGCAAAGATGGGTGCAAGGGAATTTCCGAGAGTGTTCCGGTTCTGCATCCTGATTTTAACCGTAAAGCTCATTATATTAAATTTTCCTATAAAATTCCAATTCATTTACTGGATATCCTCTGAACATCTTATAGTCTTTTTCAATTCCCGTATCCGCAGCTTTTCTTTTTCACATTTTTCTGCTATACTGATATTTTTCGTATAATTCCGCATCGTTTACGGAGGACCATGATTCATGAATCTTTATGATTTTCCTGCGCCCCGGACATCCATAACCGCCCTGAGCGCCTCTATTTTACATCATTACGGCTGTCCCACACCCAATCCCACCCTTCCACAGGCAGATGTGCTTTTAGCCTCCGCGCCCAGAAATATGGTTCTGCTGCTTTTGGATGGTTTAGGTGAAACCGTTCTCACCTCTCACCTGCCAGAAACCGATTTTCTGCGGCGCCATCATCTGGGAACGCTTTCTTCCGTGTTTCCCCCTACCACGGCCGCTGCGGCAACGGCTCTGGAAACGGCTCTTTTCCCGTCCCAGAGCGGCTGGCTTGGATGGAGCGTTTTCTGGCCTCCCCTTGAGACCAACGTCGCCCTTTATCCCAATACCACCGATGACGGAACAGAAGCCGCCCCCGTCCACATTGGAAATACCTTTCTTTCCACACGGCATATCACAGAAATCATCCGGGAGACCTGCAAAATTCCCTGCTTTTCCATCCATGCAGACGGAGATCTTCCTGCCAGCGGACTTCCCGGGATTCTGGAACGCATCCGCACAGTCTGCTGTCTTCCGGGCCCCCATATGATTTACGGCTATTTTAATGAACCGGACCATCTGCTCCATAAAACGGGCTGCTCCTCCGAACAGGTTTCCGCTTACCTTGCGGACGCCAGCCGTCAGCTGAGGGCCTTACGGGAGGTCTGCCCGGATACTCTGTTTTTTCTCACGGCAGACCACGGCTTTACGGATATTGAAGGGCTGTGCCTGGAAGATTATCCGGAACTGAAAGCCACCCTCATACGCATGCCCTCCATTGAGCCGCGTGCCATGAACCTGTTTGTAAAACCGGGATGTCACGAAACCTTTCTTCACCTCTGGGAAAAGATCGTCGGAAACTCCTATGATCTTTTGAGCCATGAACAGGTCCTGAAAGACAACCTCTTCGGTCCGGGGCCCGCCCACCCGCTTTTAGATCAAATGTTAGGTGATTATCTGGCTGTTGCGAAAACAAAGCTTACCTTATTCCCCACCCGTTCTTATCTCCAGTCCATGGTGGCTGCTCACGGCGGGATGACCCCCCAGGAGCTTACGGTCCCCTTCATAAGCTTTAAAACCCCCGCCAGGTAATATCCCTGGCAGGGGTTTTTCTTATGGATTCAACATTCCCATGGCCCGTTCCGGCTCATGGGAAAACAGGCCCTCCATCTTCATTTCAATGCCATTTTCCTTAAGCATCTCTTTAAACACCGACATAAATACACCGCTTCCCTCCGAAAGCCTGCAGCTTTTTAACACATCGGTTACATCGCGGCCGCTGAATTCCCCGCCCCATGGTGCGCGGCAGGTGTATTTCACACCGCAGCTTGGACTTCCGTCAATACCCAGAACGCCGATAAGTTCAAATTCCTCCGGATTTTCCAGATACTCCTGAAGCTGCAGCAGCACCGGCTTCAGCATGTTCCGGCATTGCTCCCTGAAAAATACATTATCAAACTGGTCAAAAGTATGTCCCCACCGCCTGGCTCCGTACTGGAGAAATTCCGGACAGGGCAGCTGGATAAGATGCACTCCATGGTCAATGGCCGCATGGAGAAACTGACGGCGCAGGGCCTCTTCTTTTTCCATCGCCTCCTCTTTAAATCCTTTTACTTTGGATGCTGTATTTAACAGGCAATGGCTTACAAGCAATATCTGTTTCATACGGACTCCCTCCCATTCCTCTTTTCGTGTGCCCCCGGAAACGGTTTCCGGGAGTATTTTTTCGTATGTTCCTTCATTGTACAATGAAATTTTCTTTTTTCCAATGGATATTTTCCTGTTTGACACCTTTCCGGTGAGACCTTATAATGTGATAAAGAAAAAAGGAGAGAACCATGGCGAATCTCATAGAAATTACAGATTTTTCCGCGCCGGAGCTGGATATTTACGCGCGGCTTTCAGAAAACCAGCTTTTTCATTACCATGAGCCGGATCCGGGACTTTTTATCGCAGAAAGTCCCAAAGTTATTATGCGGGCCCTGGACGCAGGCTTCACACCTGTTTCCCTTCTGTCAGAGCGAAAACACATCGAGGGAGAGGCCGGCGAGGTCATTGCCCGCTGCGGAGATATTCCGGTTTTCACGGCTGAGTTTGACGTGCTCACAAAACTCACCGGGTTTTCGCTGACCCGCGGCGTATTGTGCGCCATGCGCCGGAAAAGGCTCCCCAAACCGGAAGAGGTCTGCCCTGGTGCCCGCCGGATCGCCGTTCTGGAAAATATAATGAACCCCACCAACATCGGCGCCATCTTCCGTTCGGCAGCGGCATTAAATATGGACGCGGTGCTCCTGACTTTTGGATGCAGTGATCCTCTCTACCGCCGCTCCGTCCGGGTCAGCATGGGAACTGTGTTTCAGGTGCCCTGGACTTTTTTGGGGAATGACAGCTCTCAGTGGCCCTATCCCGGCATGGACCGGTTAAAAAATATGGGCTTTAAAACGGCGGCCATGGCCCTGCGGGGCGATTCTGTTTCCATTGAAGACCCGAACCTTCTTTTCGAGGAAAGGCTGGCAATCCTATTGGGAACCGAGGGGGACGGATTATCTGCTTCCACCATTGCAGACTGCGATTACACCGTCCGCATTCCCATGTCCCATGGCGTCGATTCTCTAAACGTAGCGGCCGCCAGCGCAGTGGCCTTCTGGCAGCTTGGAAGGCACCGGCTCAGATAGCTGCCGGACCAGCCAGAGAAACCCGGGGAGGCTTATGCCGCATGCCATTTGCCTCCCTTTACAGCTTCTTCATATTCCCGCAGCTTTCTTTTCGCGTTTTCACTTAAGTCTTTGGGCACCTGAATCTGTACAGACACATACTGATCCCCGTACCTGCCAGGCTGGTTCATGAAAGCAATTCCTTTCCCCTTCAGGCGGATTTTCGTGCCGGACTGGGTTCCCGGCGCAATTTTGCATATCACCTTCCCATACAGGGTTTCCACCACGGCCTCACCGCCAAATACGGCATCCGTGAACGGAATGCTTATGGTTGTATACACATCCTGTCCTTTCCGCTCAAATCCTGGTCTGGTGCCCACTGTCACCTTTAAAAGCAGGTCTCCATCCCTTCCTTTACCAAAGCCCGGCATTCCTTTTCCTCTGAGACGGAGGGTCTTTCCTGTATCAATACCGGCCGGAATGTGTACGCTTAAGGATTTCCCCGCATCATTTTCTCCTGCACCGCTCAGATGAATCACCTTGTCGCAGCCTGATACTGCCTCGTCAAAATTTATGAAGATTTCTGAATGAAGATCGGAACCGTCCCTGCCATGACCGCCGAAAAAGCTTTCGAAAATGTCCTCCATGCTGTCCCCTTCAAAATGGTATTCATGATAGCCGTCCTCCGGTCCCGCATACTGATAGAACCTGCCGCCCCGGGGGGATCTGTATTCATAAGAGGGACCCTCCTGCTGCGGACCACTCATGGCTCCGTTGAAGGCCGCATGGCCAAACCGGTCATAGAGCTTTCTTTTTTCCGGATCGCTTAATATTTCATAGGCCTCCGTGACTTCCTTAAATTTTTCTTCTGCCTGGAGATTCTTACCATTGGCATCGGGATGATATTTTTTCGCAAGCCTGCGGTATGCCTTTTTTAAGGCGGCTTCATCGGAATCCTTTCCAACCCCCAGGACCTCGTAATAATCTCTTTTTCTTTCCATGTCTCTCCCTCCTCATTAAAAAATATTTTCTATGAAAATCCGCCGCCGAACAGACGGCATGTATTCAGGGATTCCAAATGCGCCCACCAGACGTTCGCAGTACGGTGGCACGCCTGACCGTTGGGCGGCGGCGCGTCCGCTGCCGGGCGCATGAAGATTTACTGAAAATACCCTGCGGGAGCCTGGCCGCAGGGTATCGGTTTTCGTAACTGTGAGGGTGGTGAACAATTACCAGTTTTCTTTATTGAGAAGCATCAGCCTTCAATGGAAATATAACGCTTCTCCGGAACCGCCCTTTTTTCTTCCTTTGGCAGGCAGAAGCTCAAAATTCCATTTTCATATTTGGGGTGAATATCATTTTCGGTCACATGGTCGCCCACATAAAAGCTGCGGCTCATACTTCCGGCATAACGCTCACGTCTTACATATTTGTCCTGCTCGTTTTTTTCTTCCTTATCCAGGCCCTTGGAAGCACTGACAGTCAGGTATCCGTTTTCCAGGGAAAGTTTAATTTCCTCCTTTTTAAATCCCGGCAAATCCATATCTACCATATAGCCGTTTTCTGTTTCCTTCACGTCCGTCTTCATCATATTTTTTGCGTTCTTTCCATATAACGCTCTATCCATATCCGGAAAGGCCGGGAAAGCAAAATCCTCCATAAAATCATCAAATAAACGATCTCTGAAAATACTTGGCATCATCATAAGTCATATCTCCTCTCCATGACTGAAAATAAATTCATTTTAGTTTCCAAACATCGGGAAGGAAATCCATCCAGGATTTCCGTTCCTTTGTTATATATGTAATATAGCACATGGATTTCTATTTGTCAACAGCCATAACCAGGAATTTTTGTGAAAAAACTGTGAACTTGTAACCATTCAGATGCCCCCTGCTGCATGAACGTTTCTATTCCATCCTTTCCTCAAATACTTCCCCATCCATCTCAATAATATGCTCCACCGGAATCACAGTTCCGTCTGCCATCAGCAGACTGTGTCTGTAAAAATCAACTTTTTTCACAATCCCCGATGCTATCCTGCAGGCACCTCCATGTTTTCTGGTATCCGGTTCGAAGTACGTGACAGTCACCCACGGCTTCTCATTTAAGCGTCCGCAAAGTATGGCAAGGCGCACATCCAGTGCCTCTCTGCTGTCCTCATCCAGATCGGCCATTTCTTCTGTCAGGCGTGCCTCCTCCCGAATCGCGGCTCCATAACCGGTCAGCGCTGCAAAAGGTGAAAACTGGGCTGCCCGCTCTGACATGGACATCTGCGGATGAACGGCTGAGACCGGATGGGGCAGATTTAAGATATCATCATAACATTTCCATTCTTCGTCTTTTTTGTTCATATTCTTTCCTCCCCGCTTCTGGCACATCCTGCCCTCTACGCTTTGTGACCTCCGATCTGACGATTTCTGTCCCTTGCCGTAGCGCCCTCCTCCAGATTAATGCCCTTTAAAATCGCATTCTTTCCAAATTTCTTTTTAATCTCCAGCATAGCCTCCTGCATCTTTCGCTCCCTTTTTAAATCGGCTTCCTCCTCCATCCTCTTCTTCTCCAGGGCAGCATAATCCGTAAACATATCAAGCTGCTCCATAATTTCTCCCGGACTTTCCGTTCCCTCCTCCACAACACGGCATGCCGCAATATTAAGTCGTCTGACCAGCAAATGCGGATCCACAATCCTGTCAAACAGCTCCAAAGCTTTCTCTGTAATCTGCTTTGAGGAAGAAGTTTTCCGCTCAAAATTTATGGTGCCATGGGCATGTTTCGGCACCTTCCGGCCATAACGGTCCGTGGTCACAGAGCCCTTGTACTGCCTGCGGATTTCAGGAGCCGACAGGTTTTCAATATCATATCCCACGGTCAGGACCACCTGATCCGTCACAAGCCCTTTATCCACCAGGTTAAGAGCCAGGGAGTCTGCCATTTCATGAACCACCAGTCTGGCCTTTTCAAAAGAATAGGGGCATACAAGCACCTGACCCGAACCCACACTGCTGGATTCCGGCTTATATGCCTTAATATCGGCCATGGTACATGGCTCCCAGCCCCAGGCATGGTCAATCAGAAGCTCTGCGTTTACACCAAACATTCCATAGAGGAGCTCTTCATTATAATATTCTGTTTTCCTGCCGATGGAGCACCGGGCAATATCGCCCATGGTAAAAAGGCCCTGGGCCTCCAGCTTCCCCGCATATCCTCTTCCCACCCGCCAGAAATCCGTAAGCGGCCGGTGGTTCCAGAGAAGGCGGCGGTAGGACATTTCATCGAGACTTGCAATCCGCACCCCGTTCCGGTCGGGCTCCATGCGCTTGGCCACAATGTCCATGGCAATTTTTGCCAGGTAAAGATTCGTTCCAACTCCGGCTGTGGCTGTGATGCCGGTGGCAGAAAGAACCTCCTGTATCATCTTCATGGCCAGCTCCCCGGCCGTAAGACCATAGGTATCCAAATATCCGGTCACATCCATCAGTACTTCGTCAATGGAGTACACATGGATGTCCTCCGGGGCAATAAACCGTAAATAAATCTGGTATACCTTTGTACTGAGTTCCATATAGTGGGCCATACGGGGCGGTGCCACCAGATAGTCAATGGCAAGGGCCGGATTGGCCTTCAGCACGCCATCATCCGATGACGCTCCAAGAAACTGCCCGCCCGGTGCCTTTTTTTTCCGTATGAGATTGGCCTCCCGGACCCTCTCTATTACCTCGAAAAGCCTCGACCGGCCGGAAATCCCATATGCCTTTAAGGATGGGCTTACCGCAAGGCAGATGGTTTTTTCGGTTCTGCCAGGATCTGCCACCACCAGATTTGTGGTCAGCGGATCCAGTCCCCGGTCCATACATTCCACAGAGGCATAAAAGGATTTTAAGTCAATGGCAATATAACTCCTCTCTTTTGCATCCATGGCTCTTCCCTCCCTTTTCTTTTTTGAGTACTCTCGGAAACTCTTTTTGCCTTTGGAACAGGCTCCTTTGTCTTTTATTTTAACATGATTTACCCGTCAGGGCAACCGTATGTTCGATTCTTTATCTTCTTGCCCGCTTTCCGCGGACAAGAAGCATCGGGCGTCCGCACGATGGGGAAAAACGGATGAAAATCGCCTTACAAGCAAGCTTGACGGCTATTTTCTCACGGTTATTTTCTCACGGCTATTTTCTCAGGGCGTCTTCTTGCCCGCTTTCCGCGGACAAGAAGCATCGGGCGTCTGCCCGATGGGGAAAAGCGGATGAAAATCGCCTTACAAGCAAGCTTGACGGCTATTTTCATCCGTTTTTCCACGCCCTGCAAACTAACTGGGAATTTTTTTTGAATTGGGTTGATTAAATTATTTTATCATGTATAATTGGTAGTAGGAACCAGTCTATCTGGTCTTCGTTTCGCACCTATAACTATGAAAGAAAAGAGGTTACATGCAAAATGGCAAAGATTGATTTAACCAAGTACGGCATTACCGGAACCACAGAAATCGTGCACAATCCTTCTTTTGAAATGTTATTTGAAGAAGAGACAAAACCCGGCCTGGAAGGTTACGAAGTAGGCCAGGTAAGTGAGCTTGGCGCTGTAAATGTAATGACTGGTATTTACACAGGCCGCTCTCCGAAAGACAAGTTCATCGTAATGGATGAGAATTCTAAGGATACCGTATGGTGGACCTCCGATGAGTACAAGAACGACAACCATCCGGCTTCTGTCGAAACCTGGAACGAGGTAAAAAAGATCGCCCAGAAGGAGCTCTCCAACAAAAGGCTTTTCGTTATGGATGCTTTCTGCGGCGCCAATAAGGACACCCGTATGGCAATCCGCTTCATTATGGAGGTTGCCTGGCAGGCTCACTTTATTAAGAACATGTTCATCATCCCGACCGACGAGGAACTGGAAAACTTTGAACCGGACTTTGTTGTATACAATGCCTCCAAAGCTAAGGTTGAAAACTATAAGGAGCTGGGATTAAACTCCGAGACAGCCGCTATGTTCAACATTACAAGCCGTGAGCAGGTTATCATCAATACCTGGTACGGCGGTGAAATGAAGAAGGGCATGTTCTCCATGATGAACTACTACCTGCCCCTTAAGGGTATTGCTTCCATGCACTGCTCTGCAAACACGGATATGAACGGCGAGAACACTGCTATCTTCTTCGGCCTTTCCGGTACCGGCAAAACAACTCTTTCCACAGACCCGAAGCGTCTCTTAATCGGCGACGATGAGCACGGCTGGGATGACAACGGCGTATTCAACTTTGAGGGCGGATGCTATGCAAAGGTTATTAACCTGGACAAGGAATCCGAGCCGGATATTTACAACGCAATCAGACGCAATGCGCTTCTTGAGAATGTAACTCTGGACGCAAACGGAAAAATCGACTTCGCTGACAAGAGCGTGACAGAGAACACCCGTGTTTCCTATCCGATTACTCATATTGAGAAAATCGTTCGTCCGGTTTCCTCCGCACCGGCTGCAAAGAACGTTATCTTCCTTTCCGCAGATGCATTCGGCGTACTTCCGCCGGTATCTGTTCTGACTCCGGAGCAGACACAGTATTACTTCCTGTCCGGCTTCACTGCAAAGCTTGCCGGAACCGAGCGCGGAATTACCGAACCCACACCGACCTTCTCCGCATGCTTCGGACAGGCTTTCCTTGAGCTTCATCCCACAAAATACGGAGAAGAGCTGGTTAAGAGAATGGAAAAGAGCGGCGCCAAGGCATATCTGGTAAATACCGGATGGAACGGAACAGGAAAGCGTATCTCCATTAAGGATACCCGCGGAATTATTGACGCAATCTTAAACGGCGATATTTTAAACGCACCTACAAAGAAGATTCCGTACTTCAACCTTGAAGTACCCACCGAGCTTCCGGGTGTGGATTCCAACATTCTGGATCCCCGTGATACATATGCTGACGCTTCCCAGTGGGAGGAAAAGGCAAAGGACCTTGCAGGGAGATTCATTAAGAACTTTGCAAAATATGAAGGCAACGAAGCCGGAAAAGCTTTGGTTGCAGCAGGTCCTCAGTTATAATTTCGCAATGCTTCTGCCATACGAAAGCTTAAATTCTGATTGTTGCATGATTTCAAACGAAACGGACGGCGGGAATTTCCCGCCGTTCTGTTTTACTCCTCTGTGCGGACCATCTGTCCTGACGTAATTTTCTATTTTAATCCCCCAGGTAGTACACGGCGGTAAAATATCCTTTTCCGTTGTGATACAGGCAGTTTCCGGACACCTCCTGCATTTTTGGCGTAATTTCCTCCTGAAGTTCTGAAGCCGATGCCAGATTCACCATCCCTCCGCAGACAGCCCCTTTCAAAATAAATAAATCACCCTCATAAACCGGCTTCATGATAGTATCGTCACTGGCCTGATACAGCTCATAGAGCCCGGTGGAATCATTGTAATAGCTCCTGATATCCGATGGGAAATCGTCCGGGATGGTGCCCTTCATGTATATCCGGTATCCCTTCTCCTGATCATACTCCAGAATTTCCATTTCCCCGGTCAGTTCATTTGTACAGATCTCTGTCCTTCCCCCATTCTTCACTTCCTCCCACTGCCCGCGGGTAAAAGTCACCGGAAGGAAAAGAGTCCCCCGAACCTGGTAATAAACGCCTTTGTCCACGGCCTGTTCCATATTGGCAGAAAGACCGGTCTGTTCATTTTTCGACAGGAAAGACAAATATGGGGCAGGTTCAAAATTTTCCGGACTGTATGCGGCCCCGTTTCTCTCATCATAGGGTTCGCTTTCCAGTTCCTGCATCAGGCGAATATTTTCCCTTTCTATCTTTGTCAATTCGTCATCGGAAAAGCTTTCCGGTTCTCTGCTTCCCCGGTACCAGGGCTTTTTCTCCATATATTCTGCCAGAACCGGGTCTTTAAACTTTCTTCCATGGGCAGCGTAAATAGTATTTCGCATGAGCCGCAGCTCTTCTGCCGGACAGGCGCAGAGCTCTGCACGGCACAGATACCGTTCAAACAGTCCTCGCTCCTCCTGCATGGGGTAGTACTCCCCAAAAATAGCCTGAACTTCTTCCGGAAGCTTCCCCTTATCCTCCCTTTGGGAAACGGAAACCATGCAGTCTCCATCCTCATTTCGCGGCAGGGTCACGGTAACCGCGCACACAGACTCGAAAATGATTTCTCCTTTGTTGTATGCGTACACTGTAAGCTCTGTTTCGTAAACATTCTGGCCAGGCACAGTCTCGATCGCTGTGTCGGCATTAAGCTCCAGCGTATCTTCATCCGTTTCCATGAAATGAGGCCGGCCTTCGGTGTAAGACAGCCGCAGCACACTGGCGCGGAAGCTGTCACCGGCTTCTCCGGGCTCTGCATATGCCTGCATCCGGTAATTCATATCACCGGCTTTATAGAAAGTTTCAGTGAAAAGCGTTTTGTCCGCGTTTAAGTTCTGCATAATCACAGGCTTTTCTTCCGGTTCCTTCTCAGATTCCTGTGTACTGGCCGTTTCCTCCCCCGGCGATTCCGCCGTGACCTGCGAAGCCGTATTTTCGCCGGGCAATTCTCCATCCGCCTCTTTCTCTATCAGCTCAATGCTCGTTTGATTCCCGAGCTGCAAAGGATAGGTTTCCATAACAGTTCCGCTGTATGTGACCCTGACTCTGTCTCCCACCCGGGCCCGGGCCGCATCTCCCTCCAGAAACACACTGACCTGGTCTCCCGAACTGCGAATCTGAAATCCCTCATCTACCTCCACGACTGCACCTGCGCCATGAATTTCTCTTATGGTGCCCACAAAAGACCAGCTGTTTTCTCCAAATGCAACATCCTGTACGGTTTGTCCGTCGCTTTCATAATATAAGATCAGAGTTCTCACTCCATCCAGCTGGAACACCTCGCCGTACACACCGAAAAACGGATCCACTCCTTCTCCCCAGGCCGCCTGAATTTCCTCTTTGGTAAAGCCGGACAATATATCCTTTATCTGTTCTTCTGTCATGCTTTGGGCTTCTTCCAGCGAAATTATCCTTTTCCTGCTGCCGCACCCGGAAAGCAGCACCATGACGGATACAAATATCAGCCATCGTTTCATTCTCTTCTTCATAAATCTTTCCCCGCCCCTTCCAGCAATATCAGATACTCTGTTGTGCCTTCTTCCAGTTTCTTTGTTTTCGTTCTGCGGAAACCATGCCGTTCATAAAAACGAACGGCATCTGTATTTTTTTCCAGGGCCCACAAAAAATCAGCGGAAAATTCTGTTTTGGCAAATTCAATCAGTTCGGCTCCCACACCCTGATTCTGAAAAAAGGAATCCACATATAATTCCCTGATCTCCCTCCCCTCAATATGAATCATTCCTTTTACAATTCCATCGTCATAAACCCATATATGGTTAAGAATATCAGGGGCCGCGTATTTTTCAGCCACAGATAACACCTGAAGCTCACCAAAGGAATAGGCATCATTTTTAAATATAGGCCGGTAATTTACCCGTTTTACAAATACCAGAATCTCAGCAATTCTGGAAAGATCCTGAAAGACTGCTTTTCGTATTTTCTGTACCATATATTCCTTCTCCTCTCTGCACCTGTCCGCTTTGCCAGAATCCCTTCCGGATCCGGAAGTAAAAAGACTTCTACCATGGCTTCTGCCACAATAAAAGTCTTATCTGACGCTGCGGTCCCAAAAGAGCTTCGTTCCGACCGGCCGGTTTATGAACACCGTCAAAAGAAGGCTCCGGCTGCCGCGTTTTTAGAAAGAAACCGTCAGCTGCATTTTAAATGGCTCTTCTCCATAGACCGCATGGGGAACGTCCTTTGGCATAATGAGAGTTTCCCCTTCCTTCAGAATAAACACCTCGCCGCCTACGGTAAATCTGCCTGTACCGTCTAACACTGTTACCATCGCGTCACCACCGGATGCATGGGTGGAAATTTCTTCCCCTTTATCAAAGGAAAAAAGAGTCATACTGACATGCTCATTCTGCACCAGGGTTTTGCTGACTACCTGTCCCTTCTGGTAATCAATCAAATCCTTCAGCCTGAAACTCACCTGCTTTTCAATGTTTTTGTACATAATTTACCTCCTGAAATTTCACTTAACTGTTCAGTGCCCCTCAATCGTTACGATTTTTCTTAATCATCAAACTCAGCACTATCAGCCGGTTCAAATATCACCCATTTCCCGTCACAACAGGTTTTTACTTTATCATACTGCCCGCAGACAGCATCAGAAAGTGTATCTCTTATATTTTCAAAAATGCAGCTTATAACCGTACTTCTGCTGCCCTGTGGTGCCACAGGTAAGTTTTCGGTCCTTTTTCCAATGCGGTGGTATTTGCGATACCTGTCTTTAGAGGAAACCTTAAACATTATAAATAACGGCAAATAACATAAAACCATAACAGGAACGATAAACCAATTCCTGAAATCCTTGCTTTCATATAAATTTTGCATTTTCCAAAGTCCCCGGAATAAAGAATGATTCTTATACATCAATTTCCATAACCACTGTATTATTCAGAGTATCCAGCGCTGCCTGTGCTTTTGCAAGTTCATCGGACGCCGCGTAATAGTCCGCTTCCGCGGCATCAATGTCATAGTTGGTATATACATAGTCGATAACGCTGCTGATATGTCCATACCTCTCACTTGTTTCACGCTGTTTCGGAAGTCTGTTCTTCATTTCCGACAATTTATTCTTCCTTGCGGTCAGCTGAGGAATATAAACCAGTATCTGGTCAACCGTCATATCAAACCCCGGCACGGTTTGTGTCAGATTAAACTGGTTGATTGCGTGCTTCACAGTACGGATTTTCTGATCCAGCTTTGCTACTGTATTCTGCACGGCAATATAATCGTATTCCGGCCTTACGGATTCCGGGTCCTCACCCATGGCGGCAAGGAATGTACTGCTCTTCCGCTCCTTTACCAGAACCGCATCCCTTTCCTCATTCAGCCGCCGGAGCAGCTTGTTCGCTTCTGATGACGTATATTTCATAATGGCTTTCCCCTTCCTTTTCTCATACGCCCATTGTAAGGGCCTGAATCCCCTCTGGCATACAACCAGAAGCAGATTGGCCATATTGGTTGCTCATGCCTATCATCATACCATATTCCGTCGGGAATGTATATGGTTTCAGGAATATATTCATCTTCACATGGATGTCTCAGGTAACCGTTCAGACAGGCAATTGTTATGTCACATTTTTTTCAGAAAACTTTGAGGGCAGGCGCGGCTCATGCGAGTCGTACCTGCCCCGATTTCAGGTCATATATTTCAGATCATATAAAACTGTAACATACCATCAACAGTTACGCACAAAAATCTGTTTAAAACAGGCTCCGCCGATGGGATTTTAGGTTACAATCAAACTTCATTTCTTCTGAATTTATACACACACTGCCACCGGCTTTGCAGACAAAAACAGAGTAATGTTTTTAAAAACAGTACGGGGATCCGTATCATACGCAAAGATGTCTTCGATACAGCTCTTCACACAAAACTCCTCACATAAATCCACAACAGGAGGGTTTTCAGGATCATAGGGGAATCCATTGATTGTAATGGTATTGCAGGGATCTCCATCCGGATCAGCAATGACCGTCACATTTTCTTCGTACGTGAGTCCCTCAAATTTTGCGTAAGGAATAATAAAAGCAGTAAAAGGAATCTCACTGTGGAAGGAATGCACCGACTGGGTGGGTACCAGTCCGGTATATACAATCTTCTGTTTTAAAACCCCGTTTACTATTAATTTCCGGCCGCTCAGGCAGGTTCCCTCTTCATTCGGTATCAGCGTAAAATAAGTGGTCGTGCCAATCAGGGTACTTGCACCAAGGATCGCTTCCACCGAAGACAGAAGTGCAGTCACCACAAGATCTACGGCGGCTGCCAGCACATCTACGGCCGCCTGTACCGCCGGCCCCACAACAGGAATTGCCGCAACGGCTGCCGCCAATGCATTGGCTGCTGTAATCAGTGCCGCCAATGCCGCCTCAAGAATTTTCACAGCGGCGGATACTGTATTCAAAAGTTCCGTTACAAGCGCCGCCGAAATGCAGGGCGCTCCAAGCTCGGTGAGGGCATCCGTGATGGCTGTTGTCAGGTTATCTGATGCGGTAACCACAGCGGCAAGGGCCGCCTGAAGCGCACTCACCTGCGGAATTGCCGGAAGAAGCGGAATCGTTAAAATTGCATCGACGGCATCTGTAATTGGTGTAATGTCTACCACAGCCAGATTAATCGCTGCGGTCGCTGTTGAAATTTCAAGCGCAGTTTCCAGGCGCTCATAGGTTTTATAAGCATATGGCGTTTCGATCAGCTTCAAAGATTTTATTTCCGCCTCCACATAAACCTGATCGATATGCTCGATATCCGGCTTTGGCTCCGGTACATTTAAAATTTCCGGAATCGACAGCTCCGTCCAGTTGAGCTGGGTACGATCCTTTCCATCCAACACGATACGTGACATATCACAGGTGCCAAAGCTTTTCATATTAAACCGGCAGCCCTGTTCCTTTTTTGAATTGCATGACATATTGATATCCTCCTTAACATACTGGAATCGCTTTGATAAACAGTGTATTGTTGCTGAAAATGCTTCTCTCTGACAGTCTGCATACAAACACATCCTCGAGATACGGATACACAGTAAAATCCTGTGTCAGCGGTTTGTCCTTCTCAACAATAATAAATGTGGAGAAAGGAATCATAAAGGATGCAGAATGAAGGGACTGATCGGCAACCATCGCCGTATAAATAACCTTCTGGTGAATCACGCCTTCAATAATCAGTTTTTTTCCTGTAAGATGTGTGCATTCACCATTCGGAATTTCTTCTCCCGGCACATAAACGCCGTCCGCACGGGTATAACCAGTTACCATCGGAGTATTTACAACTCGTTTGGAAATAATTTCGATGCAGGAATTCACTGAAACGATTCCCTCAATATCCGGTTTCCGGGCAGGAATGTCTAAAATTTTTGGTACAAAAAACTGCACCCACTGGTTTGATACCGGATGACATTGTAATGCGTTTTCCAGGGAATGCCCTTTTGAAACCCCCGCATAGCTGATTGTATCTCCCTGCTGCTCAATCTCATCATGAAAGCTGTAAACAGTACGATTTGTATAATCACAATTCATCATATCCCTGCTCCTTTCTTAGCATCCCGAACGTGTGGGGACTGCATATAACATTAAAGTAACCTGTTTTAAAATATTGCGCTTATCCAGCACACAGGCCGTCACATCTTCGACACAGAAATTTACATCAAAATTGACATTATAGCTGTCTTCTGTGATTGTTTTCCCATCCGTGCCTGTAAAGATGATTTCCCTCGGAACAATAATAAAGGAAGAAAACGGCACGAAAAAGTGTGCGGAATGCAAAGGCTGGCTGGCCTCCAGGGCGGTATAACCAATCTTCTGGCAAAGCTGTCCTTCAATAATCAGCTTCCGTCCGGACAGCAGACGTCCCTCCAGATTTGGCTGTTCTTCAGGCATCCGCCCGCTGTCATCATAGGAACGCGGCGTTTTAATTACCTGGCTGCGCTGGATCTGAACCGATATATCCACAGAATTAATCTGCTCCACATCTGGCTTCTGTTCCGGAATCTGAAGGGATTCCGTAATGTGCATTTGTTTCCAGTAGGGTGTATTCCGGATGACCTCCGTTGTATCAGAAGGATTGCAAAGACCTGTTACATCAATCAGACCGCCTTCACAACCTGACATTTTCGAATTTTCTTTCATAATTGCCTCCTTAAGTTTTACTTTGCATTTATTTTTCATTCACAAGTCGCTGCCGTTCAGGCCGACCTGCGTGGAACCTGCCCCGGTGAAGCGAGGGCATTTACTGCGCCGGCCGTATAAAAACTTAGCAGTCGTGCATACGGCCGTATCACAAAGCGATTTCAGATAGCCGCATGTCGTGACAGTTCTAAGGGGATTGGAACGGTTACGCCTAATAATATTGGATATTGTTTCTTATGGTGCTTCGGCCTCCAGAGCTTCTCCGGCCGTTTTGACAGCTGTCACCATGCCGGTCGCAGTGATTCGGTTCCCGGGAAAAAGATTCCTCACAGAAATCCTCTTCGCAATGTGCACACGGGTCTGCAACCACCCGGTATCTTCCACAGAAGCCCTGTTCCAGCTCAAACTGATAGTAACCGCAGCAATCCGTATACGTGCAGGCGATGGCCCGAAAACCAGAGCAGTGGTTACAATATTTTAACAGCCTGACCGCAACATTGGCCGCTGCTCTTCCTCTGTTATCTGTAACTACTCCACAAATAACAGTGCCGCGAACATCGTTCATTCTTATATCCGCCTGTACTTTGCAATCGCCGGGAGCAACGTATAAATCAGTTCCGTTGGGAATACCGGGAAAACAAGATTCGTTTCCATGCCGGCAATACGCATTTTGCTTCATGTTGTCCTCCTTTCTTTGAAGATACTTTACAATATGCAGTCCATGTGGACATGGTTCCAAAGTATAAACATCTTTCTCTCCACCGCAGCGCGTTCCCAAGTGAAGCGTCTTTTATACAATGGGCGCACCCTGTGGTACAAAAAACAGACAGTGCCTGAGACCATTATCTTAACGTCTCAGGCACTGCCTGTGTCATTCTTCTGTCCGAAAAATCACCCGGGAGCCATAACTTCCTCCCCTGTGGACCGTATTATGTGCAGTTCTGTATTCCACACTGTTGAAGCCATCCCTTGTATTCCTGTTGGGAAAAATAAAGTTTTTCGCGCTGGAGGTTATGGTAACCCGCAGTCTGTGTCCCTTTAGAAATGTATGGGACAGCTTTGTGGTACGAATCCGAATCGGATATACCTTCCCCTCCTCTAAAAATTCCGGATGTTCAAACTGATTCCTGTACTTTGCACTGATAACACCGTCGGCCAGCTTCATGGAACGGCCATTCTGATCCACATCGGTAATGCGTACCACCAGATCTGTGTCCTCACAGTCGGAGGAAAAATAAATATCTGCCAGAGCATCTCCTGTGATGGTAAGGTTTTCCTTCAGTACCTCTGTGGAGTAACAAAGCACATCTTCTCTGGTTTCCTCCCTGGTATAATCTTCCGGAACCCCCAGTTCATTTTCTGACATATCTGCGATGTGGGTGGAAGGATTCCTTGGATCATATGCATAGCAGTCAGACTGCCCGTTCTCCGGTTTCATATAAGACAGCTTTCCCTGATTCGAGACAGCCGCATTTTTGCTGCCCCCGTCCAGATAAAGCACAAGTTCCTTTGTTCCCGGCACCGGCCAGTTTTCTGCCGTCTTCCACTGGTTGGTTCCCATGGTGTAATATTCCACTGTCGGGGTCTTTTCAATCCCATTTTCAATCCCCTTTAAATAGTGCTCCAGCCAGGCAAAGCTTACAAGATCCATATCATAACGAAGAGCATTGTTTCCCAAAGCAAAACCATGAATATCATAATTTGCATTTCCGCTGTGCATCCACGGTCCGAGGATGATCTTCTTTTCGTTATAGTCTTCATAAAGTTCCAGGGCCTCGGTGGTTCCCATTCCATTATCATCAAACCACCCGGACATAATCAATGCCGGCACATGACAGCTCTTTGTCCGCTTCTGCCAGTTCCCCCGGGCCCACATTTCATCATAATCTGTATGGGAAATCCAGGTTTTAAAAAAGGGAATCTCATATCCCAGCGCCTTCGGCGGAATCTCCTCCAGAGGACGGATATCCAGGACATCCTCCCAGTCGTCCCGTACCATAAGCCCGGGATCCATTCTCTGTCCGGACACCATAAATGCCCAGGCCAGCATACCTGAGTTAAAGCAGCCGCCTCTTCGCGGCAGGTCCACAAAAGCGCTTCCGGCACATACACTGCTTAACATAGCCTTCAGGTGAGGATTTTCACTGGCGGCCGCTGCCCACTGTACATAGCCCAGATAGGACCCGCCTGTCATGCCCACGTTTCCATTGCTCCATTCCTGCCCGGCAATCCAGGTCAGTGTATCATCACCGTCCTCCACCTCATAGTACATAGGAAGCCATTGACCCTCGCTGTCCTCACGCCCCCTTACGTCCTGCACCACCACGGCATAGCCTCTCTGTACAAAACGATAATAAGACTCGCAATTATTTTTCTTTCCATAGGGCGTTCGTACCAGTACGGCAGGAACCTTTTCTGGAAGCCCGGGTGCATCCAGTGCTCTGGGCAGATAAATATCCGCCGCCAGACGGATTCCGTCCCTCATTGGTACCATGACGGTCTGCACCGGCTCTACACCATAAATCTGACTTCCATACATTTCATTCCACTGAGACAGCACCGTAAGGTCTTCCATCCCCTCCCGCACCAGCACGGCACACTGCTCTCTGGCCGGTGTGACAAAGGCAGCCACTCCCTCATCTGCCACAATCAGATCTCTCGGAAATTTCACCAGGCGCTGCACAAAGGTCTTCTCATCCCGCTTTTCATACTGTTCCCCGTAAACGGTCACAAAGCTGGTTTTCCCGGCCTCCCTGGCAGCCCGTAGGGCGGCTTCGCAGGCCTCTGCATGAAGAAGAGCCTCATACACATTTATTTTGGAGAAGGCATAGCAGGTATTTTCTTCTTCAAATTTCTCTTTCTCCTTAAGACATCCTGTATAGATATCCAGGGACCGGTGAAAAATTTCCCCGCCGTCTTTTTCAAATGCCCCATATAAAATACCGGAGACATATAATCTCCACTGCTCCATCCTTGCCCTCCTTATTCTTACCTCTTATTCTTTGTAATAGTTCAGCCCTGCATCTTCTTGCCTGCGTACCGCGGACAAAAAGCTTTTGGCTTCTGCCTTATTTCACATTATTTCTCCATAGCTGCATCCTGAAGCTCGTCAAAGGCCTTCATACACTCATCCACCGATGCGCCGGCCAGCAGCTGCCGCACGATCAGACAGGTGTTCCCCCATTGTTCCACATTCATTCCCGCATTGGAGCCCAGCACATAGATCCCCTCCTCAATCCGGTCATTCAGAGGCTGCAGCGCGGGGACACAGTCTACTTTCACGTTTTTGGATGGGGAAATAACACGGTTCGTCTCGGCAAAGAGCTGAAGCGCCTCATCGGATATTATAATATCCAGCACCTTCGCAGCGTCCTCGCGATTCTTTGCGTTGGCCCCCACGGCCCATCCCGTCATAGGCATCACCGGCATCTGTCCTCTGCTGCTTGGAAAGCCGATAACCTGCATCTCAAAATCTGTCTTCCCATAGGCAGTCTCTGTATTCGCAGCCCCCCAGTAAGCCATGACAATGGGAGTCTTTCCTGCCAGAAAATCTGCTCCCTCTCCCTCAATAGCCTCGCTGACCAAAGCTTTCTCTGCATCTATATATCCCAGGTCCATCATGGTTTTAAGGAACTCAAAGCCCGGACGCATATAATCGCTGTACCGGGTCTCGCCGCTGTTAAGGGCTTCAATCTCTGCCTGCGTATTCCCGCCATTATAAAGATCGGCATAGGCCTGAGCAAGGACGAAGGTTTCCAGCCACCAGCGGTTGGCCCCGACCGGAGTCTCAATCCCATTCTCTTTAAACACCCGGCAGCACTCTAAAAACTCCTCCGGAGTATTCGGAAAAGCCAAGTCATACTGCTTAAATAAGTCAGCATTAACAAACAGGCCATAGGCCACCACCTCCTGCGGGATGGCCACCAGTTTTCCGTCCACAGTATTGGCAACACGAATAATCTCTCTCAGATTCCCGGCATTATCCAGACCTGACAGATCCATCAGCGCTCCCTCCGCTCCAAGCTTAAGAATGACATCGGGATTAAGCAGATAAATATCATCCATATTGTTTCTGGCCCTGTCCAGGCAGACCTCGTCGTAATTCCTGTCCTGATAATCCTTCGCAGTATATGTCCAGTAATCTACAATTACGTCCAGCTTTTCCTCTGCCATCGCCACCGTCAGATCAGCTGCAGTACGCGCCACATTCACCGCATTGGGCATACTCTTCTCCATTGGGCTGAACAGATTGACCGTCCTCTTCTTCTCTGTGCTTTCCGAAAGCAGATTTTCCGGACCCTTCTGTACGCTGCAGGCAGAAAACAAAACCGCTGTTACTGCCATCAGGCAGGCCACAGTCCATCCCTGCATTTTTTTATTCTTCATAAATCCCTATTCCTTTCGTTTCCTGATATGTTTCATCGTTTTTTTCAAAAGTCCCATGTCCAGCGGCTTAGGCACATGGGCATCCATGCCGGCAGCCAGAGCCGCCTTTTCGTCCTCAGCAAAAGCGTTGGCCGTCATGGCGATAATCGGGATATCCTTCGCATCCTCCCGCTCCATAGCACGGATCGCGCGGGATGCATCATGTCCATTCATCACCGGCATCTGAACATCCATTAAGATCGCGTCAAATTCGCCTGGCGTCGATTGACGGAAGCGCTCCACAGCCAGCTGCCCGTTGGACGCAATTTCACAGCTTGCTCCTTCCATTTCCAGAAGCTCTTCCAGGATCTCTGCATTAATTTCATTGTCCTCCGCAGCCAGAAAATGCAGCCCGTTCAAAACATCCGGGTCCTCCGTTTCTTCTCCGGGCGAATGTTCTGTTTCGCCTTCCTGCATCTCGACTGTCCTGAGCTCCAGATCTACCTGAAACAAAGATCCCTTATCCACCTGGCTGAATACATCAATGGTTCCCCCCATCAGTTCTACGATACTCTTGGTGATGGCCATCCCCAGCCCGGTACCCTGCACCTTATTGGTGGTGCTGTTCTCCGCCCGGGTAAAAGCATCAAAGATGACTTCCAGATACTCCGGTGTCATGCCATAGCCATCATCCTCCACCTCAAACCGTATGTGCGCGTACTGACTGGAGCGCTGCTTAAGCGTTGCAACACGGAGCCAGATATGACCGCCCTCCGGCGTATATTTCACTGCATTGGAAAGCAGGTTAATTAAGATCTGATTCAGTCGGGTTTCATCTCCCACCAGGTATTCGTGACGGCTCCCCGTTATTTCCACACAAAATTCCTGCCTCCTGGCCTTCGCCATGGGCTGGATGATCGCATCCACCGACGCAATGACATCATCCAGAGCAAATTTCTCCAGATTGAGCACCACTTTCCCGCTTTCAATCTTAGAAACATCCAGAATATCATTAATCAGGCTAAGCAGATGTTGTCCGGAAGCCGCAATCTTCCGGGTGTACTCCCGCACCTTTTTCGGGTCTTCCGCATCTTTGGCCAGCAGTGAGGTAAAGCCCAGTACTGCATTCATGGGGGTACGGATATCATGGGACATGTTGGACAGGAAGGTGGTCTTAGACTCGCTGGCAAGCTGAGCCGCCCGGAGCGCCTCCGACAGCTGCTGATTGTGGAGTTTACGCTCTGCCTCCAGCTCTTTTCTCACCTTCTCCTGCTGCTTCCAGTTCAGGTAATACAGGACAATGCAAAGAATAAATGCTGTCAGCGTCAGGAACACAACCGTGATAATATTCTGATTGACGCTCCGTCCCTCCTGCTGGATCACGTCTACCGGTACATATCCAATCAGAAAGATGGTTCCATCATTTATGGGCCACATATAATTCAGGGCCTGCTCCTCCCGAATGTCGTGATAAAACATAACCTTCCGGCCGGTCTGCAAGCTCTCCTCCACCTCTGCCCGGATCCCCGGATCCCGAATATCATTTGCCCGATAAAAATCATCCAGATTCAGGTGCCCTGCATTCCGCTGTCCCATCCCCTTTGGATGTAACACGAACCGCTGGCTCCCGGCATCCATGATATACAAAAGTGCCTGTTTGTTATAAAAGCCTTCAGAAGGCAGAAACTCATCAATGGTATCATAAATGTATTCGCCATAAAGAGTACCGATTTCCTGCCCATCCCTCTCCACCGGACATTTTATGGTATAGGACCATGTTCCCATATAGTTGATGTAGGACTGGGATACCGGCATTCCCCAAATCGTTCCTCCTGCGGAAAAATCCAGCCCCTCTTCCGTAAAGATTTCCCCGGTACTGGCAATTCCCTCAGTCTCTCCGGACAGGATCAGCGCGATTTTAGACATTATTCGATTTTCTTCGCAGGCCCGTATATAAGCCTCCGGATCCTCAGAATGGGCGATTTCTCTGGCCACCAGTTCCTGAAACTGCGCCTCGTTGCACAGGATTGCCTCGATCGTAGACTGGATCAAATCCAAACTTTCGCTCAGATTTTGAATGGACGCATCAGACATCTCCCTGGATATTTTCCGTGATAACCAAAACACAATTGTCCCAAAAATGCAGAAAACCAAAATAATCGAAAAAAGCAGCGAAAAGCCCTTCCGTTTTTCCTGCCTATCCAATCTTTCTTCCATCAGCAAACCTCTTTTCCGGTTCTCCCATAATATCGTTTCAAGTACTCTGTTTACTTTCTCTTTCACACTGTCCCTGTCCGCATATCATCAGGCAGTTAATTCATTGTATTCAATTATCCATAAATATGAATCCATACTTTTTAGTGTGTATTATTTTAGCACAGTTTTCACCGTGATACAAGTTGTATCATGTAAGCTTGGTTTACTTTTTATGAAGTGTTTTCTGAAATAATCTATTGAATTTTCTCCTGCTTTTTCATCACAAACGACTTATTGTCAATCGCCCGCATGGTTGCCAGAATCCCGTCCAGATGATCAGACTCATGTTGCATAAGTTCGGACATGTCGTCGTCCATACGCATTTTCTGTTCCGCCCAGTTTTCATCCAGATACGTCAGGATACAGATCAGCCTTTTTGTACGCCGATCTGCGGAGCTGCTATGGCCCGGCCAAATCCATAATCCCGCCGTATGCCTCTGATGTAGTCAAACATATCTGCAAAAACAGGCCGCAACAACTCCAGCTCCTCTCTTTTTACTTCTTCAGAAGTCTCATATAATCTGGGATCTCCCAGCAATAAAATTTCACGCTCCATATTGTATTCTCCCTTTTTTATACAAATTTCTGCATCATCATCCACACCTGATCCGCAAATCTCATATGCCCCTCTGGCGTCAGATGCACACCGTCATGGGCCAGGGGCAGCTCCCACCCGGCTGTATCGGCAAACCGGAGCCCATACTGTTTTGCAATCGTCCCATAGCAGGCTCCGAATTTATGGGACTCCCTGTCATAGCAGACATACTCCTCCCCATAACACCCGATTTCCACAGGCGGCGGGGCAGCAAGAATAATTTTTTTTCCTCTCCCATCCACCGCGGGGTGCTTTAGCACGTGTTTCACAAATTTCTCCATTCGGCTTCCAATGTTCTCTATGTCCGGGCAATAGGAATTCAGCAGGTCATTGCTCCCAAGCATTAAAAATAGTAAATCCACCGGAGCGCATGCTGAAAGCAGGTGATCAAACCGTTCCAGAAACCATGGACTCTCCGGTATTTCCCGTCCGTTCATTCCCTCATTGACCACTTCCCACCCGGAAATCTTTCCCAGAATCTCCGGCCATCTCTCATTCGCCCCAAGCCGTTCTCCTAACATAGAACGGGCATCATATCCATAGGTATTGGAATCTCCAAAACAAAATATCCGCACAGGTATCCTCTCCCTCCGGTTTCGCTTTATGATTTCTTTTTCTGATGCCTCCAGTCAATAAAAATATTCAGGAACCGTTCCTCCGCTTCCCTGCTGCTTTTCTTTCTCATCGCCCGAAGCTCTCTTCCGATTTTTGCCAGCTTTTTCTGCTCCTCTGGTAACTCCTCCTCCGAGGCGGGATGCAGCCAGTCTATGATACTGAGTTCAAAGGCGCCGTCCAGCCGGCAGCGTTCCATACTGTCGGCGGTGTAAGGATAATCTTCATCTTCTTCTTTGTACCGCATGGCCCTTTCCTCATGGCTCTTAAACCTTCCTATCCAGTTGTACTCATGATACCGGGGTTCGTCGCACCACACTCCGTATACCGGTTCATCAAACACAGGGCCGTCAAGCTTGACCAGATCCCCTGTGAGAAACGGAAGCCTGCAGGGAAGCCTTCCATAATCTATTTGAAAAGGCACTTCCACGCCGCTTAGTTTTTCATCCAGCCAGGCATTGGTCACGCAGAGCTCTCCCCCCACCCGTCTTAAATAACACTCCATAAGCTCTTTGGGCCCTTCCTTCCCTAAAAGCCATTTCTGAAGGTCGCAGAAGAAAAAAGGATCATCCAAGTATTCCTCAGCCCACTTTTTGGCCTCCTCATAAGAATAAAACAGATACGTATCCGTAAAATCACGGTCTTTGCAGCCATAATCATGATACCGGCATCTTGCCATCCAGATTTCCTTTCTGTCCCACCGGCCCGGGCCGCCATTTTTCCCGGATGTTATCTGCCTCCCGACAAACCGCAGGTAGGCCGCCGCCTGTTCTAAATCCTCCTTCTCCTCCTCTTCTGCCCTGGATAAAAGCCATGTCATGGCCTGCAGTTTGTCTTCCACAGAACGGTAAGCGCAAAAAACGATGTTCGCCTGGGTCAGGACCGGCATGGGCGGCTTTTTTCTCATCCAGTCCCTTATTTCCGAAGACAGAATCCACGAATAAATGTCAAAAGGTTCCTTCCTTTCCATCCTTGCCTCCTTCCCTTTGAAAGCCCGCGGCCCCGGTTTATGCCTCCCCTGTCAGTCCGGCCACCATAAGCAGCCGATCCATGGCCCAAAGATTATCCTTCCAGTGATATCCATATCTTCTCGTATGGTACCACTCGCCTGCCACAAGCTTCCTCTGCCATGCCGGCATATTTTCCAAAAAACGGTTCCTGACCGGCTCTTTAGCAAAGGCAACTGCCGCCGCCAATGTCTTATGATCCATTTCCTTCATAATAAATCTCATCTTTTCCGTCCCCATCTCACCAAATATCCGGTTAAAGGCCATCATGATGGAAGTTTCCTCTTCAAACTCTTCGTTTATCCGCTCCCATTTCTCTTCCTGCTGTTCTTCCTGCCTCATCTGCGTCAATTCTTTACAATACCGGTCATAATCCTCCAGCCATTGCTCCGGAACCATCACCCGGACCATAAGTAAAAATTGCTCCGGTGATACGCCGCGGCGAATATTATCTCCGGCCGTCAGATAAAGATATACAAAATACCATTCATGGCCAAAACAGCCATTTGCTTTCGCCCCCTCCAGAAGTTCTTTTTCCGTCTCATTCCAATCACAGAAATCTGCCAGCTTCTGCACCATGCAAAGCAGCAGCTCCTTTAACGGCATGTCCCTGTCAGCCATAGAAATTGCCAGTAAAACATCCTCTGCCCACAGGGTATCCTCATCCCATGACCCTGTTATGGCATCCAATATCAAAAGCCCGTACTGCCGGACGATATAACTGCACTGGCAAAGAAACTGCAATGCCGCAAAAATCCGCTCCCTGTGCTCAAGAAAAACTTCTCCGGCATATGTAAGCGCTTCTTTTTTTATGTTCATGATTTCCAAAGATTGTTCCCTGGTTTTCTCCTGTATGAATATCACACCCATTAATAATCCCTTTCCTGGGTCGCTCTTCCCATCACTTTTTCTACGGAACCGCGAAGTTCTGTCTTCCTTTTCTCATACCATATTTCCATGGAATCGCAGACTCCTTCCTTTTGTTCCTCATCCCACACCATCTCCGGCCGCACGGCCTGGAGCATCCCATCAAACCTTCTCACCAGTTCCTTTATGGTGGAAGGATAGTAATTTGCCATCCACCATTCCATGACAAGCATCTGCTCCTCCCCGGATAAATACCCAAACAGCCGTTCCTTTAACCTGCTCCCTCCATAGACGAACAGTTCTGCCAGGTCCAGGATTCGGATAATCTTTCGGTACTGAGAATTCATTTCGCGGCTATATTCCGGTCGCATCTCTTCCTCTTCTGTCTCTCTAAGATGGGCTGTGACAAACTTCTCAAAGTCCGCATCTGCCATTCCTTCCATATTTTTATAAAAAAGATCCAGGATGGGGATTCCTCCCTTTTCCTTCTGCATATTCTTAAGTCTCCGGTCCCGTTCCTTGAGAATCCCTTCCATGTCATCCTTTCTCTGTTCCTTTATGGCCTCCGATATTCCGGTGCAAAAATCCTTGTAAACGTTCCGTTCTTCCTCCGGTACCTGGTTTTCAAAAGATTTCAGAAAATACTCCGCATCCCGAAAATCCCCTTCGAAGAAATGGCAGCGGGTTCCGCACTGGAAACCCCACACTTCCAGAAGTCCCAATACATAGACAGCCTCAATCAATGCCCGGTAATCCGTGTACTGATCCGTCATGATCTGCGTTTCCATTAACTGCATAAAACTTTCCAGGTCGCACCAATAGCCATTCATCATAAGATCAAGCCCCTGCAACAGAAAATTTTTCAGTGGTATATCTTCATCCAGTTCCATTCTCAGCTTCATGAGCTCCACGCGCCTAATGTCGTGGTCATACTGTTCAGAAAAAAACTCCTCCCATACTTCCTGTGTAAAAGAAGCCTCCCTCAGAGGAATCGCCCTTTTGCTGCCCCAGTCCTCCTGGTTCTGTAAAAATTCCAGGCAAAAACAGATGGACTCTATGGCATCGAAAACCTTGTCCCGGTGGTTTAAAAAAGCCTCTTTCCCATACTTCTTTATGGCCGCCTCCGCTTCTTCACGGATCTTTCCCATAGAATTTCATCCCCCTTTTCTTTTCATTTCTCTTTTCTCCCGGGCCAGTCGTTTTGTTTCTCCCTGCCCCAGTCGTTTTTCCAGCTCCCTCACATAAGCCCGTGGACGATCAGCCTCTCCTTTCGGCTGCTTCCCCGGCTGCCTGTCCCTTAAAACCAGGGCAAAGCAGCTCTTATCCTTCCTCAAAAGCTCTCCCAGCTCTCCAAGCCACCTCTCACTCTCCGAAAGTGTTCCATCATATTTTTTAAGAAACTGAACAAACGGAAGGACAAAATCCGCTCCGAAGGTAAGAGAGGCGTAGTGATCCAAAAGGATTACTCCGATTCCGGCATCCTGACTTTCATGCAGAGTATCCCGGTACACAAGCCACTGCTCATCCTCCCGGTCAAACTCTTTTTCCCAGGGTTCTGCCCGGTTTACCAGTACCCCCTTTATGGCCGGAAAAAAGGGGGATGCCATGGTCTCCACCAGGGTCCCGGAAGGATAAGGAAGCCTCAGATAATGATAATCACAGGGACCGATCCGGTAGTCCCCCCACTCCTCAGCCTCAGCGGTTTCCGGCAGGCAGTAGAGCACCTCTCCCTCCGGGTTCAGAAGGATATTCCATTCCAGATCCAGATACCGGACTCCCCTCCTGTAAAATTTGCGAAGAACTCCAAAAAAAGATTCTGTGCCGATCCCGTATCTGTCCGCTGTCTCTCCAATCTGCTCCCTGATAAACTGGACTCCAGGCTGCGGAAGAGAAAAAATCCGCCTTTTTATAAATTCTTCCCGGCTCCCGCGGCAGAAAATATCCGTTTCATAAAGATTATTAAATCCGCCCACCATATGGAGAATCTCATCCAGGGTTTCCCCCATATCGATTTTCTTATCCAGAAGCTCCAGTTCCCGCGGTACGTCTTCCCTGGCGGCCCCAGAAGGCGAACCGCCGTCACCTGCTTCCCTTTGCCGTTCCTCTCTGGCTTCCCGGCGAAGCTTTCGCAGGCCCTCCAGCTTTTCGCCCAGGTTCCTGTGGGGTGCGGAAAGGATACAGTCTGTCAGTTCCGTAAGGTTTAAATCTCTCCCTTCAGACAGCCACCGGGCTATGTCCGGAGAATAAATCCATTGCTTTAAATCCATCCGGCGTTTCCTCCTTTGATGAGCTTATCGCAGCATGTCCCTGACATGCTGCCTCCGGCGGATGCACACGATTCGCCCTGGTATTTATCCGCCCTTCGGACGGATGCGAATCGGCGCAGGTACTATATCTGACGATATCGTACCATATCCCTCCTGCGTACAGCGACATTTATATGACGCACCCAAAGGGTCTTATTCCCCGGACGGGATACTTCTCTGATCCATTGCCTGTCTCCCGCAGGTTTCTCCACAGGAAAAGGCACTCATATCCATGGAACACGGTGTCCTGCTTTTCACAGCAGGTTCTTTCTTAAGGTTCAGTTTTTTATATGCCTCCATCACCTCTGCCGGAGTCTCTAACATAAGCTCATATCCTGGCTCTTCCTTATTTTGCGCCTCAAAAGTCTCAAGAACTCCTATGCAGAATCCGTCTCTGAAGCTTTGCTCCTGCTTTTTCAGGCCTGCGTATTTCTTTGCTCCCTGTTCCATAAACCGGAGCAGATATTTAAGAAGGGCCAGTGCGGCGAAGGTATCCTCCTCAAACCCAATGAATTTGATACAAGGGGTCTCTCCGTACTGGTGGAACGTTTTACACCGGAAATTTTTAGCCAGAATAAAAGCCAGCATCAGGTAATGTTGTCTCATGGATTTCCCCTTAAATCTCAGTTCCTTTATGGATACCTGGGAACCGCCTAAGGGGCTCTCCCTGCCTGCCTTCTCTCCCTCCGCCATGGAAATATGATATTTCAGCATGAGCTTTCTCGCAGTCCGGGCAGCAGACATGGCTTCATTCTCATTTGTGCTTTCGCTCAGAGCCAAAAGCTTTTCTATCTTTCGTTTTATGACCTCTCTGTCCAACTGACCTCCTGCCTTTCTTTTCCTGTCGTAAATACGAGAGACTTTCTGAACCGTTCTCCATATCCTCCAATATGGTACACTGATAATGGGCGGAATTATCAATCCTGACCCGGATATCCAGGTGTCCGATTTCAAATTTTTCCCTGATCCGTTCCAGATAATTTTCACAGTTTAAAATCTGCGGATTCATAAACACCAGGGCCCTTCCACGGGAAATTTCCACCCGCCCTCTGGGGAAATAATTCCAGGGAATTCCTCTCAGATCCTTTCTCCCTGCCGTGGCCGCCTTCCAGGAATCCTTATGGGTATTGGGAGCGGCCGTTTTGCTCCCACAAAGCAGGGAAACCAGAAAATGCCTTTACTCATTCTTTTCCCCTGCTGCAAAATGCTCGTAAGCCTCCATGGAATGAAAATCCAGCCGAATCTTATTGATACTGTCGGCACTGTTTTCTTCTTCGTATGGAAAGAAAGCAAAACGGCAGTCCCCGTCTGTCCTGATGTCCGCGTATTGTTTGGCCAGTCCTTTTGCAAATCCGACTGCGTTTTCACGCCTGCCGCCCACAAATAAAAATCCCTGCCAGAGCTTTGGGACATCAGAAGCCTTCATCTCCTGATAGATGGCATCGCTTATCAAACCATACCCCCACAGATAAAAGCTCCTTTCTTTTAACTCCTCCGTAATAATTTTTACGGCCTCGCTGTTTTGTATGATATTCCGGGTATCTGTATAATGTTTCCCCAGATTTCCAGTACTCGCATCCGCGTATTTCAATTCAATAAACCCAAAGCCACGGTTTTTATCAAATACAACCATGTCCGGCGTAAATATTTCGGACCGGCTCAGTTCTTTTTTAACCGTGTACTGCATATCCACCACACACCAGCCGTCCTCCGGGTTCTTTTTCATATGCTGCTTTACAATCGCTGTCTGAATTCTCCGCTCTCCCAGATCTCCGCCCTTTTTCGTAAATTTTTTCTGTACCGCTTTCAGGAGCAGATCTAAATATTCCGACTCCGTAAGCATAAACCCAGATTGTTCATTTAACAGTTCCCGCAGCCGGCAGCTTAATTTCTCACAGAGGGAATTCCCCTTGTATTTCTCTTCCCTTCCTGCATACCGTTCCTCCATATACTCCAGGTACTTCCTGTCAATCTCGTTGCCTTCCGAAAAATATGCTTCACTTAAATAATTCGGATATTCCCTGCTTTTTGCCAGACTGGAATTGCGCCCGTCTGTTGCTATCTGCCCTATCCGGCCGCCATACGCATAGGCCCTGAGCATCGTCGTTGTAGTGCCATCTGGTCCTGCGATCACAATCGGGCTGTCTGTCCTCTCTCCGTCATAAAATTCATATTTCAGCAAACGATGAATCTTTGTATAGGCATCGTCACGAAAAATCAGAGAACCGCGGCCGCTGAAGTCAACGAAAAGATTATATTTGCCTTTAAGATTACGTAGTTTATTCCACAGTTTTTCTGCTTCCTTACCATCTCCATAAATATCCTCATTATACGCAGAATACCCATACAATTTATCGCATAAATCCCCCTCACACATCATATATGCCACACAATCGTCTTCCCCTGACAACCCAACCGCGTTTCCTTCCTGAAATTTATCCGCCTCCTTTAAACAATCCTCCGCTGTCATGTTCGCTCCTGTAATCCACGGAAACGGGATCCTTTTCCTTCCGATATCCATAAAATATTCACGATAAGCCAGATTTTCATTGATCCTCGCGACTGCTTTTACAAAATCAACCGTAAAACATGCGATTCTTTCTTCCAGTGTCAATTTTCTCCCCATACTCTTTCTCCTTTCTTTCAAAACGGCAGCCGGACTGCCCCTTTCTCTCCATGTCCCTCATCGCCGCAGTCAAAAACCCCGCTGCAAGCAACGGGACATCAAACTTGCAGCGCTGCAAAGCAGCGGGGTATTTGACCCTCGCGGCAGTCGCCAAATGTACATGCAAGCATGTCCACTTGGCTCGTTGCCCGCGGGAATCAAGGCCTGTACCAGGTAAACATGGTACTCTGCCTGATTTCAGGAACTTTACGGACTCAGAAAACAGCGAAAAAGTGATTTACAGTAAAACCACCGGAACCGCTTTCCCTCTTTTTGTGTCATCTTCATACACTTCATCCAACTCATCATCCCAGACAATATACATCTTCCCGGACTCCATAAATTGCGGATACTCCATAACGAATATTTCTCCATCCAATGTATAAAGTGTGCCAGAATCTAAATACTGCGCCACACCATCCTCATGCAAAAGAACAAAGACTCCAACATATCTGCCTTCTAATTCAAGATATTCGTCTAACTCCTGAGCACCTCTCTCAAGCAACTGATCCTCTTCCATCACTTTTTGTGCCACAACCTGTCCATCCATGATACTCATTCTATATGCTCTTTTCATCATTTTTATTTCCCCCCTTCATTCAAAGAATCTCCGGGAGTGCTCTCAAAGCGGCAGCCGGATTCCGTCCCGAAGCACCTGCACCCGGTCACGATAAGGGGCAAATTCCGGGATGGAGGTAAAGTCCTCAGGACATTCCGTGTGCATGGGAATGATCATGTTCGGATTTACCAGCCTGATCAGCCCGGCAATGGTTTCCACACAGGCGTGTCCGCTGGTATGCAGAGACTCATAAGAACGCCCGCCGATAAACCGGAGCAGCTGCCAGTCGGCATGTTCCTCCTCCAGATACCCTTTCCACATGGAGTAAATAATCTGCCCGTCTCTGTCAAAGAATTTATCCAGCAGTTTCTCAAAGGGGCTTACGTAATCCTCCGGGCGGGCATTTTTCCGGGTCAGCATAACAAAGCCGTCCCGCTCCAGTTCCTCCTCCGTGATGGAACGAAACCAAAGAGGCTGTTCCATGGAATCCCCAATCCGGCGAAGCCTGGCCCACCGGCTGTCCGGTTTTCCCAATACCCATACCACGGGATGATTCTTTGATGGCCGGTATTCCGGGAAATTGCCCTTTCTCTCCATGTCCCTCATAGCCGTAATCAGGATCTGTGCCTGGTAAAAATCACAGACAAACCGCAGATTTTTTGGCGTATTGTGATAAAACTCCATGATACTGTCCAGATTTGTGGAAGAGACCAGTACAAAATTATATTTGTGCTTTTCAAAAAGTTTTCCTGCCTTCTCACCCAGTTCCTGCTCCGACTTAACAAGCAGATTCTTTGCCTCTCCCAAACGGCTGAGCATGGTACCCTCAGTAACCAGGACATCCACCGGCCCGGGCACATATGTTTTGAGTACCCGCTCTAAGCGTCCCCTCTGGCCCACAATGCCGTGTTCCCGAAAATCCCCGGTAAAGAGAATGCTTTTTCCGGAAACCCGGATGTAAAACATGTAAGAATCCAGGGCAGAGTGATCCACATAGAGGGGAAGGACCTGGATGCCGGGAACAGGCATGATCCACGTTCCGGCTTCATATGTACGCATCCGTTCCACCACAGGGAACCCTTTTTTCTCTGTCCCCTGGTCCATATAAGGAACCAGGATCTTCAGGATGTCTTTCGCCAGGGAGCCGATGTACATGGGGACATCATCGGGGATTTCCTTGAAAAGTCCATAGTGATCGCCGTGGTAATGGGTAAAGAAAACCGCGCTCTTTCTGACAGCGCCAAAAACCTTTTGAAACATCTCCGAGTCTTTTATCCCGGCATTTTGGTCCGTCCCCGGCAGATTCGCCCCGAAATCTATGAGGATACGGCTCTCTCCTGTGCCGACTTCCGTACAGCAGCCGCCAATCTGGCTGCTGCCCCGGTGAATCATAAGATCCGCCATGGTTTTGTTCCTTCCCTTCGTAACGATTTTTAAACTGTCTTCATTTTATCATATCCCCCCGGAAACCGCAATTGCTTCTCCGTCTTCAGGCATCCAGCCCCAGAATCTCCCTCCACTCCTTCGTATAAGCGCTGTGGTAATTCCTAAGGATCTGTTTCTGTTTCCCATCCAACAGTCCAAACGCATAGCCGTTGAGCAGCAGCTCAAGATCGCAGTTTCCCTTTAAGAATTCACTGATGAGTTTTAATGCCTGTTCTTTCCCTTCCAGGGGCCTTTCGTAATATTCCAGATCCAGATACTCCCTGTAACCCAGGTCCTTGTACCATACCCCAAAGTTCTCGCGTATCTCATATCCATACGTCCACATGCCGAAACAGTCTCCGTTCTGAAAACATCTGGCTCTTTCTTTGTCCCCCTGTTCTGCCTCTTCTTCCGAAAATCCGTTTTCCAACCATTTTCCCCGGTCCCAGGCAGCGATGTAATCAAGCACAAAAGGCTTTCCGTCAGAATGGCATACCAGATCCCCCCGGCAAAAAGGCACAGGGATGTCAATACACATGTCCGAACAGAGAATGTCAAAATCAATATCCGCCCCGGCCCTGCCCTCTTCCTGAAATGAAGAAGGTTCAAAACCCATCAGTTGAATTCTGGTATTCACTGAGGCCGTCTTACATCTGGGTGTCCCGGCCAGATCATACCGTTCAATCTGCGGATTTCTAAGTCGCTGCTTCCTGTCTTCCTGGTATCCCTCCTCCACTTCACGCCGGAAATGATCACAGCAGCTCTTATAATCCCGAAAGCCCTGTTCACTTCTCATGGTCCAGGACGGCTTCATCGGAGAATCTGCCTCATACTCCTCATACCGATAGAAATAAACACAATCCTTCCCCTCCTGGAAATTTTCTATCTCATTCTTCCTCTCATCCACATAGGCTCCTAAGATCTTACGCAGGCTGACCTCTGTCCCCTCCCGCCGGTTTAATAACATCACATCATCCGCTGTGGCTTCAACAATCTCCTGCCACGCTGACAGTTTTTCCTCCAGCGTCCTTTTCCGACTATGCCAGATTAAATAAGCTGCTTCTTCCGCGTTAAAATGGTAATCCAGTTTCTGTAAATGCTCCCTGATCGCCTGAGAATCAATAAACGGATAAATGTCCATGCTTTCCTCCATTTCCCGGGTGTCTCCCCCGATGTTTTCAACCGTTTCGTACGTAAAAAATCTTTTCATCCTCCAGCCGCATACAGGCCAGTCTCGCTTCCGGACTGCTCTCCTTAAACCCATAGCCGCAGTCTAAATCATAAAAAATACAGTCCGCCTTTTCATCATAAGCACGATATACCCTTCCATGATGAAAAGGAAACTCATCTATTGCTGTCGTCGGGGTATGCCCTGCCAGAATCATCCCATGTTCCACGCCTCCGTAAACATAAGCGTCATCCCTGGCCGTAAGATAAAATCCTTCCAGGGAGTCATAGGTGTCATCGGTCCGAACCTCCTTAAGACGCTCAAGGCTTTCCACATATCCGGCATGGACGATAATACACCGCCTCCCGTTCATCATAATCTCATGGTAATACGGCATTTTCCGGATGCAGGCGGCCCACTGTGCCAGCCGCCTGAGAGTCGCTTTCTTTTTCTGTATCAGGTATCTGACCGTCCCATAACAGTCAAAATAAGAACAAATCTGCCGGAGCGCCTGATACGCGGTCAGAGTGTCCACTACGTCGTCTGTCTTCAGACCTGTTTTTTTTGAGATCGTTGTCATCAGCTCCACATAGCAGGCGAACTCTTCGTCATGGTTTCCTCTGACCAGAATAACATTCTCTCCGGGATCCTCTATCCACCGAAGCATCTCATAGCTTTGAGGCCCCCTGTCAATATAATCCCCCGCACAGATCAGCCGGTCAGCCGCCGAAAATCCGATTTTTCCAAACATTTCCCTCATAGCATCGTAATGTCCGTGAATGTCCGTCATAATATACGTGCTCATTTTACCTCCCTCCTCCCTCGTGAACACTCTCGTTGCTTCTGTTATCCGCAGTATATCACATGAGTCTCCATTAAGACGTCAATTATATGACGGGTTAAATAGCCCGATATCCTGTGATGTAAATCTTCCCATTCGGAAAGGGCCAATACCGGTTGCGCGAGTCGATATAAGTCGCAAAAAAATTGACCGCCAGCTTTCCATAAGCCGGCGGCCGATTTGTATTTCTTTATCATACCCTGACGCATTCTGAAGGCATATCCTCCCGGGTTTCTGTTTCGCGGGTTTCTGTTTCCCGGGTTTCGGTTTCTGTTTCAGTATCTGTTTCGATGTATGTTTGGCATGGATCCCATCATGATGGAGGTTCCGACCGGCATTGGCAAATCTCTTGCCCCTGCTCCTCTTTGTGAAAAAGCAGGCCCAGCAGGTGTTCCACCTTTTCTCTTTCTTTTAATGCCTTAAGCCACCGCTTTGGGATTCCCTGCAATCCATAACGGATTCCGGCCAGACCTCCCGTTACGCAGGCTGTGGTATCCGTATCATGTCCCAGCAAAACAGCACGCTTTACGGCATCCTCATAATCCGATGCCTGCTCCAGAATCATAAAAGCGCTGCGAAGACAGTCCACCACATATCCGGTTCCTTTGCCTTCCCATGGAATATCCGGACGAACACTCCATTCCAATTCCCGTTCATACTCCGGCTCCTCCCGGTAAATGGAGCGAAGCACATGGACCCCTTCCTGAATGGCTTCCCGGGCCTCCATCCCCTCAAGCAGCGCCTGTGCCACAAGGCAGTACAGAGCCGAACAGACCTGATTGCACAGATTCCCATGGGTAATCAGGCACTGGCTGTGGGCATCCCTCACCAGCTCCCTGTTTCTTTTTTCCGGATCTGTATCTCCCTGTACAAAATGCCACAAAGCCAGAGGCAGGACACGCATCAGTGCCCCGTTTCCCTTTCCCTCCGGATTTATCCATCCGCAATCCTTTGCAGGGATTCCTCTTTTATATGCTCCAAGTGCATTGGCTGTCTGAATCCCCACATCGAATACGACTCCGTCCACAGCCCAAAAACCATCCTCATACCAGGATAAAAGCGCATCGGAATAAGCCTTTAAAGAGAACATCCCGTGCCTTAAAAGGCTGTCCATAAGGCACAATGCCTGTGCGCCGTCATCCGACCAGGTTCCGGCAGCAACCCTCGGATAGGTCTTTCTGAATCCCGACGGCGGCTCCATCTCAATTTCCTCATATACAGGAAGTTCCTCCGCCTCATAAAACTCATAAGGAACTCCCAGAGCATCCCCAACCAAAAGGCCGTACAGGCCTCCGGCAATTCTTTCCTGCTGTGATACCATGTTTTATATCCCTTCCTTCCCCATTACCAGATCCCGTCCACAAAGTCATCGTCAATTTCATCCGGCACATCCGTCCATCCCAGAGGGAAACGGTAATCATCCTGATAAAAACGATGCTCCACAGAATCATAGGAAACATCATATCCTATGTTCCGCAGCACCTCAAAGTCCCTCTGTCTTGTCCTCTCCGACAGCCCCGGAAACAGTTCGTTGTAAGAAATCTTTGAAGTAACATACTCTTCATAATCGCCGTTTTCCTGGTTCTCCTTCTTTTCCCACAAGGGAATATCTTCATTTACCAGTTCAGACATCAATCTCCCCAGGCGGTTCAGTCTTTTCAAATGAGCCTTTTTGCAGGGCTTCACCTTTTCATTAAATTCCGGTATTCCTGTCTTCACATACCCTTTCCCTTTTCTGGAATACTTCACGCTCACCAGCCCCGCATCCTTAAGATCCGCCAGATCACGCTGCAAAAGACGCATATTATAAGGAAAAATTTCACAGACAGCAGAAAACTGAGAAATCGCATACTGACATATCACTTCATAAAGCCGCAGCTGACGCTCGAGCCGCGGCATTTTCTCCTTTTCTTTCATAAACCCCTCCGTCCTTTTTTGCACAAAATCTTCTTGCCTCTGTTCCTATCTTCTTTATCTTCCTATGAAGCCTTTGTGCTGTCTCCTGCTTCTCAAATATTCCTCTTTTACCTCCCCGCACTTTTCCGCTTTCCAGTCACAGTAATGAATCCTGCCCGCCAGTCTCTTCTTTTCCTCCTCCAGCTTTGCCTTTACACAGTCCCCGAATTTCTCACAAAAATATTCCCGGATCTGCTCTCTGCTTCCGGTTTCACTTCTTGTCACTCTTCTTTGAACCGCCAGGCATAAATAATCCATCCATTACCTCCCATTTGATGATCGAGTGCTTTGATCAATGTGCGTCTTTGATAGTGACAGTATAGCACATCAAATACATAACAAACGACAGATATATGGCATGTCAGTCAGACACTCCCCTCATTGAAATTTCATGACCTCTAAAATCCCCAGCACATAAACCGCCTTCTGAAATCCCCGACAATCTGCGTACCGTCTGGTCATCATTTGTGTCTTTGTAAGTTCCGGCCATTGCCCCGGGGACGTGACGGCAGAAAACGGGGTATCATTTGTTTCTTCTGTTATCAGTATAATCATTTTTATGGCAGCATGGAATCTTATGCTTCTTCTTCACCATAGATTTCTTCAATAATATCACTCACTAATAAAGCGTACTCTTCTTTATATGTTTTCCTCAAATAAGATGGTACTTTTTTCAAGCTGACGCTTGTGTTCTGCGTATGATCCGGACTGACATAAAATTTTTCCCATACAGCCTTTTCTTCTTCTGATAAATCATAACGCTTTGGAACAATACTGTCTCCGTCCGGGGTAATATAAATCAGCCTGAGAGGTTTATCCCAAAAATCCCTGTCATCAGAGGCCTTGTCCAATAACTGTCCCATGGTATACAAATACTTGTATGTAGAACCCCATCCCTTTCTCTTTAATAGTTCTTTTGCTGTTTCTGCATAAAAATCCTCCGTACCCCGGTTAATCTCAAGCCTACTTTTACTGGCGATCTTTGAAAAGACATTTTTTACCCTCTCATTCCAGGGCTTGTCTGATTCATTCTGACCATGATCCGAAATATTTGCCTTACCACTTCCGATTGTTAAAAGCTTTTCTCCAAATACGTTTCCAAAAGTCTTTCCATCGCCCAAACAGTGTGCAAAATAGTCCTGCCACTGTTCTGTCCCAATACTTCCCTTGGTTGTTTTCAATTCAACCATATAAATATATTTTTTATCCGTCAAAATATAATCTATCTTCTTTCCGCGGTTATCCTCCCGTTCATCTTCAATCGACATTTCCTTTGTAATAAACTTTACTTCGTCTAATCCGCACTGACTCTTCACAATCCCCTCAATATAAGGTGTCAGCAGCGTATCCAAAATCACCTCTGCCTTAATATTCGGCGTAAAATAATCATTGACCACCCATTTTTTAATTTCTTCTCTCATAAACCTTCTCCTTTATGGTAACAGTTCAGCTTTGCATCTTCTTGCCCGCGTACCGCGGACAAGAAGCACCGGGAATTCCCCTCTTCCTCCAATCCAATAAACCATACCAAGCACCCAGCTCGTAAAAATCCCACAAGCGTAGCCGATTTTAAATGGATTTTTGCACGTAACTGTGAATTGGCCAACTCTCTGACACACGTATATACAAAAGCAAGATGATAAATCTTGTTATACCACCTTGCCTTTCTTGTCACTCCAGCACTTCCACCTGATACTGCTCTGCTATCTTCTTTATTTTATCTGCTGGCTCTTTTGTTTCTGCCGCGGTCTGTTGAATACTTTTCGTCTCCAGCAATGTCCGATATATCAAAATTCCTTTCTCAATTCCCCTTTCCATACCTCTATCCTCTATCACCTGACTATATGAACACATATTTCTGACCTCCTCTCCAATTTCTTCTGATATATTTAATTGATATTCCTCCTCCAGCTTTTTCAGCCGTTCTTCTGGTATCATGCTTCCTAAAAACAAAGTCTGAAGCATTCCCAAAGTTTTTTCTTCTGTGGGGCCCTCCCCAAGTCTCAAAATAACCAGACTCATCAAATCGTAATCCTTATAGGCTACATCAGAAGCACCATAAACGTCTTCTTTTTTAAAAGAGTACCGGGTAATACTCTGCTGCTCTTCCTTTGGAATATCATTTCCCATACAAAGCCAGATACTATAACATTTTTGTAAAATGCCATAATCCGTATCCTCTGATATCTTCTGGATTTGAGAGGAAATCAGACGGGAAAGATAATAGATACCTCTCTTTTCCAAAGGATATCCCGGCCGGTAACGGTTCTGGGCCTCCATATCCACATACAAACAGATCTGTACAGATGATTTCTGGGGACCTGGCAGTAATACCCTGAATTTTACATCAAAAAAGACCGTTGTTTCCCCTGATATACCATCTTCCTGCTGCATCCCTTCTATATATTCCCGTTTCCCTGTCAGCCCCGGTGCCACCGGAACTGTCCCAAAAATTTCATTCGGCTCAATATATTGTTCCGCAATTTCCTCCAAGCCACATTCTGCATACTCGGGAACCACACCCTTTAAAATGTACGCAAGAATTTCTTTAGAAGCCAATATCTTTTTACACGCTTTATCATTGCTAATCCTGAATTATTCACGGAACAGTATCTGAACTGATAACTGCACCATGAATCGAAAAATTGATCCATGCCGCCCAGACATCACTCAATTAACCTGTTAAAAGGGTATAGAATCCCCCTGGCAGAGTTCAGAGCGGTTGTTAAGCTGTCAAGATTCGTTAATAGTTGCTACTCCAGCTGTACATTCAGCTTACCGATATTGGAAAGCGTTTCATAGAATTCATTCTTATAAGGGCAGCTGCTACACAGCTTGAATGTGATATATCTTGCTGAACGAACTACTTTTGCAGCAATCTTCAGCAGTTTTAAACGGACGGTATC
>ERZ808046.49-NODE-49-length-167992-cov-9.846565_pt1 | contig 167992 bp, 161 predicted proteins | sample MGYA00380196_ERZ808046 | MGnify/ENA primary metagenome ERZ808046 (study PRJEB31490, sample SAMN06133421) | mouse gut metagenome | isolation source: Z6_2 | host: mice | place: China: Chengdu | collected 2015-05 ...
GGGCGTTTTTCTTTGTGTGGAAATGTGAAAGGGTTTGTGCTATTATAGTATTCGAGATTTTATGCAGATTAAAAAGTAATGGAGAAATATCAGGAGGTATTTAGTGAGCAAGAAACTTTTTAGATATATTGGTTTTGAAGATTTTATTAATCTCACCATAAACAATAAAGATAGATTTGTACGTCCATCTTCTTGGGATGACAAATATGAAGGGTATTTGTTTTCACATATGGAAACCCCTGAAGATGTTCGGCAAATAGTGAGTGAAATGTATCATAAGTTGTGTCCAAGGAATTACTATGCAATTCCGGACAATTATTTCCGAATGTGGCACAGCAAATGGTTTACATATGCTCAATGCTGGTCAAAACATCCAGAAACAGATGCTATGTGGAGATGTTATTCATATGGAAACAGAGCAATCAGAATAAGGACAAAAGACGATAAATTGTTGTCTCATACTAAAAAAGTTTTTCCGGAGGAAGAACAATTTAGTGTCTACCTCGAAAAAGTTAATTATGATTTAAATAAGAAGTCTATTTTGGAGCAGCAAATTAGTCAGATGAAGGATAGTTTGTTAGCACATGAAACTTATTTCCACAAAAGACCTGCGTTTAGACATGAAGGAGAATACCGCTTGTTAATTGCGGATAACAGTTTATATAGTGCAGAAGGGTTATCCAGCTTTGGCGTGAAATTTAAAATTGAGGAGCAGGTAAAAGGTAAAACCGATGAGGAAATCATTGATTATTTAACTGAGAAAATTTGTGCCCAAAGAGCAGATTGGGATAGGATTGGTGATAATAATGTTAGGATAGAGGATGCAGGAGATATATCTGAATTTTTAGAAGGTGTCATGGTGCATCCAGTAGCTCCCAAATGGTATGTGGATATTATTGAAGAAATATGTCAATCAAAAAAAATTAAATTTGATGGGCAATCGGAAATTTATAAATTAAAATAATGTAATTAAGTTGGGAAAACAATCGTAGTAAGTTTGCTCAATTTATACTACGTTTTTACTACGTTTCACGGCTTCAACTTGCCACATTTTGCCCCGTTTTGCTTATTCTGTGATTTTTTTAACAATATTCTTTGAAAAAATAAACTGCGCAAAACGTGCCAAAACACGGCAAATCAACGCATTTTAGGAGGGATTTTTATTATGATTAAGATATTATTCGTCTGCCATGGCAATATTTGCCGCAGCCCCCTAGCCCACCTGTATTTCCAGGATTTCATAGAAAAGCAGCATCTTTCCCACAGCTTTTTTATCGACTCCGCCGCCACATCCTACGAAGAAATCGGCAATCCGGTTCATCCCGGAACAAAGCGGAAGCTGGATGAGGCAGGCATCTCCTGTGCCGGAAAAAGGGCCAGACATATGGAAAAGTCCGATTACCAGGAGTTTGACTATCTCATCGGCATGGATCAACAGAACATCCGCAATATGCTGCGGATTACCAGCGGGGATCCGGAGAAAAAGCTTTACAAAATGATGGATTTTGCCATAAACTGGGAGTATCCGAAAGCTGAGGGAAAATCCTCCCCGGACGTGGCAGATCCCTGGTATACCGGTGATTTTGAAGCCACCTGGAGGGACATAACAGAAGGGTGTGCCGGGCTTTTTAAATTCTTAAAAAAGAAGTATCATCTATAGGAGGAATTATAGGAGGACCCCCAAGGGTATCCCCGTATGCCTAAAAAGCAGGGCAAAAAAAGGAGGAAACCCCCAAGGGTATCCCTGCATGCCCCAAAAGCAGGGCAAAAAGGAGGAAAACATGGCATATTTAGGAGAAGAAATCAGAAAACTGGGCTTTGGACTTATGCGCCTTCCGGTTATGGAGGACGGAAAAATTGATGTAGAGCAGACCAAGGAAATGGTAGATCGGTTTATGGAAGCAGGCTTTACTTATTTTGATACAGCCTGGGCCTATAATGGCAGCGAAGAGGCCATCTGCCAGGCCTTAGTGAAGCGCTACCCCCGGGAAAGCTTTCAGCTTGCCACCAAAAACGCCGCCTGGATTAATTGTAAGAGCCGGGAAGAGGCGGTGGCCCAGTTTGACGTTTCCTTAGAGAGGACAAAGGCCGGATATTTTGACTATTACCTGCTACATAATTTAGGCGAGAGCCGCACCAAATTTTTTGATGACTATGGTCTGTGGGAATGGGTTCAGGAGAAAAAAGAGTCAGGCCTGATCCGGCATGTTGGCTTTTCCTTCCACTCCACACCGGAGGAGCTGGAAGAGATTTTGACGGCTCATCCCGAAATGGAGTTTGTTCAGCTTCAAATTAACTACGCAGACTGGGAAGAACCTACGGTTCAGTCCAGAGCCTGTTATGAAGTAGCCAGAAAGCATGGCAAGCCAGTGATTATTATGGAGCCGGTGAAAGGCGGAATGCTGGCGACTCCGCCGGAATCCGTAACAGAGGTGCTAAAGGCAGCCGAGCCGGACGCATCCCCGGCATCCTGGGCAATCCGGTTTGCAGCGGATCTGGAAGGAGTCATCACAGTTCTGTCCGGCATGAGCAGCTTAGAACAGATGAAAGACAACCTTTCCTTTATGAAAGACTTTGCCGGGTTAACAAAGGCACAGAAGGATACTTTGGACAGGGCCCGAAAGGCTTTGGCGGCGGTGCCCCTGATTCCATGTACTTCCTGCAATTACTGCGCCAAGGTTTGTCCGAAAAACATCGGAATTTCCGGTTCTTTTACAGCCATGAATTACCTGACTCTTTACAGCAGCAAAGAAAGGGCCAGACATCAGGAAAGCTGGCTGGTGGGAAGCCGCGGCAAAGCTCATGCAGATCAATGCATAAAATGCGGCCAATGCGAGGAAGTCTGTCCCCAGCATATTGCAATCCGGGAAAACCTGGATAAGGTAAGCCGGGAATTATTATAACCGTTCAGACGGCGGGGAATATGGTGCAATTCATATCGAAAGCGGACCGCTGGAAAAGCATAAATTCAAACAGGGCTTTGCCGTGAAGAAACGGTGAAAGCCCTGTTTTTTATACGCCCGGCCAGCAGAAAGAACCGTTAGCTTAGTTCCGCAATTCCGGTAACCGCCACATAGATATGGGAGATCCGATACCAGGTGGCAAAATCCACTACTCCCGTCTGGGGCATGCCGAAAATAGACTGGAATTCCCGAACTGATCTGGCAGTGGCGGGTCCATAGATCCCGTCCGGAGTTACGCCGGGGATAGCGGAATAAACCGTTGCTATGGCATCCAGCTGTTCCTGAAGCTGCCGTACCTTGCTGCCGGAGGAGCCTATGGTCAAATCATAACCAGGCCAGGAAGCCGGGATACCGGAGATCTGCTCTGCCGTATTTACATAAATGCTGTCCCCATAAAAATACCGGAGGATCTCAATGGGGCTGTAGCCTTGTTCTCCTAAAGACATGGAGCCCCATTGGGTCATCCAAAAGGAAGCTGCGTATAAAACAGGCGGGAAAAATCTTATGACAGATATTGGATTCGGATCTCTCCCTTGTCTTTCTCATAGATAATCCCGCGTATTTTCTGGCGGAGAATCGCATTTTTCTCCCATAGGGTATAATCCGTCGAGGTTACTGCCTGAAAAAGTTCCGGCCGGGTGTTCTGGAGATTTTTTAATACCATAGGCACAATCACATTTTCCGCCACATAACAATTCTTTTTGCAAGTCCCTTTTAAATACCCGCTGCACTGGAAAGAAAAGGTGTCCGGCAGAGTCTTCCGCCTGCGGCGGCAGGAGGAAAGGCTGCGGCCGCAAACCGGGCATTTTAAGATACCGCCCAGCCAGTGGTGAACCAATTCACAGGGTTTTTGTCCCGGATTTAAGGAACAGGAACTTTCTTCTGTCTGCTGCTTGTTTTTTCCCAGCCGGTCTGCTGCCAAATCAAACAGTTCCCGGGATACAATAGCCGGGTGAGTTCCTTTTGCCGTGATCCAATGGTCTCTGTCCCGTACTGCGCCGGTCTGCCCGTCCGTCCGGTTCCACCGCACATATCCGGCATAAAGAGGATTTTGCAGGATGTATTCTACCCCGCGCTTTTCAAAAGGATTTCCCAAAGATGTCCGGTATCCCTCCTGATTCAGCTTTCGGGCAATGGCGTAGGAGCTCATTTTATCTATCCCGTACCAGCGGAAAATCTGGCGTACCGTCCGGGCTTCTGACGGGACTTCCTCTAATTCCCCTCCCGGGTGAGGAATCCGATACCCCAGAGGAGGACGCCCCTGATAACCGCCCCGCAGGGCCTTTTCGGTCATGCCCCGGGTTACGTCTCCGGCCAGCCGGATAGAGTAAAATTCATCCATCCACTCAATAATCCGCTCAATAAGGCTGCCGAAAGGCCCTTCCATAATGGGCTCGGAAATGCTGATAACATCTACGCCGAATTTCCCGCGGAGCATGGATTTATAGACAATGCTTTCCTCCTGATTTCTGGCGAAGCGGGAAAACTTCCACACCAGGATAGCGTCAAAGGGATGGGCGTCGGATTTAGCTGCTGCAATCATCTGCTGAAACTGGGGACGTTTTTCCGCTTTCCGCCCGGAAATGCCGTTTTCCTGAAAAATCCATCTGTCCTCCACACGAAACAGATTTTTTTCGGCATAATCCAACAGCAAACGTTTTTGAGAATCAGGAGAGAGTTCCTCCTGGCCATGAGTCGATACCCGAATGTAAAGGGCTGCATTTTTCATACAATCACCTTGTGAGAAATCTCAAGAAATTTTATGAGAAAGGCAGAAAAAACTTGCAGAGATTTTGATATATGTTGGGCAATGCCAATTCGACCCTTGCAGCCGCCAAATGTGCACACGGGCATACACACTTGGTTTGCGTTGGCTGCTCCCCAAGAATTAAAAAAACTGCCGAAACATTTTCGACAGTTTAAAGTGACCTCACCGGGAATCGAACCCGGGTTTACGCCGTGAGAGGGCGTCGTCTTGACCGCTTGACCATGAGGCCTTACTCAAGCTTTGTTATAATATCATGGATTAGAGAAAAAAGCAAGCATTTTTTATGGAAAATTAGCGCTTTTGAAATCGCTTTTTGAAATCTCCTGCGGCAGCTGGGGCGGCCGCCTTGATACCTATCCGCCCAAAGGCCATCCAATTGGGGCAGCGAACCCGCTTTCCGTCGCAATACTGAGTCAAAATGGGCTGGCGTACTCCCGGACGGGATAAGTAATTATCGAAAATTTCATCTACCACCACAGAGATACTCTCAAAAATATTTCGATCATAAATCCATTTGTGATCAAAGGCAGTGGAGGAGGTGATGGTAAAGTCGTAGCCCTGGTTCCGATACCACTCCGTATATACCCGGTTTAAGGTAAAGGACATAATGGCCAGTACATTGGCCGTAATGGTTGATCTGGGCCAGGTAGAGTAGATTTCGCTGGAAGCAACATTCTTAATGTAATCCCGGTAAGGCACATAGTAATTTGTGGCGCTCTGGTTGGAAGGAGGCCCATCGTGAACCACAATGGTCTGGGGGATTACCACCCGGCTTAAAACGATCTCACCGCTTTCATTGACTGGTTTAATTTCTGATTCAGCAATTTTAGGCGGATAGTCGCCTACCAGAGTGTGCTCCGGGATGGTGATCAGGGACTGTTCCTCCGGCTGGCTCTCCGGTGTCAGACGGATGGGCTGAATGGCGGTGGCATCAGGCAGGACTTCCGTGCCGCTTACGGTAAGGGGGCGGAATCCGGGAGCCTGGACGGACACCACATATTCCGAGTAGGGAACAGGGCCATTGGGATCAAAGCTGTAATCTAAGGGAGGCGCAGGCAGAGAGAGCTGTTCAGTCTGACCGGAGGAGTTGGTGCCCACCTGTTCAATTACCTGATCCGGATTATCCTTGGAAGCAATGGAAATAGTGGCGTCGGTAATGGGAAAGTTATTCTGGATAGAGACCACATTGATCTGTAGAAGCCCGCGTGATGTAAGAGAATCATCGGTCTGGGCGGATTTGAGAAGATTCATGGGAAATCCCCCTTTTTCTGGTTAATATTAATATATAGAAGCAACAGGGATTGATGCCAGTCCATAACCAACATTCATAGAAACCATTCCATTTAACTAATTGACAAAGGCATCATAGATTGCTATGATTAATGTTATATACAAAAAGACAGGGGGACGCTATGGATAGAATCGTATTATCATTGCTGGTAGACAATACAGCCGGTGTTCTGGCGCGGGTGGCATCACTGTTCAGCCGCCGCGGATACAACATTGAGAGCCTTACAGTAGGCGTTACAGCAGACGAAAGGTATTCCAGGATGACGGTGGTTTCGTTTGGCGACCAGCAGGTTCTGGAGCAGATTGAAAAGCAGCTCCGCAAGTTAGAAGATGTCCGGGACATTAAGGAGTTAAGAATGGGACATTCGGTATACCGGGAGCTGATTATGGTCAAGGTAAAGGCCAATGCCGCAGACCGCCAGGCAGTCAATGCGATCTCCGATATATTCCGCGCCACGATTGTGGATGTGGGAAAGGAGTCTTTGACCGTTATGCTGACAGGCGACCAGTCCAAGCTGGAGGCGCTTTTGAACCTTTTGGAAGACTACGAGATTTTAGAGGTGGCCAGAACCGGTCTCACCGGGCTTTCCAGGGGTGTTGACGATGTCCGTTACCTTCCCTGACCACAGCCAGGGAAAGGGATCAAAATTTATATATCAGGGAATTGATAAGGAGGAAATACAAATGGCAAAGATTTACTATCAGGAAGACTGTAATATGGCGCTTTTAGAGGGCAAGACCATTGCGATTATCGGTTATGGCAGCCAGGGCCATGCACACGCATTAAACTTAAAAGAGTCCGGGCAGAAGGTAATTATCGGCCTTTACGAGGGCAGCAAGTCCTGGGCAAAAGCTGAGGCGGCAGGTTTTGAGGTGTACACGGCGGCAGAGGCAACCAAGAAGGCAGACATCATAATGATCTTAATTAATGATGAGAAGCAGGGCAAACTTTACAAAGAATCCATTGAGCCCAACTTAAAGGAAGGCGATATGCTGATGTTTGCTCACGGCTTTGCAATTCACTTCGGCCAGATTATACCGCCTAAATTTGTAGATGTTACCATGATCGCTCCCAAGGCTCCCGGCCACACCGTTAGAAGCGAGTATCAGAGGGGAAGAGGAACCCCCTGTCTGGTTGCGGTTTATCAGGACGCTTCCGGCAAGGCAATGGAGAAAGCGCTGGCTTACGGTTTAGCCATTGGCGGAGCAAGGGCAGGTATTTTGGAGACTACCTTCCGCGTGGAGGCAGAGACGGATCTGTTCGGCGAGCAGGCAGTTTTATGCGGCGGCGTCTGCGCTCTGATGAAAGCAGGCTTTGAGACCCTGGTAGATGCAGGCTATGCTCCGGAAAACGCATATTTTGAGTGTATTCATGAGATGAAGCTGATTGTAGACTTAATCTATGAGAGCGGCTTTGCAGGCATGAGATATTCCATCTCCAATACTGCTGAGTACGGCGATTATATTACCGGCCCCAAGATCATTACCGACGATACCAAGAAAGCGATGAAGCAGATCTTAAAGGACATCCAGGACGGCACCTTTGCAAAGGATTGGATGCTGGAGAACCAGGCAGGCGCTCCCCACTTTAATGCAATGAGAAAGCTGGAGGCAGAGCACCCCTTAGAGAAGGTGGGAACAGAGCTTCGCAAGCTGTACAGCTGGAGCGAAACGGACAAGCTGATCAACAACTAAGTGTGTTTTCGATACCCCCAAATAAGGATAGAAAAAAGAAAGAGAGAATTTCGTGGAACATCGAAGGCTATAAACGCCTGAATTTCACGAAGTTCTCTCTTTCTTAGGAATCAGGGGCGAAAATTGCTATTCCCGAAAGACAGCCCCTTGCGTAATAACAGGTTGTTCTTAAATCAAATTTTGCATTTTCCCATATTCAGTTTGAAAGCTTTGATGTTGCTGAAAAAGAAGAATGCTACGTTCTTCGTAAAGCAAGGGATGATGAAGCAAATCAGCTTTATCTCGAAATGCTTGAAGAAGAAAGTGATGGTTTGTATATCCAGGATATTATCAGAGGAGGTATCACAAACGATGACCCACGCATACCAAGAAATATATCTAAATAAGGCTCAATCGGTATTGGGAGATGCCTTTGACTATTCCATAAATACCTGCGGCATTGCGGGGAGTGATTTTGTAAAGCTGTTTTTGGCAAGCACTATAAGTAAGAGAATGGAAAACGGCGAGCCGGCCTGTCTTGCAGGGAAAAGCGGGATAGAAATTGTTGGTGAAATCGTCTTTGAAACAATGGGAAAAGAAATTACTAACGAACCCGGGGAACATTTCGGACGCTCGAAAGAATACTGGGCCGGTTGGGTGGTTGCCTATTATCAATGGTTTTCTGCAAGAAAGTACAGTGAAATTTTCAAGGCGCTCTCTTTTCAGGACCTTCAGCAAATGTACTACACTCTCCATGAGGCAGATATCTCCAAGTTTGTGGATATTGCAAATGACCGAATCAGGGACTGTTTCCCGGACACCAACTTAAAGCGGCTTCGTGCTGCATATGGCTGTACACAAGCTGAACTTGCACAGAAATCCGGCGTCAGCCTTCGTTCCATTCAGATGTATGAGCAGCGCAACAAGGATATAAACAGAGCAAGTGCTGATACCGTATATCGCCTTTCAAAAACACTTGGCTGCACAATGGAAGATTTGATAGAAAAATAAACAAGCGTCCAGCCGGCTACACCTGCTGTCTGAAAAATTGTAAAAACATGGACAGGGCCCGGGAGTGGTTTAGGGCGCTGCAGGCAAACCCGATGGTTCGTTTGGGAATGGGAGTTTTCAGGGGAAGCTCTATAAGAGCGCCTGCATCCAGCTCATCCTGAACAAAATCCCGGATGACACAGCCTACGCCCAGGCCGATTTTGGCAAACTCGATGATTAAATCCATAGTGGTTACCTCTAAAATCTGGCGGGGTTCCATCTCGTGGGCGGAGAGGTATTGGTCGATATAATGGCGGGTCATATTCTGGCTGTCCAAAAGCATGAGGGTGCCGGTTTGGAATACATCTGTATCTTCCCCTTCCCGAAGGCGGAGATTTTTCAGATACTGCGGCGTGGCCACAAAAGCATCCTTGATGTCTAAAACCGGGGTAAAGAGTAACCCCTTCTTGCTCTTAGGCTCTGCCACCAGACCGATGTCAATCCGGGACTGCTCCAGCATCATCAGGGTATGCATACTAGCCTGGCTTTCGATGGTGATCCGCACGTGGGGATATTCTTCTACAAAGCCCTTTAGATAAGGGAGGAGAATATATTTGCACAAGGTATTGCTGACCCCTATGCGAAGATGCCCCATGTTAAACTCCCGGATGCGCTTTAACGCATCCTCGCCCCGGGACAGAGACTCAAAAGCAGCCCGGGCATGCTCATAGAGAAGTTCGCCCTCTTCTGTCAGGGAAACTCCCCGGGAACTTCTTAAAAACAAAGTAGTATTTAAGCTTTCCTCCAGTTTGCCAATGGCCTTGCTGATGGCGGGCTGGCTGATATAAAGCTCCTTGGCGGCCTTGGAAATATTTCCGGCCCGGGCCACTTCATAAAAAATCTTATATTGGGAAAGGTGCTGTTCCATAGTGAAATCTCCATAACTGTACTTTATAGCATATATACCTTATATGTATTGTTATTATAGCAATACATATGGTAGAATGTAAAGCAGGAAAAAGACAAAAGGTTTCCCATATAAGACATTAGTTGCTATTTATAAGGTGTAACAGAGATTAAAGGAGGAATATCACAATGGGAATGACGATGACCCAGAAGATATTGGCGGCCCATGCGGGGCTTTCTGAAGTAAAGGCGGGCCAGCTTATTGAGGCGGATTTGGATTTGGTGTTGGGAAATGACATCACCTCTCCGGTTGCCATTAACGAAATGCAGAAGATGAACAATCAGACGGTCTTTGACAAAGATAAAATTGCTCTGGTTATGGACCATTTTATCCCCAATAAGGATATTAAATCCGCAGAGAACTGCAAGTGCTGCCGGGATTTTGCCTGCAGTCACCAGATAACCAACTATTTTGATGTGGGCCAGATGGGGATCGAGCATGCCCTGCTTCCGGAGAAAGGCCTGGTAGTGGCAGGGGACGCGGTAATTGGCGCGGATTCCCACACCTGTACATACGGCGCGCTGGGTGCGTTTTCCACCGGAGTGGGAAGCACGGATATGGCGGCAGGCATGGTCACCGGGAAAGCATGGTTTAAAGTGCCGTCAGCTATCAAATTTGTCCTTACCGGAAAGCCCGGCAAATGGGTCAGCGGCAAAGACGTAATCCTTCACATTATCGGCATGATCGGCGTAGACGGAGCCCTGTATAAGTCCATGGAATTTACCGGGGACGGCATTGCCAATTTGTCTATGGATGATCGGTTTACCATCTGCAATATGGCCATTGAGGCAGGGGGAAAGAACGGGATTTTCCCGGTGGACGCCCTGGCTGAACAATATATAAAGGAACATTCGGGGAGAGAGTTTACAATATACCAGGCTGACGAGGATGCGGAATATGAGCAGGTGATTACCATTGATCTGTCCAGTCTGAAGCCTACGGTGGCCTTCCCTCACCTTCCGGAGAACACCAGGACCATTGATGAAGTAGGCCAGGTGGAGATCCAGCAGGCGGTTATCGGTTCCTGCACCAACGGGCGGATTGATGACATCCGCATTGCAGCTCAGGTGATGAAGGGACGCAAGGTGGCAAAAGGCGTGCGCTGTATCGTAATCCCGGCAACCCAGGCCATTTATCTCCAGGCTTTACGAGAAGGACTTCTGGAAATCTTTATTGAGGCAGGAGCCATTGTCAGCACTCCCACCTGCGGGCCCTGCTTAGGCGGGTATATGGGGATCCTGGCGGCAGGAGAGCGCTGCATTTCCACTACCAACCGCAACTTTGTAGGCCGTATGGGACATGTGGAGTCTGAGGTTTATCTGGCAAGCCCGGCAGTTGCCGCCGCCAGCGCCGTAACCGGAAAAATTTCCTGTCCCTGTGAGCTGGGATTATAGAAAGAGCACATTTTCAGGGGCCTGCAGCTGCCCCTGACGGTACAGTTGAAGGAGGTAAGATCATGAAAGCATGTGGAAATGTTTTTAAATATGGAGACAATGTAGACACCGACGTGATTATCCCGGCCCGGTATCTTAACGCTACTAAGGGGGAAGAACTGGCCAGGCATTGTATGGAGGATATTGATAAGGAGTTTGTCAACAAGGTGCAGAAGGGAGACATTATTGTGGCCAATAAAAATTTTGGCTGCGGGTCTTCCAGAGAACATGCGCCTTTAGCCATTAAGTGCGCCGGGGTCAGCTGCGTCATTGCAGAGACCTTTGCAAGGATTTTTTACCGCAATGCCATTAATATAGGAATGCCTATTATTGAATGTCCTGAGGCCGCCAGGGCCATTGAAGGAGGAGACCTGGTGGAGATTGATTTTGATTCCGGCATTATTACCAATAAGACCAGAAATGAGAGTTATCAGGGTCAGGCATTCCCGCCCTTTATGCAGAAGCTTATTGAAGCCGGCGGACTGGTAAATTATATTAACGGGAAGTACCCTCAGTGAACAAGGGCACACACGCCTCAACCACCGTCTTTTGACGGCTGGCGGCGTTAACGTCAGTCGGCGTACCCCAGTACGCCTCCATCCGTTGCCTTGCCAGCCGCCAAAATTCGGCGGTTGAGGTCCGAAGGAGTTCTGCATCTCAGATTTGTGATTCTGCAAGGCACTGGAACGCGGCGTACTGGGGTACGCCAAGTGACAGTAACGCCGCAGAATTGCAAATCTGTGGTGCAGAACCGTGTGTCCCCTTGTCCACTGAGGGTAACAGTTCATTACATCCAGAAAGCATTTCAATCCTAAAGTATTGAAACCAGACCTTGAGTTTAGTAAACTAATAAAAAACTTTAAGGAGGAATGATTTATGATGCCTGTTTCTGGTGTAAATACCGGCGCTGCCAAACCCCTGACAGCTGTCGCGGAAGTGGAAGAAAAATCAAAAGTACAGGGCGCGGAAGAAAAAGAGAAAGAGCGTCTTCCCAAACCTATCCGGGATCAGTACATTCCGGAGGAAAAAGAGGAGCCTATTGGCCGCTACTGGCTGGAAGAAGACGAGGATGGCAAGCGGAAAGTGCATTTCGATGATCCGGACGAAGAGAAGGAGGCAAAAGGCCCGGAAAAGAAAGAGCCGGAGAAAAAGACGGAAAAATGTGTGGCCAATACCGATAAGGTTGACCGGGAAATCGAAAAGCTGAAAAGGAAGCAAAAAGAACTGAAACAGAAGATAAATACCGAAACCAATGAGGCGAAACTCAAGGAATTGGAAGGGGAACTGGCGCAGGTGGAAAGAGAGCTGAGGCAGAAGGATAATGACGGATACCGGCGCAGCCACACAGTATTCTCTTAATATGATGATGCCAGGGTCAAAAGGTCATGTATGACATGCGGAGCAATCCGTTGGCATCAGGGGGCAAAATGACAGCCGTCAACTATTCATGATATTTCCCATGGTAGCTGACGGCTGTTTTGGATTTGCATGCCATACGGCATTCTAACAGCAGAAAAGGGAGGTCATGGATGGAGAATTCCTATGTTCTACAGTTAAAAGAACCCAAATTTAAGGAATTTCAATTGTGTTTTTGCGGTTATTCAAAGTGTGATCCGCTGCATAGCTACGGATGGGCCAGCAGACAGAATTATATTATCCACTATGTTCTCAGCGGAAAAGGAATTTACCGTGTCCGGGGAAAAAAATACGAACTGGCAGGCGGCCAGGGATTTTTGATTGAACCGGATGAACCCACCTTTTATCAGGCAGATAAAGAGGATCCGTGGAGTTATCTGTGGATTGGCTTTGGGGGGACAGGAGCAAAGAGATTTCTGCGTGATATTGGACTCAACAGCCAGATTCTTACATTCCAGACTCAGAGAGGAGAAGAACTGAAAGAAATAGTCCTGGCAATACTGGAGCACCCAAAATCCACGGTTGCCAATCTGTATTTCCTGCAGGGAAAGCTGTATGAATTTTTCTCTGTTCTGGCAGAAGAAACCGTCATAGGGGATGGGGAAGAGGAGGATCGGGAAACCCTTTATATCCAGGAGGCAATTTCTTATATTCGGAATGGTTATTCGGAAGGAATTACCATTGAAAAACTGGCAGAGTACCTGGGAATCAACAGAAGCTATCTGTATACGGTCTTTAAAAATAAGCTGGAGATGACTCCCAAAGAATTCCTGACGAAATTTCAGATTTCAAAGGCAAAGGAACAGCTAACCCTTACGGACGCCCTGATTGATACGATTGCGGCTTCCTGTGGTTTTCGCAGTACCATTGTATTTTCCAGAACCTTTAAGCAGCAGATTGGGATGACGCCAACAGAATACCGGAAAAGAAACAGGAGCGATACCCGGCAGCACCTTGTGCTGGGACAGAAAGAGTTGGAAAATATCAAAGCGCAGAACTGATAAAATCTTAAAAAGAGTAAAAAATATAACATTTCGTTTGTTCTATGCAACAAAACCTGCTAACGGATGGAATGACCAGGAGATATACTTTTGGTTGAAAATTTATGTATGGAAAGCAAAGGAGCAGGACAATGAAGAACAAATTGAGGATACGGATCGCAATGATGCTTGTTGGAATTATGATGATTGCTGTGTGCGTCACGTGTTATCGCCTGAGCGGTTTTGGCGTGGATGCTTTCACGGGAATGAATCTTGGAATCAGTGGATTTGCAGGAAGTTCTTTTGGAACCTGCCAGCTTTTGGTCAACGGGCTGATTTTGGCTGTAGTATTTTTTACTGTGCGCCACTGCATCGGAGCAGGAACCATTATTAATATGGTAGGAGTGGGATATATTGCCGATTTTCTGTGCTGGCTCGTATTAGATGTGGCCGGATTCACCATGACGATACCTCTTAGGGTTATCGCTGTGGTTCTTGGGACATTGTTTGCAGGTCTTGGGGTTGCGCTTTATATGACGGCAGATATGGGGATCGCGCCTTATGACAGTGTGGCACTGATTATAGAAAAGCTGGCAAAAGGGAAGGTATCTTTCCGGGCAGCGAGGATTGGATCCGACCTGACAGCCCTTGCCATAGGGGTTGCTTTTTGTCTGGCGGCCGGAAACAGTATCTGGACAATCATTGGAATCGGAACGATTTGCAATTCATTACTAAATGGCCCCCTGATTCAGTTTTTCAGGGAAAAACTTTTCAAAACATTTTTAAAGAAAAAATATTGACATCTGAAAGCTGCAGTGGTACAATGCTTTCAATTTAATACTTCAAACCGTTGAAGCGGAGATAACGGCAATGATGCCTTTACAGAGAGTCTGGGATGCTGAGAACCAGATGAGAAACAAGTTGTCAAATGGACCGCTGAGGGCGCAGTCAAATGTGATTTTTACAGAGTATTCTGCGACGTTGCAGGCAGACGTCATATGCCGGGGATATGTTCGTATCCTGCTAAGCGCATGGGTTATACCATGAATTCAAGGTGGCACCGCGGATAGTGTTTTCATTATTCGTCCTTGACAGATCCTATGATTCTGTCAGGGACGTTTTTTATTGCTCCTTTGGCAGAATATCAAAGAAGAATCCTTTTGATTGGAGGTATTTGAGTATGAAGATTTCACCTGAATTACAGGAAGTCAGGAAAATTGCGGCTGCCGGGAACTATGATGTGCTGCCAGTCAGCTGTGAGATTTTATCAGACTTTACAACACCCATTGAGACGATGAAGATACTAAAAAATGTGTCTGCTCACTGTTACATGCTGGAGTCTGCACAGACAGATGAAACGTGGGGGCGCTACACGTTCCTGGGATTCGACCCGAAGATGGAGATTACCTGTGCAGGCGGCGTAATGAAAATCGGGAATTTGAAAGTGGAGACGGAGAGTCCGTCCGATTATCTCCGCCAGATTCTTGCCGGTTACAAGAGTCCCCGCTTCGATTACCTGCCATCTTTTACAGGAGGGCTTGTAGGTTACTTTTCTTACGATTATCTGGGATACAGTGAGCCTTCCGTCAAATGTGATGTGGAGGATACCGAAGATTTTAAAGATGTTGATCTGATGCTCTTTGACAAAGTCATCGCTTTCGATCACTTACGGCAGAAGATTCTCTTAATAGTCAATATGTCTCTGGATGATGTGGACGCAGGGTACAATAAAGCCGTTTTTGAATTGAAGCAGCTTGTGGAACTTCTCAAAAAAGGGGAGAAGAAGGACGAACCCAAGGGGAAATTGCTGGGTGAGGTCACAGCTCTCTTTAACAGAGAACAGTTCTGCAGCATGGTGGAGAAGGCAAAGCATTTTATCTATGAGGGAGATATTTTCCAGATCGTGCTTTCCAACCGTTTATCCGCGCCTTTTGAGGGAAGCCTGCTGAACACCTATCGTGTGCTTCGGACCATAAATCCTTCGCCTTATATGTTCTATTTTTCGGGGACGGATGTAGAGGTTGCAGGCGCTTCCCCTGAAACTTTGGTGAAACTGGAAAATGGTTTGCTCCACACATTTCCCCTTGCCGGAACAAGACCAAGAGGCAAAACCGCCAGGGAAGATAAAATACTGGAAGCAGAGCTTCTTGCCGATGAAAAAGAGCTTGCCGAACACAATATGCTGGTGGATTTAGGAAGAAATGACCTGGGGAAGATCAGTAAGTTTGGCACTGTGCAGGTGGAAAAGCTACATTCTGTCGAAAAATTCTCCCATGTCATGCATATCGGCTCTACGGTATGCGGGGAGATTCGCGATGATTATGACGCATTAGACGCGATTGAAGCAGTGCTTCCGGCAGGAACCCTTTCCGGAGCGCCCAAGATCAGGGCCTGTCAGCTTATTGGAGAACTGGAAAATAATAAGCGGGGCATTTATGGCGGAGCCATTGGATATATCGATTTTACAGGGAACATGGATACCTGTATTGCCATCCGCATTGTGTACAAGAAAAACGGCAAGGTATTTGTCAGAAGCGGAGCCGGAATCGTGGCGGATTCTGTTCCGGAAAAGGAATACGAAGAATGCCTGAATAAAGCCAAATCCTCGCTTAAAGCGCTGGAACTTGCACAGGAGGAAGAATTATGATTCTTTTGATTGATAACTATGACAGCTTTTCTTACAATCTTTTCCAGATTATTGGGGAGATTGACCCGGATATCAAAGTGATCCGCAATGATGAGATGACAGTGAAAGAAATCGAGAGCCTTGGCCCTGACCGTATCATAATCTCCCCCGGCCCCGGAAGGCCGGAAAATGCGGGAATGATTATGGAAGCCATAAAGGCGCTGGGAAAAAGAGTTCCGGTTCTTGGCGTCTGCCTGGGGCACCAGGCCATCTGCGGGGCCTTTGGCGCAGCCATTGTTTATGCAAAAGAACTGATGCATGGAAAGCAGTCGGACGTAAAGTTTGACATGGATTGCCCCCTGTTTCAAGGATGCCCTTCCACGGCCCCTGTGGCCCGATACCACTCCCTTGCGGCAGATGCCCAAACCATTCCTCAGGAATTAAAAATCACCGCTGTTACCACAGACGGGGAAATAATGGCGGTACAGCATAGACAGTATCCCATCTACGGCGTGCAGTTTCACCCCGAATCCATTATGACGCCGGATGGAAAACAGATGCTTAAAAATTTCATAAAGGAGATATGAGCCATGATTAAAGAAGCAATTGTAAAAATCGTAAACAAAGGAGACCTAACTTATGACGAGGCATATACCGTCATGAATGAGATTATGAGCGGCGAGACAACTGTCACCCAGAACGCTGCTTTTCTTGCGGCGCTTTCCACCAAAAGCGCAAGAGCCGAGACCACAGATGAAATTGCCGGCTGTGCTGCAGCCATGAGAGCCCACGCCACAAAGGTTGAAACCGGCATGGAACTTTTTGAGATCGTGGGAACCGGGGGCGACAATGCACACAGCTTCAATATTTCCACCACTTCCGCCCTGGTAGCGGCGGCAGGCGGCATAAAGGTGGCAAAACACGGCAACCGCGCAGCTTCCTCCCAGTGCGGAACAGCAGACTGCCTGGAAGCCCTGGGCGTAAATATTGACCAAAGTCCGGACAGATGTGTGGAGCTTCTGAGGGAAGCCGGAATGTGCTTCTTTTTCGCCCAGAAATACCATACTTCCATGAAGTATGTAGGCGCTGTCCGCAAGGAGTTGGGATTCCGTACCGTATTTAATATCCTGGGCCCTCTTACCAACCCCGGCTCACCTTCCATGCAGCTGCTTGGCGTATATGACCAGTATTTGGTAGAGCCGCTGGCGCAAGTGCTGATCAACCTGGGAGTCCGGCGGGGAATGGTGGTTTATGGCCAGGATAAGCTGGACGAGATTTCTATGAGCGCATCCACTGCAATCTGCGAGATCCGTGACGGCTGGTTTAAATCCTCTGTCATTGCGCCGGAAGACTTCGGATTTAAACGCTGCACAAAGGACGATCTGAAGGGCGGAACTCCTGAAGAAAATGCAAAAATAACCCTTGCCATTCTCAACGGAGAACGAGGCCACAAAAGAAACGCTGTTCTGTTAAATGCCGGGGCGGCGCTGTATATTGGCGAGAAGGCGGACAGCATAAAGGAGGGAATTGTCCTGGCCGGTGAGCTGATAGATACCGGCAGAGCCCTTGAAACGCTGAACAAGCTGATTGAAATCAGCAATCGGCCGGAGGTGAAACTATGACTACGATTTTAGATCAGCTTGCCTGTCATGCGAGAGAGCGTACCCGGCAGGCGAAACGGAAAGTATCAACAGAAGACATGAGGCGGCAGGCACTGTCTCTTCCAAAAGGCTCTTTTGCATTTGAAAATGCGATGAAAAAGCCGGGGCTCTCGTTTATCTGCGAGTGCAAAAAAGCATCTCCTTCCAAAGGACTGATTGCTCCAGATTTTCCCTACCTGCAGATTGCAAAAGAATATGAGGAGGCAGGGGCTGACGGTATCTCTGTGCTGACTGAGCCCAAATGGTTTTTGGGCAGGGACGATTATCTGAAGGAAATCGCAGAGGCCGTTTCCATACCCTGCCTGCGTAAAGATTTTACAGTGGATGAGTATATGATCTATGAGGCAAAAATTCTTGGGGCAGCGGCAGTACTTCTGATCTGTTCCATATTAACGGAGGAAGAAATCAGAGAGTATATCAGCCTCTGCGATGAGCTTGGACTCTCTGCCCTGGTGGAAGCCCATGATGAAACGGAAGTAGAAATGGCGCTGAGGGCAGGAGCGCGGCTTGTGGGAGTCAACAACCGCAATTTGAAGGACTTTTCCGTGGATATCTGTAACAGCCGCAGGCTTCGGGAGCGGATCCCCCATGATATCATGTTCGTTTCCGAAAGCGGCGTAAAAAGCGCCGAAGATGTGGCAAAGCTTCGAGATATCGGCGCGGACGCTGTTCTGATTGGGGAAACGCTTATGACAGCGCCAGACAAAGCAGCCAGGCTGAAAGAACTGCGGGGCCCGGTATGACCAGGACAAAATTTTGCGGATTATCCCATACTTGTGACATAGAAGCGGTAAACCAGCTGACCCCTGAATATATCGGATTTGTTTTTGCTCCCAAAAGTAAACGATATATCACTCCGGAGAAGGCGGCAGAGCTGAAAAGGCTGCTTTCCGAGGATATTCAGGCGGTGGGAGTGTTTGCCAATGAGGATCCTCAAAGAGTTGCAAGTATCTTAAACAGCGGTGTCATCGACATTGCCCAGCTTCACGGCAGTGAGGATGAGGGATATATCCGCCAGCTGCGGACACTTGCCGGGAAACCGGTTATCCAGGCCTTTTGTATAAAGACCCAATGGGATATTGCAGCAGCAGAGCAAAGTACCGCAGATTATGTATTGCTTGATTCTGGCGCGGGAACAGGCACAGTATTTGACTGGAACCTGATACGGAATATGAAAAGGCCGTATTTCCTTGCGGGAGGGCTTTCCCCTGAAAATGTGGAGGCAGCGATAAAATATCTGAACCCTTATGCCGTGGACGTAAGCTCCGGCATAGAAAAGGGCGGAAGGAAAGATAAATGTAAGATGGCAGAATTTATTGCTGCTGTCAGAAAGGAAGAAAGATTATGACAAATCCTAACGGACGTTTTGGCATTCATGGCGGACAGTATATTCCGGAAACGCTGATGAACGCGGTGATTGAACTGGAAGAAGCGTATACCCATTATAAAAACGATCCCCAATTTAACAGAGAGCTTTCCGGACTCTTAAATGAATACGCAGGCAGGCCTTCACGGCTTTATTACGCCGGAAAGATGACAAAGGATCTGGGAGGCGCGAAAATTTACCTGAAACGGGAAGATTTAAACCACACCGGAGCGCACAAAATCAATAATGTGCTTGGCCAGGCCCTTCTTGCTAAAAAGATGGGAAAGACCCGGCTGATTGCGGAGACCGGAGCCGGTCAGCACGGGGTGGCCACGGCTACGGCTGCCGCCCTTATGGGAATGGAATGTGTCGTATTTATGGGAGAAGAAGATACCGTCCGGCAAGCCCTTAATGTGTACCGGATGAGGCTCCTCGGCGCTGAGGTGATCCCGGTTAAGACAGGTACGGCAACCCTCAAGGACGCTGTATCGGAAGCCATGCGTGAGTGGACTTCCCGAATCAGCGACACCCATTACTGCCTTGGTTCCGTTATGGGTCCCCATCCGTTTCCAACCATTGTCCGTGATTTTCAGGCTGTAATTTCAAAGGAAATAAAGGAGCAGATTCTGGAAAAAGAAGGCAGGCTTCCGGATGCGGTTCTGGCCTGTGTAGGCGGGGGATCCAACGCCATAGGAAGCTTCTACCATTTCATTGGAGAGGAAGGCGTAAGACTTATCGGCTGCGAAGCGGCCGGAAGGGGAGTGGACACTTTTGAGACGGCGGCTACCATTGCTACGGGAAGACTGGGAATTTTTCACGGCATGAAGTCCTATTTCTGTCAGGATAAGGACGGACAGATTGCCCCGGTTTATTCCATTTCCGCAGGTCTTGATTATCCGGGCATTGGCCCTGAACATGCCTATCTGCACGACACGAAAAGGGCGGAATATGTCCCCGTCACCGATGAGGAAGCGGTAAACGCTTTTGAATACCTGGCAAAAACAGAAGGAATCATTCCGGCAATTGAGTCGGCCCATGCCGTGGCCCATGCAATGAAAATCGCGCCGTCAATGGACAAAGACAGGATTGTGGTAATCACCATTTCAGGCAGAGGCGATAAGGACTGCGCCGCCATTGCCCGCTACAGAGGGGAGGATATCCATGAGTAACATTAAAAAAGCATTTGAAAAGGGAAAGGCCTTTATCGCCTTTCTCACCTGCGGAGACCCGGACTTGGAAACCACTGCCAGGGCCGTCCGCGCCGCCGTGGAAAATGGGGCGGATTTGATTGAGCTGGGAATCCCGTTTTCTGACCCCACAGCAGAAGGCCCGGTGATTCAGGGAGCAAATATAAGGGCATTAAGCGGCGGCATTACCACAGATAAAATATTTGCTTTTGTCAGAGAACTTCGCCGTGATATCAAGACGCCCATGGTGTTTATGACCTACGCCAACGTGGTGTTCTCTTATGGCGCTGAGAAGTTTATATCCACCTGCCGGGAGATTGAAATTGACGGATTGATTCTGCCGGATCTGCCTTTTGAGGAAAAGGGAGAATTTCAGCCCCTTTGCAATCAATACGGAGTGGATTTAGTTTCGTTAGTGGCGCCCACCTCTGAAAACCGGATTGCCATGATCGCCAAAGAAGCGGAAGGCTTTTTGTATATTGTCTCCAGCCTGGGTGTTACAGGGGTACGCAGCCAGATCAGGACGGATCTGGCCTCCATTGTAGATGTGGTGAGGCAGAATACGAAGATTCCATGCGCCGTGGGATTCGGCATTTCCACTCCGGAACAGGCAAAGGAAATGGCGGCTGTCTCTGACGGAGCCATTGTCGGATCTGCCATTGTCAAGCTGCTTGAAAAATACGGCAGGAATGCCCCGGGGTATATCGGTGAGTATGTGAAGTCTATGAAAGAGGCTGTGGGATAAAATTATTTTACCTATTGACATAGTAGGTGAAAGATGATAAAATTACACCTATTAAAAAAGTAGGTAAAATATGGAAAGGAAGGTAATATTATGTCTGAATACAAATTTGAAACCTTGCAGCTTCACGTTGGCCAGGAGAACCCTGATCCCGCAACCGATGCCCGTGCAGTGCCTATCTACGCCACCACCTCTTATGTATTTCATAACTGCCAGCACGCGGCGGCGCGGTTTGGCCTTGCTGATGCCGGTAATATTTACGGCAGGCTGACAAACTCCACCCAGGACGTATTGGAGCAGAGAGTGGCAGCCCTTGAAGGGGGAGCCGCGGCTTTGGCCCTTGCCTCAGGCGCTGCGGCAATTACCTATACCCTGGAAGCGTTGGGACAGAATGGCGGCCATTTTGTAGCACAGAAGACGATTTACGGCGGCAGCTACAATCTGCTGGCACACACCCTTCCAGGCTTCGGGATCACAGCCAGCTTCGTCAATATCCACGACCTGGCGGAAGTGGAAACTGCCATTCAGGACAACACCAGGGCCATTTACATAGAAACATTGGGAAATCCCAACAGCGATATTCCGGATCTTGACGCATTGGCAGAGCTTGCTCATAAGCATGGGCTGCCGCTGGTGGTGGATAACACCTTTGGCACTCCGTATCTGATCCGTCCCATTGAACACGGCGCGGATATTGTAATACACTCTGCCACAAAATTTCTTGGCGGTCACGGCACCACCCTGGGCGGCGTGATTGTAGACTCCGGCAAATTTGATTGGGCGGCAAGCGGAAAGTATCCTGCTATCGCAGAACCTAATCCCAGCTATCATGGCATTTCTTTTGTAAAGGCAGCCGGTCCTGGGGCATTTGTAACCTACATCCGCGCCATTCTGCTTCGGGATACAGGGGCCACGCTCTCTCCCTTTGCGGCATTTCTGCTTTTGCAGGGCATTGAAACCCTGTCGCTGCGCTTAGAGCGCCATGTGGAGAATACCAGAAAGGTAGTGGAATTTTTAAACAGCCATCCTCAGGTTGAAAAGGTGAATCACCCGTCCCTGCCGGATCATCCGGACCATACATTATATGAGAGATACTTCCCCAACGGCGGAGCTTCTATCTTTACATTTGAAATTAAAGGAGGCGTAAAGGAGGCCCACAGGTTCATTGACAGCCTGCAGATTTTCTCCCTGCTTGCCAATGTGGCGGACGTCAAGAGCCTTGTCATTCATCCCGCCACCACCACCCACAGTCAGCTTAATGAAGAAGAGCTGGCGGACCAGAACATTAAACCCAATACCATCCGCCTGTCCATCGGCACCGAGCATATTGACGATATTATCGCTGATCTGGAAAAGGGTTTTGCAGCAGTTAAGGAGGCATAGAACTATGGGTAATATTTATACATCTGCCGATGAGCTGATCGGCAAAACGCCCCTTTTGGAGCTGACACATATTGAAAAAATGCTGGATCTGAAAGCAAAGATTATAGCGAAACTGGAATATTTTAACCCGGCCGGTTCGGTAAAGGACCGCATTGCCAAGGCCATGATCGATGAGGCTGAGGCTGCCGGAAAGCTTACGAAAGGATCCGTGATCATTGAGCCTACAAGCGGCAATACAGGCATTGGACTGGCATCTGTGGCGGCGGCAAGAGGCTACCGCATTGTAATTGTAATGCCGGAAACCATGTCCGTAGAACGCAGGCAGCTGATGAAAGCTTATGGCGCGGAACTTGTGCTTACGGAAGGGGCCAAAGGCATGAAGGGAGCTATCGAAAAGGCCCGGGAGCTTGCGGCCGTGACTCCGGGAAGCTTTATTCCAGGCCAGTTTGAAAATCCTGCCAACCCCAAAGCACACAGGGAACATACAGGCCCGGAAATTTATGAAGACACGGATGGCAATGTGGACATTTTCGTGGCAGGCGTGGGCACGGGAGGAACCATTACCGGTGTCGGCGAATATCTCAAATCCAGAAATCCGGAAATTCAGGTAGTGGCTGTTGAGCCGGAAACCTCTCCGGTACTTTCTGCCGGCTCTGCAGGACCTCATAAGATCCAGGGAATCGGCGCAGGCTTTATCCCGGATGTCCTTGATACAAACATTTATGATGAGGTTCTACCGGTTTCTGATAAAGATGCGTTTTCCACCGGCAGACTGATTGGGAAAAGGGAAGGGATTCTCGTGGGAATTTCCTCCGGCGCAGCGGCTTTTGCCGCTATCCAGCTGGCGAAGCGCCCTGAAAACCAGGGAAAGACCATTGTGGTCCTGCTGCCTGATACCGGCGGCAGATATCTGTCCACACCATTGTTTTCTGAGGAGAAAGAGTGAGATGATGATTTCGACAAGAGGGAGATATGCCCTGCGGGTGATGATTGACCTGGCGGAACATTTCCATGAGGGATATATCCCCATGAAGGTGATCGCCGGACGGCAGAATATATCCCTGAAATACCTGGAACAGATTCTTCCGGCGCTGACCAGAAATGGTATGATTGAAGGCTTACAGCGAAAAGGCGGGGGATATAAGCTGACTGCGCGGCCGGAAACCTATCGGGTAGGCGATATCCTGCGGATTACAGAAGGAGATTTGGCCCCTGTAGCCTGTCTTGGCTGTGAGGCAAAGGAATGTGAGCGCGCCGGGTACTGTAAGACTCTGCCTATGTGGAAAGAGTTTTACCAGATGACAAATGCCTATTTCGACAAAATTACGCTGGCAGGGCTGATGGAGGGAGAGATATTCCAAAGCTGAAGCGCTAAAACAGGAGTCTCTTTTCTATCTATCTGCCCGGCACATCCGGGGACACAGATTCCAGCCCTTCCAACTGAAAAGAAGGGGTATATTCTTTCCTGGCGCTGCTTTTTTCCTGCATGTACCCATAGGTAAGGCCAAGTTTAATGGCAGCGTCCACCACCTTCTGATATTCAAAGGTGGTGACAGGCCGGTTGATTTCCGGGTAGTCCGGGGCCTGAAAGAGAGGAGTGTACTGGCTTAAAAGACTGAGAAGATAACGGCCGGACGGCAGCGCCTCCTTTATCCACTGAAGGAGGCGGATGGAATCTTTTCTGCAGCCGGGAAGCACCATATGGCGGATAATGACTCCCTTTTTCAGAAGCTCCCCTGTCTCGTCCCAAACCAGCTCTCCTGTCTGCCGGATCATTTCTTTGATGGCAGGCCCTGCAAACTGAAAATAATCCGGCGCATTGGAGTACCGGGCTGACAGTCCGGAATCCAGATATTTTAAATCCGGCAGGTAAACATCTACGTACCCCTCTAATTCCTTTAATGTTTCGACCCTCTCATAGCCCCCGCTGTTATAAACCACTGGGATAACTAGGCGGGGCTTTGCTATGTCCAGAGCTTTGATAATATCCGGAACATACTGGGTGGCAGTTACCAGATTAATATTATAAGCGCCCTGATCCTGGAGCTGTAAAAACACATCCCCCAATTGACCGGCTGTCAGAGGAATTCCAAAATGCCCGCTGCTGATGGTATGATTCTGGCAAAAACAGCACCGTAGCGTGCAGCCGGAGAAAAATACCGCGCCGCTTCCGCCTGGGCCGTTATTTCCAATATCAGTGCCGCCGCCTTTACCGCCAGCACCGGTTCCGCTGATACAAGGTTCCTCCCACAGGTGGAGAGCCGCCCGGGCGGCCGTCACACGATCCCCGCAGCCACAATAGCCAGGCGCCTTCCTTCGATCTGCCCGGCACATCCGGGGACACAGAGTACAGCAGGTATAATCCATTGACAATTCCTCCTGGGAGCACTAAAATAATGTTACAGTTCGCAGGGCGGGGAAAGAAGGGGGGAAGCAGACGTCAAGCTCGCTTGTAAGTCTGCTTTCTCCCTTCTTTCCCCATCGGGCGGACGCCCGATGCTTCTTGTCCGGCCATGCCGGACAAGAAGATACCCCCGCGAACAGAGAAGATACCCCCGCGAACAGAGAAGATACCCCGCGAACAGAAAAGACACCCCACAAACAGAGCTAAAATAATAACCACCATTATACCCTGTGCACTAAGTTCGTATAAGACCTCACTAAGTGCACAGGCATATGTTCTCACTAGACTCGTGAAATACCTGGTCAAGTGTTCACATTATACCGCTATCCCAGTCAGAACACAAGGAGCAGCAAAGGAAAACAAACATGAAGAAAGAAACACAGAAAGAAGAAACTTCTGCCATCCCCGGATCCGCCCTGTTTTGCGCCTTTCCCAAAACCATCCCCGTTATGGCCGGATACCTGTTTTTGGGAACAGCATACGGAATTTTAATGAAAGTCAACGGCTTCGGCCTTATCTGGTCCGTAATTGCCAGCACTCTGGTTTACGCCGGAAGCCTTCAATACGCCGGGGTATCTTTGCTGGCGGCCTCGGTCCATCCGGTTTATGCCCTGGCTATGGCCCTTATGATCAATGCCCGCCATCTGTTTTACGGCCTTTCCATGCTGGAAAAGTATCAAGATATAAAAAAAGGAAAATTCTATCTGATTTTTGCCCTTACAGATGAGACATTTTCCATAGTCTGCAACCAGGAACCGCCGCAAGGCATATCGAAAACTGCCTTTTACCTGTGGATTTCCGCTTTGAACCAGCTTTACTGGGTAGCAGGGAGCGCTTTGGGCGCATTGGCAGGAACCATGATAACCTTTGACACTGCCGGATTAGACTTTGCTTTGACCGCCCTGTTTGTGGTTATCTTTACGGACCAGTGGTTAAGCTGTAAGGATCACCGTCCGGCTTTAACCGGACTTATTGTATCCGGGATCTGCCTGATTCTCTTTGGTCCGGATTCTTTTATTATTCCGGCTATGATCGGGATCCTTGCAGTTATTTTTCAGGAAGAAAAGAGGAAAATCAACTTATGACAAGACAATTTCTCATAATCCTTGCCTTGATTGCAGGAACTCTCATTACCCGCTTTCTGCCCTTTTTGCTGTTCCCTGCACAAAAAGAAAAGCCCCGCCGCCTGGAGTATCTGGGAAAGACGCTGCCCTATGCGGCTATGGGACTATTGGTAGTTTACTGTCTGAAAGGGGTAAATTTTCTTAGCGGTTCCCACGGCATCCCTGAACTGGTATCCGTAACCGCTGTGGCGGCCCTCCATGCCTGGAAACGAAATTCCCTGTTAAGTATCGGAGTGGGGACTGCTCTTTATATGTTTTTGGTACAGGCCGTGTTTTGAATTTTTTGATTTTTGGTTCCGGTAATACCGATACCGCTCGGTAACTTCCAAAACCGTATTTAAATCTTCTTCCGGAAGGTCTTTTAAATTCTTCATAATCTGAACCATAACAGGGGACTCAGGCTCTTTGTCCTCATGAAAGAAATCCTCAGGAGTAATGTTAAAATAATTGCATATATCTAAAAATGCCTGAATAGACGGAAGGGAGCGCCCGGAAGTAATGCTTTGGAGATACCCTTTGCTAAAGCCCAGATCGGTGCTTACCCGGTATTCCGAAATATCCCGCGCCACTCGAAGGTCCGTAATGCGTTTCCGAACAAACTCAATATCCATAAAATTCCCCCTTGCGTTTTCTACCGCAGAACTCCCTGGGATTCGAATTGCCGTATTTAGGTGATTCGGCGTGTCCATTCTTGCCCGCTGAGGGTAGCGGAATATGTAACAATATAGCTCTGAAATAAGTATAAAGAAGAGGGAATCGGAAAGTGTCGTCTACAAATATTGATATTATTCGCCAATGTACGTATTAAAATATCGTAATTTCAAAAATGTAACCTTTTTTTGCCAAAATAACGTTTATAATTAATTACAGCTTTATTGACTCAGTATAACCATCTGGAAGGTATTTATGTGAAATGGGATGGAGCGGCGGACTTTTATTGTAAACCTGCATGCGCCCGGCAGACTCTTATTGTAAAAATAACCCCCGGCTATGCCGGGGGCCTGATTTGAGAGAGATAATCACAGAATTGTTTCAACGCCCCAAATTTGGGACTGGGTGATGGCCAGAACGGTTTCAGTGGGAATCCCGGCGATCTGGCTGCCGAAGATTGCCTGCAGCTTTCCGCTGTTTATCATGCTGGCAAGCCAGGATTTAGCTGTGCTGGCAGAAAGAAGCCAGGAGGCTTGCATATGCTGCTGGATTTGCTTCTCCATTGCCAGCTTCATAAATTCGGCATGGCGGGCCATACGCAAATCCCACCAGCTTTCTTCATCGTCAGAACCACTTTTCGAGCAGGTGATCTCACCGCCGCCGCTGGAGGAACAGGCATTGCAGATGTTTCCGTCCTCACCGATAGCAACTGCCTGGGACATATCCCAGGTGCTTCCAGGCATCATGGACTCGTTTCGCGCCACGTCAAAGGCAAACCAGGTATCGATCTTCGCGAAAATTTCCTGGGCGTAGGCCGGATCCTGTTCCATACGCTCCTGTACCTTGGGATGAATAACCACAGCCTTGCTGCCGGGTGGGACGCTGCCCAGAGCGTGAATCTCTTTGGGAGCAATAAACCTGCCATCTATGGAACCATAGAAGGGATTGTCCCCGGTGGGCTGCCAGTTTTCCAGGGTTTCCCGGGCTTTGTCCCCGTCCTGATATAACAGGTAATGAGGATAGTCATTCCTTATTCTCCAATGGGTACTGCTGGCGTCAAAAACATGGTAGTGGATATTGGGATATTTTGTTTTCAGCATGGTTTCCAGAGAGGGGGCCTCCACCGCCTCCGGGCTCTGAACCAAAATCTGTCCGCCAGGCTGAACCGCCAAATCCGCCATCAAGTTTGCGGGCGTGGCCGCCATACTATTATTCCTGCCCAGGCCGGTGGCAAATGCGCCGGCTCTGCTTTGGCTGACTTGCGCCGCCAAATCCATGAAGCTGCCGGCCCTTGTCCCGGACTGCTTTGCTTTATAGGAATTTGTGAGGGCGCTATATGTCTTTGGACGATAACCGGATTCAATAACATTGCTCATAAACTGCTCCTTTCCTGCAATAAAACAGTTGCTAAAAATTCCTGCTGATCTGTTTTCAGCTCCAATTCCCCCATATACTTCTCCGCCTCCCGGCGCACATTGGCAAGACCGATACCGTGCATGGAAGCATCTTCTTTTTTCGTTGTGACAGGCAAACCATCCTGTCCGAATACCACCTGGCCCATAAAAGAATTCCTGACTTCTATTAGAAAGAACCGCCCTTTTCTCTTTCCGGTCAGCACAATGAACCGCCCATCCTTATCCGCCTTTTCACAAGCATCTACTGCGTTTTGCAGCAGGTTTTGGAGGATGATCCCCACATCAAAGGCGTCATAGGTTTCCGGATCCGGATAGTGAAAATCCACTTGAAAACGGATGCCTAAGTCAAGGCTCCGCCGCCGGATATCATTGACAATGACATCCGTAACCGGGTTTCCTGTCTGGAGTGTCAGCTCAAAATCGTTTATGCTCTCGTCCATCCGGGCAATATAATCCTCCAGACTGGAATACTGGCCATTTCGGACCAGACCCTTAATATTAGTCAAGTGTCCTCTCATTTCATGCTTCAATTGGCGGATTCGGGTATAGAACTGTTCCGCTTCGCGTATCCGCGCCCGGATTTCCTGTGTCTGCCGGTACTCAACATAGTGGGCGGCCTGTTCCTCCTGGAGCGCCGCCATTCCTTGCTGAAAGGCAATGGTCAGACAGGTTCCACCATAGAGCAGCAGAGCCAGCGCCGGCACTACAGCTAAAAAGGCCGGGTGCCGCTGGTAGAGCTGGAGCAGAATCCCGTCTTTAAACTCCACAAGCAGCCGGGAGATCACTTGCCCGAACAGGATGCCTGCCGTTGGGACCAGAGAGAGGTAGCACAGCTCCCGGCGGTGAAGGGAAATCTGCCTTTTCTCCAGCTGGCGCCGGAGCGTATGCAGCATGGCGGCAAACAGGAGAGCGTGGGACAGAAGGAACAGCGTTACCAGGACGACAGAGTAAAGAAAGACCGCTTCCAGCGGCTCTGAGGGGAGGGGAAACAGCCGTTCCAGGATAAAATACAGGCTTTCGACCACCAGGCCGCTGGAAATTTTGGCGTTAAAATAGAGTAACGTCAGGAAAAATACCAGGGATTTTTTCAGACCGGCCCATTTTGATACTGCCAGCAGCATTGCCATTAAAACCGGCCCGAAGGATCCCTGGGGGAGCGAGACACGATTACAGATCCGCTCAAAGAGGATATAAACAGAAAAAACAATGAGAAGCTTTCGCCACTTCCTGTCCCGGACAGTCAGAAAGGGATAGAAAAAAGCGGTAAACAGGATAGCGTAAGCCAGTTCTGCCCCAACAGAAAAAGTATTATTGAAAATGCGGAATCCTGTTTCACTCATAGACCGGCGCCCCTTTTCAAGAAGTGAAGGTAAGCCTTTACAAAGTCCTGGTACTTATACTTTGAGAGCAATAGCTTTTCCCCGTTTGTCAGCATTACTTCTGTTTTACTATACCCTTCCACATAAGAGAGATTGACCAGATATCCCTTGTGGATGCGGAAAAACTGGTCTTGCAGCTCCAACTCCAAATCCCGGATTTTTGCATAGTAAGCAAATTCTCCGTCTTTCAAATGCAGAACGACTTTGTGATCGCTGCTTTCGATGTAATAAATGCTGTCCAGCAGTATGGTCCTTCTGGTATTGGCAGCTTGAAGCGTCAGCACGCGGCCCGGCTTTTTTCTGGCAGTCTCAATCTGCACAACTGCACGGGCAAAAATCCGGGCGAATTTTTCCTCATTTACCGGCTTTAGCAGATATTGAAACGCCCCTACATCAAAGGCGTCAAACACATACCGCTCATAGCCGGTGACAAAGATAATGACCGGCTCCATGCCTTGGCCGTCCTTTCTGATCTGACCGGCCAGCGCCATCCCGTCCGGCCCGGAAGCGTCTAACCCAATGTCCAGAAAGAGCAGGTCAATTCCACGGCAGTCTGCAAGACAGTCACCGGCAGAAGCATATTCCACAATCCGGCAGGGGCAGCCCTGCGACCGAATCAGATCCGCAAGATAGGCGCGGGTTGGGGCATCATCATCACAAATTCCTATTTTTATCATGTTCATATCCCTCTATTTGTCTATTCGTCTAAAAGACAGTCAAAGGTAAGCCTGGTTGACGTGACTGGACGGATTGCTGCCGCAACTGGGCAGGGCAGGAAAAAGACGGCGTAGCTTTGACTACGCCGCCCAAGTCAGATAACTTATAAATATTTAATAATTAAACGATACCCCTTTTCTTCCTCTGGCTTTAACACCTGCAGGTGGTTTTTGTGAAGAAATTCATGATCTTCATCGGAGCAGGCGGCAGAACCATTCCACGGCTCCACACACACATAGGGAGCCTTTTTGTCTGCCGCAGTCCAGAAGGCGACGGTCTCATAATCCGGATATTCTACCTTTACCCCATGGCCTGAGGCTGGATGGATAATCGAGACAGCCCTGGAAACCGGCTTGTCAAACCAGATTGCGTCGTTGCTTAATAATTCATAGCTTAAGGGGATCCGCCTGCCGTCTCCCGGGAAGGGTTTATAGCCGGTCATGTCAAACTGCATGTGTTCCCCGTCAAAGGCCCGGAAGCCGGTGGATTCTTCCTTTTCAAATTCGATTACATAATCTTCAAAAGCCTGGCCTTCCTCCAGAGGACAGACAAACCCCGGATGTGTTCCGATAAAATAGGGGAGGTCTTTAGTGTCCGTATTTACTACCCGGCATTCCATAGTCAGCGCGCCGTCTGTCAGAGAGTAGCAGGCCTCAAAACGGAAGGCAAAGGGGTACATGGTTCTGGTAAAGTCAGAATCAGACAATCCAAAGGTAATCTGATGGCTGCTCTGGGAAACAACCTGGAACTGGGAAACCTTTAAAAATCCGTGGAGGGGCATTTCATACCAGGATCCCTCAATCAGGGTCCTTCCGTCCTTTACCCGGCCTACCGCAGGAAAGAGGATGGGGGAGCAGTTGGCCCAAACAGCCGGATCCCGCTGCCAGATATACTCTTTTCCGCCCTGATCCTTGTAAGAGATCAGCTGAGCGCCCAGACTGTCAATAGAAGCTGAGGCTTTTGAATCCTTAATGGTGTAAATCATAGTAATCTCCTCCTAAATATAGTTTGTAGTGTTTTTAACCTTTGTATCTGGCGCAGCTTTCCCGGCTGGCAAGATAAAAGGGAAGGTTCATTTTAATAGGAAGCCGGTGGCCGCCCTCGATCCGGTCAATTAAAATCTTTGCCGCCATCTGCCCCATTTCCTGGGTGGGAATGTGGATGGTAGACAGCATGGGAGTCAGGTATTGGGCAGTGTCAATGTCGTCAATGCTGATAACCGAAATATCGCCGGGGATGTGAAGGCCGTTTTCCTGAAAGGCGTGCATAGCTCCGATGGCAGTAATGTCATTGCTGCAGAAGATGGCGGTAACCTTTGCCTGACGTTCCAAAAGCAGCTTGGCTCCCCGGTAGCCGTCCTCGGAGGAAAGTTTTACGTCTGCCACGTATTCCCGGCGCAGTGGGATCCGATGACTATTTAAAGCCTGGCAGTATCCGGCGTACCGCTCCTCGCAGGAGGTTTCGCCGATATAGCCGATGTGGGTATGTCCCAGCTGGATCAGGTGATCTGTGACCGTAATGGCCGCCTGCCTGCCTTCACAGATAATCTGGTCATATTTGGCATCCAGGCTGTTAAGGCCGGCGTAGACAATGTGGTTGAAATACTGCTTTAAAAACTTTAATGTCTGCTTATCACAGCGGCCTAAAACGGCAATTCCGTTAACGTTGTTATCTGCAATAAGCTGGTAGGTGGCCGGATTGCTGATGTCAAAGGAACTGAAGGAATACTTCAGGATGTAATTGTGCCGGAAAGCCTCCTGCTCAATACTGCGGGCCAGGGAGCTGAAAAAGATATCGGTCATAGTGCTGGAGGTGCGGGCAAAAAGGCAGGCGATGGATCGGGACTTGGCCTCAGAAGCCGGGACGCCGCCCTGCTTTAAATTCTGGGCCACCGAGTTTGGCGTATAGCCGGTCCGGCGGACGATCTCCCAGATTCGATCCTGGACGTCCTTGCTTGCGGCTTTGGAATTATTGTTGATTACCCGGGATACCGTAGAAATGGAAACCCCGGCTTCTTTGGCGATTTCTTTCAGTGTCATTGACCTTCTCCTTTAAGTCGTAGAAATAACCCTATAGAAATAAGTATACTGGAAAAGTAACGAAAAATCTATGCCTATTTTACTCAAACGTTTGTCCTGAATATTTGGGTAGTTTTGCACAAACGTTTGCGTAAAAAAAGGGATACAATTCGGCAAAAGTATGATATAATATACTCACTGATAAAGAGTTCGGTAAAAAAATAAGAAGGAGAGAAGTATGGCTGAAGAAAACAAAAAGAAAAGTGGGGAATCGTTGGACTTTATTTCCAAAATTCCAAACTGGGGATGGATTTGCATCTCTTTCCTGGTAGCGATAGTATTGTGGTATTGCCTGTCCATCTACCCCAAGACGGCGCGAAGCTTTCCGTTTGCGCCTAAGGTACTGGCTTCTTTGCAGACTATGATTGAGAGAGGAGTTTTGTGGGAGGACTTCTCCAGCAGTATGATTTCGGTTATTCTGGGATTTATCCTGGGCTTTGTAACAGCGGTTCCGGTGGCGTTTCTGATGGCCTGGTACCGTCCGGTCCGTTACATTGTGGAACCTTGGATTCAGTTCATCCGTAACATCCCGCCTTTGGCCTATGTTCCCCTGGTAGTTATCTCTGCCGGAGTAGGGCGCAGGCCCCAGGTGATTGTAATCTGGATGGCAACTTTCCTGATTATGACGGTCACCATTTATCAGGGCGTCCGCAACGTGGATGAGACGTTGATTAAAGCGGCGAGAGTGCTGGGCGCCAAGGATAAGGATATTTTTGTCAAGGTTATCTTCCCGGCAACCACCCCGTTTATCGTCACCGCAGTCCGCCTGGGCGTTTCCGTAGCCCTGACCACCCTGATTGCAGCGGAATCTACCGGCGCTGTCGCAGGTTTGGGAATGAGAATCCGTTCCTTAAACAACAGCTTTGAGGTGGAACCCATGCTTTTGTACATCATCATCATTGGTATTATCGGCATTACCAGTGAAAAACTTATTAAGATGTGGGAGGGGAGGTTTACCAGATGGCAAGAGAAGAGAGACCTGTAAAGGTTAAAATCGAAAATGTGGAGAAGATTTATGAGGGCCGCAAAGGCAGAATGGTAGCCTTAAACGGAGTAAGCTTAGATATCCGGGAAAACGAATTTATCTGTGTGGTAGGCCCTTCCGGGTGCGGGAAATCCACTCTGTTAAACATCATTGCGGGATTATTGGATGCAACCTCCGGCAGCGTTTATGTGGATGGCAAAAAGGTAGAGGGAACCGGCACTGAGAGGGGCGTAGTGTTCCAGCAGTATGCCCTGTTTCCCTGGCTTACGGTTATTAAAAACGTTATGTTTGGCCTGAAGTTAAAGGGGATGAGCGATGAAGAGGCCAGAGAAGTGGCCATGAAGTACATACGGATGGTAGAGCTGGAGGATTTTGTGGACAGCTACCCCAAGGAATTGTCAGGAGGAATGAAGCAGCGGGTGGCTATTGCCCGGGCCTATGCGGTACAGCCTGAGGTTCTTCTCATGGATGAGCCTTTCGGCGCTCTGGACGCACAGACCAGAACTCAGCTTCAGACCGAGCTTTTAAAGACCTGGGCAGAAGAGAAAAAGACCTGCTTTTTCATTACCCATGATGTGGAAGAGGCCATTGTATTGGCTACCCGGGTTATCATCATGAGCGCCCGTCCCGGACGTATCAAGGAGATTGTGGATATTGACATTCCCTATCCCAGAACCCAGGAGACCAAGATGACTCCTGAGTTTATCGAGCTGAAAAACAGGATCTGGAGCCAGGTATATCAGGAATATCTGGAGGTAAGAAAATAGTAACAGTTCAGCCAGGCAAAAAGACGCCCATCTGAACAGTTGCAAATTTAAATAATTATTTTAAGGAGGATTTATTATGAGAAAAGTTTTATCAACTATTTTGGCGGCTGCTATGGTAGCTTCTTTGGCAGCCTGCGGCGGTTCTCAGACTGCTGCAACCACTGCAGCGGCAACTACCGCGGCTCCGGCGGCAACCGAGGCCCCGGCAGAGAAAGCCCCGGAGACGGAAGCGCCTGCAGAAACCGAGGCAGCTAAGGATCCCATTACATTAAAGATCGCTTACATGCCCAATTACGGAAGCTTGTGGTCTGTAACCACTGCTATTAACAAGGGTTATATGGAAGAAGAAGGCATTACCATTGAGATGGTAGAGTTCCAGGATGGCCCCACTATTATCGCTGCAATGGAATCCGGAAGCATTGATATGGGATACATCGGCCAGGGCGCTCATAAGCTGTGTATCAACGGCCAGGCTAAGATTTTTGCCCTGTCCCACATTTCCAACGGCGATGCGGTTATCGGCGGTCCGGATGTTAAGACTTTAGAAGATTTAAAGGGTAAGAAGGTTGCATATTCTTCCGGTACTTCCAGTGAGGACATCTTAAAGATGGGACTGGATTCCGCAGGTATGACTATGGAAGATATTCAGGCAGTAGATATGGACGCATCCGGTATTGTTACTGCTATGATGTCCGGCGGCGTTGACGCATGCGCTACCTGGTCTCCCAACAGCTTAAAGATTCTGGAAGATACCAACAATACCAAACTTTGCGATAACCTGACCTTCAGCGATACCAGCGTTTCCTTAGCCAGCTGGATTGTAACTCCCAGCTATGCAGAGGCAAACCGGGATAAGATCCTCCGCTTTGCAAAAGCTCTGTACAAAGGAATGGATTATGCGGCAGACGGCAAGTACGAAGAGGTTGCACAGTTTGTTGCAGATCAGACCAAGACTGATTATGACTCTGTATACGCACAGCGCGGCGATGCTGACTGGCTGACCGGCAAAGAAGTTGCAGAGGGCGCAAAGGACGGCACAGTTGAAGGCTACTACAAGATCCAGCAGGAGAATATGATTGCATCCGGCGCAGTTGAGGCTGAGGTTCCGGTAGGAGACTATGTCCTGTTAGATTTAATGGCAGAAGCAGGAAACTAAACCTGCATGCGCCTGGCAGCGGATGCACCACCGCACATAAAAGTCCGGCGGGCGCATGGGGCATACCTGAATGCATGCCGCCTAATCGGCGGCGGACTTCTATGGTAAGTATGTGAAGCAGGGCTGTTGCAAAATGAAATAAGGTTGGTTTCATTTTGCGGCAGCCCTCTTTTGGAGGATTTTAAAATGAGACATGAATATTATCAGTACAACAAAGAACAATTGTTAACCAATCCTAAAATGATCCTGCGGTGTAAAGCAGACAATGCACAGGTATTTATGGAGATGGCGGAGCAGATGGCAGAGGAGATCCGCAGCCATAATGAAAAAGGTGAAAAAACGGTTTTCATCTGCCCCGTAGGCCCGGTAGGACAGTATCCTTATTTTGTAGAGATGGTAAATCAGCAGAACATTTCCCTGAAAAATGTGTGGTTTATCAATATGGACGAATACCTGGATGATAATAAAAACTGGGTTCCCATGGATCATCCCTTAAGCTTCAGAGGCTTTATGGAACGTACTGTATACTCTAAGATTAAGCCTGAGCTGGTAATGCCTCCGGAGCAGAGAATATTCCCGGATCCCGGGAACATTACCTATATTCCGGAGCTGATTGAAAAATTAGGAGGCGTGGATATTGCTTTCGGCGGTATTGGCATTAACGGCCACGTGGCATTTAACGAAGCAGACGCTTCCATGACCAATGAGGAATTTTTAGCCCAGAAAACCAGGGTACTGGAGATTTCACCGGAGACCCGCACTGCCAATGCCATCGGAGACTTTGGCGGCGCTCTGGAGGACATGCCTAAATACTGCGTAACCATCGGTATTTATGAGATTTCTCATGCAAGAAAGATCCGGTTAGGGTGTTTTCGCAACTGGCATCGGGCAGTTGTACGCCGGGCAGGACACGGAGAGGCAACCGCCGGATTTCCGGTATCCCTTCTCCAGAGCCATCCTGATTTAACATTAACCTTTACCGAGTATGTAGCAGCTCTGGAAGACTAGTTTACATTTGAAAGGAGGATCACTATGCCATTAATTCCATTACGGCCTCTGATGGAGGCTGCTATCAAACATGGCTTTGCACAGGGCGCATTTAATGTAAATGCAGTGGCCCAGGCAAAAGCGGCAATTGAAGTACACGAGATGTTCCGTTCTGCGGCAATTTTACAGGGAGCAGACCTGGCAAACGGATTTATGGGCGGCCGTGCAGATTTTACAAACGCCACCCTGGAAGATAAGAAAATCGGCGCAAAAAACATTGCCAATGCAGTGAAAAAGTACGGCGCAAACTCCGAGATCCCCATCGTGCTCCACCTGGATCACGGCAGAGATTTTGACTCTTGTGTGGCGGCAATTGAAGGCGGGTATACCTCCGTTATGATTGACGGCTCTTCTCTTCCCTATGAGGAAAATGTGGATTTGACCAGAGAAGTGGTAAAATACGCTCACGCGAGAGGCGTCAGTGTAGAAGGCGAACTGGGGGTACTGGCAGGCGTTGAAGATCATGTATTTGCCGCCACCTCTACCTACACCAATCCTCTTACCGCAGTAGATTTCTTTAAAAAGACCGGCGTAGACGCCCTGGCCATTTCCTACGGCACCATGCATGGAGCTTCCAAGGGCAAGAATGTAAAGCTGCGTAAGGAGATTGCCACCGCAATTCGGGAATGTTTAAACCATGAGGGGATTTTCGGAGCTCTGGTATCCCACGGCTCTTCCACGGTTCCCAAATATATTGTAGATGAGATCAACGCTTTGGGAGGAAATCTCACCAACGCTTACGGTATTTCCATTGAGGAACTTCAGGCAGCTATCCCCTGCGGGATTAATAAGATCAACGTGGATACGGATATCCGCCTGGCAGTTACCCGCAACATGAAGGAATTGTTTGCCAAGTATCCGGACAAGAAAACCAGTCCGTCCATCGGCGCTATCTATGAACTTCTGGAGACGAAAAAAGAGCAGTTTGATCCCAGAGCATTCCTGCCGCCCATTATGAATACGGTTATGTACGGCGTCGTTCCCGACGAGGATGTTGCGGCTATTATAGACTGCGTGGAACGCGGAGTAAGGGAAGTAGTAGGAACTCTGATTGTACAGTTTGGATCCTTCGGAAAGGCCCCCTTAGTGGAGCAGGTTACCCTGGATGAAATGATAGAGCGGTATAAGAAAATGGAAAAATAGGCAAAAGAAAACAGGGGGGTGCTGCGGCATCCCCCTGAAATTATGTACTTAATCTTTTCTGCCCCTCCAGAACCCGCGCCACTTCCTCACATACAGAGCGTATGGATTCGGTTAAGGAAACCGTCTGGCATCCGGCAATAAAATGGTTACAGCGGTTGGTGGGAATCAAAATTTTATAGGCATTGCTGGCAGAGATGGCGCCCGCCATGGCCGGCGTAATCTCCCCTAACAGAGAATCCGCCATGACAATGGCCACAGGGCCGATAATCACGTCAGCATCCCTGCAGGCCACCAGAATTGGATTTTCCCCGGTTGCCCCCAGACTGGCCCCCGCCTTGATCATGGAAGAGGTGGCAATGCTGTTGGTTCCAATGGCCACAAGCTCCTGAGCGGGAAATGCCTTTTTTAACTGTTCAATGACCGTGCGGCCCATTTTGCCGCCCTGGCCGTCTATGATTACAATTTTCATAAGCATTATCTCCTTTTTAATATGATGCCAGGGTCAAAAGGTCATGTATGGCATGCTTGCATGTCGATATATGACTTTGGGACCCTGGCATCTTTATTTTAACATTGAAAGAGAATGTTGTAAATATGTGAGAATGGATTGACAAATCAGGAAAACAGTAATATTATTTAATTAAATAAAATAAAAAATAAAACAGGAGAGGGATACTATGCTGACTATTACATACCGGGATGGACAAAATCGAATCGGGACAGAAGAACTGAAAGATTATTTACAGGAGCATAAGACGGTTTTAGATCAGGTAAAAAATGACCGCCGGGCTTATAGGGACGCATTGGGCTGGATGGATCCGGAAGAATGGGCCTCAGAACAGCAGCTTGCCTGTCTGGAAGAAAAGGCAGAGGAGGTTCGGAAAAACGCGGATGCCTTTGTGCTCATAGGAGTAGGCGGCTCTAACAACGCTGCCCGGGCAGTAATTAAGGGATTGAACGGGAAAGGCCCCAGAGTCTACTATGCAGGCAACACCATTTCTCCATACCAGGTTAATGAGCTCTTAAAGGAATTGGAGGGGAAATCTGTTTATATCAATATCATTGCCAAGAATTTTGAAACCCTGGAGCCGGGAATCGGTTTTCGGGTGCTCCGAAAATGGCTGGCCGGAAACTATGGAATTGAAGCGGCAAAACGTATGATTGCAACCGGAACGCCAGGCAGTCATTTAGAGAAAATATCCAGAGAAAATGGATATACATTTCTTACCTTCCCGGAAACAATCGGCGGCCGGTATTCTGCAATCTGTGATGTGGGATTGTTTCCCATGGCAGTGGCGGGAGCAGATATCCGTAAGATAGTCCAGGGAGTAAAGGATATGAGAAAAATGCTGTATGAGACAGAAGGCGCCAAAAATCCTGCCTATTACTATGCGGCAATCCGGAATCTGCTGAATCAGAAAGGAATGATGGCAGAAATGCTCAGCTTTTTTGAGCCAAGATACCGCTATTTTGCCAAGTGGTGGATCCAGCTGTTTGCAGAGAGCGAGGGCAAGGATGGGAAAGGGATTTACCCCATATCGGCCCAATGCTCTGAGGATCTTCACTCAGTGGGGCAGTTTGTCCAGGACGGAACCCCTATGATTTTTGAGACCTTTCTGGATATAAAAAAACAAGACGCCTCTTATATATTGGAAAAGGATTTGACAGACGACCGTTTTGACTATCTGAATGGAATGGATCTCTGGGAAATCAATAAAAAAGCCTTTGAGGCCACTTATAAAGCCCATACCCAAAGCCTTCCCTGTTTTCGGATCCAGGTAGAAGAGCTGGATGAGTATAGCTTCGGAGAACTGTTTTATTTCTTTGAATTTGCCTGCTATATCTCCGGTATGCTGCTTGGGATCAATCCCTTTGACCAGCCGGGAGTAGAAGCTTATAAGCGTTATATGTTTGAAGCCCTGGGGAAATAATAAATGCCAGGATACGCAACCGTGGCTTCCACTGCCCGCCAGGGGTGGAAAAGGGGGAAAAAACAGCCCTTGCTTACTCTGTGGAAAGCCCGTATAATAATTAAAGTAACAGTTCAGACGGCGGGTAATATGACATGGATTTTAACGTCAAGCTCGCTTGTAAGTCAAAATCCATGTCATATTACCCATCGGATGGACATCCCAGCTTTTGTCCGGCTGTGCCGGACAAGAAGATACCCGTCTGAAGAGTTACATATTAAAGCAGTAGCGGAGGAATTACTTATGTCCAGTGCTCAGGGAAGCAATCCCATCCGGGTAAAAAAGCAGAATGAATCACTAATAAAGGAGACGATTTATAAATATGGCCCCATTTCCCGTTCTCAGATTGCACAGATACTGTCCCTTACCCCGCCTACCATTACCATCAATGTAAACGGGATGATCCGTCAGGGTTTTGTCAGGGAGATAGGCCAGGAGGACAAGGGAGAAGAACCGGCGCTTTCTGAAAGCACAGACAGCCGCCGTCCCTTAGGCCGCCGTCCGGTTCAGATCGACTTTGTACCGGAAGCCTGCTATGTTGTGGGGGCAGAAATTAATAAGTATCAGATCGCAGTTTGCATGTTGGATTTAAGGGGAAAAATGATTGCAAGCAGCCGGTACACTCCGGAAAATGACGATTATGACACCATTATCCGGGCGCTGTTAAATCAGATTAATCAGGTCATTGCAGATTCCGGAATTAGCCAGGAAAAGATACTGGGAGCCGGAGTGGGAATTACCGGTTTTGTGGATCCCAAAACCGGGGTGCTGAAGAGAAGCGCTTACCGGGATTGGGAAAACGGCAGAAAGGTGGCAGAGGATATCCGGCAGGGACTGGATATGCCGGTGATTATTGAGAATAATGCCCGGATGCGGGCTATGGGCGAGGATATGTTTGCAAATCAGTTTCATGCGGATACCTTTGCCTATTATTTAGTCTCTTACGGGGTGGCGTGCCCTATGTTTATCAAAAACAGCATCCTTACAGGAGGCGCGTCAGGGGCCGGAGAGATTGGCCATGTGGTGGTGGACATTCACGGTCCCAAATGTGAGGTCTGTGGAGACTATGGCTGTCTGGAAGAGATGGCCAGTGAGAGAGCCATTGTAAAGCAGATTAAAACAGAAATAAAGCAAGGGACTCCTACTATACTCAGAGAAGACAAAACGGATCCGAAAGAGATTACCATGAAAGACATTCTGATTGCAGAGGACCAGGGGGATGAGCTGGCCTGCCGGGTAGTAGAAAAAGCGATAGTTTACCTGGGAATAGAGCTTGCCAATATTATCAATTTTATCAGCCCGCCGCTGGTGATTATAGACGGATACATAATGAAGTTAAAGAGAAACCGCCGCCTGTTCTTAGAAGAGACCCAAAAGCATCTTTTTGGTATGGATCATCAGAACATTGAATTCCGCTTTGTGGAATTCGATCACTTTACCGGGGCTAAAGGAGCGGGAGCGCTGGCCATTAAGACTTATTTTATCGAGGCGTAAAAGAGAATGACAGTTGGAAACGGGAAGAACGTGACAGAAACAGGAATTGATGCCCGCGTATTAGGGGAAATCCGGCAGCTGGCAAAAAAATACGGGATCCATAAAGTGATTTTATTTGGCTCCCGGGCCAGAGGGGATTTTAAGAGGGCCAGCGATATAGACCTGGCGGTATCAGGAGGAAATAAAACAGGCTTTGCCCTGGACGTGGAGGAAGAGACGTGGACTCTCTTAAAATATGATGTGGTGGATTTAGATAGGGCCGTACAGCCGGAACTATTGGAGTCCATTAACAGAGAAGGGATTCTGTTGTATGAAAAAGTATGAGAACTTTTGTCTGGCCCTTGCCAATTTAAAGGAAATCTACAATTATAGGGAACCCTATGATAATGTGGTATTAACCGGACTGGTAGGACTTTATGAAATCTGTTTTGAGCAATCCTGGAAAATGATGAAAGAAATCCTCACATTCCACGGATATGAGGAAAGCGCTACCGGTTCCCCCAGACTGGTTTTGAAAACAGCTTATGCAGCAGGGCTTATTAAGGAGGAAAAGTTGTGGCTCCAGGCCCTGCAGGAGAGAAATAATGTAACACATTCTTATAATCAGAAAATCGCTATGGATATTGTACGGCTTACGAAAGAACAATTTTATCCTATGTTCTGCAGCCTTAAGGAGGAAGCGGAGCATAGGTGGATTTAAAATTGGGGTCGGGATAGCCCCAGCAGGCAAAATGCTCTGAGCAGCTTTTTCCGAAATAATGAAACAGGAAAGCAGCTGTCCAGGGCATTTTTCCTTTTTGTCAATCATCCGGTAAAACCTGTTTGTTGCACAAACGTTTGGGTAAAAACTTCCCCATATTTGCGGTAAAATATGCTAAAATGAGACTATGGAGAAATTAGATATATGTGAAATTGCCAAAACACAGATAGAAAAAGGAGGGTGATACCAATGGCAACAAATGTACTGGTGGTTCACGGAGGCGGCCCTACTGCGGTGATCAATTCTTCTTTGTACGGCGTGCTGGAAGAAGCCAGGGAAAGCGGAAAAATTGACAAGGTTTACGCAGCCATGGGAGGAAGCGAGGCGATTTTTAAGGAGCGCTTCTTAGACCTGCTGCAGTTTCCGGAGGAGAAACTAAAACTTCTGCTGGAGACCCCTGCCACGGCAATCGGTTCTTCCCGCTATGCCATGGAGGAAGAAGATTACAAAGCAATGCCGGGGATTTTTAAGAAGTACGACATTAAGTATGTCCTTTTAAACGGCGGCAACGGAACCATGGATACCTGCGGAAAGATCTACCATGCATGTGAAGGACAGGATATCCGGGTAGTGGGAATTCCCAAGACCATTGACAATGATATTGCCATCACGGATCACACTCCCGGCTACGGCAGCGCCGCCCGCTACATTGCAGCCACTACGGCGGAGGTGGGGGTGGATGTAAAGTCTTTGCCCATCCATGTGTGTGTCATTGAGGCTATGGGAAGAAATGCGGGCTGGATTACCGCTGCATCGGTACTGGCAAGAAAGAAACCCGGGGACGCCCCACATCTCATTTACCTTCCCGAATTCCCCTTCAACGAAGAAGAATTTCTGGAGGATGTGAAGAAGCTGTACGACAAGCTGGGCGGCGTGGTAGTGGTGGCCAGCGAGGGATTAAAGGATGAGAAAGGCGAGCCTATCGTTCCTCCCATTTTCAAAAGCGGCCGGGCCACCTATTACGGAGATGTCAGTTCCCACCTGGCAAACCTGGTGGTAAAGAAGTTAGGAATCAAGGCCCGCAGCGAAAAGCCCGGTATCTGCGGCCGTGCATCCATTGCCTGGCAGTCTCCGGTAGACCGGGACGAGGCGGTTCTGGCAGGAAGAGAAGCCTTAAAGGCCGCTATGAGCGGTGATAGCGGCGTGATGATCGGATTTATCCGGGATGAGACGGAGGACGGATCCTACAAGATCCATGTGGAGCGGATCCCCATTGAGCAGGTCATGCTCTATGAGCGGGTGATCCCCGAATCCTACGTAAACGACAGAAAGAACGATGTTACAGAAGAATTTGCCAAATGGTGCCGCCCCTTAATCGGGCCGGAGCTTAGAGAATTCATTGATTTCAACGATTATAAGGAGGAAGAACGCTTGTGAAACGTAAGTTTCACAACTGGAATGTGTTCTGACGAAATGGCAGGCGTCGCGAAGCGGCGCGTGCCGGTACAACTGAAAGGAGGAAGAACGCTTGTGAAACACATTTTTCTTAACCTGAAACGGTTTGATATTCCAGGGGAGTACGGCGGTGTCAACAGCATTGCCCCGGTAAAAGAATGGGGGCCGTTTATTGTAGCCAATACCCAGGAAGCCTTAAAGAAATACGCCGGAGATGACGTGGAATTTGCCATGTATTTTCCGGAAGCCCATGTGCTGGGAGCAGCAGGAGCCTTGTGCGAAAACAGCCCGGTACAGGTAGGATGCCAGGGCGTTTACCGGGAGGACACGGCAACAGGAGGTAATTTCGGGGCATTTACCACCAACCGCACCGGAAATGCTATGAAGGCGGCGGGATGCGTTACCACTATTATCGGCCACTGTGAGGAACGCCGGGACAAGGCGGGAATTCTTGCCGAAGCCGGGGTAACAGACACAGAAGCCGTGAACCGTCTGTTAAATAAGGAGATCCAGGCAGCCGTAAAAGCAGGCCTGACGGTTCTCTACTGCATCGGCGAATCTGCTCAGGAACAGGAGCGCTGGCAGGAGGTGCTGAAAGAGCAGCTTACCACCGGATTAGAGGGAGTTGACAAGTCCAGGGTTACCATTGCTTACGAGCCCATATGGGCTATCGGGCCGGGCAAGACCCCGCCGGATAAGGAATATATTACCAAGATCGGAACCTATGTAAAGGAAATTACCGGCGGCATGGACGTGGTGTACGGAGGCGGCTTAAAGGTGGACAATGCCCGGATGCTGGCATCTGTTCCGGTAATGGACGGCGGACTTATCGCCCTTACCAGATTCCAGGGAGACATCGGATTCTACCCGGAAGAGTATCTGGAAATTATTAAAACCTATATGGGTAAATAAGAAATTGTCCCAATATCTTATTAATGAAGAAGGAGAGATTCCCTATGAAATTAGAGTTTGAATATGGCCAGGGCTTAATGGCCGCAGAGATTCCCGACAGCACCAACGTGTTTATCCCCGGCGTTACCGTTCCCGATCCGCCCTGCATCCCGGAGGAAGAGCTGGAGGCTAAGACCTTAGAGTCTATCCGCAATCCTATCGGTATGCCGCCTCTTACAGAGCTGGCTCACAAAGGCTCCAAAGTTACCATTATTTTCCCGGATCGGGTAAAGGGCGGCGAGCAGCCAACCTCCCACCGGAAGGTTTCGATTAAGTTAATCTTAAAAGAACTCTATAGTGCTGGCGTTGAGAAGAAAGACATTCTTTTAATCTGCTCCAACGGCCTTCACAGAAAGAACACCAAGGAAGAGATCTATGGCGTATTAGGGGCAGAGCTGTTTAACCAGTTCTGGTACACTGGGCAGATTATTAACCACGACAGCGAGGATTATGACCATCTGGTAGACTGCGGCCTCACAGACAGAGGCGATCCGGTGTTCTTAAACCGCTATGTTCATGACAGCGATGTTGCCATTCTCATCGGCCACACCCAGGGGAATCCCTACGGCGGTTATTCCGGCGGCTACAAACACTGTGCTACCGGCTTAAACCACTGGAGTTCCATCGCTTCCCACCACGTTCCCCAGGTTATGCACCGTCAGGACTTTACCCCGGTTAGCGGAAAGTCCTTAATGAGAAGTAAATTTGACGAGATCGGAATGAAGATGGAAGAGCACATGGGCAAGAAGTTCTTCTGCTGCGACGCTGTTTTAGATACCAAATCCAGACAGATTGAGATTAACAGCGGCTACGCAAAAGAGATGCAGCCCATCTCCTGGAAGATGGCGGACAAGCGCACCTATGTGCCTTTTGCAGAAGAAAAGTATGATGTAATGGTATTTGGTATGCCACAGTTCTTCCACTATGGAGACGGCATGGGAACCAATCCCATTATGATGATGCAGGCATTGTCTGCACAGGTGATCCGTCATAAGAGGGTTATGAAGGACAACTGTGTAATTATCTGTTCCTCTATCTGCAACGGCTACTTCCATGACGAGCTATGGCCTTATTTAAGAGAGTGCTATGATATGTTCCAGCATGATCATATGAATGTGCTCACCGATATGGATCGGTACGGACAGCTTTTTGCCACCAATGAGGAATACATCCGCAAATACCGCTTTGGCAATGCCTTCCATCCCTTCCACGGCTTCTCCATGATGAGCTGCGGCCAGATTGCAGAGATGAATACTTCCGCTATCTACATCTGCGGCGCTCAGGAGCCTGGCTACGCAAGAGGAATGGGCTTAAAGACCCGGGCAACCATAGAGGAAGCCCTTGAGGACGCCAAGAAGAAATATGTTGGCCCCAATCCCAAGGTGCTGGCTCTGCCCCAGACCTTTAAGTGCAGCGCCGTCCATCTGATGATGAAGGATGAGGTTTACGACGGAACCAACCATTGCGCCCACCCGGATGCATATGTGAAGTAAACCTGCATGCGCCCGGCGGGCAGATGCATCACCATCCATGAAAGTCTGACGGGCGCATGGGGCATACCTGAACTTATGCCGCCTGTCGGCGGCGGATTTTTATAGTAAACCTGCATGCGCCCGGTAGGCAGATGCATCACCACCCATGAAAGTCTGGCGGGCGCACTTGGCATACCTGAACTTATGCCGCCTATTCGGCGGCGGATTTTCAAAGTAATGAGGTTGAAAAATGAGCAAAGTTTGTTTTTATAATGGATATGTATATCAGGATCACGAATTTAAGCCTCTTAATGTTTTAACAGAGGATGGAACGATTACAAGAATTGGGGAGTGGATCTCGGATCCGGAGGCAGAGATGGTGGACTTAAAAGGACGCCTTCTGGTTCCCGGGTTCCTGGATATCCATACCCATGGCGCTGCCGGAGTAGATGTGAACAGTGCGGATACAGAAGGGTATGAGAAGATCTGCCGCTTTATGGCAAGCCAGGGAACCGTAGGCTGGCTGGGATCTATTCTTACTGACACCAAAGAGCAGACCATGGCCTGCATTGAGGCATATAAAGACTGGAAAGCAGAGAGGGGAGTGGAGCATGAGGGAGCCCTTATGATGGGGCTTCACCTGGAAGGTCCTTTCCTGTGCAGCGAATATAAAGGCGCTATGCCGGAACATTTGCTTCAGACCAAAAATATTCCCCTGGTAGAAGAGTACCAGAAAGCAGCAGAAGGGGAAATCCGCTACATTACCGTTTCCCCGGAAGTAGACGGCATGGTGGAGGACATCCCCAGGTTAAAGGCTCTGGGGATCCAGGTTGCCATCGGTCACTCCGGCGCAGATTATGATACTGCTATGGCTGCCATCAAAAACGGCGCTATGGCCGCCACTCATACCGGCAATGCCATGAAACTGCTTCACCAGCATTTTCCGGCTATCTGGGGCGCAGTGCTGGAGGATGATGACGTGTATTGTGAAGTCATCTGCGACGGTCGCCATCTCCATCCCGGCACGGTACGCCTGATTTTAAAAACCAAGGGACTGGATCGGGTAGTTGCGGTTACAGACTCTATTATGGCCGCCGGCCTGCCGGACGGCAATTATAAGCTGGGGGTCAATGACGTGGTGGTAATCGACGGGGATGCAAAGCTGGCGGAGGGCGGAAGCAGGGCCGGAAGCACCCTGACCACCGGAAAGGCACTGGAGAACCTGATAGCCTTTACCGGCCTGCCGGTGGAGGATCTGATTCCCCTCCTTACGGAAAATCCCGCCAGATTAATCGGCGTGGACAACCGCTACGGTTATATCAAAGAAGGACTGGAAGCCAGCTTTGTAGTGCTGGATGAGGAATGCAAGGTGGCTGCCACCTTTGTAAAAGGGAAAAAGGTGTTTGAAGAGGTGAAGTAAAAGAGGCGTGTATCCCCTTATCCACTGTGGGTAAATATTGCTAAGAACAACAAAGATTATGCCGAAAGGAGACGATCACGTGGAACTTACCCTGAGCCAATGCATACTCACCGGTCTGTGGACCGGCCTGTGTATTACCGGCATGCTTACAGGAACTTATCTGACCCGGTGCCTGGTTATGGCTGCCGGGGTAGGGATCATTTTGGGAGATATTGAGACCGGACTAATGATGGGCGCAGTGGGAGAGCTGGCTTTCTTAGGATTTGGCGTATCCTCCGGCGGTTCGGTTCCCCCAAACCCGGTAGGGCCGGGAATTATCGGGGCAGTTATCGCCATTACCATGAAAGGCCAAGGGATGGACACTAAGGCGGCCCTGGCATATTCCTTTCCCTTTGCAGTGCTGATTCAGTTTTTAATCACCGGGATTTATACCGCTGCAACCGGGATTCTTCCTTGGGCAGAAAAGGCGGTGGATCAGGGGAATTACAGGCGCTTTCGCCTCCTGGCTCACAGTACCTTTATGATGTTTGTGATTGCCGGGTTTTTCATTGGATTTACGGCCTGCTACCAGACAAAAAACCTGGAAATTTTGATTTCTGCCATTCCCTCATGGATGACAGAAGGGCTTAAAACTGCCGGAAGCCTTCTTCCGGCAGTTGGATTTGCCGTAATTTTAAATGCTATGGCGGGGGCGGATACCATGCCTTTTGTCCTGACAGGATACATTTTGGCTGCCTACATGCATATGCCTGTAATCGGGATTGCCTTATCTGCAGGGGCTGTTGTCTGGCTGAGATTTGTTCCTGCCGGGAAAAAGCCGGGATTCGGATCCGGCCGGACTGTTACAGATTATTCGGAAGAAAGCGCCGGTGATGGCAGGGGATTGGGCCGGATTTGGCCGGAAACGCTGGGGCCTGATACCCGGCTGTCTTCTGCGGATAGATCCCGGGTATCCCAAAAGGAACTGCGCCGTATATCCAGGCGGACGGCCTTGAGGGCATATTTGCTGCAGAATGGCTATAATTACGGGAATTATGAAGGGCTGGCATATGCCAATATTATGTTTCCCGCTCTAAAAAAGCTGTGTAAGGATCAGGAGGAGTTTCGCCGGGAATTAAAGGACAGCCTGGGATATTGCAGTATAAATCCCAATTTCCTCCCCATCCTCACAAGCTTCCAGATAGTGGCGTTGTACCAGGGGATTCCGGCAAAAGATACCCGGGATATCCGTCTGGCCCTTATGGGCCCCCTGGCAGGAATCGGGGATTCTATGGTTCAATTCTGCTTTGCTCCGGTGTTTTCTACAATCGGAGCTTCCATGGCGGCAGAGGGAATGATGACAGGTCCGGTGGTATTTTTGTTGGGAATGAATCTGCTTTTATTTGGTCTGAAACTCTTTAATGAAGCCCTTGGCTACCGGCTCAGCATGTCCTTTACAGACAGTTTAAAAGACAGCCTGGCGCCTGTATCTCAGGGGGCCAGAATGATAGGCTCCGCAGTGATTGCAGGGCTGGTGGTACAATGTATTACGGTACAGACTGCCATAGAATTTTCCAGGGGAGAAGAGACGGTTTTTGCCCTTCAAAGCTTTCTGGATACCCTGCTTCCAGGCATATTACCAGTAGCTTTTACCGGCGTTTTATTTTACCTTCTCCGGGTAAAAAAGTGGAGTATGTACCGCCTGGTAGGAGTGACCTTAGGGGCTGGAATCTGCTTAAAGCTGGCCGGGATCCTGGCCTGAACAGTAGGGAAAGAGAAAAGAAAAGGCAAAAAGTAATAAAATGATCTTGACAAATCCGAAATAAGTAGTAATATAGCTGATATACACACGTGTTTACATGGAAAAATTTGTTACAAATATTAAATGGGGAAAGCTTATTAAGAAAAGGAGAAGAGCGATGAAACAGAAGTTAAATCTGGGCTTTGTAACTACCTATTCCGGCCGCTGGCCAAAGGAGCTGCCGGAGCAGCGGGACAGAGAATACAGCGCCTGGCTGAAGGAGAACCTGCCTCAGGTAAACGTGGTAAAGGCCGGACAGATCGGCTGCACCAAGGAGGCTCTGGAGGAAATTGTAGAGGAATTTAAGCAGAAATCCGTAGATGTAATGGTAATGGTTTACGGGGCATTTACCGGGGACGACGCTGCAGCCTATCTGACAGAAATGCTGAACATTCCCATTATTTTGTGGGCTCCTTACGAGGCGCCTTTTGAGAAAAACACCAGACTTTACGCCAACGCTCTTTGCTCCATGACTATGAACGCAGCTGCCCTACGCAGGCTGGGAGCCGCCTATCATACCGTATATGGAAGCAAAGAGGACCAGCGGGCTGCTTCCAAGGTAAAGGCCCTGGTAATGGCTTACCACACCGTAAAAGCTATGCGTCACACCAATTTGGGCCTGCTGGGTTACCGTCCCACTGCATTTTACAATTGTGCCTTTGACGAGGGGCTGATCCGCCGCACATTTGGAGTTAAGATTGAGGAAACCGATTTAAAGGTAGTCTTTGACAAGATGGAACACCTGCCGGAGGAGGCCTGGAAAGCAGACATGAAGAAGATGGAGGATACCTACAACATGGATACCCTTCCTGACGGCCATCTGGAAAATCATTCCAGGCTGTATCTGGCGTTAAAGCAGGTGATGGCAGACCAGGGATACGATTACGCTACCATCAAGTGCTGGCCGGAGATGGGCAATTTACATACCACTCCCTGCGCCGTGCTGGGACGCCTGGCAGACGATGGGGTGCATATCGGATGTGAGGGGGATGTAGATGCAGAACTGGCCCAGATTGCACAAAATTATTTAACCGGGCTGCCCACCTTTATTACCGACATGATCAATATCGATGAAGAAAACAACACCATGACTTTCTGGCACTGCGGCAATGCGGCCCCCTCTTTAGCCAACCCGGAATATGAGCTGCTTATGAGAAACCACCCTTTAGCCGGACAGGGAACTGCTTTTTGGGGAGCGTTAAAACCGGGACAGGTAACCATTGCCAGATTCTGTAACATTGACGGCGGCTACAAATTATTCCTGATGAAGGGCGAGGCAGTGGATATGGATCGCTACACCAGAGGCATTATGGCCAATGTAAAGGTAGAACGTCCGGTTCGGGAAGTAATAGAACAGATCATTGAGGAAGGCGTGCCGCACCACTACAGCCTGGTGTGGGCAGATGTGGCGGAGGAGTTAAAAGAAGTCTGCAGGCTTTTAAGCATTCCGGTTATCCAGTTGTGACAGTTTAGATGGCGGGAAATTTGGTGTGGATTTTGTAGGTTGAGCTCGCTCGCAAGGAAACTCCACATCAAATATCATAAAATAAATGGATAAAAATCAACAAAACCTCTTGACAAAAGTGTTTATCTATTGTATTGTTTAGACAATACATACGAGTGTATAAAGCGGTCACTTAGATTAGGAGAGGTTTTAGAATGGCAGAAAACAGAGAGCGTGTGACCCGGGCAGATGTGGCCAGGATGGCAGGAGTCAGCGAAACCATTGTCTCCTATGTGATTAACAATAATCGTTATGTGGCGATGGAAAAGCGAAAGAGAGTGGAAGAGGCGGTTAAGGCTTTAAATTACCGTCCCAACAACATTGCCAGGGCCTTGAAGGGAAAGCAGAGCAACCAGATTTTGTTTATTGCGGATCACATTACCAATGAGTATTTTTCCAGCATTGTCAGTGAGATGGATAAATATGCTTATGATTCCGGATATTTGATTTCCCTCTGCGCCAACCGCAATACAGCAGAGTTTATTTCCCGGGTTATCAGCAGGCAGTATGACGGTATTATTGTCAGCTCCGCCAGCTTTCCTCAGGAATATGTGGAGCAGTTTATCCAGGCCGGTATCCCCGTGGTAGTATTCCGGCGGCTCCGCCACCAGAAAGTGATTGAGAAGGCGGCTTATCTGGGAACCGGGCTTTACACAGGGGCAAGGTCAGCGGTGTCCCATCTAATCCGGAAGGGCTGCAAGAATATTATCTATGTGGACAGAATCAGCGCCCGAGGGCATGTGAGCCCGCCGGATGACATGAGATTCAGCGGTTTTGTAGACGAGATGGAGGCCAATGGCTTTTTAGTAGGGCCGGAGAGCATGGTCTGCGGCTGCCGGAGTGAAGAAGAGCTGGAGGAAGAGGTAAAACGCAGACTTCGTACCGGTTCCCAGGTGGATGGAATATTTGGACGAAACGATATGATTGCCTGCATTGCCATGACGGCGGCAAAGCAGGTGGGTCTTGGAGTTCCGGAGGATGTCCGGATTATCGGCTTTGACGATTCCAGTATCAGCCGGTTTTGTTCCCCTAAGCTCAGCACCATCGGATTAAAGAAGGAAGAGATTGCCAAGGCGGCTATTGATATGCTGCGCCAAATGATTGGCGGCAGCCAGCCGGAGAATGTGGACTTCTTTACGACTGTGATCGAGAGAGACAGCACCAGGGGATAAAAAGGAAACAAGATGAGCATTTCGGTGCTCATTTCCTTCCAGGGATATACACACGTATGTATATATAAAAAGAGGATATACACATGTGTATATAGATGATGTACCTACCTTCCGTGAAGAAGTGAGACGTAAGTTTCACAACTGGAATGAGTTCTGACGAAATGGCAGGTGCCGATACATATGAAAGGAGAATGCAGAAAGTGGTACGGCCTAATATACTTTTCATAACTACGGATCAGCAACGGTACGATACTATCTCAGCATTGGGAAACGGGAGTATTTTCACGCCGCATTTAAACTGGTTAGTGCGGGAAGGAATTACCTATGAAAATTGTTATTCGGCATGTCCTATCTGCATGCCGGCCCGCGCCACCATTATGACAGGGCTGGAATCCCACCGCCATGGCCTGACCGGAAATAATAATCAGGTAAGGCCAATGAGAGATCATGTGACTTTTCCGGAGCTTTTAACAAAGAATGGATACCAGACCAGGGCGGAAGGAAAGCTGCATTTTCATCCTATGAGAACCTATTACGGGATTGAACATGCGGATCTTCCAATGGACTATTTTAATGAAAAGCGCCGGTATGGAAAACCATCTACCAGGCTTCACGGCGTAGGCGAAAATGAGATGGAGCCGGTTATCAATACGATAGAAGAGCGGGATACTCTGACACACTGGATCGTAGAAAAATCTATGGATTTTTTGGAAAGCAGGGATGAGACAAGACCATTTTTCTTATGGACCAGTTTTCCCAAACCCCATCCTCCCTTTGACCCACTGCTTTCATACTGGCAGATGTATGAGGGAATTGAAGTAGAAAAACCGGTGTATGGAGACTGGTCAGAGAATTTTGGAAAAATGGGCCGGGGATTCTTAGAACCAACTGTGCGGCTGAACCGTATTTTCGATTTGTCAGAGCAGCAGGTGAAGCAGATTAAGAAAGCATATTATGCCTGCATCACTCAGATAGATTATAATTTGGGATTGCTGTTTGCGAAGATGAGAGAATTGGAACTTTTGGAAAATACATGGATTATCTTTACATCTGACCATGGAGACATGTTAGGCGATCATCATATGGGAGCCAAAACGGTTCATTTGGAAGGCTCTGCACATGTGCCGATGATTATAAAACCTCCGGCTGCTTTTGGAGAGTCAAATTGGGAATACAAAGGGCGGCGTTGCGGGAAAACCGTGTCTTTGTCAGATGTAATGCCAACCGTATTAAATATCTGTAATATTTCCTATGAGGGAGAAACAGACGGGATCGATTTACTTTCTTATCTTGAAACGAAAGAAGAGAAAACGATCTACGGCAATTGCGAAAATAAATATCTCTGCATAATAAAGGAAGGCTTTAAATATTTGTGGTCATGGTATGGCGGAGAAGAATTGCTGTTTGATATGAGGACAGATAAAAAGGAGCAGCACAATTTGGCGTCATCAGAGGCGTATGACCAGAAAAGGGCAGAATTGCATCGGGAATTAATGGAGCACATGCGGGTTTACCGTCCGGAGATGTTTGAAAATGGAGAAGTAAAAACCGGAGAACCCATTACAGAACTTAATGGTATTTCATCCTTCCCGGGATTAAATACGACCGTATTTCCCAGAGATACATTTCACTAGGAAGCGGCCAATAAAGATTATAAAGAAAGAGGGTACAAGTTTATGAGAAAAAGATTTATGGCAGCAACTATGACAGCAGCATTACTGGCAGTCACCGTACTTGGCGCCGGATGTTCTCAGAAAGCAGAGACGCCAACAACCGCAGCGCCTGCAGCAACAGAAAACTCAAAGGCAGAAGCCGCAGACGGCACTGAGGCGGCGTCAGAAGCCGCAGGGGATGAGATTACCGAACCGGTAACCATCAAATTTGCCAACTACGCATTGCTGGAGCAGGGTTATGAGGAATTCTGGAATAATGTAAAATCCGGATTTGAAGCAGAGAATCCAAACATCACCATTGAGTATGTAACCGCGCCTTACGGGGAGATCGTAAATCAGGTAATTAACATGGCAGGCGGCGGAGACAGAGTAGATATGATTTTCGGCGAGATTGGCTGGGTATCCGGATTAGCAGATTCCGGTTTGACTGTTCCGATTGAAGAAGTTCTTCCCGCTGATTATCTTGCAGATTTCTATCCGGCTGTATTAGAGTCCTTTGAGATTGACGGAAAAGCTTATGGACTGCCAATGTATATCTCCCCCTATGTTTTGTATTATAACAAGGACTTATTTGAGCAGGCAGGCTTAGATCCCAATACTCCGCCTGCTACCTTTGACGAGATGTTAGAGTATGCAGAGAAGTTATCCCAGCTGACTGACGCAAACGGCAATAAGGTTTATGCATTTGGACAGACCACCGCGTCTGTACCGGTATCCGGATCTTCCATTAATGCGATGATCCTCAACTACGGCGGTACTTTGTTAGATGAAGAAGGAAACCTGTCTATCGACAATCAGGGCTTTAAGGATGCTATCAGCATGATAAAGCTTCTGGACGAAAAGGGCTATAATCCTCAGAACGCAAAGCTAAAAGACTTAAGAAACCTGTTTGCATTGGGACAGCTGGCTATGTATTATGATCAGTCCTGGGGATTCAACGGCGTATCTTCTATCAACCCGGATGCAAAGAACTTTACTGCTTCCGCAAAACCGTTAAAAGGCGGCGCTGGCGATGGGGCAAGCTTATTACAGGCGCACTGCTTAATGTATGCAGACAACGGCGACCTTCAGAAAGCTGCATGCAAAAAGTTCACAGAGTATCTGATTACATCTGAAATTTTAGGCGACTATATGGTAAATATCACCCCTGCATATCCGGCAAAGACAGCGATGGAAGGCGGGGAAATGAATCCGGTTCTGGAAGGCGCAACAGGTTCTGCTGAGAACGTAGTCGCTCAGACCTTCGTTCCCACTCTCAGCGATTTGAATCTGGAGTTATGTACTCTGGCTCAGGGCGTTACCGTGTCTGGTAAGGATGTAGATACTGCAATCGAAGAATTTAAGAAAGCAGCAGAGGGAATTTTAAATTAAACCTGCATGCGCCCGACGGCGGCGGATTTTCAAAGTAAGCATTGGTTTAAGGAATCATAAATGGAGGAAAGGATTGCATGAAACAGAGTATAATGACGAAAACCGGGAAAGATAAACTCTTTTCGCTGCTTCTGGCAGCCCCGGCGATTATAATGACTGTAATTTTTATTCTGGTTCCGGTAGTAGATTCAGTAATAAAAAGTTTTACAGAATACAAGATTAAAAATATTATTAGCGGAAAACCGGGAACCTGGAATAATTTTAAAAATTATACAAAGCTGTTTCAGAATGCAAAGCTGCCTCAGGCTATCTCCAACACATTTATCTATGTATTGGTGGTAGTGATTGCAGTATTTATTCTGGGTATGATTCTTGCATTAATCCTTAACTCCGGAGTAAAGGCAGCAAAGATTATCCAGGGCGTTATGATGACGCCCTGGGTGATCCCCACTGTAATTTCCGCATTGATTTGGATGTGGCTGTTCCAGCCCCAGTATGGACTGGTAAAATATCTGGTATCCGTTGCAACAGGCGGAGCTGTCAACGATTTGGCGGTCTTAAATAACCCCAAAACAGCCCTGATGGGTATCAGCATTGCATCTTTATGGAAGCAGGTTCCATTAATGACGCTGCTTCTGCTGGCAGGCCTTCAGAACGTTCCGGAAGAACTTTTTGAAGCAGCTACCGTAGACGGAGCAAATAAAGTACAACGATTTTTCCATATTACGCTTCCCAGCATGAGAAGTGTAATCGCAGTAGCAGTATCCATGTCTATTATTGAAAACTTTAAGCAGTTCCCGCTGTTCTGGACAATGACCGGCGGCGGGCCTGACGGCGCCACTACAACCTTGGCAATTTTAAGTTACCGGGAAGCCTTTGTCAGCCAGGATTTAGGTTCCGGCGCGGCAGTAACCACCGTTTGGATGCTTTTGATGATAGTGGTAACATACTTCTTTAATAAAGCTATGAAAAGAGAGGAAACAGCATGAAAAGGAAACAGACAGCATTTACTTGTGTTCGATATTTGCTTTTAATCATAATTATGGTTTTCCTGCTGTTCCCAATCTATTGGATGGTAGTAACAGCATTGAAAACAAATATGGAGGCATATTTATATCCGCCGACATTTTTACCAGAAGAACCTACAACGGCAAGTTTTAAAAGTCTTTTGACTACAAACAATCAGTTCTTCGTATATTATAAAAACAACTTTATTGTAGCTGGTTTTGCAGCATTGTTTTCCACGTTAATTGCATTGACATCCGGCTATACCCTGTCACGTTTCCATTTTAAATGGAACAAATGGATTTTAGCAGCATTAATGTCTTCACAGATGTTCCCGGTAGTCAGCCGTATGATTTCTTTATACGGCCTGTTGGGAAAGGCAAACCTGATTAATACAAGAACCGGTTTGATTTTAGCGGTAGTAGCAGCACAGGTTCCGTTCTGTGTTATGCTGATGTCCAGTTTTTATGACTCTATTCCAAGAGAATTAGAGGAAGCGGCTACGGTTGACGGGGCCAAAAGATTTGCCACCTTATTCCGGGTTATTATACCTCTGGTAAAGCCCGGCATTGTAGCAGTCGGAATTTATTCATTCTTAATGACATGGGATGATTATCTCCATGCTGCGACTTTGATTCAGACCGATTCCCTGCGTACATTATCTGTAGGAATCGCACTTCGGTATTTAGGAGAATTATCTTATGACTGGTCACTGGTTAATGCTATTTCTGTAGTAGGCGCATTGCCTATGGTACTTCTGTTTATCTTCTTCCAGAAATACATGGTAAAAGGCTTGGTAGCCGGTGCGGTCAAAGGTTAGGAGGAAACACCCTGCGGGTATACCTGTATGCCTAAAAAACAGGGCAAAAGTAGGAGGAAAAAGGTATGTTAGCAACAAGTAAGGAAATGTTAATAGAAGCTTCAAAGAAAGGCTATGCAGTGCCTGCCATTAATACCCAGGGAGGAAACTATGACATTATCTGGGCAGTGTGCAAGGCGGCAGAAGATCTGGGCTCTCCCGTTATTCTGGCCCACTATGTCAGCACCGGGGCCTATTCCGGCCACGACTGGTTTGTAAATGTATGTAAGTGGTGTGCGGACAAGGTATCGGTGCCGGTTGCCATTCATTTAGACCACGGGGACGGTTTTGAGATCTGTATGGAGGCCTTAAAGCTGGGTTTTACCTCTCTGATGATTGACGGATCCACCAAACCCATTGAGGAAAATGCCGCTATGACTAACCAGGTGCTGGACGTAGCCAGGTGCTTTGGCGTTCCGGTGGAAGCGGAGATTGGGGAGCTTTTGCGCCTGGACAATATGGGCGCGGTAATGGAAAACAAAAATATTGTGGATCCGGAAGAAGTACGCCGCTTTTTAAGCCTGTGCTGCCCCGATTCCCTGGCCATCGGCATTGGAAACGCCCACGGCTACTATAAAGGAGAGCCGGATATCCATCTGGAGGTGCTGAAAGCGGTACGGGATTTTACCCATATCCCTCTGGTGCTTCACGGCTGTACCGGTATGAGAGAGGATATTATTAAAGAAGCCATTAAGCTGGGAGTTGCCAAGATAAATTTCGGCACAGAGATCCGCTACAAATACGTAGAGCACTATGAAGAAGGATTAAAAACTATGAACCATCAGGGCCATTCATGGAAACTGTCTCAGTTTGCCAATGAGAAGCTTCAGGAAGATGTGAAAAAGATTATCCGGCTGGCTGGTTCTGACAATAAGGCATGACCGCCGATTTGGCAGGTGACGCGTGCCACAACATTATTATAACGAGGAGAAAGGCAAATGCGAAGTATTTCTCTAAATGCCTTGCGACGACTTGCCAGGTGACGCGCAGCGGCGCGTGGCGCTACAATTATATAAGGAGGAAAGACTATGAAAAACAGTGAACTTACATATAAAGAAATATATGGACAGCCTGCTTCGTTTCAGGCAATAAATGACACTTTAGACAAGATTTATCAGGTGTTGGATCAGGCATTTGCAGAGAAGTATGATGAGCTGATCTTTACCGGCTGCGGCACCTCTCTCTATCTTGCACAGGCTGCGGCCCATGCATTTGCAAGCTGCACGGATATTCCGGCTAAGGGAATGTGCTGCTCTGAGCTTTATTACTTCCCGGAAACCTATGTGGGAAAAGGAAAAAAGGTTCTGGTGCTTCCCATTACCAGGAAAAGCTATACCACAGAGGTGCGGATGGCCATTGATAAAGTCAGGACCTTTGAGGGAGTGAAAAGCCTGGCCATCACCTGCGACGCCGACAGCGCCAAATACAATGATTATATGATTCTTTCACCCGAAACTCCGGAAGACAGCGTCATTATGACCCGATCCTTTACCAGCATGATTTATTTGTCTGTGATTCTGGCCTTTTATGCAGGGGGACAAAAAGAAAAGATAGAGGCAATGAAGGATTATGCTTCTCAGTCCGAGGAATTCTTAAAAGAGACGGATAAGCTGGCAAAAAAAATCGTATCCGACCATCCGGAATTAAATCTTTACATTACCTTAGGCCAGGGTATTTACTATGGGATTGCCAATGAGTGCATGAATAAAATGAAAGAAATGAGCCTGAGCAATTCAGAGGCCTACTACACCTTAGAATACCGCCACGGCCCCATGAGCCTGGTAGATGATAAGACCATGATCATCCTTCTGGCCAATGAGGCAACCACAGACGGCGACGCCAAGCTGCTGACACAGATGAAAGAATACGGGGCCGTTACCCTGGCAATCGGCAATACTGCATCCGGGGACTTTAACGACGCAGACTACACCCTGGATATGAATTACGGCTATGACAGCCTGCAAAATGCCGCCATGATCGGCTTTATCGGCCAGCTTATGGGCTACTATATGGCAGAGCAAAAGGGATTAAACGCTGATACCCCGAGGCATTTGTCGCAGGCGATTGTGATTAAATAAGTGATGGAATAGATACATGAATCAGCGAAAAAAGGCCCCTTGATACCACAATACGGGGGCCTTTTTTATCCTGTCCTGTCGGGGAAACTTTTCCGCCAATTTGCCCCTCATCAAGCTCATTTCCATTCTGCTGGTTTAAGAAATGCTCATTTGGTGAGAAGGAGATTTTTTCCCGGCCGGAATAATGCTCCCCAAAAGCTTCATTTATTATATTTTACCACAACCCGCAGATTTACTCAATGAGAAAACCTGTCTCTTTAATAGAATCTTTAGCGAATCTTCAATAGAACGGTTTCCAACCACGCGGTCATTTTTCACACCCATGGAAAACCGATTGAAATGATTATATATTGCGAGAAATGCTTAAAAGTTCCAATTGATTTAAGGAGAATTTCAGGATATAATGGCACTGAGATCATATACCTTTTGAGAAGAGATTTTTCGCTTCTTGCCATATAAATATATGCTTGTCAAAATAATAAGATATAGGATGGAACATAAATCAAAAAGAGTTGCTGCTGGGGGAAAGGTTAAATGCTTAGAGAGAAAATTGTTGTTTTTGGTGCAGGGAACATAGGCGAGAAGTTTGTATATGAATATTATGATAAAATAAATATATGCTGTTTTTGGGACAATAGAAAATCGGGAGAATTTTTAGGGTATCCGGTTAATAGGCCGGAATGTGATAAGAAGTGTTTTATTATAGTTGCATTAGATTCTTATCTGGAGATTAGAGAGCAGCTAATTTGCATGGGTTATAATGAGTTCAGCGATTTTGTACCATATCAAATATTTCGTAGAAAAATGGCGGTAGCATATGGGAACTGCCATATGGAAGCAATTAAAAAGTATCTTGAATGCCATAAAGGATTTTCTTCAGAATATGGTTTTTATCCATTCCCCAGTATACAGAACATGAGAGGGATGCGATTTGAATACCATAATATATTACAGAATTGTGATTTGTTTTTTCATCAGTCAGTTAGGAGAGAAAATGTATATGGGGAAGAGTTTTCCTCGGAAAGATTATTGCAGGATGTAAAGGGAAACTGTAGAATCATTTCTGTCCCTAATTTATATGGCATGCCGAAATATCTTTTTCCGCAATTAAGTATGCAGTATAATGGGCCAATCGGAAAAAATCCCCCATTTTTTATTGACAGAAATATTGCAGAATGGTTAGAGTGTGGAAAAAGCAGGGAAGAGATTATGAATTATATCTCAAAAGGCGGAGTATATTCAAGATCAGAAATTCTGGATATGTGGGAAGAATTCAAGCAGAGACTATTTGAACGTGAAAAGGAATGGGATATAAAAGTAAGTGATTATATATTAAATAGTTATAAGCGAGAGAAACTATTTTGTGATATGAATCACATTACAAACAAAACAGCAAAAGAAATAGCATCGAGAATATTAAAGTATATGGGATATGATGGATCGGTTTTTACAGAATTATGTATTAATTTAGATGCCATGGAAGTGTTTGTTTATCAAGATGTTAAAGAAGCGCTGGGGTTGGAATTTGAAGAAAATTTTATACGAAAAAGTTTCTCAGGAAGTCTTTTATTAAGTAATCATGAAATGAATATGGAAGAATATGTGGAACAGTTATGTAAGTTTATAATATTTTTAAAAAAATATAAAAATAGAGTAATAGATAAACGTTGATTTTTACCCTTAGCAGGCAAAGGCAGTCGTGTACCCATTTGTCTGCTTAGATTAAGATTAATGGAATTATGACGATAATGTATTAAAGTACAGTTAATTTATACATAATTCATATGATAAAAAAGAACCAGCGTATATCCACGCGTGTAACCTCAAAAATAAAGCGAGCCATATGCTATGGAGAAAATGAATGATGTCAACAGCGCCAATTGATATTATCCTGCCTTGGGTAGACGGAAATGACCCGGCCTGGAATGAAGAAAGAAAGAAATACGACACAAACCATATCCATTCTAATGTCCGCTACCAGTCCTGGGACAACCTTCAGTACGTTTTTCGCGGGATTGAAAAAAACATGCCATGGGTTCATAAAGTGTTTTTTGTCACATGGGGACATTTGCCAGAGTGGTTAAATACATCTCATGAAAAACTGAGAATTATAAAACATAGCGATTATATTCCGGAAAAGTATCTGCCAACTTTTAATTCCAATGTTATTGAAATGAATTATTTTCGGATTCCGGACTTAAGCGAGAATTATATTCTCTTTAATGATGACCTGTTTCCTGTTCAGCCCATCCCGAAGGAGTACTATTTCCGGGATAATATGCCCTGTGAAGAGGCGGTGGAGACCCATTTTATTTTAAAGGCTGATAAAGGAATGGATCTCCAGATGAATTATGCCTGCGTCAATAATATGGTGCTGCTAAACCGAAATTTTGATAAGCAGGAAGTAGTTAAAAAAAATTATGGGAAATGGTTTGACCCGGTTTACGGAAACCGTTTGGAACAAAATAAAAATCTGCAGTTTTGGCATAATTTTGAGTCTTTTGTTTATCCTCATGAAGCGATGCCGATGAAAAAGTTGGTACTGAAAGAGATATGGGAAAAAGAGCCGGAGGCCCTTGACCAGGCGTCCCAAAACCGTTTTCGTGCATATTCAGATGTTACTCAGCGGCTGGTTACCATGTGGCAGATATGTTCAGGAAATTTTATTCCTCATAAATATAAAGGGAAAATGTTCCTGGTTGATACAGAGAGTGTTAAAGATGCCGCAAAGGCTATCCGAAGTCAGGCTTATCCGATTATCAGTTTAAATGAAGTCAGCAGCAAGGACTTTGAGGAGATAAAAAGAATAATTGCGGAAGCGTTAGAATCAATCCTTCCGGAAAAGTCCAGATTTGAACGATAAGGAGCAGGAATGTTACAGATACTTGAGATCAAAAAAAGAGACCGGATTTTAATTGTTGCACCTCACCCGGATGATGAGTGTATTGGGGCTGGAGGGATTCTTGCCTGCTGTCCGGATATTTGCCAGGTAATGGTTCTTACGGACGGAAGGCAGGGACAGGGAAACGCAGATCCTGAAGTAATAAAGAAGGCAAGAGAAGACGAATTTGCAGCGGAAATGAAGTCAGCAGGAATAGAGAATTACAGGATGCTGGGTTATGAAGACGGGACTCTGATGCAGCATACAGATTGCCTTGAAAATCAAGACCTTTCCCTTTATACTAAAATCTTTGTAACCGGTATCCATGACGGACATCCGGATCATACGGCGGCCTGTGTTAGTGTATTTCAGGCTTTGCATAAGCAAGAAATACAGGATGTGGAAATATTTCTTTATGAAGTCCATTCACCACTGCATACAGTTACCCATATGCTGGATATTACAGATGTAATAGATAAGAAGCTCCGGCTCATACGATTCCATCAGTCACAGCTTATTGCGCTTCCTTATGATAAGCTGGCGGAAACAATGGCGGCATACAGAGCCCTTCAAAACCGGCTGGTTGGGCGCTATGTTGAGGTATATACTTACATGAACCCCAGAGATTCATTGGAAGATCCTACAATTGGCTTAGAACACCAGCTGCAGAAAAGCACTCTTTTTTACTGGATTCTCACCCGCTGGATGGAACTTAAAATTCAGGAATTTGGCTTGGCCCGGAGATTGGAGAGAGAGGGGTACTGCCGGATTGCTGTTTATGGATACGCGGAAATTGGGAAATTGCTTTGCCAGGAGCTTTTGGGGACAAGTGTTCAGGTAGAATATGTAATGGATAAAAAGGTCAGCCGGACAGACCAGGAAGGGCTTCCCATATATGTACCACAAAAAGGGCTTCCTCAGGTAGATGCAGTAATTGTAACGGCGGTTTATTATTTTGATGAAATAGAAAAAGAACTTTTGGAAAAAGGCTATAAAAACATTATTTCTTTTCGGACGCTATTGGAAAAGAGTGATTTGCTGCGGAAGGATGAGCTGTGAGGTATGGACAAGAAGGAAATAATTATATTCGGGACAGGAAAATATTTTGATTATAAAAGGCGTGCCATAGAGAAAAAATATAAGATTGTTTGCTTTCTTGATAATAAAGTGGCAGCAGGATCTGAAAACACCAATAAAGAAGGCGGCATAAAAGTTATGAATCCAAGAGATTTGGAGAGAAATGGCACTTTGCCGATTTTTTTGATGTCCGTACATTTTGTCAGTATGTGGAAACAGCTTGTTCAGTTGAGGATTGATCCGGAGAGGATAGTATTTCCTTATACAGAACTTCCCTGTTTTGAAAATGAAAAAGAATTGAACAGCATTTTGAAGAAAATTGAATTTGCGAAAGATTCTTTTTCCTGTGTAAAAAAGAACGGCCAAATAGTAAAAATTTCTGACCAGGATAACTGGAGAGGATTTTTGCAGGAGGCCTACAGGAATTATCACAAACTAATCGGCGCAGTAGCAGAGATGGATACAGAGCCGGTAAGCAGACAATTTGGCACAGAAAGAGGTACGCCTATTGACCGGTATTATATTGAAGAATTTTTAAAGAAAAACCAGAAATACATTACAGGTGATGTCCTGGAGATTGAAGATAACTTCTATACGAAAAAATTCGGAAGAGGACAGGTATGCCGGTCAATTGTAATGGATGTCGATTCTAAGGACAGCGGAGTGTCTTTTAACGGAAATCTTGAAACAGGAGAAGGCATACAAGATGAGATTGCAGACTGTTTCATTTTGACTCAGACATTGATGTACATTTTTGATTTAAAAAGTGCTGCCCATAATATAAGCAGGCTTTTAAAAAGAGGTGGAGCAGCATTGATTACGTGTTCCGGAATTTCCCAAAATTCTAGAAGATGTATGGATGATTATGGGTGCTATTTCAATTTTAATGAAAAGGCGCTTGCGAGAATGTTTAGGGAAGAGGGCTTTTTGGAAGTGGTAGAGAGCGGGAGCTTCGGAAATGTAAAGACGGTTACAGCGCATATTAGCGGGATGTGCAGTGAAGATCTGAAGCCGGAAGACTTTTTGCCAAATGACAAGTATTATCCGTTGATTGTATATGTTGTGGTGAAGAAAAGATAAATAAAGAAAGGCAGACAGCAAATTTTATGAGTGAAGTAAACCTTCATGCGCCTGTTCGGCGGCAGACTTTTGAAGTAAAAACAGATAAAAGGAAAATTCCTAAAATATTGGCAATCTATCTGCCGCAGTTTTACGAGAATGAAGATAATAACCGGTGGTGGGGAAAGGGGTTTACAGATTGGGAGTCAGTGAAGACAGCAGAGGCATATTTTCCGGGACACGAAGAACCAAAAGTACCTTTTGGCGGCAGCTATTATGATTTAAGCCGAAAAGAAACCATGATGGCACAGGCTCAAATGGCAGAAACATATGGAATAGATGGCTTTTGCTTCTATCACTACTACTTTAAAGACGGAAAAAAAGAACTGGAACTTCCTGCAGAGAACCTTTTAAGATGGAAGGATATTCCCATGCCATTTTGTTTTAATTGGGCAAGTGAATCATGGATCCGTTCATGGAGCAGGATTAGTGGAAATGTGTGGGCAGAGAGATATGAGACAGATGCAGTGGAAGCAGAGACCGGAATCCTGGCAGAGCAGGATTATGGCGCATACGAGGACTGGGTCAGGCATTTTAAATATTTACTTCCATTTTTTCAGGATGAACGCTATATACGAGTAGACGGAAAACCGGTATTTTTATTTTACAGTCCGGAGGATATTCACCCATTTCAGGAGATGACAAAATGCTGGAGAGAATTGGCAATAAAAGCAGGGCTTTCAGGACTATATCTTATTGGAGCCCGTTTAAATGCCCCTAATGATTCTCTGGATGCTGCAGTAGTCTACGAGCCCAGAAAGAGTATTAATGATTTAAATGCATCCGGAAAGGCTGTAATAAAAAATGGCGTAAGATGCTTTGGCTATGAGGATATATGGAAGAATATTCTTGATACCTCTCCGGTATTTGGGATTAAGACGTACTTTTGCGGTGTTTCCGGGTATGATGATACGCCGCGGAGAGGGAAGAGCGGGGAAAGCCTAATCAACCGTAGTCCATCCATATTTCAGGAATATCTTATGCAACTGATACAAAAGAGCAGGCAATACGAGAATGAGTTTCTGTTTATTAATGCATGGAATGAATGGGGGGAAGGGATGTATCTGGAACCTGATGAAGAGGATGGATATGGATATCTGGAGGCAGTAAGAAATGCCAGAGAAAAAGCAATAGAAGAGCCCGGGATGCAAATAGATATGGATAGCCGCGAGGAAATAAAAAGGGAATTATCCAGGCTCAATGACAACGGGAAGAAATTTAAATATTTATTTGAACTGCTGGATAAATGGCTTTTTTTGGAGCAAGATGGTAAGGTTGATTTTGCGGGTTTTTTCCAAAGAGAGCAGATCAGTCATGTGGCCATATATGGAATGGCATCATTAGGGAAACATTTACTAATTCAACTTAGAAAAGAACATGTGAGTGTTGACTTTGGAGTTGACCGTTATGTCGGGCAGTTTGGGGCTGATTTTCAGATATACCGTCCGGAAGAACAGTTTCCGGAAACAGATGCTATTATCATTACCGCTTATGATGTGACATCAATAAAGAATAGTTTAAGAAATAAGTATCGTGGACGATTGATTGGTTTGGGAGAAGTAATTGATGATATATACAGAATCCATTCAAATGATTTATGAGAAGCTTCAGGATGAACAATCAAAAATGATTTATATTAACAGACTGAATTACAGCCTGACGAAAGATTATTACTATATTCAGAATATAGTGAATAATACAGTCAGGAAACAGCCATTATGGAAATCGTTTTGTGAATGCCTCATAGAAAAAAACGCCAAGAAAGAAATGGTTATTTTTGGTTCGGGAATTTGGGGAAATATCTTATATGCGGAGACAAGAAGCTTTATTCCGTGGAAATATGCAGTTGATTCTAACCCCTGGAATAAGAAGACAGGAAAGCTTCCAGTACTGTCATTTGAGGAATTTGTCAGCGGATATACAGGGGAGTGGGTGGTCATTTCTTCTTATAAAAATTGTCAGGAAATGAAAGGACAATTATTAAAAAGTGGTATTCCTGCTGAAAAGATTTTAAATGCAGGGAATATCATTTATGAATTGACAGAAAAGATAATTTATTTTGATTTAAAAGAACTGCTGCCTCACAATGAAAAGGAGATATTTGTGGATGCCGGAGGCTTTGACGGAAAAAATACAAAACAGTTTCTGGACTGGGGAGGCGAAAATGCTTATTCTTATTGCTTTGAACCGGACGGTCAGAATATTAAAGAAGCTATAAGGAATTTGAAAGGATATACGGCTTATGAAATTGTTCCAAAGGCATTGTGGTCAAAAACCACAGAACTGGCAATCCATGTAAAAGGTAATTTTGCTACATGTGTAGGAGAGAAAAGTGACAGCAGTGAAAAAATAGATGCAGTTGCCTTGGACGATTTTCTGATGGGAAAGCCAGTTACTTATCTTAAAATGGACGTAGAAGGGGCAGAATTAGAGGCACTTCATGGGGCAAAACAACTTATAATGAGCCAAAAGCCAAGAATGGCAATCAGTATTTATCATAAGACAGAGGATATTTGGAAACTGCCAGGGTATATTTTGGAAATTTGTCCTGATTATAAGTTTTTTCTGAGACATTATTCATTTGGGGACTACGATACGGTTTTATATGCGATACCGTCATAAAGTTAATTAGTGTTATCACATTACGAAAAAGCTGTCTGGCATGAAAAACGGGCGGCTTTTTTGCGCTTAGTATGTGTATGGCGTATGAGATTTTCTGTAGTGATTGACTTAACACCATAAAATTAAGTATAATAGGGGAAGTTACTGTATATCGCATTTACAAAAGGTAGAGAAAAATGACAAACATAGCCCTGATTTTATCCGGCGGCGCAGGCCTGCGGGCGGGAACTGAGATCCCTAAGCAGTACATAGAAGCCAAGGGACGCCCCATTATATCTTATTGCATAGAAACCTTTGAAGCCCTGAAGGAGATCGATTACATCCAGATTGTGGCGGAACCGGAGTGGCGTCCTCTTATAGAAAAAGAGCTGCATCACAAACCCCACGGTTTTTCAAGGCCGGGAGAGAACCGCCAGATGTCTGTTTTTCACGGAATTACAGATCTGCTTCCCATGGCAGAGGAAAATACGGTGGTTATCATCCATGATGCCGCCCGCCCCCGGGTATCCGGAAAGCAGATTTTAGACTGTATCCACGCCGTAAAGGGCCATGATGGGGCCATGCCGGTGCTTCCCATGAAAGATACAGTGTATTTAAGCACAGATGGAAAGTCTGTCACATCCCTGTTAAACAGGAGTCAGATTTATGCGGGACAGGCCCCGGAATGTTTTCTCCTGAAGCCCTATTATGAGGCCAATGCGGCCTTGCTTCCGGAACGGATTCTGGCAATAAACGGTTCCACAGAGCCTGCCATTCTGGCAGGGTTGGACATTGCCCTGGTAAGGGGAGACGAGACCAACAGTAAAATTACTACAGAAAAAGATTTAAAGGAGTTTATCAGACTTGTATGAAAGCCTATGTACTGCATGGAATTAATGATATACGTTTGGAAGAGGTTCCCATGCCGTCTCCCGGGGAAGGAGAGGTTTTAGTCGAGGTTCAGGCAGTGGGAATCTGCGGTTCCGATATCCCCAGGATTTACCGGACAGGGGCCTATTCTCATCCTCTCATCCCCGGCCACGAGTTCTCAGGAGTCGTGAGGGAAACCGGAGCCGGAGCGGACCTTAAGTGGCAGGGAAAGAGAGTGGGGATTTTCCCGCTGATCCCCTGTAAAACCTGCGGCCCCTGTAAGAAAACACAGTATGAGCTTTGCCGCAGCTACAGCTATCTGGGTTCCAGAAGGGACGGGGGATTTGCAGAATTTGTCCGGGTTCCGGCAGACAATTTGATCCTTCTGCCAGATTCGGTTTCTTTTGAAGCCGCTGCTATGATGGAACCTATGGCAGTGGCTGTACACGCCCTGCGCCGGGTAATGCCTCAAAAAGAAGAGACAGTTGCAGTATGCGGACTGGGAACCATCGGGCTTTTGCTGGTTCAATTCCTCCTGGAAGCAGGTATTGAAAATATTCTGGTTTTAGGAAACAAAACACTGCAGGAGCAGATAGTAGAAAGCTTTGGAATTCCAAAAGAGCACTACTGCGATATTAGAAATAACAGCCCGGAAGAATGGCTGGCCAGCCGTACCAGTTCGGCCGGAGTGGACGTGTTTTTTGAGTGCGTAGGGAAAAACCAGGTGCTGAACTGGGCGGTAAAAACCACTGTGCCAAACGGACGGATTCAGCTGGTGGGAAACCCGGCGTCTGATTTAGAACTGGAAAAGAATGTTTACTGGAAAGTGCTGCGAAACCAGCTTACTATACTGGGAACCTGGAATTCTTCTTTTACCCATCAGGAGGAAGACGACTGGAACTATGTTTTGAAACGTCTGGCAGACGGGCGGATAGATCCGCAGAAGCTGATTACCCATCCATTACCCTTTGAAGAACTGGAGACAGGGCTTATTATGATGCGGGATAAGGCAGAAGAGTATGTAAAGGTGATGGGGAGGAGATAAGAATATGAAAATAGAACTGACGGCGTCCATGATGTGCGCCAATTACGGAAATCTGGAAAAAGAGGTACGGGAATTAGAGGAAGCCGGCATCGACTCTTTTCACATTGATATTATGGACGGCCGCTATGTGCCTAATTTTGCCATGTCCTTAAATGATATGGCTTATATTGCATCCGCCACAAAAAAGCCGCTGGACGTCCATCTTATGCTGGAACATCCTAACAACAATATCCATATATTTTTACAAAAATTAAGGAAAGGCGATACCGTGTACATTCACCCGGAGGCAGAGTATCATCCTTCCACCACCCTGCAGAAAATCATTAACGCAGGAATGATCCCGGGAATTGCCATTAATCCGGGAACCAGCGTGGAAACGGTATACGAAATGCTTCGCATTGTAAAAAAGGTTCTGGTAATGTCTGTCAATCCGGGCAATGCGGGTCAGATGTACCTGCCTTATGTGGGGGAAAAAATCTCAAGACTTTTGGAATTAAAAGGAGAGATGAAATACAAGGTATATTGGGACGGAGCCTGCAGCGCAGATAAAATCGTCAAATATGGTCCTAAAGGAATGGACGGGTTTGTGCTGGGAACGACCTTGTTGTTTGGAAAAGGCTGCCCTTACAAAGATTTGCTGGAGGGGATCCGCCGTTTGGGATGACTTAAGAAAAGGAAATCCGGGACGATATATATAGGTGGACAAGTATGCAATCCAGGACTGACAAGGTGTTATCACAACAGGAATGAAGGAGAACCTATGAGCCGTACAGTTAGAAAACATATGCTTTCTATGGTGAATTTATTAGAAAAAGCAACAAGAGAAACGGAAAAGCTTCTAAACCAAAGATGTGCAGCACAAGGGCAGCTTTCCCAAATTCTGACAGATTGCCAGAATGCTGCTTTAGCTATGGGAAATGGAATTGAAGCTGTCTATGGTGAAGGGACGGCCAGCGTTAAGGAGCTGGAAGACTACTGTGAGAATCTCTACCAGCTGTTTACTGCAGAAAATGATTGTTCAAAAAGAAAGGCAATGCTCCTGAAATTAAAGCAGCAGGTAAAAAAACTGTACGCCTTAATTTGCCAGGATATTCCGGACAAGCTGGAGGTGGTATTCCTTCCTTATAAAGCTTCTATGTGGGATTCTCTGGAAAGTATCTGGAAAGCGGCCAGAGATGATAAAGATACAGATGCCTTCGTAATTCCCATTCCATATTATGATAAAAATCCGGATGGGAGTTTTCGGGAAATGTACTATGAAGGGGCGGAGTACCCAGATTATGTACCAGTGGTGAAGTATGATGAGTACGATTTTGAGCACCGGTTGCCGGATGTGATTTATATACATAATCCATATGATAATAATAACCATGTCACAAGCGTCCACCCTTTTTTTTATTCTAAAAATCTCAAGAAATTTACGGATAAATTAGTATATATTCCTTACTTTATATTGGATGAAGTGAATCCTGAAAACGATGATGAAATAGAGAAGGTAAAAGACTTTTGTATTCAGCCCGGAGTAATCAATTCGGATAAAGTTATTTTGCAGTCAAAAGAGATGAAAGAAATCTATGTTGGCATTTTGACGGAAGCTTCTGGTGGGACAAAGGAAATAAGAAAGTACTGGGAAAAGAAAATAGATGGTTCAGGCTCCCCGAAAGTTGATAAGGTATTAAATACAAAAGGGGATTTGCCTCTTCCTGAACAATGGATGGATATAGTCAGGAATCCAGACGGGAGCAGAAAAAAAATTGTTTTTTATAATACTGGGATATCAGTATTGCTGAAAAATAATGAGCAGGCGCTGAAAAAAATAGAATCTGTTTTTCGTACTTTTTATGAGTATAGAGATAAAATCGCATTATTATGGAGACCCCATCCATTAATGGAGAGTACGATAATGTCTATGCGTCCTCAGCTATGGGAAAAATATAAAGAGATAAGAGAGAAATATATTGATGAAAAATGGGGGATCTATGATGATTCAGCCCAACTGGACAGGGCGATTGCAGTAAGTGATGCTTATTATGGGGATGAAAGCAGCGTTGTACATCTGTATAAACGAACTTTAAAACCAGTTATGATACAAGATTGCTGGAAAAAGAACTCCGTAGATTTTACTAACGGAATACCGATCTGGTGTGAAAAAGCAGTAAAGGTTGGAGAACAGCTTTGGTTTTCCTCCAGTGATTTTAACGGTCTGTGCTGCATGGATTTGAATACAGGAAAGATTGAATATGTGAAAGAAATTCCGGATGGGTTATCCAGAGGCCATAGACTGTATACGGATATTAAATATGTGGAACAACAGTTAATTCTTTCGCCGTGTAACGCGGAAAGTATCGCTGTTTACAATATGGACTCAAAGGAGTTTCGATCATACCCTCTTAATTTGGAAGGACAGGATATCTGTTATCCGGAAGATAAGATTCGATTTGCGGAAGTGTCAGGAGAAAATATATATCTTTTTGGAAGTGCGCCTGTTGTAATCCGTTTTAATTGGAAGACAGGCGAACAGAAAAATATAGGAAAAAGTAATAGAGAGCTGGTTCAGCTTTATAGAGAAAAAAAGATTATTGCCAACTCCGGAACCCGGGTAGGAGAATTGGTATATGCGGTCGTCAGCAAGACAAATCAGGTGCTGGTTTTTGATTTGCAGGAAGAAAAGTCAGAAATAATAACTGTCGGAAAGAACGACTGGCGTTTTTACGCCAGCTGCTATGACGGAGAAAATTTGTGGCTGGCAGGAGACGGAATTCTTATAAAGTATAGTTTGATGTCCGGAGAATATAAGATTATAAAAGAAAGCCAGAATGAAGTGTATAGACAATGCTGTTATATGGACGGAAGTGTATACTTTAACACCATGTTACATGATGCAGCAGAGCAGAATGTTATCTATGTGGTAGATAAAGAGGAAAATTCAGAAAAAATAATTGATTGTATTCCGGAAACCATCTATGAATTTTCAAGATGGAGAACCCAGGTTTTGGCCCTGGCAAAAGAAAATGAGATCTTTTGGGATGATACCAATAAGAATGAGCTGATTTGGATGAGAAGGGATGGGATACAAAGATATGATATGGTAATTCCGGCGGATACATTGAAAAAAATAAGAAATGATATTATTTATTTTAAGGATATCATACAGGAAGGAGCGTTTAGCCATTTTTGCAGTTTGCATCAATGGCTGGACTGCATTGCAACTGTAGATTGTAGAGAGGAGAAACAGATTGAAAATAGGGATTGATAGGGGATACAGGAGTAAACCATATGTTAATGCGGTAAAATAAAAATTATAGGAGAGTATATAATGTGTGGTATCTGCGGGGGTAATGACCAGGATAGAGATTATGAAGGGGCGCTGCATTTAATCGGGCATAGAGGACCTGACGGCTATAAAATACGCCTCTTTTCAGATGTTACATTAGGCTTTTGCAGGTTGTCGATTATTGACTTATCGGATATAGCTATGCAGCCAATGTCCTCTGATGACGGCCGGATTCATATTGTGTTTAACGGTGAGATATATGGCTATAAAAAATTAAGAGATGCTCTCCGGAAGGGGGGCCGATATGATTTCAGGACAAAATCTGATACGGAAGTAATTTTAGCGATGTATCTTCTGTATGACGAGAAGTTTGTTAATTATATAGATGGTATGTTTTCAATTGTAATCTATGATGAGAGAAAAGATCAGCTGCTTTTATATAGAGACCGCGCCGGAATTAAACCGATGTATTACTATTTAGCAAATGGAAAGTTTTTATTTGCATCAGAGCTGAAAGCAATTAAAAGTATGCTGCGGCCAGATGAGATAAGGACGGATACCAGCGCCCTTTATGACTTTTTTTCTTATGGATATGTGCCTGAACCAAAATCAATTTATAAGAATATTCATAAACTAAAACCGGCAAATTGTCTGGTATATGATCTTAAAGCACATCGGATTAAAAGATATTATCAGTATTGGAAATTGAATATAAATACCAGTGAGAGAAGCGGGAGAAAGATAGAAGACGTTCAGGATGAATATCGATATCTTGTAAATAAGTCTATAAAGGAGCAATTGGTGTCAGACGTTCCGGTTGGGATTTTTTTCTCAGGAGGTGTGGATTCCAGTATTATTGCGTTGGAAGCCCTCAGGGATCATTCTAATATAAAAAGCTATTCCATAGGTTTTGAGGCGAAAAGCTTCAGTGAGGCTCCCTTTATAGAAAAATATGCAAAGCAGATAGGAATAGCCAATGAGCTGGAAATTCTTGGAATGGAGGATATCAGAGGCAGGCTGTATGATACATATCCAGAATGGTTTGACGAGCCTTATGATGACCTGACAGCATTACCAGCCTATCTCTTGTCAAAGCATGCCGTAAAGGATGTGAAGGTAGCATTAAGCGGTGACGGGAATGATGAACTGTTTGGCGGGTATGTGGCACATCAAGGATATTATGAGTGGGAACGAAGAGGGATTAGAAACCGTTTTAAGTATGCAATTGAGAAGAATATCCCTAACAGTGAAGTGAAAGATTTAATGTCCGGATTACTGTTTTATGCGGCTTTTTTTGGCTGTGTACCAGATCGTTATAGAAAAATAAATAAAAAACGTTTGGGATTACCAGAGGATTATGATGAATATTGGTTTCTCCGGGATGCGTGGAATAGTACACTCCCGCCATATACCAGGGCGAGATATGCTGATTTCCGGACGTATCTTTTAGGAGATATATTACCTAAAACGGATCGGAGCAGTATGGCGGCGTCCCTGGAGGTAAGAGTGCCATTTTTAAGCAGGGAACTGATAGAATTCGCTTTTTCTCTCGCGTCAGAGGATTGTAATAAGCTTGGGGAATTGAAAGGAATGGTAAAAGGCGCATATCAAGGAAAGCTGTCAGAAGAATTGCTGGGACGGAAAAAGCATGGGTTTACAGTACCATATCAATATATAAAATCTACAAAGCTCAGGGGACCATATCGTCGATATAATCTTTTTCTGGATTTTTGGAAGGAAAGACTAATATAAGAGGAGACAGAATAGTGAATAAAAAGACGAGATTATTTTGGATGGCTATTTTAGGAACTGCTGCTGGAATTGCAGCAGGGGAATTGACGATAGGAAAAGCAAGAAAAAAAGCTATGCACAAAATAGAAGAGGATGATAGGAAATTCCATGAATTTTATTGGCTGCTTCTTCAATGGGTTCATATGCACAATGAAGGGAGGAAGATATCAACTTATTTAAAATCTTGCGGTTATTATACTGTGGCGATTTATGGAATGAAAGAACTTGGAGAGACACTTCTTTATGAACTGAAAAACAGCGGAATAGAAGTAAAATACGCTATTGACAGAAATGCGGGGGATTTATATGCAGAAATAGATGTATTTCATCCAGATGAGGAACTGGAAGCTGTGGATGCAGTAATTGTTACAGCAGTTCACTGGTTTAATGATATAGAAGCAGAGATAAAGCAAAAATTGGATTGCCCTGTGCTGTCGTTGGAGGATGTGATATATGCTGCTTGATCTGAGCGGCTATTGAGTTTGGCGTTGCTTTTGCATTGCATTTTTTGCGACGGAAAGGAGATAAGATTGAAACAATACTTTATTATTACAATTGACACAGAAGGAGATAATTTATGGGCTGTTTCTGATTTACGGACTCCTATTCAAACAGAAAATGCAAAGTTTTTGTACCGATTTCAGGAATTATGTGAAAAATATGGTTTTATACCAACTTATCTGACAAACTATGAGATGGCAAACGCTGATGCTATGAAAGAACTGGGGAGAGAAGGTCTGAAAAAAGGTGTTCTGGAAATAGGCGCCCATGAGCATGCATGGAACTCACCGCCATATTTCCCCCTGTTAAAATCACCAGTAAAAAGGGGTAAACCATATCTTGGAGAATATCCACAACCAATAATACGAAAAAAATTAGAGTATTTGACAAAGCTTTTGGAAGATACATTTCAGTGCCCAATTACCTCTCACAGGGGAGGCCGCTGGTGCCTAAACGCTGTTATTGTAAGAGAACTGGAACGTTTAGGATATATTGTTGATTGTACCTGTACACCAGGTGAAAACTGGAGAGAGCACTCCGGATGGAGCATTGGCAGCAGGGGAACTGACTGGAGTAGTTTTGAAAGTCGTCCTTTTATGTTGGGATATTCCATGGCAGGGAAAGTGAAAAAGAGCAGTATTATGGAGATTCCTGTTACTACTGTAAAAAAAACGAGAGATAGCGCTCCTGGATGGTTTCGCCCAGATGGCAGTAATTTAACGGAGCTTTTGAGGATTTTGGACTATTTGCATGAACAAAAAAAGCCATATATTGAATTTATGCTCCATTCGTCAGAACTAATGCCAGGGGGGAGTCCTACATTTCAGAGGAAATGGCAGATTGAGAAGTTATATAATGATTTAGATGTACTGTTTTCAACACTGCAGCGATATGGATTTTGCGGGATCAGTCTTTCCGAATTTGCTTTATTACAGAAGAGGATTAGAAATTAGAATATTATATTTTACTATGAAACCAATGGGGAGGGAATGAACTCATGAATATTGCCATAATGATTCCAACTCTTGGAGGAGGCGGGGCGGAAAGGGTTGCATCCATATTAGGGGATAACTATGTGGAACGGGGACATAAAGTATATTTTTTTCTTGGAAGGGATCCCCATACTCGTAAAACGTATGATGTAAAAGGGAAAATTATCCACACTGGTATAACTCCATTTTTAGGAAGCAATTCAGGTGAAATAAGAAGCGCGCTGAGAGGGGCAAAAAAAATAAGGGAGCTGAAAAAAAAGTATAAGATAGATGTAGCCATAAGCTTTATGGAGGAATTTAATTATCTTAATATTTTGTCCAGAGGAAAGGAAAAAGTATATGTACGGGTATGCACAATTTTATCAAAACACCCGGATGTGAATAACTCTTTATTGTACAACCCCTTTATTTTAGGCTTTTTTTATAACAAAGCAGATAAAGTGATTGTGATGACAGATTATGCCAGGAAGGATATGCACAATACTTACAAGGTTAAAAAGAATAAGATCTGTATAATACCAAATCCGGTAATACCAAATGCCAGAAAGGCGGATCTTGAAAAAAAAGGCCATGAAAAAAAGAATATTCTCTGTATCGGCCGGCTGGAAGCTGTAAAACAGCAGAATGTGGCAATCAAAGCGTTTTCTGTGGTTCATAAAGAAATAAAAGATGCGCGTTTAATTATTCTTGGGGAAGGATCTTTCCGGCAAAGAATTCAAAGAATGGTAAACCGGGCAGGTCTGACAGACAGTGTGATTTTACCGGGATTTCAAAAAGATATGAGCAGCTATTTTCAAAACGCGGATATCTTTTTAATGACCTCTGTAACAGAAGGATTCCCCAACAGTATGTTAGAGGCAATGGAGGCAGGGATTCCGGCAGTTTCTATTGATTCCCCGGGGGCGCCGGGGGAAATTTTGATAAAAAGAGAAGGGACTCCCTATGGGAAATACGGTGTCATAACTCCTTATATTCAGGATAATAGTTATAACTGCAGCGAGATAGAGGAAGAGGAAACAATATTAGGGAAAGTATTGATTCATTTATTTCAAAATGAATCACTTCTCGTAAAGTACAGAGAAGCCGCTTTGAAAAGAGCAGGGTATTACCATATCAGCAAAGTAATGAAGGTATGGGATAAGCTGGTGCTAAATACAAAATAAATAGCATATGGCAAAAAAGGAGACACAGCATATGGCAAAAAGAGGGGTGCTTTACTGGATTACAGGGCTGTCAGGGTCAGGAAAAACCACTATTGGAAACAGACTGCTTTATGAGTTGAGACAGCATAAAGAAAACATAGTGATTTTAGACGGAGACATACTAAAACGGATTGTAGACGAAAAATCAGGATATAGCAGGGAGGACAGAAAAAAGCGAGCGGTAAAATATGCCATGATGTGCAAAATGCTGACGGATCAGGGAATAGATGTAATATGCTGTACAATTGCAATGTTCGACGAAGTAAGAGAATGGAACAGAAAAAATAATGCGGCTTATCTGGAAATATTTCTTGATGTCCCCATGAAGGTATTAATAGAGCGGGACCAAAAAGGAATGTATACCAAATATGCAAACGGAGAGATAAAAGAGCTTGCCGGAATGGACGGGGAAACAGAGTTTCCCAAGACACCGGATTTGACCATAATTAATGACGGAAGATTTTCCGTAAAGGAGTGCGTAGATAAAATTATCCGCATGAAGCCAGAATATTCAAGTGACTTCGACAGAGACACGGAATATTGGAATGATTTCTATTCTAATCGATTTTTCATGAAAGAGCCGTCCTTATTTGCACAGTTTTGCTTTGAAAAGTCAAAAAAGACTGGAAACTTGTTGGAGTTAGGGTGCGGGAACGGAAGAGACAGCATATATTTTTGCAAAAAAGGATTGAATGTAACAGCCATAGATGCATCGGATCAGGTGATTTCTCTATTAAAAAATGAGAATAAAGAAGAAAATATCTGTTTTGTGTGTGATGATTTTGTTTGCTCACCGGCACTTTTTGTAGGACAGTTTGACTACTGCTACAGCCGGTTCTCCATTCATGCTATCAATGAAGAGCAGGAAACCCAGGTAATTGGTAATGTGTATGGGGCATTGAAAGCAGGAGGAAAATTTTTTATTGAAACGAGAAGTATTCATGACGAGTTGTATGGAAAAGGAAAAGAGGTTGGGAGGCACGCTTATATTTATCAGGAGCATTACAGAAGGTTTCTTGTAAAAGAAGAACTGGAGGAAAAGCTTAAGCAGGCTGGATTTTCTATTGAATACTCAGAAGAAAACAGAGGATTTGCGCCTTTTGAAGGGACTGATCCTCCGGTTATCCGAGTGGTGGCGTTAAAAGAAAGAGAACAGGATTTAATGTAGAGGTTAAAAGAAAAAATGCAAAGAATGACAAGCCAGGAGATTCATCAGGAATTATTTGAAGCGCTTTGCGAAATAGATAGAATTTGCAAAAAGAATAACATTCCATATTGGCTGGGGTTTGGTTCCTTACTTGGGGCGGCCAGGCATGAAGGGTTTATACCGTGGGATGACGATATGGATTTATGGATGATGAGAGAGGACTGGGACAGATTTAATAAAATTGTATCCCAAGAATTAAAAGAGAAATATTATGCGATAAATCAATATACAAGAAAAAATTATCCTGCGTGGTCTCTGGTCAGCAGGGTAAGCATAAAAGGAACGTACCGTCATCATTCCTATTTCAAGGATAAAAAGGAGTATAAAAGCGGTATTTATATAGATATATTCCCCTTAGAAAACATTTCCCAGAGAAAAATGCTTCAAAAAATTCAACAGAAGCTTTTGGGAAAAATTGATGAAATTCTAATATGTAAAACCCAGACCAAGGAGAGCAGCCTGGAGATATTAGGGCGGAAATATTATTTTGGAAGAATCCCTGCCAGTTTTATGACAGTTTATAAATGGAATCAGCTGAGAAGCATATTACAGAAAGGCTTCGGGAAAAAAGACAGCCGGTATGTTATGGTTCCTATGGGACCACGGGGAAAATATCCGTTAGAAAAAATCCTGTATAAACGGGAATATTTCGGAAGAACAAAAGCCCTTAATTTTTGTGCATATCATGAGGAAGAGAGGAAGAACTTTCCGGCGCCAGGTCAGTATGAAAAAATACTGAGAAGAACCTATTGCGATTGGAAGCGTATACCACAGGGAAAAAAGGAAAAAGGAGTGTCTTATTGGACAACAAATGCAAAATAGTAAGGAGGAATTTAGAATGAAAAAGGGAATCATGTATTTACTATCAGGCGTAGCAGGCGCGGCCGCAGCCGGAATAACCGTAGGCGAAAAAGAAAAAAAGAAAACCGCAAGACAGAAGGAACTTGCAGACAAGCATTTGCTGATTATGAAGGATATGAATCAATGGCTGATATTAAAACAAAAAGGAATTACATTAAAGCCGTATTTTGATAAACATGGGTATAAAAAGGTAGCGATTTATGGAATGAGTTTTCTTGGAGAGAGACTTTTAGATGATTTAAAAGCCATAGGAATTGAAGTTGCCTATGGAGTAGATAAAAATGCATTGAATATCTATTCTGAGATAGACGTTATTACGCCGGATGAAACTATGGAGCCTGTGGATGCTGTGGTTGTAACATCGTCCTATTACTTTGAAACAATCGAAGAGGAGCTGGAAGAGAAGGTTGACTGGGATATTGTTTCTTTGGAGGATATCCTTTACGAGTCCGAAGAGTAGTAGAGAGCATATTATGGATATTAGATGGAAAAGGCGGATATATAAGGGATTGCAGAAAGCAATGAAATTCGATGCCTGGCATATAACGCCTATGGAAGACAGGCCATATGCAGAAGCGGCGTGTAAAGAGGTTAATAAGCTGCTAAAACGTTCTCCTAGCAGCCTGCAGGTGGTAGAAATTGGCTGTGGGCTGGGAGATATATTGGCGAAGATCGATACGAAACGGAAATATAAAGAAGGGCTGGATATAGGTAAAGCGGAAATTCGGGCGGCTAAGATTCTGCATCCGGGAATCCGCTTTAGGCAAGGCAGCTTCAGCCAGGTTAAAAACAAGAAAAACGCGGTTCTGATTCTGCTTGATTTTTTGCATATGGTTCCGGAGGATGTATTAAAAAAATCAATGAGCGAACTATGCAGTTGTAACCATATTCAATACATAGTAGTAGATAAAGTTCAATCACCTCCATATGAGTTTTCACATGATTTTGAGAAGATTTTTCAAGAACTGGGATATGACTTATATAGGAAAACCAGAGGGTTTGAGGCGTGGAAATATACCCGCAGGTATATAGAGATCTATAAGGAGAAAAAGAGTGTTACTATTAGAAGAAATTAGAAATCATGATACCGCAATTTCCCTGATTGGACTGGGATATGTAGGAATGCCCATAGCGGTTGAATTTGCCGGGAGAGGGCTTAGGGTAATTGGATTTGATGTGAATTCATCTAAAATTGCTGCGTACAGGTCAGGAGTGGACCCGACTAATGAGGTGGGGGATTCTATCATAAAGGCCACAACCGTAGAATTTACTGACGATGAGAGGAAATTAAAAGAGGCAAAGTTTCATATTGTTGCGGTTCCCACCCCCATCTATGACGATCATACCCCGGATTTAACTTTAGTTGAAAATGCAAGCAGGATTGTAGGGCGGAATCTTACAAAAGGAAGCGTGGTTGTATTTGAATCTACCGTATACCCCGGGGTAACCGAAGAGATTTGCGCCCCAATTTTAGAGAAAGAATCAGGCCTTCAATGCGGTATGGATTTTAAAATTGGGTATTCGCCGGAGCGCATTAATCCGGGAGATAAAAAGCACCGGCTTCCTGATATTGTAAAAATAGTATCCGGTATGGATGAGGAAACATTGAACATCATTGAGGATGTTTACAGCCTGATTATAAGCGCCGGAGTTTACAGGGCGGAAAGTATCAAGGTAGCAGAGGCTGCAAAAGTAATTGAAAACAGCCAGAGAGATATTAATATTGCATTTATGAATGAGCTGTCCATTATATTTAATAAAATGGGAATTGATACTCAGGAAGTATTAAAGGCAGCAGAAACAAAATGGAATTTTTTAAGATTTTATCCGGGGCTTGTAGGGGGGCATTGCATTGGCATTGATCCATACTACCTGACCTACAAAGCGGAAAAAACAGGTTATCATAGCCAGGTTATATTGTCTGGCCGCCGCATTAATGACAATATGGGAAAATATGTGGCAGAAAATGTAGTAAAATATTTGATTAAAGCGGAAAAGCAGGTGAAAAATGCCAGAGTGGCTATTTTAGGCTTTACTTTTAAAGAAAATTGTCCAGATACCAGAAATACAAAAGTGATGGATATTGTAAACGAACTAAGGGAATACGGCATCAGTCCCATTATTACCGATCCGGTTGCGGATAAAGAAGAAGCGAAAAATCTATATGGACTGCAGTTTGCAGATATAAGCAATATCCGGGATATGGATGCTGTAGTAGTGGCTGTAGCACATTCTGCATTTTCTGATTTAACAACGGATCAGGTGGATAGATTTTTCGGAGATGGGATAAAAATTTTCTTTGACCTAAAAGGCCTTTACAATCGAAAAATTTATGAATCAAAAGAATATTATTATTGGAGGCTGTAAATGGGGTATCAAAATCTTAATTTCCCAAAGGAAGCAGTATTTTTAGTAACAGGAGGGGCAGGTTTTATTGGCTCCAATCTATGTGAAGCGATTCTCAAGATGGGATGCCAGGCAATATGTCTGGATGATTTATCTACCGGAAAAAAGGAAAACGTGGAGCTATTTTTAAAGCATCCCAATTATAAGTTTATAAAAGGAGATATAAAAGACCTGGATATCTGTGTAGAGGCTTCAAAGGGATGCGACTATGTGCTGCATCAGGCAGCCTGGGGAAGTGTTCCCCGTTCTATCAGTATGCCTTTGTTTTACTGTGCCACCAACATTCAGGGAACGCTTAATATGTTAGAGGCATCAAGAATCAACAAGGTTAAAAAATTTATTTATGCATCCAGCTCATCTATATATGGAGATGAACCAAATCTTCCTAAAAGAGAAGGAAAAGAGGGAAATTTGCTGTCGCCTTATGCCGTGACCAAAAGATGCAATGAAGAATGGGCAAAGCAATATACAAAATATTACGGCTTAGATACGTATGGGATGCGGTATTTTAATGTGTTTGGGCGCAGGCAGGATCCGGACGGTGCATATGCGGCTGTAATTCCCAAGTTTATAAAACAATTGATGAATGATGAACGGCCTGTCATTCACGGCGATGGACGCCAGAGCAGGGATTTTACCTATATTGAAAATGTAATTGAGGCAAATTTGAAGGCATGCCTGGCATCTCATGAAGCGGCAGGACAGGCATTTAATATTGCTTTTGGCGGAAGGGAGTTTTTGATCGATATTTATTATAGCATCTGTCAAGCTCTTGGAAAGCAGATTGAACCTGAATTTGGGCCGGATAGGGAAGGCGATATCAAACACAGCAATGCAGACATTACAAAAGCAAAAGAACTGCTGGGCTATGAGCCGGAATACGATTTTGAAAGAGGATTGAAAGAGGCAATTGATTGGTATATAGAAAACCTATAATTGAGATCCATATACCAGAAAGGATGAGGCGGTGAAAAAGGAAAGGAAGATTTTGGTGGCAATATGCTCTCTGGATCAAACCGGAGCTCCCAGAAGTACAAAAGATATGTGTGCAATGCTTATCAAAAATGGTTTTTCTGTAGACCTTTGGAGCTGGCTTTCAGGAACAATGGAGAACGAATTTCTGGAATTAGGAATTACTCCCCGAATCGTTCCGCCGGATACACTGGAAAATCTGGAAAGAGAAATTCTTAAATATGATTTAATTATTGCCAATACTATATGCACTCACCAGATTGTTCAGCTATATCAGGAAGTCCTTCCAATTATGTGGATAATTCATGAGGCTGGTTTGCTTTCCAGCTTTTTAATCAGAAATCCGGAGAGGCACAGGGCTTTTTTACGCGCTAATAATTTATATTCTGTCAGTGAATATGCAGCGGGGTATATAGAGCGCAATTACCATTTGACTCCCAGGGTAATACACAATTATGTGGAGGATTACAGTCAACTGCCTGAGAGAGGGAAAAAGAAAAAAAGGAAATTGAGCTTTCTGGCACTGGGGACAATCTATCCGTGGAAGAGAACCGATATCTTTATCCGAGGTTATACTACTATGGAACCATCTTATCAGAACCGGTGTCAGCTGCATTTTGCCGGAAACATTGGGGATACCATGTACTTTAACGGTATTATGAAAGAAATTTCCCCGTATGAAGGGATTATTTACCACGGAGAAATAAAAGAAAGAGAAGCTCTTTATCAACTGATAGCAGACTCGGATGTTGTTGTAGTGCCTTCAAAAGATGAGGCTTGTTCTCTGGTGGTATTAGAAGCGGCTATGATGGGAAAACCTATAATTGCCGGAGAACAAGTGGGACCAAGAGATGTATTAGATGCTCAAAATAGCTGGAGCTTTGAAAGCGGGAATGTAGAAGAACTGAGACGGATCTATGAGAAAATTATCAATAATCCAGGGCAATTAGCAGAGATGGGAAGGCATTCCCACCAAAAATATCTGGAGACCTCTACGCCGGAGATATATGAGAAACGGCTGATTTCAGAGGTGGAACGAAATCTGTCTGTAGATAAGATTGCCTTTCAAAAGGAAAATCAGTTTTTGCGTAAAAAATATCAATATTCCAGAAAATTTTCGGACAATCCATTTCCCTATAAAGAGATAGAAAAAGGGAGCCGGGTGATTCTCTACGGAGCCGGAGCGGTTGGAGAAGAATGGTACAAGAGTTTGAAAAAAAGCTGCTATTGCAAAGTAGAATTGTGGGTAGATAAGAACTATATGACATTGGAGCCAGAAGTGGAAAATCCAGAAAAAATAGTGAACACAGAATATGACTTTATATTGGTAGCAGTTGAGGATGATGGTGTATTTAAAGAAATTAAGGAATATTTGACGGGATGGGGCATAGGCTATAATTTGATTTTTCAGCTTAAACGCAGGTAATGATAACCATATTGGAGCCTGGATGACATTATATTAATAATTCATATGATAATATAGGAGCGCACATGAAATTTCTCATTTTTGGAACCGGAGATTATTATAACCGCTATAAGAAGTGGTTTCCCGCAAAAGAAGTGCTGGCTTTGCTGGACAATTCAGAGAAAAAGCAGAACACCAAGATCGATGGCATACAGGTTTTGCCCCCGGAAGAAGGAGTCAGACTGCCATACGATGCAATCGTGATTCTCAGCTTTTATATAAAAGAAATGAGACGCCAGCTTCAGTCCCTTGGAGTACCGAAAGAAAAGATTTATCACTTTTACGATCTACACGGCCTGATTTACCGGGAGGATAGAAAAAAGCCGGAGATTTTTTATGGGAATGCCGGGAAACTCATAGAAGACCACTCCCTGTTAAAAGAAACCGTATTGTTCCTCTCTCAGGATTTAGAGCTGGGAGGTCCGGCGCTGGCGCTGTTTTATGCGGCAAAAGCACTGAAAAAGCAGGGCAGAAATGTCCTGTTTGCTTCCATGATTGACGGAAAATTAAAAGAAAGGCTTTTAAAAGAGGAAATTCCCATTATTGTAGACGCCAATTTACAGATCGGCGCTATGAGAGACATTACATGGATCCGGGATTTTCTTCTGATTATCTGTAATACAATTAATTATCATGTCTTTTTATCAGAGCGGAACAGCCGGATTCCAATTATTTGGTGGCTTCATGATTCGCCCTTTTTTTATCATGGAGTAAAGAAAGAGATTTTAGAATCCATAGACAGGACAAATTTATTGGTATGCTCGGTAGGTCCGGTGCCAGGGAAGGCGATTCAGGCATTTCTGCCGGACCTAAAAATAAAAGAACTCCTTTATGGAGTGGAGGATTCCGGCAGCATTTTTGAGCAGAAGAATCCCAAAGTTCCCCGAAACAGCAGGAGCGTTCACTTTGTAACCATCGGATACATAGAAAGCAGAAAGGGCCAAGACATTCTGGTTCAAGCGGTTTTAAGCCTTCCGGAAAATTTGAGAAAACATGCGAGGTTTTCTCTGGTAGGACAGAATTCGTCGGTATTTGCACAAAATTTAATAGAGATCACAAAAAGTATTCCGGAAATAGTAATAACAGGGCCGGTGGACAGAGATAAAATTCATGAAATTTTGGAAGACGGAGATGTTTTGATATGTCCGTCCAGAGAAGACCCTATGCCCACCGTATGCGCGGAGGCCATGATGCACCAGGTTCCCTGCCTTGTATCGGATGCTGCCGGAACTGCCGGGTATATTGAGGACATGGAAAATGGACTCGTGTTTTCCTGCGGCGATGCAGAGGATCTCAGAAAGAAAATAGAGTGGTGTATTTGCCATGAGGAAGCACTACCTTCTATGGGGAAAAGGGCAAGAGAGCTGTATGATCAAACCTTTTCTATGGAGGTTTTTGAAAAAATCTGGAGGGAGATGGCAGACAGCTTTCTGGACTTAAGAACAGGGCCATTTCAAGCATACAGGGACGTTCCGGTTGCCTTGTATGGCTTAAGTAAAGAGACAGAAAAAGCATTGACAGAACTGACAGGCTTTCAGATAGTTGGTTTGCTGGACAGTTTTCAGGAGGAAGGCAGTTTTTATGGAAAACCGGTTATTTCCCTGCCGTCCTGCGTAAAGAAAGGGGTAAAGCTGATTATTGTAGTGGCCAGGCCCGGATCCTGCAAAGCCATTGCAAAGAGAATCGGCAGCTTTTGTGCAGAAAACCAGATTGCTCTAATGGATATAAGAGGAAAAGATTTATGCAGCCAAAATGAGATTTTATTTGATTTGAAACATGCCGGCGGATATACCAGAGAAGAGATTATGGACCGCTGCATGGAAGCGGAGGCCATAAGTCTGGATTTGTTTGACACCCTGGTGATGCGTCAGGTTTTGTCTTCAACGGATGTAATAGAATTGACAGAGAAACGTCTGGCAGAGAAACATATTTTTCTCGAAGATTTTTGTGCCAAAAGGCTTGGGGCAGAAAAGAAATTATCACAGAATACGGCCCCGTCCCTGACAGAAATTTATGAGAATGTGTTAGACAAATCCCGCCCGTTCCCCTTGACAGCACCGGAATTGGCAGAGCTGGAGTGGCAGATTGATTTTCAGATGATAGTTCCCAGACAGGACATGGTAGAATTTGTCCTGGAGTTAATCGAAAAAGGAAAAGAAGTCTGCATTATTACAGACACCTATTATACCAGAAACCAAATTGCAGAAATTTTAAAAAAATGCGGGATCAGGGGACTGACAGATCTTTTCGTTTCCAGTGAATACAAAATGGGAAAAACCCAGGGGCTATTTGAGATATTCCGCCAAAAAGCGGGAGAAAAAAGGTGTCTCCATATTGGCGACGATTTGACAGCAGATGTGGAATCCCCCCAAAAATATCAAATAGAAGCTTTCCGGATCTTCAGCGCCTGGGAATTGCTGGAACATGTCGGATTCCTGGGATTGGAGAAGCACATGGACAGCCTTTCAGCCAGAATAAAACTGGGGCTGTTTGCTGCCAGGCTATTCAACAGTCCATTTCAATTTGAAACGAAGGAAAAACGGCTGTGTATTGGCTCTGCCTTTGATCTGGGCTATTTGCTGATGGCCCCGATGATTACAGATTTTGTAGTATGGCTTGCAAAGAGGCTGCGGTCGGAAAATTTAAGTAATATCTGGTTCAGCGCCAGAGACGGTTATTTAATAAAGGCGTTGTACGACAGGCTGGTGGGAGAAAACAAGTCGGTTTATTTTCTGACATCCAGGACAGCTGCCGTCAGGGCAGGAGTAGAAACCATAGAAGACATTCAGGGGATAGCAGAGATGAACTTTAGCGGGACGATAAAGGACCAGTTAAAGGAGCGGTTTGGAATTGAATTAGCGGATCAGGAAACAGAGTATGGAGATTTAACCTGCTATAGCAGGCGGATTTTAAGCCAGGCACTTATTTATAGAAAAAATTATCAAAAATACATTGCCGGTTTAAAACCAGGGGACGGAGATCTGGGCTTTTTTGATTTTGTTGCAAAGGGCACGAGCCAAATGTACTGCAGCAGATTGGTTCCCAACCGGTTGAAAGGATTTTATTTCCTGCAGCTTGAAAAGGATTCTGTAAAAGAAAAAGATTTTAATGTTCAGGCCTTTTATGACAGCGAAAAGGAAGAGAGCCGGGGCATATTTGATAATTACTACATTCTTGAAACAATTCTGACTTCCCCCATGCCATCTGTAATAGGGTTTGATGAAAATGGAGAAGCCTGTTATGCGAAGGAAAGCAGGAGCAGTGAAGCGATAGAATGTTCCAAAAAGGTACAGGCAGGAATACAAGAGTATTTTGAAGACTTTTTGCGGATTTGTCCGGAAAACTGCCGGGATTCAAGTAAAAAAGCAGATGAAGTGTTTTTAAACCTGATCCATCACTTCCAGATACTGGAAGAAAAATTTACCAAATTGGAGATAGAAGACCCGTTTTTCAACCGGATAACAGAAATGGAAGAGTTAATATAGTGTAAGGAATTTTGACGAAGAATTAGATTTATCTTGAAAAGGAGACAATAAAATGATATCCTAAATATAGATAGACTACTTCAATCCATCAGGGAGGCAAAACCTATGAGAAAAAGCATTAAAAGAATGGTTTGGTTCCGAGCTGTTGCAGCAATTGCGTCTATTTTGCTGTTTATCATCGTGATCAACGTTAACATCAAGAATCTGGAATCTGCGGAAAGCGCCAGCGTTCAGGCCAGTACCGTGCTGAAAAAGGCCCAGACAGCAGAGAGCGCCCATTACCGTTGGGCAGCCAACTTAAGCAATGCTCTTTACGCGGGAACAGAATTTACCGGAAGTATCGACCCCACTACCTGTGTGCTGGGCAAGTGGATTTACGGAGAAGCCGGGACAGAAGATGCCCAGGTGCTGGCTTTACGAAAGGAACTGGAACCGCTGCATAAGCAGCTTCACGAGTCCTCTGTGTATGTTCTTGACATGCTGGAGAAAAGTCCCCAGGAGGCTCAGAAATATTATCAGGAAACCATATCCAGCAATCTGACGGTTTTAGTGGGCAAGCTTAACGACGTGGTAACCCGCAGTGAAGAGCTGAATACGGAAAGTTCAGAAAAGGTGGATAAGGAAATCCGCACCATGCTGATATTTTCCTATGTTTTCTTTGCCCTGGTGCTGCTTTGCCTGCTGAGTCTGGTACAGTACGTATTTAGCCAGATTCTTAAGCCTATTCTTCACATTACAAATAAGAGTAAGCCTTTATTAGAAGGGAAGCTTCAGCTGGATTTGGGCCCCAAGGCCAACAATGAGCTGGGAGATCTGGCAAAGACATTGGAAGAATCTATGAAAGTCATCGGAGGTTATGTAGCAGACATTAACCGGATTATGGATCAGCTTTCCAGGGGATGCTTTAACGTTCATACTTCCACAGCCTTTATTGGAGATTTCCGCTCCATCGAAGAATCAATTGAGAAATTTACCGGGACATTGTCCAGCGCTATGGCCAATATTCAGGATGCCGGACGGCTGCTTTCGGATCATGCCGGACAATTGTCCACCAATGCCCAGTCCCTGGCACAGGGATCCGGGGAGCAGGCCGGAGCAGTTAACAGGCTTGTAGATACCCTGGATACTCTTTCCAGGACAGCGGCCCAAAATGTAAAATCCGCAGTAACTGCCCAGGAAAATGCCCGACTGACCGGGGAGCAGGTGGCAGCCAGTGAAAAGCAGATGAAAGAGATGATCGCGGCTATGGATGACATCCGTGAAACCTCTGAGAATATTGGAAAGATTATTTCCACCATTGAAACCATATCTTCCCAGACCAATCTTCTGGCATTAAATGCCGCGGTAGAGTCCAGCCGTGCAGGCGCGGCCGGAAAAGGCTTTGCAGTGGTAGCAGGGGAAGTGCGCCGGCTTGCCGGCCAGTCTGACCAGGCGGCTAAGGCTACCAAGGAGCTGATTGAAACTTCTTCTCAGGCGGTAGAGCGGGGAACTCTGATTGTACAGAATGTTTCTGCAACCCTGCAGAAAACATTGGAGCTGGTGGCGCGTTCCAGCACAGAGATTGGAGATATTGCCAGGGCAGTTCAGGGAGAAGCGGACTCTATTACCCAGGTAACAGAAGAGATCGGCCAGATTTCTACGGTGGTACAGACCAATTCTTCTTCCAGTGAACGCTCCGCGGAGGTCAGCTCTCAGGTACTGGAGCAGGCCCGCCTTCTTCATAATCAAACCAGCCAGTTCCGCCTGAAAACTGGTCAGAATAGTTAATAAAAAGACATATTTATACATGGGGGGGGGTACTGCCCAAACCGGGAAGGAGCCCCTGCCTGCTTTTCGCCATTTGTACCAATTATTACTATATTTTTCCATAATCTTGTTACGGATATTTTCTTGACTATATTTGGTCTTAGTGGTACTATTATAAAATAGCGGTGTATAAATATATACAAACATACATATAAACTACAGTTTGGATGATGACCATAGAAGACGCCGGAAAATGACAGAAGGGAGAAGTTAATATGTCCGAAATATATGGCAATGGGATTGCATTGACTGAGAGAGTTCTTGATTATTTGTGGGGGAGACAGACCATCACCCTTAATAATATTGCCAATGTAGATACCCCAGGCTTTAAGTCTCAATATCTCACTTTTGAGGATCAGCTTAAGGAGCGGATTAAAAAGGCGTCTGCCGGGCAGAACGCCAGAGTGGAAGTGAACCGGGCTATTGACAGATCCAGAGCCAGTGTCAGAACTACAGTGGAAGAGTCCACCAGGTTAGACGGTAACAATGTGGATATGGATCAGGAGCAGGTGTCTCTGGTTCGCAATGCTTACGAATACCAGTACATGTTAAGCTCTATCAACAATGATTTAAACCGTTTAAAGAGTGCCGCAAGGGCCTTCTAAGCTCAGGAGGAGAGCTTGAAGGCAGAGAGAATGCAGACAAAAAAGAGGGAGAATATCAGATATGGAAGCAGCATTTATTACCCCCATTACCCCGATGAAGACATGGGAGATTACCACAGAATCGGTTAAGCAGGAAAAGGAGCAGGATTCCATTAAGGAAGCCAATATGTTCCAGAGTATTTTTAACCAGGTTGTAGGTCAGGTTTACGAGACCGAGGCAGACGTACAGAATAAACAGTATCTTTTAGCAACAGGCCAGCTGGATGATGCACACAGCCTTCCCATCGCAGAGGCGAAGGCGGCGCTCAGTTTAGATGTAATGATTTCTTTGAGAAATAAAGTTATAGAGTCCTATAATGATCTGATAAAGATGAACGTCTAATTTTACTATACAAACGTAAAAAAGGTTGGGTATAATTGTGCAAGGTTTAAAGGAATATTGGCAGAACATGTCAAGTAAAACTAAGAAGATGCTTATGGCAATTGTGGCAGGAACTGTTGCAATTGCTATTGTTGGGTTAGGGGTACTGGCCCTGGGAAATAAAACGGACTATAGTACGCTGTTTACGGGGATGAATCAGGAAGAGGCCCAGCAGGTAGTGTCTCTTTTGCAGGAGCAGGGGGTGGATTACCACTTTAATGATGCCAACGGATCGGTTCAGATACCGGAGGCCCAGGTAGATCAGGTTCGGGCCCAGCTTCTTAGCCAGGGATATCCCAAGAGTGGCTTTACATATGACATGTACCGGGATAATGCCGGTCTTATGACAACAGAATCTGACAAAAAACAATACACCCTTTACGAACTTCAGGACAGGTTGGGCGCGCAGATCCGTCTGTTTGAGGGAGTACAGGACGCTAAAGTGACCATTGCGGAGGCAGGGGAGCAGAGATATGCCCTGGGGGACAATACTCAGACAGATGCTTCCGCTTCTGTTGTGGTGACCATGCAGAATGGGGCGGTGCTTACTACTAATCAGGCTTCCGCTATTAAGAACCTTATTGCCAGAGCGGTTCGGGGAATGAATTTTACCAATGTATCTGTATTTGATGCAGAGACCATGATGGAAGTATCCGGTGATAGCGGGGAAAGCCCATATGGAAACGTTACCGATATTACTGCTATTACCAGCATGGTGGAGAGTAATATTGCCGGAAACGTGAGACGGGTGCTGGAGAAGCTGTACGGAGAAGGAACCGTGGCTGTTTCTGTCAAAGGCACTCTTAATATGGAAAGACTGATACAGGAGAGCATTCTGTACACCACGCCGGAGAAGATTGACGAGGAGGATAAAACAGGTCTCCTTCACCAGGAGAATGTTTCCAGTGAAAATTCCGGGGCCTTGACCGCAGGCAACGGAGGAGTTGTGGGGGCGGATGCCAATGCGGATACTCCCCGGTATACAGCCGGAGCCAATGGAAATACGGCAACGGATACATATGCAAACAGCACTGCCGCCAGAGAGTGGCTGTACAATTCTGTAAAAGAGCAGCGTCAGATTGATCCGGGCGTTTTGGAAAACGCCACCATCGGCGTAGTAATTGATACGGATAACACCAGTATTCCGGAGCGGGACCTGATTGCCCTGATTGCCAACTCCGCAGGTATTAATATCGAAGAGGCGGAGCAGAAGATAACGGTAATACGCGCTTTGTCTCCGGCCAGCGCAGCAGCCAAGGAAGAAGCAGCTAAGCCTGTTGTTCCTGTATCCACAGAACCGGACGAGACAAAGGTAATTCCGCTTCCTATTATCATTGCCATAGCGGCTGGTATCGTTCTCCTGTTGCTGATCCTGCTGTTACTCCTTCTGCGTTCCAGGAAAAAGAAGAAGGCACAGGAAGAAGAAATGAACTTTGCTCTGGCAGAGGATACCGGCGGGGATGAATTCCCGGCAGAAGAAGGAACAGGATCCAAAGAAGCAGCGGCAGCAGTTGCTCTTGCAGAGGACGATGAACTGGAGAAGAATGAAGAGATTATCAATCTCCGTATGCAGCATAGCTTGAAATTGAAGCAGAATATCGGTGATTTTGTGGAACAGAATCCGCAGATTGCCGCAAAACTGGTACAAAGTTGGTTAAGAGGGGAGGACACCACCAATGGCGGGAACCACGGTGACTCAAGAAGAAAGCAAAAATGAGGCTTCCGAAGTAAAGGATCTGGATGCCAAACAGAAAGCGGCTCTGGTAGTTGTTTCCCTTGGAGCCGACAAAGCGTCACAGATTTATAAATATTTAAATGAACAGGATATTGAGGATTTAACCTATGAAGTGGCGAAGCTGGGCAAGAACACCAATGCCCAGGTAGAGAGCACACTGGACGAGTTTTATAAACTGTGCCTGACCCATAAGATGATGACAGACGGCGGACTGGATTACGCCAGAGATGTACTGGAGAAAGCCTTTGGCGAGATGACGGCCAGAAGCCTTTTGGAAAAAGTTTCCAAAACCTTGCAGTCCAGACCCTTTAACTTCTTTGTAAAGGGAGACCCCAAAGCGCTGTTATCCCTGCTGCAGCATGAGCGGCCTCAGGTTATTGCCCTGATTATGTCCTATATGGAGCCGGCTCAGGCAGCTCAGGTATTGGAACAACTTCCGGAGAACAAGCGTATACCTACTATTGAGGGTATGGCAAAAATGGACCGGGTATCCCCTGAAGCCATCGCTATCGTAGAGGAAGAGATGAAACGGAAGTATGCAACCATTATTACCAGCGAGGACAACATGAATCTGGGCGGCGTGGATTATGTGGCAGATGTAATGAACCATGTAGACCGAAGCAGCGAGAGACGTATCTTCGAAGAACTGGATAAGGCCAACCCCGATTTGTCTCAGAGCATTCGGGACAAGATGTTCGTATTCGAGAACATTCTGGATATGGACGACAGATCGGTACAGAGATTTGTACGCGATTGCGATGCCAAGGATATTGTATACGCACTCAAGACCGCTTCCGAAGAGATGCGCCAGATCTTCTTTGCCAACATGTCCAAGCGTATGGCCGAAACCGTCCGCGGCGATATGGAGGTTACAACCAATGTAAGGCTGAAAGATGTGGAAGAGGCACAGCAGCGTATTGTAAATATTATCCGTCATTTGGAGGATATGGGAGAAGTCATAATCAGCAAGGGAGGAGACGATGGCGACGTTATTGTCTAAAGGAATCCTGAGTGGGGAGTCCGCCAGACAGGTTCAGGCATTTGTTCCTCCGGTCCATGATTTTCAAAAGCCTGTGCCCAGACCTAAGGCAGCCACAAAGAATACGACAGCAGAGGAGAAGGATCGACAGAAAGAAGAGAAAGCCCGCAAACTTTACGAGAGTCAGGAGATCCTGGGGAAGGCGCGAGAAGAGGCGGGAGTGATTTTGGAGATGGCCCGGACTGAGGCCCAGGAAATTCTCAGGAAGGCCCAGAATGAGGCTGTGCTGATTCGGGAAGAGGCGGCCAAAGAAGGCGCTGAAGCCGGATATGAGGAGGGCCTTTCCCGGGGAGAAAAGCAGGCAGAGGAAGAACTGATAAAAAACCGCAGAGAACAAAAGGAAAAATTTGAGGAGGAACTCCGAAATGCCCTTTCCTCTGTGGAGGAGGCCAAAAAAAGATGCATTCGGGATTATGTGGATGAATTGAAGGACTGCTCCATTGCCGTTGCGGAGAAGGTAATCCATATCAGCTTAAGCTCCAGCGGGGATGTGATCCGGCGGATGATATTGGCGGAGACAGAGAAGCTGAGAAAGACTGCCTGGGTTAAGATTTATATGGCAAAAACCGATTACGAAATGATGGCGGAGGCTGATGCGGATATTGTCAGCGAGCTGTCCAGACTTTCTGATAATATTAAGTTTATCGTTATGGAAAAGGAAAATAACGGAGACTGTATTATTGAGACGCCAGAAGAAATTATAGACATCAGCGTTGACACCCAGATGGAAAACATTAAAGAGATTGTTCAGAATATCAGATGTTAGGAGCACCTATGTTTGAGAAGATACCTCAGATGGTCATGAGGGCCGAAACAGTAGGCCACATTGGAAAAATTGAAAATGTTGTAGGCATGTCCATGGAGGCATCAGGGGGACGTTCCAGTATCGGTGATATTGTAATGATATACAACGAGGAGCAGAACCGCCAGGTGCCGGCGGAAGTAGTAGGATTTAAGGATGGAAAAATCCAGCTTATGACTTACGAGGCCACAAGCGGTATTGCGTCAGGAAGTTTTGTGCGTAATACCAGGCACAGACTCAAGGTCCCGGTGGGGGATTTCCTTCGCGGACGAATTATCAATGCCATGGGGGAGCCTATTGACGGCAAGGGGCCCTTTCATCCCAGAGAATACTATACGGTAAACAGCCCCTACGTAAACCCGCTGAACCGGCCGCCTATCAGGGAGAAGCTGGAGTTTGGCATCAAGGCTATCGATGGATTAAACACCATTGGAAAAGGCCAGAGAATCGGCATTTTTTCCGGTTCCGGCGTAGGAAAAAGTACCCTTCTGGGCATGATTGCCAAAAATGTCAAGGCGGACATTAACGTAATAGCCCTGGTGGGGGAGCGTGGCCGGGAGGTTTTGGAATTTATTCAAAAGGATTTGGGAGAAGAAGGGATGAGCCGCTCTGTGCTGGTGGTGGCCACCTCGGATCAGCCTGCTATGCTGCGCTTGAAATGCCCTCTGGTGGCTACCACCATAGCGGAATATTTCCGGAATCAGGGGCTGGATGTGCTTCTTATGATGGATTCTCTGACCCGTTACGCTATGGCTCAGAGAGAAATCGGCCTGGCAATCGGGGAGCTCCCTATTGCCAGAGGTTATACCCCTTCCATTTATGCAGAGTTTCCCAAGCTTTTAGAGCGAAGCGGTAATTTTGATAAAGGAAGCATTACCGGAGTTTATACGGTGCTGGTAGAAGGCGATGACACCAATGAGCCTATTTCCGATACAGTCCGGGGTATCCTGGACGGGCACATTGTCTTGAGCCGCCAGCTTGCCAACGAGAATCACTTTCCGGCCATTGACATTGGAGCCAGCATTTCCCGTCTGATGATTGAGATGGTGCCTAAAAATCAGCTTCAGACTGCCTCACGGTTTCGCAATTTGCTGGGGCTGTACCAGAAAAACGCGGATCTAATCTCTATTGGGGCCTATAAAAAAGGAAACAACCCGGCATTAGACGAGGCGGTTTCCAGAATTAACAAGATGAATTCGTTTTTACAGCAGGGAGTAGATGAAAGCTTTTCTTATGAAGAGACTTTTAAGCTGATGGAATCTGTGGTAAGCTGATTGAGAACAGGAGGCATTGAGTTTCATGAAGCGGTTTCAATACAGTCTGGATACAGTGCTGGATTATAAAAACCAGGTGCTGGATAATTTAAAGACAGAACATGCGGCTATTACTCAAAGCGTGAATCAGAAGCGGGAGGACATCAGACGTCTTCACGGGCAATTAAACGGCTATCATTCCGATTTTGATCATACTAAGATTACCGGGACTACCATTGAAAACTACCGGCTTTTCAGCATGTGCATTGACAGAATGGAACAGATGATCAAGGAAGAAAACAAGCGCCTTGCCGTTCTGGAAGAGAAACAGGAAAAAAAGAAAAACGAAATGGTGGAGGCCAGGGTTGATACTTCTAAATTTGAGAAGCTGAAAGATAAAAAAATGGTAGAATACCGGAAGGCAGAGGTAAAGGAAGAAGAGTCCTTTGTGGAAGAAAGGGCTTTGCGGCTGATTACCGCAAAGCAGATATAGAAAAAAGGCGGTAATTACAGCGACTTTTCGCTGATGATTACATATAGATATTTAAGAGAGAAAGGAGGGAATTCAAAATGGTAAAGGTTGACTTTAAGCCTATGGCTCAACCTGCAGCGCCTGTAAGAAGCAAAAATGCTGCAAGCTCGAAAGAAGTGGATTTTATGTCTATGATTCAAAGGCATGCCTCTCAGGAGAAGGCGCCGGCAGCAAAGACAGAGAACCAGGAAAAAGCCCCGGCATCTGAGGCGGATGACCAGAAAAAACTTTCGGAAGCGGACAACCGGGACAAGATTTCCAAAGAGGACAATCCGAAGGTCAAAGATGCTGAGACAAATGAGCCTGAAACAGAGGAGGGCATTTCCGCCCAGACCATAGCCCAGCTTCAGGTAAGCCTGCAATTTGCAGTTCCGGTAAATCTGGAAGAGATTTTGACAGAACAGAGTCCGGAAAATGAAATGGCTGGTATGCAGGGAGCAGAGCTGGCAGTGGGAGAAGTTTTGCCAGGCATAGGACAGACAGAAGGAATCTCTTTGGATCCGGCTGTTTTTACCTTGCAGGAGGGCGAGACGGAGGATATGGCGGCAGTTCTTAAGGCGGCGACAGATGATGAAGCCAGACCGGCGGTTCAGACAGAAGGACCGTTTACGCAGGAAGAAACCGCAGGCACTGCAGGGAAAGAGATTCCGATGGAGGCCATTTCCCGCAGCCGGCAGAATGAATCAGGAAATCAAAAGGAGAACTCAGATTCCCGGGGAAGTGAGTCCCAGAGCAGTACAAACGCCTATTCCGGAGTGTTCCGCACTCAGAATACGGAAACCTTGTGGAGCAGAAGCGGCTTGGAAAAAGCGTCAGATACCACCGTTGTCCGTACCACGCCGGAAACCTTCGGCCCGGATATCGGAAAGACTCTTGCTGCCAGAATACCGGAGCAAAACGGCACATTGACTATTGAACTGGAACCGGCGTCACTTGGAAAGCTGACTATCCGGGTGATCTATGAGGCAGGGAAAGCGGCTGTTTCCATTATGGCTGACAATCCCAAAACCCTGGAGCTGTTAAACCAGAACGCGGCGGAAATTGCCCGCATTATGGAGGAAAAAACCGGTCAGCAAACCGTGATTTACACCCCTGAAGCCCAGCAGCAGATGGGAGAAAAAGCGGATGAACAGGGAAAAGGAAGGCAGGACCAGGATCAGGAAAGCCGGAGACAGAAAGAGCAGTCAGATGCATTTGCACAGCAGTTAAGACTGGGACTTTTGTAAGAAAGGAGCGGCCAATATGGCAGATTCAACAGTAGGAAGCATAAGCGGTACTTCCGACCCTTATAAAAAATTTCAGGGAACCGTAAATAATGAAAAGGGAACCCTGCAAATCAGCGATTATTTCTCATTGCTGGCAGCTCAGCTTGCCAACCAGGATATGACAAATCCTATGGACAACAGTGAGATGATGGGACAGATGGTTCAGATGGCCATGATGCAGGCCATCAGCAGTATGACGGATTCTATGAATAATTCTTCGGCCATTGCCACACAGACTTATGCGGCAGGATTGGTAGGCCAGGAGGTTACCATCGTTCAGACTGAAAAGAACAGCTACGATCAGGATGTGGCAGTAGGAGTGAAATACGGAAAAGTAATTTCTGTAAATCTGGCTAACACGCCTCCTACAGTTATGATTGAAGGTGACAGCAAAGAGTATCCTCTGGACCGCATTATGGGTATGGGACATCTGGATGATCCTTTTGCGGAGAAGGATGACGAAAACGCAGAAGGCCCGGGAGGAAGTGAAGGCCCGGACGGTGGAGACTCCGGAGAAAACGGCGGCAGTGAAGGGCCAGGAAAAGCCTGACGGTTGCTTTCGTTATTCGGCGACATACGCCGGTGCTGCATTTTGTCAGATTTGAGAGGACGATAATATGGATGTCAACAGAATACAGAGCTTTCACGGTGTCCAGGAAGCGCCTCAACAGACAGGAGCCCGGACGCAGAAAAGCGCAGGGACAAACAATTTCCAGGAACTTTTGCGGGCAGGGGCCAAAGAGGGCCTGAACTTTTCAAAACATGCTGCGAAACGACTTGACGAGAGGGGAATCCATATGGATAATACTCTTATGGACAATCTGGAGCACGTGGTGGAAGAAGCCCGGAAAAAAGGAGCCCGGGATGTGGCTGTTATCGGCAGCCAGGGGATTTTCATCGTGAATGTGCCCAACAATGTAGTGGTGACTACGATGACCCAAAACGATTTAAAAGACAAAATATTTACTAATATTGACAGTGCTGTCTTTATGTAGGCAGGACCTGTAAGGATGCCTGGCCGGACGCCTGAAGCGCGGCGGCAGCAGACAGCAGAAAGGATCGAATAAATTATGTTAAGAGCAATGGATTCAGCGGTGGCAGGGCTTAGAGCCCATCAGAGCAAGTTGGACGTAATCGGCCACAATATTGCCAATGTAAATACAGTTGGATTTAAGTCACAGAGTTACACCTTTAAGGAGGCAATGTATCAGACTTCATCCGCATCAACCGGCGGTACGGCAACGGCAGCAGGTAGCAATGCAGCCCAGTATGGTTACGGAAGTATGACCGGTTCCATTTCCATGGATATGACGGCAAGTACTCCCACCTATGTAAGCGGATTTAACGCCAGCATTGACGGACAGGGATTCTTCCTTGTATGCCCGGATAAGGTTGATATTACCAACGATGATACGCTGAAAGCAAAGGCAAGCGTGAATTATACCCGTGTGGGTGCGTTTTCCATTGACAGTAACGGGTATGTGGTTGACCAGAACAACAATTTTGTGTTCGGATTTCAGCCGGACGATGCGACCACACCCACAACCTATACCACTACTACTTTGAAAGCTCTGAGAATTCCGTCGCCGACAGGCGATTTTACTGCTGACGCAGGTGTTTCCACCAATGTACAGATTAATAAACTGGGCGTGGTGACCGCTGAGGTAGATGACGGAAATGGATCCACCAAAACCTATACCCTGGGGAAAGTTGCTATCGCAACCTTCCAGAACCCGGAAGGTCTTACCAAGTCCGGCGGATATTATTATACCACCAAGACCGGCGACAATGCCGGTGATATGGTTGCTTCAGAGCCGGGCAGCAAAACTGCCCCCACCCTGATGACCGGATTCCTGGAAGGCTCCAACGTAGACATGGCTAAGGAGTTCTCTGAGCTGATTACCACTCAGCGGGGCTTCCAGGCCAACACCAAGATTATTACCGTAAGTGATGAGATCTTAAATGAACTGGTAAACATGAAGCGTTAATCGTAAGCGTCTGAAATAAGGGACGCATTTCGGCCCTGCCGGAAATTCCGGCAGGGCGGTAAAAGTGGAAAGAGGAGTAGTATGATAAAGGCAACCCGTCTGAATGGTGAAATTATATATCTCAACTATCTTCAGATTGAATACATAGAGTTAATCCCCGAAACCAAGATAACCATGATGAACGGCGATTACTATCTTGTAAAGGATAAGGTTGAGTCAATTATGGAGCAGGCAGCTAAATTTTTGTACGGTTGCGCTGTCTTCTCAGATAAAACGAAATGAATTAAATTCGTACAGTATCGTTACAGGAGGAAATTGCAATGGATCTAACAACACTAATTGGCCTTATAGTGGGAATCGCTTTGGTTATCAACGGAATTACCGTGGAGAAGCTGGGGAATTTCGTTGACACGTCCAGTATTCTGATTGTAGTCGGAGGTACGTTGTCGGCAATTATCGCCAGCTATCCCCTTTCCATTTTGATGGATATTCCCAAGCATATGATGGTCTTATTCCGGGGTAAGAAATACAATGTTCCCGCTCTTGTGGAGCAGATTGTAGATCTGGCCATGGTAGCAAGGCAGAATGGCCTTCTGGCTCTGGAGGAGAAGGCGGAGGAGATCAAGGACCCGTTTTTTAAGCAGGGTGTGCTGATGATTGTAGATGCCAATGACCCGGATAAGGTACGGGTGGTGCTGGAGCGGGAGCTGGAAAACATGATGACCCGCCACGATCAGGCGGCAGGGCTTTATGAGAAGGGTTCTGCCTATGCCCCTGCATTTGGTATGATCGGTACTCTGGTAGGTCTTATTAATATGTTAAAGGGAATGAACCTAGACGGCGGAGGCGGCGCTTCCTCCTTAGGACAGGATATGTCGGTAGCCCTTATTACTACCTTTTACGGGAGCGCCCTGTCCAACATGTTTTTCCATCCCATTGCAAAGAAACTGCGAATCCGCCAGGATGAGGAAGAACTCTATTGCTCTACCATTATTGAGGGTATTATCGCAATCCAGGCGGGAGAGAACCCTAAATATTTAAGAGAGCACTTGCTGGCTTCCTTAAAGCAGTCCAAGCAGAAAAAGCTGCTTGCCGCCGGAGGGGGCAAGGGATCGTCCGGAGGTGAGGAATAATGGCTGTAAAGAAACCACGTCCTACAGACGGCGGCGGAAACTGGATGGATACGTATGGCGATATGGTTACCTTGCTGATGACCTTTTTCGTTATGTTGTATTCCATGTCCAGTCTGAACCAGCAGAAATGGGAGATTTTTGTCCGCAGTATCACGCCTAATGCCGGCGTGGAGGTAGAGGATGTGGCAATCAACGCCCCCATAGGTGACGAAGAAGAGCCGCTCCAGGGTATGACAGATGTTCCTGAGGTAGGACTGGAAGAAATCGATATGGATACCCTTTATCTTACCATTGCGGAAAAGATGAATGAGATGGGCTTAGACGGAGTTTCTATTTCCAGAGGGCAGGATTATACTTTTATTGCATTTCAGGACAGAGCCTTTTTTGACGGAGACAGCTCGGTCTTAACCGAACAGGGCCAGCAGGTGCTCCAGGTGTTCTGTGAGGTGATTGCGCCTGCCAGGGGGGGAATCGAGCAGATTGATATTATGGCCCACACGGCCCAGGGCGATCCAAACCGTCCCAACAATCCGCGGACAGACCGGATGCTTTCGGCTATGCGCGCCGCGGAAGTATGTATTTTCATCCAGACCAGCGGAGCTTTAGAGCCGGAAAAGCTGGTAAATGTTAGTTATGGACAATTCCGTCCCATTGCCTCCAATGACACCAGAGAGGGAAGGGAGCAAAACAGGCGAGTGGAAATTCTCATGATAGACAACGGCGCCAATGTCCGCTCTTTGAATGAGTATTACGAAGAGTATAAAAGCGGCGTAAATGCGGATACCACAATTGTGACAGACGGAGTTGGCCAGGGAACCGGGGAAGGCTTTTTCACCACAGAGCCCAGTGAGGAAGGGGTATCTACCCTTATGCCTCCGGCAGTGAATGACGCCCCGGTAGCATCTGCTGAAACGGGTCTACCTGCCGAACCGGCAGCAGCTGTACCAGACGCAGCGGAAGTTGTACCAGATGCAGCGGCTGCAGTAGTAGACGCGATGGTTCCGGTAGAATAGATTGAGAAAAGGTGGTTTTTAGTAATGGCAGATGTATTATCTCAAAGTCAGATAGACGCGCTTTTAAAATCCATGCAGTCCGATGACGGGCCGGTAGAGGAAGAAAAAGTAGTCGAAAAAAAGACCGAAGAAGCGTCAGCTAAATATAATAGATACGATTTTTACAGCCCCAGAAAATTTACCAAGGAGAAGATGAAGATTCTTACCAGCGTATTTGAAAACTACGCCAGAATCCTTACTTCCCAGGTAAACGGTATCTTCCGTGTAATGACAGACATCACTGTATTAGAGGTTCAGGAGTGCCGGTATTATGAATACGTCAATTCCTTCCACGAAAATGACTGCCTCACACTGATAGATGTCTTTATACAAGAAAAAGTGAAAAACAATGTGCCTCTTATGCTGTTTATTACGCCTGGCATGGTGATTACTTTAATCAACCGCATGCTGGGAGGCGGCGACGAGGTAATAAAGGTAGATCTGGACTACCGCTATTCGGATGTGGAGCTGGCTCTTTACCGGCGGGTGGTGGATTATTGCACCCAGGCCTTAAAAGACGGATTTGCCAACTACATCAATATGCAATTTAAAGTTCAGCGGGTAGAGGAGAATCCCAGTATGGTTCAGGACGTAGGACTGGACGAGACGGTTGCTGTTATTCATTTGAATGTGGATATGGCGGGATACTCGGTGGAAAAGCTCCGTCTTTGCCTGCCCGGCACCCTGCTGGAGAACATTTTCCATACAATTGATCACCGCAAACATATTGCCCGGGGCTTCTCTTATGAGAATAACAGGGAAAGTATTCTGGATAATATCCGCTACTCACAGCTTCCGGTAACCGGACAGTTAGGGAAAGTAGAGCTGGATGTAAACGATATTTATCATTTGCGGGTAGGGGATGTAATTGATTTAAACAAACCCAAAAATGGCCTTGTTACTCTGTATGTTGGAAGACAGCCGTGGTTTACAGGAGAGATGGGCCGCTACAAGAAAAATGTGGCAGTACGTATTCAGGACAGAATTTACGAGAAAAAGGATGAGGACCAGGATGCGGACCAGCTGGAAGCGGCAGACAGCGAAGAGTATGTAAGGCTGCGGCAGATGGATTTTGAGGAACCGGGTATATCCCAGTAAAATAAAGTATAAAGAAGATAACATGGAAGAGAGGTAATAAAAATGGCGAAAATTATGTTAGTGGATGATGCAGCGTTTATGCGTATGATGCTTAAGAAGGCTTTAACTGCCAATGGTTACAGTGATTTTATTGAGGCTCAGGATGGAGCCGAGGCAGTAAAAAAGTATGAGGAAGAAAAGCCGGATATGGTAATCATGGATATTACCATGCCCAACATGGACGGCCTTCAGGCGCTGAAAAAAATCAGAGAAAATGACCCCAGTGCAAAGGTGGTAATGTGCACTGCTATGGGCCAGGAGAGCATGGTTGTAGACGCTATCAAATCCGGAGCAAAGGACTTCGTAGTAAAGCCTTTTAATGAGGAAAGAATTGCTCAGACTGTGAATAAGATTTTAGGAAATTAACCTTCAGGAGGTATTGAAATGGCATTTTTAGGCTCATTTGATATTTGCGCTTCCGGTATGAGCGCCCAGCGGCTTCGCATGGATATCGCGGCGGAAAACATCGCAAATATTGATACCACAAGAACTGAGGCAGGCGGCCCTTACCGCAGGAAAGACGTTCTTTTCCAAAGCTACGGGGAAAATTCCTTCCAGGAGGCAATGAGAAACGCTTCCAGAGGACAGGGATTTACCAGCCGGCATGCCGGCGTAAGGGTATCTGCTATTATAGAAGACACCAGAGAAATGAAATTGGTCTACAATCCGGAGCATCCGGATGCAGACGCAGACGGATATGTGACCCTGCCCAACGTAGATTTGCTTAAGGAAACAGTTGATAGTATGTCAGCCACAAGGTCTTATGAAGCAAATGTGACTGCTTTAAATGCGATGAAGCTTATGGCGCAGAAAGCATTGGAGATTGGAAAATAAGAACTGTAGAGGAGATTAAGGATGGGCGCTATCAGCTTTAATGAAATGGAAATAGATGCCATAGGCGAGATTATGAACATCAGTCTCGGCGCATCGGCAACAGCGGTTTCCACCTTACTTGGTGCAACCGTAAATATTACCACTCCCGTTGTAAAGGTTGCCAGCAGCAGTGAGTTTGAATTCCACAAGCTGGAACCAGCAGTAGGGGTGGAGATTGCCTACGTAGAAGGAATAGAAGGCAGCAATATTATGATGTTCAGCCGCAATGATGTACGCATTATTGTGGGTATGCTCATGGGCATGGAGATACCGGAAGAAGAATTTGAGCTGGATGAAATCAATCGCAGCGCCATCTGTGAGGTTATGAATCAGATGATGGGTTCTTCTGCAACGGCATTGTCTGAATTCTTAGGTATGACGGTGAACATCTCCACGCCGGTGTCCTTTGAGGTGGAAGACGAGCAGACTTTTAAAAATAAGTATTTCCCCACCGTTGAAAACCGGGTGGTGGTTCGGTTTGCCCTGGAGGTGGAAGGAAAGCTTAACAGTGAATTCTTAAACATTATGCCGGTAGAACTGGCCAAACGCCTTCTGGCGCCTTTTGAGGACAGTTTCAGCCAGGCGGCTCCTGCGCCTGCTCCTGTAGCTCCCGTCAAGGAGGAACCGGCGGCAGAACCGGCTTCCGGCGGTATGCTGTCTCAGGAAGAGATTGAAAAGCTTTTGCAGGGCTCGGCTTCTGTTCAGGAAGAGACACCGGCGGCCCCGGCGGCAGAACCGGCTTCCGGCGGCATGCTGTCCCAGGAAGAGATTGAGAAACTTTTGCAGCAGAGTTCAGCTCCCGCTCAGGAGGAACCTGTGCCTCAGCCAGCTCCCGCGCCTCAGCCGGTCCAGAACCAGCCCCAGGCAGGAATGGCCCCCCAACAGCCGGTTATGCCTCAGATGGCGGCTCCGGCATATGCTCAGCCGGTTTACCAGGCAGCGCCTCAGCCTGCTGCAGATCCTATGATGCTCCAGCTTTTAAATCAGATGCAGCAGTCTCAGATGCAGATGATGGAATTTATGAAGGAGCTAAAGGGCAAAGAGAGAGAAAGAGAGCCTCAGAAGCCCAGAGAATCTGCTGTGATTCATTCTGTGAATTCCTCTTCCTTCGAATCCGGATTTGACGAGGGAGTAGAAGCACGGGAAAACCAGGAAATGCTCATGAAGGTTCCGCTGGAAATTTCTGTAGAGATCGGCAGAACCAAGAAAAAAGTCAAGGATATTCTGGAATTCACGCAAGGGTCCCTGGTTGTTCTGGACAAGATGGCCGGCGAGCAGGCGGATCTGTACGTAAACGGCCAGTGTATCGCCAAGGGAGACATTGTTGTAGTAGAAGACAATTTCGGAATCCGTGTAACGGAGATTATTTCCCGCAACATCAACCCGGAGAGTTTGTAATGATAGAGGGGTTGATGTCGTTGGCAGGGGCGATTCTGATGGTGGTCTGCATCCTGGCTCTTGCCTGGTGGTGCAGCCGTATGCTGGGGAAAGGCTGGGTCGGCGCCACATCCGGGAGGAACATGAAAATCCTGGAACAAATACGTGTGGGGACAGACAGATCCCTTCTTCTGGTAAAGCTTGGCGGCCATGTTTATCTGATTGGCGTCAGCGGAGCGGGGATTCAGCTTATTGCCCAGATAGAGGATGAGCTGGAAGAACCAAAAGAGCCGGAGCAAAGAGACAGCAGTTTTTACCATCTTATGAAAAGCTATGCATTTACCAACCGGAAAAAGGAGGGAAGTAATCAATGAGCGACCTTCTTACAGGTTTAAACGGAGGGAATGTCCCTGCCCTTGACCTGATTATCCTGATGTCCGTGGCGGCCCTGCTCCCCTCTATTGTGGTGATGATGACCTCCTTTACCAGGACCATTATCATCCTCTCCTTTACCAGAAACGCTATGGGCGTCCAGCAGAATCCGCCCAATATGGTTCTGATAGGGATTGCCTTGTTTCTTACCCTTTACATTATGAATCCGGTAATCGGAAGGATCAACGAGGAAGCTTATCAGCCTTATGTCCAGGGAGAGATCAATCAGATGGAGGCTGTGGAGAGAGCAGGAGTGCCCTTAAAGGAATTTATGCTCCGCAATACGGAAAAGAGCACGTTGGACCATTTTGTCCAGCTTTCCGGAACGGAGATTCGGGAAAATGTGGAGGAGTATTCCTTTGCAGTGGTGACGCCGGCCTTTATGACCAGTGAGTTAAAAAGAGGCTTTATGGCCGGGTTTTTGCTCTACCTGCCATTTCTCTTAATTGACGTGGTAGTGGCCACCACCCTGATGTCTATGGGTATGGTTATGCTGCCGCCTGCCATGATATCCCTTCCCTTTAAGCTGTTGTTGTTTATTACCGTAGACGGATGGGAGCTGTTGTTTACCAGCATTGCCCGGAGTTTCCGGTAAGGGCCTGAAAGGAGGCAGTTATGAGCAATTTAGAGGTACTTGACATTATGTACCAGGCATTTATGCTTGCCTTAAGGATAGCCCTTCCCTTCTTGCTGGTGAGCATGATAGTAGGTATAGTTATCGCCATATTCCAGGCGGCTACCCAGATTAATGAACAAACCATGACCTTTGTGCCCAAACTTTTGGCTATTCTGGCCATGATGGGAATTATGGGAAGCTCCATTCTGGTAATGCTCCAGGAGTTTATGACCTATATGTTTTCCCTGATAGCAGGGGGATGATAGAGTATGCTGATACTGTTTTCCCTGATTGTCATGCGGATGACAGGGGCCATTACTTTTAATCCTGTATTCGGACGGACCAACTTTCCTGCCAGTGTGCGGGCCTACTTCATCTTTGTACTGTCCCTGATGCTCTATGTGGGGACGGGAGGCAGCCTGGTTCATGAGCCGGGCACCATGATGGAATACGGGGTCATGTTAATAAAAGAGCTGTTTTTTGGATTTACCTTAGGCTTTGGCATGGAACTTTCCTTTTTGGTGATCCGCTTTGCATCCGGGATTATGGATCATTCCATGGGTCTTAGTATGGCTCAGGTGTACGATCCCCAGTATGGCGCTCAGATGACTATCACCTCCGGTATGTATTATGCTTTTATGGTACTTTTATTTTTTGCCACCAACGGACATTTGCGGCTTATGGGAATCTATTACGGTTCTGCCCTGCGGATTCCATTTGGTATGGTAACATTGAGGCCGGAACTTTCCTTAGAGATTTTGGATATTTTTCAGCAATGTATTCTAATGGGCCTGCAGTTTGCCTTTCCAGTGGTGGCCATAGAGCTGGTTGTTGAGGCGGCAGTGGGGATTCTCATGAGGATTGTCCCCCAGATTAATGTGTTTGCCGTTAATTTCCAGTTGAAAATTATTGTAGGACTTATGATGCTGGTATTTTTATTCAGCCCTATGTCAGACCGCTTATTTTCAATTCTCAATGAAATGTATACATCCCTGCAGCACCTGGTAGTGCTGATGGGGTAGTTTTGTCCTGAAAGGAAGTGATGGCGGTTGGCGGCAGAGCGCGGTGGACAGGAAAAGACAGAACAACCGACTAGTAAACGGCGGAAAGACGCCAGAAAAGAAGGAAACGTATTTCAGAGTAAGGACATTGTCACAGTCGTTATGCTGGCAGGGATTTTCCTGATGATGCGGCTTATGATGCCCTATATCTATACCAATCTTCGGAATTATATGAAGTGGATTATAGAAGGAATCAATGTAGACAGCTTTCTGTCCTTCCAACTTTTCAGCACAACAGTTCGGGTAATGCTTCAGAGTGTGCTGCCCCTGCTTTTGGCAGCCATGATGTTAGGGATTCTGTCCCATGGAGTCCAGACCCGGTTTAATATATCGTTTTACCCCCTAAAGCCAAAGTTTGGCAAGCTGAACCCCTTAAAGGGTATTAAAAATATGTTTTCCCTAAAGCGGGTGATAGAGCTTCTCAAAAACCTGCTGAAAATCATCCTGCTTTTGGTACTGCTTTACAATATCCTGAAAGATGACGTAGTCGAGATTGCCAGGATGGTAGATATGTCCCCCATTAATTCGGCGGCTTTTATGATGAGCATGGTGTTTAGCCTGGTGATGAAGGTCTGCCTTGCTTTTGCAGTAGTAGCTTTTTTTGATTTCCTTTATCAGCGCTGGGAGTATGAGAGAGATTTAAAGATGACTAAGCAGGAGGTAAAGGATGAATTTAAGCAGACAGAAGGAAATCCCGAGATAAAGGGAAGGATCCGCAGCCTGCAGCGTCAGATGGCCATGAGCAGAATGATTCAGAAAGTTCCTCAGGCCGATGTCATTATCCGAAACCCGACCCACTATGCAATTGCTCTAAAGTATGATCCCCATGTAAACGGCGCCCCTATGGTGCTGGCAAAAGGCCAGGATGAGCTGGCGCTGAGGATTATCAGGGTAGGGGAGGAAAACGGAGTATTTATCACAGAAAACAGGCCTTTGGCCAGAGCTTTATATGAGTCCTGTGAGCTGGACAGGGAGATCCCTGCAGAGTTTTACGGGGCGGTGGCGGAAATCCTGGTATATATTTACAAGGCCAGCCACAGAGAAGATATGTTTACATAATTAAGTGAGACAGATGGAGTAACGGATGAAGAACTTATTGAGATATTCGGTAGTATTTTTTGTACTTACTATCATATTGTTGTTGATTATACCACTGCCGGCCGCTTTGGTGGACGTGGCGATTATACTGAATATGTCTTTATCCATGATGATTTTGGTTATTACCATGACCATCCGGGAACCTTTGGAATTTTCTATTTTTCCCTCCCTGCTGCTGATTACTACGCTGTTCAGGCTGGGAATTAATGTATCTACAACCAGAAATATTCTTACGAATTCAGGATCCTCCGGCCAGGTGATTAAAGCCTTTGGAGACTTTGTACTCCAGGGTAACGTGGTCGTAGGCTTTATCATATTCCTTATTATCGTTTTAATGCAGTTTATTGTAATCACCAAGGGCGCAGAGCGAGTGGCTGAGGTTGCCGCCAGATTTAACCTGGATGCAATGCCGGGTAAGCAGATGGCAATTGACGCGGATTTAAGCTCCGGGCTTATTGATGAGCAGCAGGCCAAAGCAAGGCGTGCAAAAGTTCAGCGGGAGGCTGATTTTTACGGAGCCATGGACGGCGCCACAAAGATTGTAAAGGGCGACGCCACCATGTCATTAATTACCACGGCGGTCAACCTTATCGGCGGCAGTATTATTGGCGTTATTCAGTCAGGAGACACCATTGGTCAGGTACTGAACACCTATTCTATCGCCACAGTAGGCGACGGTCTGGTGGGACAGATCCCGTCCCTTCTTATCTCCACCGCAACCGGTATGATTGTAACCCGCGCCGTGGCGGAGGGAAGCCTAAACGAGGACGTTTCCAAGCAGTTTTTGGCCCAGCCCAACGCCATTATGATGAGCGGTATCGCGGTGGCGGTTCTGTCGGTAATTCCGGGCATGCCTGTTATCCAGCTTCTGATTGTGGCGGCAGTGCTGATAAGCGGCGGTTATTACATGTCGAAAAAGATTCAGTCAGAGCCATCCTATATTGCTGCCGGAGCCTATCAGGAGGCAGGCAGAGGAGTGGAAATGGGAGGAATGGCCCCTGCCCAGCAGGAGGCTGCAGCCGCCAAGCCCCTTACGGAAGAAGAGTATTACAAGGATGTGAATAACGTTTACACCCTTCTTACAGTAGAACCTATAGAGATGGAATTTGGCTACAGTTTGATTCCTCTTGCAGATGAATCGGTAGGCGGAAGGCTGATCAGCCGGATTGTCATATTCCGCAGACAGTATGCTCAGGACATGGGCTTTGTCATTCCTTCTATTCGGTTAAGAGACAGCTCTGGGTTGGGAACCAATCAGTACAGTATCAAGATTAAAGGCGAGGAAGTAGCAAAGGGAGAGATCCTTATGGACTACTACCTGGCGCTGGAGCCGGAGTCCCCGGAGAAGGAAATCGACGGAATTGAAACCATTGAACCGGCTTACGGTATTCCCAGCCGGTGGATCCGGCCTGAGGACAGAGAACGGGCTGAGCTTTACGGTTATACGGTTATCGATCCCCTGTCGGTTATGGTAACCCATCTGACCGAGGTGGTGAAGCAGCATGCATATGAGCTGATTAGCAGGCAGGAAGTGGTTCAGCTTGTGGAAAACGTCAAAAAGACGGCAGAGCAGCTTGTAGACGAGGCTTTCCCCAATATTATTACTTACAACCTGTTTCAGAGAGTGCTTACAAGCCTTTTAAAAGAAGGGATCCCCATCAAGGATCTGGAGACTATTATAGAAACTATGATGGAGGTTATTGCTGATACAGGACTTCCGGTAAAGGATACCGATGCGATTGTAGAGCGTATCAGAACTGCGTTAAAGAGAACCATAACCCGAATGTACTGTGAGGATGGAAGCATGAAGGTTATCACTCTGGATTCTGAACTGGAACGCACTATGGCTGGTTCTCTTACCAAGGGCGGAGACGGACATTACCTTGCTCTCAGCCCGGATATTCTTCAGAGTATTATCCAGCAGACAGCAGAACAGCTGAGAAAGTTCAACGGGATTTCTCAAAGCCCGGTGATTTTGACTTCCCAGATTATGCGGATTCATTTCTACCGGCTGATTGAGCAGTTTTATCCCAATGTGAGGGTGCTTTCCTTTAATGAAATTGCCAACAATGTACAGATTCAGTCCATCGGCAGCCTGAACCTTCAGAGCGGGCCGGAAGTGGCAAACTGGAAGTGAGGGGCAGATTATGGCAGGCATTGATGAGTGGAAGGATAAAACAAATGAGGAGCTGTTTGCAGTTTATAAACAAACGAAGGACATTTATGTTAAGCAGGAACTTACCCTCAGGTATCTGTATATTGTAAAAGCAGTGGCGATTCAGACCCAGAATCTTTACTCCGGCTTTGCCCAACAGGAAGATATTATTAATGAAGGCGTCATTGCCATCATGAAAGGGATTGACAGATACGACCCGGAGAAGGATAATAAGTTTGAGACATTTATATCCCGGCGCATTCGGGGGATGGTGATAGACCAGGTAAGGAAAAATGACTGGATGCCCAGAGATTACCATAAGCAGAACAAATCCATTGAAAAGGCCAGAGAACATCTGTCAGAAGCAATGGGACGTTCTCCTTCCGATGAGGAGCTGGCAAAGCATCTTCAGATGAATGTAAAAAAATGCCAGAAGATCCAGAGGATGAGCACCATGATGAATGTGCTGTCCCTGGATATGATTATGGGAGACAGCGAGGAACGCCAGGCTTTCCAGATAGCAAACAATGACGCCGCCTCACAGCCGGAGAGAGCTTATCTCCAGGGGGAGGTGGTGAAAACCCTGACAGATGCCATAGAAAGCCTTAAAGAAAAGGAAAAGATGGTTATCTCGCTATACTATGTGGAAGAGCTGAATATGAGCCAGATTGCTCAGGTCATGCAGGTCAGTGAACCGAGGATTTCTCAGATTCACAGCGCCGCTATTAAAAAGTTGAAGACTTATATGAACAAATATCTAATGTAGTGACAAGGAGAGAAAAGCGATGTATGATGGGTTTTATAAACTTGCGTCAGGTATGCTTACCCAGAGCAGGAACTTAAATGTGATCGGCAATAATATGGTGAATGTCCAGACCCCCGGCTACAAGCAGGACACCATGGTCAGCACTACCTTTCAGGAAGAAATGCTTTACCGCACCGGAAGGACGTCTAAAGCAAATCCCGAACCTCTGGCCACTACTTCCAGAATTAAGGCCGCAGACAGGACCTATGTCAACTATGAGCAGGGAGGCTTTGAGGTGACAGACGGCATTTTCGATTTTGCTCTTTCCGGAAACGGCTTTTTCTGCATTCAGACCGCAGGAGGGGAACGCTATACCAGAAACGGAGCCTTTGCCGTGGACAATGAAGGGTATTTAGAGCTTCCGGGAATCGGCCGGGTCCTTTCCACAGAGAACCAGCCTATCCGCATTGAGAGTGAAGATTTCAGCGTGGACAGCAGGGGAAATATTACGGTTTCCCTTCTCAGGACCGGAGAAGAAGAGGACAGCTATGAGGAAGAACAAGAGGTTCAGCAATACGGGGCCCTGAAGGTGGTGGATTTTGCGGATTATAACCAGCTTCAGAGGGAGGATAACGGAATTTTTTCCACAGGTCAGGCTCAGCTTCCTGCCGGCTTAAACGGAGGGGAGACAAAGATTATCTGGCAGACTCTGGAGAAATCCAATGTCAATATGGTAAATGAGATGACCGCAATGATGTCGTCCCAGAGAGCCCTTCAGGGCGCGGCTCAGGCTCTCAAAATGTATGATCAGATTATGAGCAAATCGGTTACGGATATAGGAAGGCTGTAAGGAGGATACCCCAATGAACATGTCGTTTTATGTAGGAGCCATAGGAGCAGATCACTGTTCCAGAAAGCTTGGAGTAATTGCAAACAATCTTGCAAATGTAAATAACAACGGATTTAAGCCTAAGACAGCGGTGTTTTCAGAGCTGCTTAACTACAACCTTAACGATTCCCCGGAGGCAGTAACCCAGCTTACCGCCGGGGCAGGGGTAAAGGTTCAGAGAACGGATACCAATTTCGGAGTTTCCGGTATGCGGGAAACCGGCTGGGAATATGACTATGCCATTACCCAACCCAATGCCTTTTTTATGATTCAGGATCCGGTATCCGGGGAGATTACTTACACCAGAAGCGGCCGCTTCCATCGGGGGGAGAGAGAGGACGGATTTTATCTGACCACAGAGTCAGGAAAACTGGTGCTGGATCAGAACCGGCAGCCTCTTCTGCTGGAGGTAGCAGATATTGAGGCCATGAGGGAAGCCCTGGAGGGCGGCGATTATGAGGAGGATTACGAAGACGATTACGACGAGGAGGACGAGGATGAGGATCTGCCCAGAGTAAGCATTTATACGTTCTCTAACCCCAGCCGCCTGCTTAGTGTGGGAGACAACGAATATACCACAGGGAATACCGGAATGGAGCCCATCTTGGTGGAGCATCCGGGCCTGGAACAGGGAGTTCTGGAAGGATCCGGAACCGATATGGCAAAAGAGCTGACCAGAATGATTGAATGTCAGAGAGCCTTTTCCTTTGCGGCAAGACTGGTTACCACTTCCGATGAGATTACAGGAACCATTAATAATTTAAGAGGCTAAAGGGAGGGATAAACATCAGTATGAAAATCAGAAATTATGAAGACATGAACCTCCAGGAGCTGGACGTGATGAAGGAGATAGGAAGTATTGGCACCAGCCATGCGGCCACTTCCCTGTCAAAGCTTCTGCAGAAGGAGATAAGAATTACCCTTCCTGAGATCAGCGTTTTGGGATACGAGGAGGCTATCGGGCGAATCGGAAACCCGGAAGAAATTGTTACCGGCGTGCTGGTGAAAATGGCTGGCCAGATAAACGGCCTGATGCTGTTTCTCTTCAATGCGGATTTTGCCCATGTAATCTTAGAGAAGCTGATGGGGCAAAGCTGCAAGGATTTTATGGAGCTGGATGAGATTGGGTATTCAGCTCTGGTGGAAGTGGGAAATATTATTATCTGTTCCTATGTGAATGCATTTTCCAAGCTGGTGGGAGTGGATATTGACCTTTCTGTTCCCAGCGCTACGGTAAATATGCTGGGCGGTATCCTTACCGTTCCTATCGCAGAATATGGTTATGAAACAGATAAACTGATGTATTTTAACGCTGACTTTCTTATGGAGGGGCAGAAGCTTCCGGGCTGGCTGCTGATGCTTCCGGATATCCGCTCCCTAAACGATATTCTTGAAAAATTAGGGGTTTGCTAATGTTTGAGAAGGAATTAAAAGTAGGAATTGGAGACATGAAACTTACCAGGAACGAGGGGACCATTATTACATATGCCCTGGGTTCCTGTATTGGTATTACTTTTTATGACCCGCAGCTCCGTTTGGGAGCTTTGCTGCATATTATGCTGCCGTCGCGGGTGGACACCAGAGATGCCAATCTATTTAAATATGCGGATTCCGGGATTCATGAAACGGTCCGTAAACTTACAGCTTTCGGCCTGGTAAAGTCCAGGACCATAGTAAAGATCGCAGGCGGAGCTAAAATGTTTGAGATCAGCGGCAATGCGGATTTCGGAAATATCGGACAGCGCAACGTGGTTTCCGTGAAGCAGACCCTGACGCGGGAGGGGCTGCGGGTGTCTGCGGAGGATACAGGCGGAAGCTACGCAAGAACCATGATTTTGAATATTCAGACCGGGGCTGTGTCAGTAAGGACCTTTGGACGGGCTGAAAAATTCTTATAGTAAACCTACATGCGCCCGGAAGCGGACGTACTGCCGCACAGAAAAGTCTGGCGGGCGCATGGGGCATACCTGAATGCATGCCGCCTATCCGGCGGCGGATTTTCATAGTAAAGGGAAGGAGAACGCAGGCAATGGAAACACATGAGAGAGATAAGATTTTGCTGGAATCAGGAACCAACGAGATAGAGGTAATGAAATTTACCGTACAGGGAGAATTCTATGGCATTAATGTAGCAAAGGTGCAGGAAATCATCATGAGCTCTAAAGTGAAACCTATGCCTCACGCTCATCCTTCTGTTGAAGGCATTTTTAAGCCCAGGGATACCCTGATCACGGTAATCAATCTTTCCCACTATCTTTCCGGCGAGATGGCTGAGAAAACCCCCAGAGATTTGTTTATCATAACCAATTTTAACCGGATGACAGTTGCTTTCCGGGTACAGAGCATTGAGGGCATCAGCCGGATTTCCTGGAAAGCTATCCAAAAGCCGGATAAGACCCTGGCAAATGGCGTGGACAGCATTACTACCGGAATTGCCCAATGTGAGGATCAGCTGGTATCAATTCTGGATTTTGAGAAAATCGTAGCCGAGATTTCACCGGAAACTACCATTCAGGTGTCTGAGGTAGAGAGCCTGGGCGTCCGCCCCATTAATAATGCTCCTATTGTGGTGGTAGAGGATTCTATTCTTCTTGGCAGAATGATTGACGATTCTCTGGAGCGGGCTGGCTTTACTCAGATTACAAACTTTAACAGCGGCCAGGAGGCATGGGATTATCTCAGAGCTATCGGCGATGATCCGGCCCTTTATCAGAAAGTAAATCTGATTATTACGGATATTGAAATGCCGGAGATGGATGGACACCGTCTGACCAAGCTGGTAAAGGAACATCCCAACTTAAAGAAACTTCCGGTTATCATCTTCTCCTCCCTTATTGATGAGCAGATGCGGAAAAAGGGAGAAGAGCTGGGAGCCGACGAACAGCTTGCAAAGCCGGAGATCGGAAAATTGATTACAATTATAGACGATCTTTTGGATAAATTTAAGAAACAGACTGCAAACTATTAGTATACGATGCCGGACAGACAAAAAAGGTGTGTCAGAAAAGAAGAGAGTGAAAGTATGGTAAGACAACGAAGACGTATCCTGGCCGGCCTGGCGGCAGGCTGCTTCATGTTAGGGGCAGCTACCACCGCCTATGGGGCGTCCAAGGGAACCTGGGTGCTTTCAGACAATGGAAAACGCTGGATGTACTGTTATGAGCCTGGAGAGCCGGTAAAGGATGAATGGATTACCTATGAAGGGAAAGAATACTATTTAGACTCCAGCGGTTATATGAAGACAGGCTGGGTAACGGACAAAGAGGATGGAAGCCGTTACTATATGGGGGAAGATGGAGCGAAATGCTATAATACCTTCACGAAGGATGACAAATACGTGGGGCCGGACGGCACGGCTCTTACGGAGTTTGACACTTACAGAAAAGCTGTAAAAAAGCAGCTGCTTTCAAGCGGCAAAAAATCCGGCAGAAAGAAAACCGCCCAGGTCCAGGAACAGAAAGGATTTGTCTTTTTTGACTTTAACGGAGACGGTTATAAGGATATTGCGGTGTTTAACCGTGTAACGGATCCGGATCAGGTGCTTTTGGCGGCGGTCTGGAATCCGGAAGACCAGAAGTTAGAAATTACTGTGGAATCTGACGAGGACAGCGGACAGACTTCCAGAATACTCTGGAACCAGGAGAGCCGGACAGCCTGGTTGGTTATGGAGGAAAAAGGCGGTGGGAGTCAGGACTATTTTGTCATGAGAACCGGGGATTCCTGCTTTGAACCCATGTGGCAGTTTGTCACAGAAACCAACGACTGGGGAGACCTGGTAGGCTATGTCAATGGAGAAGAAGCAGACTCTGAAGACTGGCAGAATATTTTAAGTCAGGCGGAGAGGGAAGCGGGCGCCAGCGCCATTCAGGGAATCCTTCCTCTGGAGGAAGAGCATATTAAGCAGGCAGTGGATCAGGCTCCATCCACAAAAGAGCTGTATTTGTGGGGCTTATAGTACAATAAGAGAAATACATAGCAGTTCAGACGCTTTCTGAACTGTTACAGAAATACTTTCGGAGGTAATATTTTGGCTACAATCATCACTGTTTCAAATCAGAAGGGCGGCGTTGGAAAGACTACCACATCAGCGGCCCTGATTGCCGGGCTTACCCTGGCGGGAAAACGGGTGCTGGGAGTGGATTTTGATCCCCAGGGAAACTTAGGCTTCTGTCTGGGACTGGAATCTCAAAGCGGTCCCGGCGCTTTAGAAGCTTTAAAAGGGACCATGACAGTTCGGGAAGCTGTCAGCTCCACCCCTTACGGGGATATCCTTTCCTCAGATATTATGCTCAGTAACGGACTGGATCAGGTGGTCTCAGAGCGCAGGGAATGTATTTTTAAAAACGTTCTCAATCCTGTAAAAGATGAATATGATTATGTGATAATTGATACCCCTCCGGCCCTGAACCTGCTTACGGTAAATGCTTATACGGCGTCCAATTACCTGATTATTCCCATGGCATCAGATATTTTAAGCCTGGTGGGCTTATCTCAGCTTACGGAAACTATCGAATCCGTGAGAAATTCTGTAAATCCCGGCCTTAACGTGCTGGGGATCCTGTTGACCCGTTTTAACAGAAGAACCCTGTTATCCAGAGATGTACTGGAGATGGCCCAGCAGCTTGCAAAACAGATCGATACCCGAGTATTTAATACCCGGATCCGCACCGGAGTGGCGATTGCCGAAGCTCCCGCCCACGGAGAAAGCATTTTTGATTACAACCCGCGTTCAGCGGCAGTGGGCGATTACCAGGATTTCATACGTGAAGTGATGGAAATCATACATTTTAAGTAACAGTCGAGACGGCGGGGAAATTGATATGAAGTTTTACGTCAAGCTCGCTTGTAAGGAAAACTTCATATCAATTTCCCCATCGGATGGACATCCGAGCTTCTTGTCCGGCTGCGCCGGGCAAGAAGATGCCCCGTCTGAATCGTTACTATTTTCAAGGAGGGCTAAGCAATGGCCAAAAAGACCAATAAGACATCGCATGTGCTGAACCTTATTACAAATGGTGGGCCCGGCGATTCCGGAGCAGAGCAGGAGGAACTGAAAGAAGCGCCGGAACAAGAAATAAAAGGAGAGGATACGCCGGAAAAGGAAGCTTCACTGCCTGCTGCTGATAAAGAGACGCCGGTAAAAGTGGTTTCCTCCGGTGAGAAAAGGGTGATTGTAGTGGATGAATCAAGCCAGAACCAGAAAATTGAAAATCAGATACTGGATAATCTTACCAATCATTTAGAGGAAGCAGTGGAAGAAGAAAAACAGAACGGGCCTGAAGAACAGCAGGCGCAAGCAGACCAACAGCAGAATGAACCGGAAGAGCAGCAGAGTGAACCCGAAGAAAAACAGGCTGAGCCTCAGGAAAAGGTTTACCATATGGTCAACGTAATGGAAGAGATCCTGGGCCGCAAAAAGCTGGAAAAATACATGGAAGAATACAATGTATGCATGTGCAGCCGGTGCCGCGCTGATGTGCTGGCCCTGGCCCTTACCGGACTTCCGGCTAAATATGTGGTAGTAGATGAGGGCGCTACGGCCCCGATTATCGGTTATTATGAGAATAAATTTAAGTCCAATACTCTTGCGGAGATTATCAAGGCCTGCATGAAGGTAAGAGACAATCCCCGCCATCAGTTATAGAGGCGGCAGCAAAAACAGCATCATGGTACGCACACGGCGGAATAATCCTTCCTTGCCGGTGCGTATTTTTTTCTTATTTTTTACCTAAATCTGCCGATAAATTAAATAGAAGAGATATTAGTAGACATCTATGGATTAGCCGCGCCTGCGGCGGGATTCATTTCAAAGCAACAACAGTACTACTACAAGGAAGGAGAATACACATATGGCAAGTGTTTCAGCAGCAAGCAATGGACTTGGCAATACTTCTTTAAGAGGATTTGGAGGATTTGCATCCGGTATTGACCGTGATTCCATGATTGAGCAGATGACCATGGGGACTACCTCTAAGATTACCAACCAAAAGAAAGAGATGACCAACCTGGAGTGGAAGGCAGAGGCGTATCAGAAGATTAGCGATATGATTCTGGATATGGAGGATAACTACCTTTCCTATGCCTCATCCAGTAACCTGTCAGATCCGCTGTTTTTTGCAAAGAATCTCATCAGTGTTCTGGGAGACTCCAAATACACCAAATTTGTTTCCGCTACCGGAAGCTCTGACATGATGGACTATCTCTCCGTTCTGGGAGTAAAGCAGACTGCCAGTGCCGCAACCCGTATGTCAGACAGCAAGAAGGGAACCACCGGGGTAACCGCCAGCGGAATTACCGCTGACCGGCTGGTAAATAAGGACTGTATTACCTCCAATTTAAACGGCAGGGAATTAAGCTTCGGTCAGATCGGTACCAACGGTTACATGGAGAAATTTACCTTTACCTTTGAGAGCAGTTATAAAAAAGAGGACGGTACGAAGATAGAGATTGACTATACAGCTGCCCCGGAAGAAGTGGTAAAGCAGTTGAACGAAGCCCTGGAAACCCAGGAGATCAAGTGGGGAGATAAGAAATATAAGCTGTCAGAGATGATAAGCTTTGAATATGACCAGGCCAATGACAGCTTTAACATTAAGGCAGGGGACAAATTCCAAAAGGAGATTGTTATTAGTAAAGATTCTTCCGCTCTCAGCGCCCTTGGCGTAGATAAGGATGCCCTTGGAGAAAAGGTTCAGGGACTTACCATTAACGATGCCCATCTGGACGCAGACGGAAATCCCGTAGAGAACCTTATGAGTTTTCAGGATCTTGCCACCAAGTCCTTTAATGACAGCTATGTAACGAGACAGACTGTTGATGAATACATGGCAAACCGTAAGTTTTCTATCAGCTACGGCGGCCAGACCAAGGATGTAGTTCTCTTAACAAAAGAGGAATCCGACGAGATTCAGAAGCTGACAGACAAAGATGATAAAATGGCAAAACTTTTGGAATTTACCAACAAGCATCTGGAGAAAGCCTTTGGTAAGGGAAATGTAACTGCAGTAGACAATAATGGGACCCTCGAATTCCAGGTAAAGGATGCGAAGGAGACCTTGACCGTAAATGCTAACGATTATGAGGCCAGAAAGATGCTGGGCTTTGACAAGGAGACCTCCAACAAGGTCAGCACCGGGTTGAGCCTGCGGAATAACTGGGAGAAATTAGGCCTTGATAAGATAGCGGCAGTTCCTGCAGAGGGAGACAAGAGCACTTATACCATGAAAATCAATGGAGCTGAAATTGAGTTTACCGCAGACATGACTGTGGATCAGCTTCTCAATAAAATCAACAGCAACGAGGAAGCCGGAGTAAAGGCCTCCTATATCAGCGCCACCAACCAGTTTGCTCTGGTAGCATCAGAAACCGGAAAGCGGGGAGAGATTGAACTGGACGGAGACTTTGCGGAAGCCCTGTTCGGCGTCAACGGTTCCTCAGAAGGTTTTTCCAAGGACGGCCAGAACGCTATAGTCCGGGTCAGCTACGGAAGCGGAGTGGAAACAGAGATGGAGAGCCTTACCAACACCATTGATTTGGCAGGGATGAAGGTAACCGTATCTGGAGAGTTCGGCTATGAAAACGGTGTGTATATGAACGATAAGGCCCAGGCAGTAACCTTTGACGCCAAAGCAGATGCGGAGGAGGTTACAGAGGCAGTCAAAAAGTTTATCGAAGAATACAATGCCCTGGTAAAAGAGATCAACACTCAGGTTACCACCAAACGAGACAGATCCTATGGTCCTCTTACTGACGAGCAGAAGGATGAGATGGACGAAACTTCCATTAAAAACTGGGAGAAGAAAGCAAAATCAGGTTTGCTATTCAACGACGGGACTCTGCGGGAGCTGAGCATGGATATGCAGAGCATTATCACCAAGCTGTTGGGAAGTAATGTTAAGTATGAGGACCTGGAGTCTATGGGAATTACCATTTCCGATAATTACAAGGACGGCGGAACTATTAACTTTGATGAAAAGAAGTTTAAGCAGGCCATGGAGACCGATCCGGATATGGTTTCTGACATCTTTACCGGAGGCGGAGATGTTAGAAAGGGCCTGATGACCATTTTGGATGAGACCTTTACCCCTTATGCAACCAAATATGCCACCAAAAACGGCAATTCCTACGGACGTTTGATTGAAGAGGCAGGCTCTGAGAAGATTCCTCTGTCTATGACCAATAACCAGATTTACAAACAGCTAAAGGAAATGCAGGAGAATGTGGATAAGCTTCAGATCCGCTTAAAGAGCGAGCAGGATCGCTATATTACTCAATTTGCTTCTATGGAGAAGCTGATCAGCCAGATGAATTCCCAATCCAGTTTCTTATCCCAACTTAGTGTATAAGGATGCCGGATATTAGAGAAGGAGAGCTATGAACGGTTATCAAAAGTATAAAGAAAAAAGTATATATTCCATGAGCGGGCCTGAGCTGCTGCTGTTGCTTTACGATGAGGCCATTAAGCGGCTGACCAGGGCGGAAATGTCTTTGGAGGATAAGGATTATAAAGACTTTGAGGACTGCCTTGAACGGGTTTCCCGGATTGTCCGCTATCTGATTGATATACTGGATATGAGCTATCCTATCAGCCGGGATCTCCGCAGGATTTATAATTATCTGGTTTTCGATATCAGCAGAATCAATGCCGGCAGGGAACGTCAGAAGGACGAGATTGGCCGCATCCGCAATATTCTCTCAGAGCTGCGGGACGCTTTTGATCAGGCCAGCCGTATGGTGGGAGATAATCACATTGTCAGGGAGAAAAGTGTCTTTGGATAGGAGGATGCGCCCATGGATTTAGAGCAGATCATGCTGCTGGTACAGCGGCGCTACGGCTCTCTCCGGGAGATAGACCGATTGACTCAGGAGTTAAAGGAGACCATTGAAAGAAAAGATGAAGTCTCTGTCCAGCTTCTGCTGCAGATGCGGGCAGAGGAGATGGCAAAGATTGAGGAATGCCAGGAAGAACTTTGGAAGCTGGCAGGACAGGACAGTGACCACTCAACCTATTTAAAACAGCTTCTTAGCTGCGAACCCCGGCAGCATCAGCCGGGGGGCAGTTTTGAAGAGAAGAAGATTTTGGAGATCCGCCAAAAGTCCCTGGATCTTTTAAAGGATATCAGGGAGCTGGATGAGAGACTAAACTTAAGGATTGGCGGGGAGAAATCCTTCTATAAGAAAAAGTCCAGCGGAAAATAATCAGAGAAAGGAGGAAAGAAGATGGCAATAAACGGAATCAGCAGCTATAGTAATTACCAGTATCAGAACACCCTGAACCTTTTAAGGATGTCCTCTATGAGGAACTCATCCTTAAGCGCTGTTTCTGCCGTAAACAAGGTTGGGAAGACTACTTCCTCATCTGACCCCTATCAGGATGTGACATCCTTTTTAAACAAGTACCAGTCTGCGCTTACCAGTCTGGAGAGCTCAGCAGCTAAGCTTTCGGGCTTCAGCAAGAGCAATGCGTTTAATGACTACCAGGTTGCATCTACCGACGAGGCTGTAGCCAGCGTAAAGGCAGGCTATAAGTTAAACGGCGATACAGATATCCGGCTTCAGGTTGATGCACTGGCTCAGAGTCAGCAGAACAAAAGCGATTTCCGGGTAGGACAGGAGACAGCCAAGGAAGGCGAGGATATGGAGTTTGAGATTCAGACTTCAGGAGGAAGCGTAGCCGTTTCCATCTCCGCGCTCAATGACAATGGCACTGCTAAGACCTACAACCAGATGTACAGGGAAGCAGCCCAGGCGATTAACGCACAGGGTACGGACGTCAGGGCTCAGGTAGTAAATGATGGAGGAAAGGTATCCCTTTCCATTGCGTCCAGAAAGACAGGGGAAGCAAATGGCTTTAAGGTAACCGGCTCCACAGGCGCTGCTGCAGGAATTGAGAATGCGGCAGTTGCAGCTCAGGATGCAATGTATACGGTGACAGAAAATGGGTACAGTCAAAGCTATCGGTCTGACAGCAATGAGATTGACCTGGATATAGGCCGGATTCATGCTACCTTAAAGAGCACAGGCGAGACCAATATCTATACAGGCATTGATACAGATAAAGTTATCTCGGCAGTAGAAGACCTGGTAAAGGATTATAACTCTGTTACCAATCTCTTGTCTGAAAATACCAGCCGTGGAACAGGTGCAGCAAGGCAGTATGCATCCTTTGGCCGGGGATTGGCAGATGAGAAAACCTTAAAGCAGCTGGGAATTTCCCATGACAAAGAGGGAAATTTGGTATTGGATAAGGAAAAGCTGGAAGAAGCACTGGTAAAAGATTATGAAGGCACCAAGGAGCTTATCAGCGGCCAGTTTGGAATTGCAGAGAAGGCAGCTTCCAGAGCGGATGCAGCGTTATCTTCTCCGGTACAGCGAATCGCCAGCAACGATTTATCTTCCATATCAAGCCAGACCAAGAATGGAGGCAATTACTACGACAGCTTCCGTTATCTGGGCAATTTTGCCAGAAGCGGAGCTTATAATATCGGAAATTATTACACAGTAGGAATGCTTTTGAATACTTTGGGATAAGGAAGAGGGGGCGCCGCTTTTGCGGCCGCCCTTCTTCCTTATTCGGGCTCAGTATGCAGAAAGGCAAATTGCTGTAGGAAGCAATAGGAGAGACTATGAATCGACAAGTATTTGAGGGACGTTTTCTGATTAATATGGCCAGTTCTATCATACGTCAGGACACATTTCGCCCCATGTATGGAAGAACCAATTGGGAGCTGATGTACCGTACTGCCGAATACCATAAAATCGCAAACGTAATCTATCTGGGACTTCTGGGAAATGATTCCAAAAGAAACGCCAGATGGAAAGAGCGCTTCTTTGAGCGTTATCAGTCAGCATTAAGGTATGGGGAGACCTGTGAGGAATCGGAGAGGGAGATTCTGAACCTTTTGGATATGAAAGAGATTTCCTGTACGATTTTGGCCTCCAGCAGTATCCGGGAATTATACCAATTAAAGGAGACAGCAGCAAATAATCCTTTGAGGATATTTTTAAGCGGAGAGGACTACACCTTAGCAAAAGGCCTTTTAATAGATTTAGGCTATGAGACTGATAGAACTTATAAGGGCTGTGGAGAGCGGATGAAACGTATCTCAGGATTCCAGGTGGAGATTTACCACCACTTTCCATTTAAGCCGCCTGCTTATGAGAAGCACTTGCTTCAGCTTATAGGGCATGCTCCAATCAGAAGTCCTTTTCAATATGTCAGAATTCTATCACTGGAAGGAGAATTTGTCTTCCGCTCTGCTGAGATTGCATATCATTATGTAACAGATGAGCTTTTAATCCGGGAGCTTTTGGATACGTACCTGTTTTATCAGTACTGGAAAAGTGAAATGAGCAATGAGTATATTATGAAAGGGCTCAGTGACTTTAATATTGACAATTTGATCCCACTGTTGATGCAGCTGACAAGGATGTGGTTTGGAAATAAAGAGGACCCGGTTTTTGGAATGTCTTCTGAGGATACAGAAGTCTATGATATGCTGGAGAACCGCATATTAAGCAGAGGGAAAATAAAAGACGAGACCAATCCACAGGCACTGTATTTGGAGCGGATTTTAGAACAGATAGAAAAGAAAGAATTAAATAAAGAAAAATGGAAGCAGTTTCGAGAACGCCTTGGAGACAGCCACAGTTCCTTCCGAAGAGGACTGCGCTGGCTGTTTCCGGAGTATCGGTATATGTGCGGATTATACCCTTCTGTAGAGAAGGTTCCTCTGCTTCTTCCAATCTGCTGGATCCGGAGAGATATCCGGCTGTTGTTTCAGATTATCAGAAGAAGGTAAGATTTAAGTATCTTCCTGTTGGTTGTCCGGAGGACAAGATTCCTCATCGGAATCTGAATGAGGATGCTGAGTAAGAACAGCAAATAAGGAGTTTATGGCGCTTGTTTTAGGGGCAAGCGCCATTTTATTGGTTTGTTCTGCGGCAGAAAGCTCTTCCCGGATAATAGAAATCTGCTTCGGTGCGTCTACAGCAATGCGTACCCCATCGGCAGCACATTCTAATATGGTAATTCGAATGTCCTGGCCGATCAAAATACTTTCATTCTTTTTACGTCTGAGAATCAGCATAACAATACTCCTGTCACTAAATAGATTCCGGATTGGCAATACCAGGGAAGGAACTTAATTTATGGCGGAAGCCATAAGGGGAATGTTCCATAATAATCTGCATGCCCACCCGGTTAGTGGGATTGATAGCCAAAGGACATTTCAGATTTACGGTATTATCCAGATAGTTATCATGAATCACACAGATAACAAAATAAGAAAGCTCACCGATATCTTCCGCCTCCAAAAAAGCCAGCTCCTCCGGCGTAAGAGAAGGAGTATAGTCAGGAAGCAAAGAAGTCGGGTTAATTAACACAAAAGCCACTTCAGGCCGTTCAACGGACTGGAACAAAAGCAAAGAATCCTCCTGCTCATCCATCATAAGAGGAAGATAACGGGTTAAATCGGGAAAACCAAAAAGACCTTCCGGAAGAATAATCAAATCTTCCTCTTTATATTCTATCAGTCCATAATAGTCTGTCTGTATGGTCATGTAATAAAACACTCCTATATATAGAGATTTACATTGCGTCCGATAACATCCTCCTGAGGAGGTACATAGTTAAATTCCCCCAGATACTCGAAGTGAATTTCCGGACGTTGTATCACAATAGTTACATCAAAGCCGGGCAGATAAGAGATATCTCCCCGGGCAGCGCGCAGTTCAAAGGAAGCAAGCTGTACGTCGTAAGCAGCTTCGTACTGAGAAGACACATTTTGAGAAGAAACAGCATCCAAAGTAGAAGCAGCGGCCGTCATTTGGCTGTCAGAAACCCCATAAGCTTCTATGGAGACACTGGCAGACGGAGCCTGGCTGGTCTGGGGCCGGGATTCAGACACCGGGATTGCCTGGGCAGTCTGAGCCGGAATCGGAGCCTGGCTGGCCGGAGAAGGATTAAAAGTTCGCCGGATCTTTTGGTAGGATTCCATATCAATGGATCCGCTTTTTGTGTGTCTGGAGTGGAAAGCGATCTGACGAGCGACTGCCCTGCGGCGCTCCACATCTACCATACCGGATGGAACCAATTGGGCCTTCTGTGAAAAATGCACTGCTTGATATGGCGTAGATGTTACTCGAATTAGCTGTGACATACAAAGGTCCCCCTTTCCAAATTAATAAAGATTTATCGCATAAAATCAAATAGAGATGACTGGAACAGTCTGGTGGCAACCTGCTGGGCAGCGGAGTAGGAGTACTGGTAGGAATACATCTCCATAATAGCCTCGTAAGGGTCAGCCCCCAGTTTATCCGTATATTGCTCCGTTAAAAGCTGCTTGGTAAGTGTCAGTTTCGACTCTGTGGTCTCTAACAGAGAATATTTATTGCCCAGGTCACTGTATACGGTGCTGACATAGTGCTCTGTAAGAGTCATTTCATCCATAATCCCGGCCATTTCCTTAGAGAAAGCCTCACAGTCAGCGGTCCCGTTCTTTAGATCGTCAATGTGATCATTCATGGTCATGATAGCGGATCCAATCAGTCCCAGCGGGCTTTTATCCAGGCGTTCCTGAATTTTTGCCGTGGCTTCTGCATCGGTCATAGCATTTAACGTATCAGAGTTAAGTCCTGTCAGAAGATTAATACCGCCGGTATAGGTATCCAGAAGCGTATTTTTGTTAGCGATATTGCCGTATCCGATATCAACCCGCCCCTGCTCTCTCATAGCCTGAAGCAATTTAGCCGGATCACTGATGTCAAAAGTATAACCACCATTACCATCTTCTTTTAACTCCATGGTAATGTCTGTAGCAGCGGCATCTCCCGGAAACTGGTGAGTAAAGGTTAAGGTAGTTCCGTCTTCACTTAGAGTAAAGGGGGTGGTGGAAAGATCGTTTCCGCCAAAAATATAACAATTCTGAAACTGGGCGTTTAACTCATTTACAATGGATTGTTGTTTTTGCAGCAGGTCGTCCCTGACCGTCTGCACCGTAGCGTCAGAAGAGTTATTGGTGCCGGAGGCCGCATACTCTACTTTTATCTTGGCCTTAGACAAGATGTCCTGAACCGACCGGGATCCCATCTCCTGCTCATAGAGCCGGTTTTTTACGTCCGTAATCAGGGAAAGCTTGCTGACGGTATCCAGAAACTGGTTGTCGATTTTTTTGCCCTCATAGTAGTCAAGAGGGCTGTCAGCAGCAGCCTCATAGGCCTTGCCGCTGGAAATTTTATTAAAGCTTTTGATTAGTTTACTGTGGACATCATTGATGCCGCTGGTAAATTTTCTGTTTGTGGATGTATTGGTAACTCTCATATCATTATTCCCTCCAATCAATTATCTGCCTACCAGGCCGGTATTGTTAATCAATCTGTCCAATGCCTCGTCAAAAGCTGTCATCAAACGGGATGCGGCATTGTAAGCGGAAGAGAAAGCCATCATATTGGCTGCCTCCTCATCCAGGCTGACTCCGGAAATAGAATCCTTGGAATCATGGATGCCGTTGAGCACGATAACATCCGTTTTAAGGGAGGTCTGATTAAAACTGGAATCGCTGGCCAGGGTAACCGATACATTATTCATAAAATCAGAGTAAGAGTTATTGCCTAAAGCAGCATGAGTCTTGGACATGGAATTTAACATCTCCAAAATAACATCTGTCCGGTTTAATGAACCGCCGGCAACCTCAGCAGCTCCGCTGATCCAATCCTCACTGATGGAAATATTTGCGGCAGTAATATCGCCGCCGCCCAGAGCTTCCAACAGGGTCCCGCCAGGGGGTGTGGCAACGTTGGGGTCATTATTAATGGTATTAAAATTGTCAGCAAAGGTTTTGGCCAAAAGGTCAAGCTGCTTTATATAATACTCATATCCCCTGACCTTATCCAGGGTCTGAGTACCGGGAACGTTCTGTCCGGTGCCGGTCTTTCCCAGCATATCCAGGCTGGCTTGGATGGAACCGCCCTTTAACTGTCCCTCAGAAGCAGAGAAGTTAGCGGTTGCTTCCATTCCGGTGGTTCCGTTTGTGTTAGGGGAAGAATTGATAGTAACGGAAACCTTGGTGGGATCGTTGCGGTCGCCAACCACGGTCATATTTCCATAGTTCTGATCTTTGCCGCCCTCTGTGCCGTTAACCAGGACGAGAGTATGGGGATTTCCATCCTTATCGGTGTAATCCATGGTAACCCGCAGATCGTCGGGCCATTCTTTCTTGCCGATGACATTGCCGTACCGGTCATATTCATAACCCTTATCCCGAACAGTTCCGTCAGGAGCAGTGTAGGTACCGCTGTGGTCTTCATCCTTATAATAAGTAACTTCAATGGGAAGGTAGCTGGACAATTCGTCAAGAAGTAAATTCCGCTCGTCCATCAGCTCCAGGCTGGGTTGGTTGAAGATCTGGTTCTTCTTAATTCGGATATTCAAATCGCCAATTTGACGAAGAATATCATTTACCTTCTGCTCGGCTCCCTCCTCGCTGGTGCCGGCTCCGTTAAGCCGGTCAAACTCAGCCTTCTCGGCATCCTGAATTTGCTTTGCCGACTGGTTTAACAGATTGGTTAAAGCCTGCATACGAGCCCGCAATTCGCTCTCGTAAATGGCATTGTCAACCTTGGGCAGATCCTGCATGGCGGTAAGGGTAGACTGGATATCGGAAAAAGCATCCCGAATACCGGAGATGTTAGATTCATCCAATACTCTGGACAGGGAATCCAGAGCCGTCTGCATAGAGTCTGTGTAACTGGACTTATTCATCTGGGCGCGGTACTGAACATCCAGATAGGGATCCCGGATCTGGGAAACCCGATCCATGTGTACGCCGAAACCTACCACTACTTCCGAACCATTGGTATAATGAGAAACCGGATAGGTGTAGTTTAAGCTGGATGCCTCCAGCTGCTGGCGGGTATATCCCGGAGTATTCATATTTGAAAGATTCTGACCGATAATATCAAGCCGCTTCTGATTGGCCTGAAGGGCCGACAGCGCGGTGCTGATACCGGAAAAAGATGCTCGCAGCATAGTTCTATATCCTCCATAAAATATCTAAACGTATTTGTTTTGAAAATGGGATGAGGTGTTTTTTCTGGAAAATTCCACATCATCCGGATTCCGTCCCTGCATAGCGCCAATGGCCGCGTCAAACTCCCTCATCCGAAGACGAATGGCCTTGTCAGCAGAATCCCTGGCGTTTAAAAGGCGCTTGATTTGCCGGTCTAAATCCGTAAACACCGGGGACAGCACAGATACCTGCTCCGGCGCCGCCTGGTCCAGTATCTGCTGGAATGTAAGATCCTCCCAGCCCATAAGAGAGGCCTGACGGATTCGTTTTTGCTCTAATCCTCTCAGCTTAAGAAGCTGGGCCTGTTCCTGCTTTAAAAAACCATTGATTAAATGGTGCTGACTCAAAGCAGCGGCCTGAGCCATCTGCTCTTCCTGAGCAGCAAGGACGGTGACTGCCTCTACAAGCTGCTTTAAAACCTGGACAAATTGCTCCAGATTCGTGTCTGATGACTGTTGTGTCATAAAATGTTAAATCCTCCCGCTTATTAATGATACCCCAGAAGCCGTCTGGCAATGACTGCCGAATCCGGATGGTAAGTTCCAGAGGCCACCTGCTGCTGGAGGGTCATTACCTTTTCCGGGCTGGCTCCCTGCTTTATCCTGGAAGCGGCCTCGCGGGCCAATGCACGGGCAAAACTTGCGTCGTCTGCCGGAGCGCTGGCTTTCTGAAAGGTAACCGTGTCATAATTTCCCGCCGTCTTTTCCGGCGCCGGCTTTGCCCGGTCAGCTATGGGGGAAACAGCGGAGTAGGTGGGATAATCTTTATTTGTATATAATCTGATATTCATAAATATCCTCCTTCCTGAAAACAGATATAGCGACACAGGGCTAAAGTCATATCCATCCCTGTCAATATTTCATAGCTTACATATTATTTATCGGCATTTTTTTCAGCTACTTAAGCTGAGACAGAAAAAAGACAGAAAAAAGTCAGCAGATATCCCTTTCCCTTACTATAAAAATGTAGTATACTAGGTTTGCAATGAAAAAATCTAATAATCTTATGCTTTTTTGCCGATATAGCGATATATAGATTTTTATGCCGAATGAGGAGGAACCATGGCAAACATCCTACAAGTGACAAGACCTACTCCCGATATAGAGAACCGGACACTGGAAAACCGTGATCCCAGAAACCATATTAACAGTCAGCAGATACAGAACCAGGTAGATCCTACCAGGGTAGTCAGAGCAGATGGCCAGGAAAAAGGGGGAACCGGCGCTGCCCATGACGGGAATTACAGCGTAATTGACTATGAGAGCAATTACGGCGCCTTTATCCAGCGGCTGAAGGATGCAGGAGAACTTCCTGAATTGCTAAAGCAGCTTCTTTTGGAGGACAGCGCCGGAATTCTTTTTGGAAACCAGGAATCCGTAGCCGGGCTGGTGGAACAGCTTTTTACCTCCATTGACATTAACTCCCCGGAGGAGCTGCTGGCCTTTCTCCAGAGCCAGCAGGCAGCCCAGGTGAAGTTTTCCGGCAGCTTTTTTGACGGCCTGAGAAGCATCCTGTTTCAAAATGCTTCCCAGGGGCTTAAGGAGGCGGCTCTGGCCTTTTTAAAGGGTTATAATGATTACTCCTCCGGAGAGCATCTGCTCATCCAGATGCGTTCTCTGACAGATGATATCAGCCGGCTCATGTTAAAAAGCTTCCGAGGCGACTTTGAAGAGCTGAGGGATATGATAAACTGGAAGGCAGCTGACGGAGACACGGCGGCAAATACGGAAGTTCTTAACGGAAAACTGATTCCTTTCCTTTCCCGGTATATTTCCAGAACCCATGATTACGGCGCAGTGCGGGATGCAGTGATGTTTTTCGTCCTTCACGCGGTGAAATATGAGAATGGCGATAAAGACCGGCTGGCCCAGCTTTTTGACCGGCTGGTGGGAAACCGGGAAGCAGAGAGATTTTTCAAAAACAGCCCCATGGATTTGGAGCAGGCGCTGGAGAATATCCGGGGCGGACAGGGAAAAAATGATTTTGCGGATACTTTCTCCGAGCTGCTCTTAAAAGGAACCGGAGGTCAGGCGGGTCTGGAAAATATTCAGCAGTTTTATAACATTTTAAACGGGATGCTGATTAATGAGAGCGTATATCTCCCGTTTCTTCATATTGTTCTTCCTTTCCGCTATGACGGCAAGGATGTAATGTCCGAAATCTGGGCGGATCCGGATGCGAAAAAGGATCCGGAGGAGGGCGGCCGGAGAATTAAGATGTTTTTCCGGTTTGACATCCGGGAGCTGGGGAACTTTAATATGGTGCTGTCCCTTCAGGACCGGAAAATGGATATGCAGCTTTATATCCCTCCTGTGCTTACACAAAAGACTCAGGATATTCAGGAAAACATATCTGGTATTCTGAAGAAAAACGGGATGGACGTCAACCGCCTTCTGGTAAAAGAAAAACGGGGAGAAATTCGTTTAGAGGATGTATTTCCGGAGATTAGGGAGAAGGAGAGGACTATCAATGTCAGAATTTGATGATTTGATGAAACGCAAGGCAGTAGCCCTCAAATATGACCCGGAGAAAAACGGTGCGCCTGTGGTGGTTGCATCGGGAATGGGCTATATGGCTGAGCGGATTACAGAAGCCGCTATGGAGGCAGGGGTTCCCATCTATGAGGATGATTCTCTGGCTACTCTTTTAAGCCAGCTGAAACTGGGGGCCGCCATACCAGAAGAATTGTATCAGGCAGTGGTGGAGATATATCTGTATTTTCTGGGGTTTGTCCCGGATAGAAAAGAAGTGGAGGAGATACAGAATGAGGAAAGCGCGTCTTAAAGGGCTGGCAGGCGCCATTTTGACAGGAAGTTTCTTGCTTGCTGTGCCGGGAACGGCGCTGGCGGCGTCAAAGCCCATTAATTCCGTAAGCATTAAGGTAAATTCCAAGATTGAATCGGGAAGTAAGCTTCCGGATATTGATATCGGAACCACCCCCTCCGATGGAGGCGTGGCAGTCAGCGAGTCCAATGACCGGTATGAAATAGCGGAGGCAGAGTGGGTGAACAACAGCGGCAAGGAGGTTTACACTGCCGATGAACCCAGGATGAAGGTGACCCTGGAGCCGGAAGATGTAAGTGAATATTATTTCCTGGCAAGTTATAAAAAATCTTCTGTATCCATAAACGGAGGCACCTTTGTGTCTGCCAGGCGGGAAGGGGACGCCCTGGTGGTAACCCTGACCTTAAAGCCTGTAAAAGGGGAATACGGAGAGCCTCTGGATGCTTTCTGGTATGAAAAGAATCTGGGCGAGGCCCGCTGGGAAAAGCCAAAAGACACTTCCGGATTTTATGAGGTCCAGCTGTACAGAGATGGAAAGTCTGTCTACAGGATTCCCAGAACCTCGGCAGTTAAGTATAATTTCTACCCTTATATGACGGAGGCGGGAGATTATACCTTCCGGGTAAGGACCATACCGGGGACGGATGCTGTGTCCAAATACGGAAAGAGAAGCGACTGGATAGAGTCCGGGGAGCTTCAGATAACGGACCGTTACGTTTCTGACGGAAAGGGACAGCAGGCGTCAAAAAGCAAGGCGGTCCGGGGAGCCGAAGAAACGGGATGGAAGCAGAAGGATAAGCAGTGGAGCTATACGTACCCTGACGGAACTATCTGCCGGGGCGGCTGGGAATACATAGAGGGCCAGTGGTATTACTTTAATATTGACGGAGTGATGCAGACGGGCTGGCAAAATATCGACAATCAGCATTACTATCTCTATCCCAACGGTCAGATGGCGGTTGGCTGGGCAAACATTGATGGAAAGTGGTACTTTTTCCACACCGGGGAGCATGAGGATGAGACAGCCGGAACGATGGCTCCCGGCGGATGGAAAGTGATTGGGCCTTATTATTACTACTTTAACGAGGACGGCTCCCTGTATACCGGCTGGCTGAATCAGAATGGGCGCTGGTATTATCTCAATACAGTGGACAACAGCCTTCTGGGAGCTATGTTTACCGGATGGATCAAACGGGATGATAAAACTTACTACACCGACTCCAACGGGGAGATGGTAACCGGCTGGTGCCAGATCGATGGAAACTGGCATTATTTCTATCCGGGTTCCGGTGAGATGGCTGCTAACACCAGCATTAACGGATTTTTTGTAGATGCAGACGGAATCTGGCGGTAACACAGACTAGAAAAGAGGTGGAGTATGTTAAAAACATGGAAGCAATGGGGAAGGGCCCTGTGTCTGGCTGCAGCTTTTACGGCGGCAGGCGCCGGTCCTGTCCGGCCCCGGACAGCTTATGGAGCAGAGTCCAGCATTATTGAGAAGCTGACAGTTACAGTGAAAACCAGTTATGGGGAGCCGGAGGAAATACTGGATCCGGAGTTCTCGGTTTCCGGAAGCGGGTGCTCCCTGGGGGAGATCCGGTTTGGAACTGCTTATGACAAATGGAAACCAGGGAAAAAGGTCCGGGTGGAAATTAATATTAATGCAGATGAGGGCAAGTATTTTCCGGTGTCCTTAAACCGATCTGAGTGCAAGGTCAATGGCGCAAATTTTGTGTCTGCAAAGGCTCTGGACAAAACTACCCTGCAGGTTAAAATAGACTTTGTTCCGGTAACCGTGCTGGGAGAGACCGATAAGGCAGGGTGGAGCAGAGGTTCCAAAACCAAAGCCGTGTGGAGCAAGGTAGACTATGCCCCCGGCTATACGGTTTCCCTGTATGGAGACGATAAGCTGGTAAAACGTATCAATGTGGATACCAACAGCGCAGATCTGTCTCAGTACATGAAGGACATGGAGAAAATCTACTACTATGAGGTAAAGGCGATTCCACGGACCTCAGATGAGAGAAAATATTTAAAAGAAGGACGTTTCGTTACCTCCACGGATCAGGAGTTTGACTGGGACGATTATGAGGAAGTACGCCGGAACAATTCGGATGACGGCGGTTCTATAAAAGGGGAAAACTATGTCCTTCCCGATGGGGAAAAGGTAAAAAGTTCCTGGAGAAAAATTTCGGGAAAGTGGTATTATTTTGATGAGAACGGTAAACGGGCCAAGGGCTGGCTGAATTATGGCGGAACCTGGTACTATATGGACAGCAATGGAGCTATGCAGACCGGCTGGATTGACATAGACGGAGCCCGGTATTATCTGGGGGCGGACGGAAATATGCAGACCGGCTGGATTCAGGGGGATCCGGATGTGTGGTATTATCTGGACGGCAGCGGCCGGATGGCCAGGGGCTTGACCAATGTGGATGGAATCTGGTATTATATGAACGATAGCGGAAGGATGCAGACCGGCTGGCTGGATCACGGCGGCGCCTGGTATTATTTCCGCCCTGACGGTTCCATGGCCCAGGGCTGGACAAATGTCAATGGAATCTGGTATTATATGGATGTGAACGGCCATATGATGGTAAATATGGTGATAGACGGCTGGACCATTGGGGCTGACGGGATTGCTCATCAGCAATAACACGGCTTACGTCTTTTTGAAATGGAACAAAGAAAGGAAATTTCGCAATGAGTTTGATTACATCAGCTACAGAAGCCCAGGAAATGCTTCAGCAGCAGAAAACTACTACATATAATTCCGTCTCCGGCTCCGACTTTCAGAATGTGCTGAAGGGCAAAATTGCGGGAGTTACGGAAGATATGGATGCTATTTTTGAGGAAGCTGCCGCCAAATATCAGATTCCCTCTAATCTTATAAAAGCAGTGGCAAAGGCGGAATCTAATTTTAACCCCAATGCGGTATCTCATGCAGGAGCTATGGGAGTTATGCAGTTAATGCCGGGCACGGCTAAAAGTCTGGGGGTTACCGACCCTTATGATGCACGGCAGAATATTATGGGCGGCGCTAAATATTTAAAGGAAAATCTGGATCGGTTTGGAGATGTAAGTCTGGCTCTGGCCGCTTATAATGCGGGACCGGGAGCGGTTCAGAAATATGGAGGAGTTCCCCCATATAAAGAGACCCAGAACTATGTAAAAAAGATCATGTCCTATCTGGGACAGGGAGCGATTTATGCCGGCAAAACAGTGACTACAAGCGGAAGCAGCCTGGCTTCCTATACCAGCGCATTGGCATCGGCAGGCGGGCTTTCCTATGCCGGAGGCCTTTCTTCCGGCAGCAGTTTGTCAGCGCTGGCAAGCTTGTCCGGGCTGTCTGGCTATGGCTCCGGAACCTCTTCTCTATATGGACTGACTTCCGGCTACGGATTAACATCCGGTTATGGCCTGTCAGCTCTTAGCGGCCTGACTACGGATGAGGCTCAGGGAACCATTACCATGGATAAAGAGAGCTTTGCAAATCTGATTCAAATACTGCGCCTTCAGATGATGATGAATGCAGACAGGCAGGTTGGCAATTTCCTGATTTAAAATTGCCGTTGAAAAGAAACGAAGAGGAGACGGGATAATGGTATTGAAAGATTGCCCAAGATGTCTGGTATATACTCCGGAGGGAGAACATCTGGCAGAGGCCAGAGTGGTGCATGGGGAGGACGGCGTTTCCCTGTACTTTGATACATATAATATGAGGGCGGCTAAATTTAGTACCAGGATCGATTTTTATGATGAGCAGAAAGGGCTAATCATTGCCTTTTGCAGTGTGACTCTGCGGAAAAACCCTTCATTTCCCGATATACCGGAGCCGTGGATGGGAGATTGCCAGATCCTGGATGTAAAAAATGTAGTTCAGCGTCAGCAGGATATCCGCGCCAGGGTTCACATAGAGATGTTGTTCCATTCGCAAGAGCATGGGACTTTTTATGGAGTCATTGAGAACCTGAGCGCAGGCGGGTTTTTCCTTGTTACCTCACAGGTATTGGGAAAAGACGAGTACCTTACCTTCAATTACAGCTTCCGCCGGGCTCTGCGGACCTTTGAGGCTACAACCCTTCGGGCAAAACGGATGTCAGACGGGAAATATGGTTATGGCTGTTGCTTTTTAAACCTTACGGACGGAGCGGACGCGGCGATTCGCTACTATGTTTATAATGTATTGATGGAAAAAAGAAAGAGTTTGATGCAATGATGTATGAACCCCATGGGAGCAGGAAACTACCATGGGGTTCATATTATTTTCAGGCATTGAAAAATGTTTTTGTAAGCATAAGAAGCAGAGAAATTCCGTGTTCTGTTCGAAATAATAGTAATAGAGCGGATGTTCTAAAAGATAAAATCATTAAAAGACGCATCATTTGTAATTTTTCCCTTATGTTCCCGCCCAAACTGCCGATATATTATAGTGTAAAGAGCAATACAGCAGACATTGGCAGCAATGTTTATCCTGCTGCATAACATTTCCGGGTCCTTTTAAAACGGCAGGCGGACAGGAGATGATCATAGAATTATTACAGAAAGGCGGAGAATATAGATGCGGATAAGAAACAACATACCAGGTATCAACACATCAAGAAACCAGGGCATCGTCAAAGGCCAGCTGGGCAAGTCCCTTGAAAAGCTGTCATCAGGATACCGTGTTAACCGTGCAGGAGATGATGCGGCAGGCCTGGCTCTGTCCGAGGGTATGCGCGCTCAGATCCGGGGGATTAATCAGGCTATGAGCAATGTAAACGATGGCATCAGCATGGTTAATACAGGCGAGGGAACTCTGACAGAGGTTCATTCTATGCTTCACAGACTGGAAACCCTTGCCATTGAGTCGGCAAACGGCACCTACAACTCTATTGCCAGAGAGAATGTCAACAAAGAGAAGGAGCAGCTGTTAAGCGAGATTGACCGGATTTGTGAGAATGCCAATTTTAATCAGATCCCTTTGTTTGATGCAGATGCAAACCCCATTGTTCCTGCTCCTCAAAAGAGTCAGCAGGGAGATATCGGACTTCAGATTGGGGCTTCCACAAGGGAGACTATGGATGTGGGGTTCTATTATCTGGGCAGTAAGGCCCTGGAGATAGACAATATGGACTTCGGAACCATAGAGGGAGCGAACAAAGCTATCGACACCCTGGAGAATGCCATACAGGCAGTAACGGTGATCCGTTCTGACTTTGGCGCATCCCAGAACCACTTAGAGCATACCCACAACAACCTTAGCGTTACCAGCGAGAACATGACCGCTGCAGAGAGCGCTATCCGGGACACCAATATGGCGGAGGAGATTACCAGATACACTTCCAGAAATGTAGTGCTTCAGTCTGCTATGTCCATGCAGACTCAGGCCAACACCATGGCCCAGACGGTATTAAGCCTCATTGGAAACGCCGGATAAAAGGGCAATACGGATTTGACAAAAATTAAAGAAAAATGTAAATTTTTACTTATATTATTTTAAAACCATCCGATATAATTAAGTGTAAAGCAAAATTCATATAGAGCTTTGCAGAGGACATTCATACAGGGCCCGTATGGAAGTCCGGCGGCGGGGACAGGGAGGTTCCCGTTAGAGAAATCATTTCAGGAGGAAATATATATGATTATTCAGCACAACATAGCAGCAGTTAACTCTTACAGAAACTTAGGTATTAACCAGAGCTCCTTAAGCAAGAACTTAGAGAAGCTGTCCTCCGGTTACAGAATCAACCGTGCAGGCGATGACGCAGCAGGTCTTGCTATTTCCGAGCAGATGAGATCTCAGATCAATGGTATTAACCAGGCTTCCAAGAACGCAGAGGATGCTATCGGTTTAATCCAGACCGCAGAAGGTGCATTAAGCGAGGTTCACTCCATGCTTCAGCGTTTGACCACTCTGGCTACCCAGTCTGCAAACGGCACCTACAACTCTACTGCTAGAGGAAACATCCAGAAAGAGGTTACCGCTCTTATCAGCGAGATTGACCGTATCGCTAACAACACCAACTTCAATAAGGTTTATCCTATGAGTGCAGGCGGAAGCGGTACTATGACATTCCAGATTGGCCCCAGCTCTGCTGAGACTTTGGATGTTACCAAGACCAAGATGGATGCAACTTCTCTTGGCGTTAAGAATATTAAGTTAGATGACCAGACTCAAGCTAAGGGTGCGATTGATACCATCAACAATGCAATTGATACTGTTTCTGAATTCCGTGCAGACCTTGGTGCTGCTCAGAACCGTCTTGAGCATACCATCGCTAACCTGGATGTTACTTCTGAGAACATCACCGCAGCTGAGAGCCGTGTTCGTGATACCGATATGGCTGATGAGATTACTGCATTCACCAAGAACAACATCCTGCTTCAGGCTGCACAGTCCATGCTGTCCCAGTCTAACGCTGTACCGCAGGGCGTGCTGAGCATGTTACAGTAATCAGCAATTCATGACAATCAACTTATCCGGAGTTTAGATTGATGTAAATGAATAGGATAAGGCCGTCTTTGGGATTTTCCTGAAGACGGCCTTGTTTTGTGTATGGGAGCGAAGAGGAATCTTGGATTATCCGATGATAATTTTAAAAAGAGCATCCGTCTTTTTGCAAGGGGCAGGGGATGCTCTTTTTTATAATGCTACAGATATTTTTCAGCAGATTCGGGGCTGAGGTTATATTGTTCCTGGATTTTAACCAGGATAGTCTGCGGGGGGAGTCCCAGACTTTTCAGGATTGAGACAGAGCCTGCGATGCCAATTTGGGTGCCTTGTTCAATGCCAATTTGAGTGCCCTGCTCAATGCCAATTTGAGTGCCCTGCTCAATGCCTTGCTTGATGCCAATTTCAATGCCTTCTCTTTTAATCGTTTTTGCTTCATATTCCAGAACCTTTCCGCCCATAACGGCTTTCACTCCTTCCTTAACAGAATCATATTTTGCAGCAATATGTTCCAATACTTTGTTTGACATATCAATAATGGTACATCTCATATATTCACTGATAGCTCCCTGGTTTAAGAGTTCCTCCAGTTTATTTTTGATCTGTTCGTATTCTTCCTGCAATACCCTTAGCTTGGATGTATCTTTTTCATATTCCTCAAACCGTGTTTCGTGAGAAAAGATATAAAAAGGGATCAGCAGCAGGAGATTTTTCTCAAAAATCTCTTCCAGAGAGTATTCCTGGGATTTCATTACCTGGATATCATATTCCAGAGTTCCGCCAGGTGTCACCATCCTGATTTTCAATGAATCAGGGGTTGACGGAAGATGCCTTAAAAACAAAACAGCGGAATGGGGCAGTGTGACGGTAAGTACATTCCCCCTGATTTGTCCTTCGTCAAGAGCGATCTGCGTGTCATATTCAAAAAATCGGACCAGCATACTGTTATCGGAGTTGCTTTGACATTCCAGATGATATTTTTTGATAGTTTCTCCTTCAATGCTAAAACTGCTGTCCGTAATCCGCTCATCTTCATTTCCACCCTGCTGGTTTAAGAAGTGTTCATTTGGAGAAAAGATAATTTTTTCCTGTCCGGAATAGTGTTCCCCGAAGATTTCGTTTATAACAGGGAGAATGAGAGGACTGCAATCGTTTAGCAGTGTCCGAAATACATCGTCATAAGGTGTGTTCGTTATCTTTATAATTTTTATGGATATCGCCCTCCTTTTCTTATAGTTTACCATATCATATAGATTTACTCAATCAGAAAACGATATTGTATGCACTACAAATTCTAATACTTTGTTTCCACCAGATATAGGAGAAATCAGGGAGATATGCCACTCCCACTCATCGCCCTTACTCCCCACAGAGGACCGCCGCTGTCATAATTCTCTTTAAGCTCTGAGAGGAGCTGGCTCAGATCCCATTCCTTCAGACAATTCTCATACCGGTTGGGATCTGCTATAGTAATGTTTCCGGTGTCGGTGAGGCCGGTGAAGATAACAAAATGTCCGTTCTCCGTAAGAGACCCTTTTCCCATGAGAGCTACGAAAACCCAGCCCTCAGACAAAAGCCGGGTTACATTTTCCGGGGAACGATCCTGGATGCCTTCTACGTAAATTCCATAGGCGGAGAGAGCATTGGGAATCAGGCTGTGATAGGAACCGCCCTGAGGGGCGTAACCGCCGTTTAAAGCTGCCCAATCCGCTATATCTACCGGCGTGACGCCATATCCGGCATCCGGGGAAAAACTGTTGACCAGCATAGCGACAGCAGTAGGGCCGCAGCCGTATTTTTTCATAGGGTCTGCGCCGCCGTAGAGATAATCCGCCCAGCGCCGGTCTCCCTGGCAGTAGTAGAGCATAGGTCCCATGGAAGTGTCCAGCATAGAAGAGTAGATGGCGTCAGTAGGGATGGGAGAGTATTCCATATTAAGCTCAGAAATATCCCCCAATTCCCGGACAGTATCAGAATCCGTTTGGGAAGCATCAAATTCAGCCGGATTAGAATTTACGCCAGCGCTATCCTGTCCGGGAGAAACAGAATCCCCCAAATCAAGATCTGCGTCCGCTTTTTTCTCTGTCCAGGGAAGCAGGGAAGCCAGCTCTGTCACCAGTTGGCTTCCCTTTTCTACTGCTGCCATGGCCGTATTTGGTTGAAAATAAACAAAAAGGCTGATAGACAAGGTTGCGGCAGAGACCGTTGCGCCTGCTATTATCAGCCTGTATAAAAAAGAATCTTTCATACCTCAGCAAGTTTGGAAAGAACATTTTGAGCGATGGAAGTCAGAGGAAGCTGTTTGCATACCGCGCCGATATTGAAAGCTTCCATAGGCATCCCGTATACAATACAGGACTCCTTATCCTGGCCAATGGTATATGCTCCGTTCTTACGCATTCGTAAAAGTCCGGCGGCGCCATCAGCTCCCATGCCGGTTAACAGAATTCCAATCGCTTTATCTCGGGCAATGGCGGCTACAGAATCAAAAAGCACATCTACCGAAGGACAGTGACCATTTACCTTTTCCTCGTGAACACAGTTAACTGCATAACCGTTTCCCATCCGTACCAGTTTCATTTGAAGACCGCCGGGGGCAATCAATGCCAAACCTGGCTGAACCCGGTCGCCGCTTTGGGCTTCCCGCACTTCAAATTTGCAGAGCCGGTTGAGACGTTCCGCATACATAGAGGTAAATCCGGGGGGCATGTGCTGGGTAATAACAATACCCGGAATCTTAGCCGGCAAATGGATTAAAACCTCTAAAATCGCTTCCGTTCCTCCCGTTGACGCGCCGATAGCAATGAGACGATCACTGTCAAAGGAGAGCTTGGAAAAAGAAAGCTCTCGGTTATCCTTGACTCCCGCAAAAGAGGGCGCCGGTGAGGAAGGGGGCGTACTGTGGGAACCCAAGTGGGAAGGAGTATGGCCGGTTGGACGAATCTGCTGACCCGCCATAACCGTTCCCGTGGTTTCGGTGGTACGGGGCAGCCGGACACGGGCACAGGAAGCGATGGAAAGCTTGGAAAGAAGCGTAGAGAGAAAGAGTTCTTTGCTCTGTCCATTTTCCATGTCCGGTTTTCTTACAAAGTCCACTGCTCCTGCGGCCAGGGCATCAAATACCCTTAAATTCAGGGAGGATACCAAAATAGCCGGAATCGGGTGGATCGGGAGAAATTCCCTTAAAAAATCGATACCGGACATACCTGGCATCTCAATATCCAAGGTGATTATGTCCGGCTTAAGAGTAGGTATCTTTTGTTTTGCATCAAAGGCATTGATGGCGTATCCTACGACCTCAAAGCGCTTATCGCTGTTGATATGGTTAATAAGCCAGTTGCGGAACAGGATAGAATCATCGATTACCATTACTCGTTTTTTGTTAATCATTGCTTAACCTCTCTGCAGCCGCGTACCAGAAAGAGGAGACGAAGCTTTCTGATAAATCGCAGGCATAATATATTCATAGGGACAGTTGGTCTTGCTAAGTCCCTCAGAGTGACCAATAAAAAGGTAGCCGCCCGGAACTGTAGCATTGAAAAAACGGCGAACCAGGGCGTCTTTGGTAGGCTGGTCAAAATATATCATAACATTGCGGCAGAAAATTAAATCAAAGGAACGTTTGAACTGGATAGGATTCATCAGATTAAACGTCTGGAAGATAACATTCTGCTTGATAATCGGGGCAATGGTATAGGAATCAACCCCGGTTTTGGTAAAATACTTCTGCTTCCAGGTAGCAGGCATCCGCTCTAAAGCTTCTCCGTTATAATGAGGATTCCTGGCAGTATTGAGAATTTGCTGGGAAATATCCGTAGCAAGGATTCTGGTGTCCCACTGGGAAGCATTTGCGCCGAAAAATTCCTTCAAATAGATGGAGATGGTATAGGGCTCTTCTCCGGAAGAACATCCGGCGCTCCAGATAGAAAGAACCTTATCCCGTGCATGCTTTTTGGCAAGAGCAGGGAGAACCGTGCTGTTTAAATATTGGAAATGCTCCTCCTCCCGGAGAAAATAGGTATAGTTGGTAGTCAGCTTGTTTAAGAGAGCTGTTACCATATCTTTATTTTTGCCGGTGAGAATCTCATCTACATATTGAGAGAAGCTGGTATAACCCTCATGTGAGATGGTGTTGCTAAGGCGGCTCACAATAAGCTGCTTTTTCTTGCTTAAGTCAATACCGTAATTTTGTTTAATATAAGTATAAAGACGGACAAAATCCGCATCCGATAAGGTAAACATGGAATCACTCCTGTAGTTAACATATTACTGTGAAAGCCCGCCGCCTGCCGGCGGCATGCATTCAGGTATAGCAAATGCGCCCGCCAGACTTTTATGTGCGGTGGCGCGCTGCCGGGCGCATGAAGGTTTACTGGAAAATACTGAAAAATCCGCTGATGGATCCATGGAACTTTATTACATAAACAGAGATTTACAATCAAAGGACATTAAAACACTGTTGTCTTCCAGGGTTACCATACCATTTAACAGCTCCTCCTGCCGCTTTACAGGAATCGGACGCACATCCTGTAAATCAATATCCATTACCTGACGGACAGAATCTACAATAATGCCAAAAGGAACAGAATCAACTTCCAGAACTACAATACAGGTTTTGGAGGTGTACTCCGCCTGAGGCTTGCCCATACGGGCGCGGATATCCACGATAGGCAGCATCTGACCTCTCAGATTAATAATCCCCTTAATATAGGGAGGAACCAGAGGAAGAGGGGTGATGGAGTGATCATTGATAATTTCAATGACATAATTGGTACTGAGAAACATCACCAGGCCTCCGGACTCAAAGGTGAGGCAGCGCTCAACAGAGGACTGAACCTCTGACTCATTAGTATAGGTTAATTCTTCTGACATGGCTTATTCCTCCAATTATTTGTTATCAATGGCAGCAGTATGCAGGCCAAGGATATCCAAGATAATGCTGATATTTCCGTCTCCTAAAATAGTACAGCCAATAATACCGTAGGTCTTTAAGCTGTAGCGGTTGAGGAAAACAGGAAGCGGTTTTACAACTACCTGCTGTTCTCCAAGGAGATCATCTACAAACAGGCAGTAAGAGCGGTCGCTGGCCTCCACCCAAAGGAGAATACCATCCTCCATGGAAGTAACCTCAGTTTCCAGATTATAGAAATTGTGGAGACGGACAATGGGGTAGAAGCTGTCCATACACTGTACCATTTCGTTACCGCACTCATCCAGAATAATATCCTCTGCCTTTACCTTAAAGGATTGACGGATATTGGAAATGGGAATGGTAAAAATGGAGCTCCCCACAGTAACCTTCATACCATCTACAATAGACAGAGTAAGAGGAATCTTTAAAGTAGTGGTGGTTCCCTTTCCGGGTTCGCTGGAAAGAGAGATAGTCCCGCCTACGGATTCCACATTTTTCTTTACAACATCCATCCCTACGCCACGGCCGGAGAATTCCGTAACCGTCTGGTTGGTAGAAAAGCCGGGCAGCATAATCAGCATCAAAGCTTCTTTTCTGGAATATTCGCTCTCCGGTTTGGTAAGCAGTCCCTTATCCCGCGCCTTTGCAAGCAGCTTGTCAGGATCGATGCCGGTTCCATCATCAGAAACAGAGATAATAACTTCGCTGCTGGTATGGGAAGCAGACAAAATAATCTCGCCCTGAGGATTCTTTCCAGCCTGGATACGTTCTTCTACAGACTCCTCAATACCGTGATCCATACTGTTACGGATGATGTGCATCAGAGGATCCTGGATACTGTCTACGATGGTCTTATCCACCTCGGTTTCTTCGCCGATAATGGTGAGACGCACGTCCTTGTTAAGTTTCTGCTTCATATCCCGGACAATCCGGTTCATTTTTTGGAATACGCCGGATATGGGAACCATTCGCAGGGACATAGCAATATCCTGAAGGTCATCGGTCAGCTTACGCAGCTGCCTGCCGGACTTCATAAAGTTGTCAAAACTATCTCTGGGAAGGAGCTGTAGTTCAGGGGAAGAAGTGACCATGGACTCAGTAATTACAATCTCCCCTACAATATCGATAAGATTATTTAATTTCTGTAAGTTTACACTCAGCAGACTCTGCTTAACAGGAGCATGGGAAGCCTGCGGGGCGGCAGGTTTCGCCTGTGGAGCGGCCGCTGACTTGGGCGCCGCCTCTGTGGCTGGCTGGGAACTTGCAGAAGCTTCCGGTTTTTTATCTTCTGTCTTTTCCGGGGCATCTATCTGCTCATAGGAACGAATATGGTTTTGGGACTGAAGCACGGCTACACCCTGGTCCGCCATATCCTTGGTATCAAAAGCAAGGAAAAATCCGTTTTCAATAACTTCCTGACAGGTGTCGGAGTTGGTTTCCAGATCGGAAGGGTAGTAGCGGAGTTCCACTCCGCACTCCTTTAAGGAGTTAACAATCATAAATGCCCGGAGATTCTCCATGCCAATGCCTTCTTCCAGGAAAATATGGAGAAAGCATGCCGCCTTATCATCCTCGGGAAGGGAATCTTCCATAGAGACGCCGCTGGGAGCCGCTGATTCAGGCTGACTTTCCGGAGCATCTGCAGAAGCTTCTTCGGAGGAAGCGTTGCTGATTTTTTTCAGAAAAACATTGATTTCTTCAGCAAAAGAATCAATATTTTCAGAGAGAGGGGAGCCGCTCTCAACCTTTGCCACCTCGCCGCGCAAGGTATCTTCGGAACGGAACATCAGGTTAAACAGCTCTTTCTTATGCTCTGTGTCCAAAGAATCAATCCCTTTATCGCGGATATAGAAGAACAAATCCTCTATATGATGGGCGATGGTAGCCAGGGAACCAAATTCCATCATGGCGGAAGAGCCCTTGATGGTGTGCATGATTCGGAAGATCTCATTTACGTCATCGGTGGAAAAATCACCAACTTTTTCATCTGCTACCAGCATTTCGTCCAGAGAATCTAAAAGGGAATTGACCTCATACAGGTAGGTGTCAAGCATACTTTCCATATTATTATTCATTTTATTTACACCGCCTTTATTAAGCTTTATAAAACATAATACCATATATCATTTATCGACACAACTGAAAAATATATAAGAAAAAAATGTTGAATTTTTGTGTGGATCTCCAGTACGTAATATGTTATACTAAATATCAGCTATATACATGAACGTTTTGGGCCTTTTTCTGGGAAAATGTGGTCAAAAAAGCGTGTAGTACGCAGTATCAAATGGAGGATGATGATGAATACTTGGATTAAGAACATGAAAATCTCTGCAAAGCTGTTTTTTATGAGTGGCGTGGCCATGGCCGGAATGTTGATTATTGCTCTTTGTTCATTTGTCTTTATGGAACGGATGAACAGAGATACTACAGATATTGTGAACAGCTGGCTTACGGGAATAAATGAGTCCAGAGCAGCAGATACCCATATATCTGACTTTCATCTTAATGAACTGAGATACATTACTGCGGTTACAGAATCTAAGAGAAGCATGGCCGATACGGAGATCGCTACCTTAAAGACCCGGATTCAGGAAACTATTGACCGGTATGCTGCGTCGGTGGACTCAGATGAGACAGAGGATATCGGATACATTAATGCGGTAACCAACAAATGGAATGAATATCTGACTGTCCATAACAGGATGATGGATGCCGCAAGGCAGGGCGATTATGACAAGGCTATGGAGATTGCAGATAATGAGGCGATGTCTGCTTATAATCAAGTGACGGAGGCCCTGGATAATTTGACCAGCTATAATTCTGCAGGCGCTCAAAAGGCTGGTAACAACAGCGCCCTGGTTTATCGGGTTTCTGTTATTCTTTCGATTGTGGTGGTAATTATTATAATTGCCCTGTGCCTGATGGTAGCCATGGCGGTTGCGCGGAGCATCCACAAACCGGTAGAGGAGATTAAGAATGCTGCTGTAAAAATGGCCCACGGCGATTTGGATATTCAGCTGGAGTACAAGTCCAAGGATGAGTTGGGAATACTTTCTGACCAGATGAAAGAGCTGGTGCGGAAACTCAAGGCAATTATTGATGATGAAAATGCATTTTTGGCAAAGTTGGCGGCCAGTGATTATACGGTGGAGTCTGTCTGCCCGGGTGAATATACCGGCGGTTTCCATCCGCTTTTGGTTTCCTTTAACCAGATTGCAGATAAGATGAATGAGAATTTCTACCAGATCAGCACCTCTGCGGATCAGGTGTCAAATGGGGCGGAACAGGTTGCCAACGGGGCTCAGGCTCTGGCCCAGGGGTCTACAGAGCAGGCCAGCTCTGTAGAAGAGCTTTCTGCTTCGATTAATTCTATTTCCCAGCAGGTAAATACCAACGCTGAGGTAGCCAGAACTGCCAGCCTTAAGGCAAATGAGGTAGGCGAAGGAATGCAGATAAGCAACAAGAAGATGGAAGAGATGATGGAGGCTATGACTGACATCAGCGGCAGCTCCAGAGAGATTGGCAAGATTATTAAAACCATTGAGGATATCGCTTTCCAGACCAATATTCTGGCACTTAACGCGGCGGTAGAGGCAGCCCGGGCCGGCGCAGCCGGAAAAGGCTTTGCCGTAGTGGCAAATGAGGTGCGTAACCTGGCCAGTAAGTCGGCAGAGGCATCTCAAAATACATCAGCCTTGATTGAGCGCTCTATTAAGGCGGTGGAGAACGGTACCCGGATTGCAGATGAGACTGCACAGGCTTTGCTTCAGGCTGTTGCGGGCGCTAAGGAAGCGACCAGGATCATTGATCAGATTTCAGAGGCCAGTGAACATCAGGCCAGCGCTATCAATCAGGTTACTATTGGTATTGAGCAGATTTCCAGCGTAGTACAGTCTAACTCTGCTACCAGCGAGCAGTCTGCCGCTGCCAGTGAGGAGCTTTCTTCTCAGGCTCAGGTATTAAAACGCCTGGTGAGCACGGTTCGTTTGAGAGACAGCCGGAACATAGCTGCATCAGGCTCCTATGGCGGGTCAGTGATGGAAGAAGAGCCAGATATGGATTACAGTAAATATTAATGGAACGCTTTGCAGAAAAACGCGTCACTGACGCGTTTTTTTGTCACATAGAAAAGGGTGGAGGAAAGAGGATGATGGATAAACATTTTCCAAAGATTTCCCAGTGCATGATTGTAAAAAATGAGGAAAAAAATATTGAAAAAGCCCTGACCTGGGCGAAGGATATTGCTTACGAGCAGATTGTGGTGGACACGGGAAGCACGGACAGGACGGTGGAAATTGCAGAATCTATGGGGGCGAGGGTATATCACTTTACCTGGATTGATGATTTCTCGGCAGCGAAAAATTATGCGATTGATCTGGCGTCCGGGGAGTGGATTGCCCTCTTAGATGCAGATGAGTATTTAAGTGAGGAGGAGGCAGCTAAACTTCCGGAGTTTCTTGCTAAAGTGAGGAAAGAGTACTACGGAATCGCTATGAGTTGGCTGCAGATGGAGGATACCGGAAGGATAATGTCTGGCGGAACTCAGATCCGTGTCTTTCGGAATATAAAGGAGCTGCGATACCGGAACCGTATTCATGAAGAGCTGTTTCTGGAAGGCGGTCCTTTGCCTGTATTAGATGCCTGCAGCAGATTTTCCATTTTCCACACAGGATATGGGGAAATGGCTGACGGACAGGGACAAAAAGGAAAGCGTAATATTCCCATTATCTTAAAGGAGCTGGAGGAGAGGCCGGATAATTACCATATGATGGGCTACCTTGCAGATTCTTACAGTACAATGGGTGAGAAAGAAAAGGCAAGAGAGTGGTATTACAAAGCTATCCGGCATATGCCGGAAGTGATTCCGGACAGGGACAGCCGTTCTGTTACTACTTTTGAATGGCTGTTGGTGACATTGCGGGAGCTGGAGGCAGATGAGGCGGAACTTCTTGAGGTATACAATCAGGCAGTAAAAAAGATTCCCAAAGATGCGGACTTTGATTTCCTTATAGGAGAATATTACAGAAATAAGCATTATTACCAAAAGGCGGTTTATCACTTAAAGCGAAGTATTGAGCTGCTGGATCAATATGGAATAGCGGAACGATCCATGATAGCCAGCGGCCGTATTCAGGATATATGGACTTATCTGGCGGAGGGTTATTACTACTCGGGGGAATTGCCCGGCTGTGTTTCTGCCGCCACTACCGTGCTGAAGGCAAACCCCTATGTTTCGCTGGCTTTGGAAACCCTGGTGAAAGCTTTTTTCAGCAATGTATCCCCTGGAGCAGAAGAAAAGACCTCCCTGGCAGTGGCCGGATTTCTGATGAAGCTCTATAATTTGGAAAACAGAAAAGATCGACTGTTTCTGGTTATGGTTTTGGGAAAACTTCCGTATCCCAAGCTGACCAGGCAGTTCCGCCAGATCTGCACGCCGGAAGAACTGGCGGCAGTGGACGAGGCCAGAGACAGGTAATAAAAGGCCGCCGCTTACAGGTGACAATCCATCTTGTAAGCGACGGCCTTTCTGTGAAGGAACTTCATGTGCCCGGCGTCCGCGCCGCCATACATGAAAGTTTGGCGGCGCGTTTGACATCCGGTTAAATTACCTGATATTTTGCTACATAAACCGGGTAGGTATCCGTACCTTTCATCTCTTTACCGGCGGTGATGGTTACGTCCTTATCCGTAATCATGTATTCTACGCTTGCGCCTTCTTCGATAACCGTGTCCTGCATCAGCACACAGTTCTTTACCTTAGCGCCCCGGGCAACTTTAACGCCTCTGAATAAGATGCTGTTTTCTACCTGGCCCTCAATTACGCAGCCGTCGGCAGCCATAATGTTCTTTACATTGGCGCCCTCAATATAGCGGGTAGGGTTGTCATCGCGGATCTTGGTATAAATGGGGCTGGGGGAGAACAGGGCATCCAGATTGGCAGAATCTAAAAGCTTCATGTTCTCGTCAAAGTAACCCTTCATATCGCAGATACGCGCGGTATAGCCGGTGAACTCAAATGCCTGAACATTTAAAGTTTTAATCTGGGGAGCTAAAATATCTCTCTCATAGTATATATAGCCGTGAACGTAAGCGTTTCGAATTTGCTCAATTAACATCTCCCGGTCGATGATATAGATATTCAGGGAGAAGTTCTGAATGTCATCAGCCTTTTCATTGATGTGCAGCTCTTTTACGCGGCCATCCTCAATGTCTAAGGTGTAATATAAATCCTGGTGGATATTATTGCTTTCCACAGCGCTTCTGGGAAGGGCCTCTGCCTTGTAAGCAACGGTGACATCAGCGCCGCTTGCAATGTGAGCGTTTAACATGGCCTTAAAGTCAAAATTTACCGCGGTATTGGCATCGGACATTACCACATATTTTTCTTTCTGATCTCTTAAGAAATCCACGATACTTGCCAGAGCTTCCACACGGCCGTTATATATTTTAACGGTTTTCTCCGCAAAAGGAGGAACGATATTTAAGCCGCCGTTTTTGCGGGCTAAATCCCACTCGCGGCCGGATCCCAGGTGATCCATAAGGGAGTGATAGTTTTTGCGGACAATGATGGATACATTGTCAATGCCGCAGTTTACCATACTGGATAAAATAAAGTCTACCATGCGGTAACGGCCTGCGAAGGGGATAGAGGCCATAAGGCGCTCGCCTACCAGTTCCGGTACCAGACTGTCATAGCTGTTTGGGAAAATGATACCCAGAGCATTTGCATTGGAATTTACCATTGTTCTTCACCACCCTTTACGTTATTATTTACCATTGCATTGGGACCAATTTTGGCATTGTCGCCTACATAGACGCCTGGGCCGATAGTGGCAACGCCCTTTTCGCTGTCAGAAGGCATAGCTCCTACCACGGCGTTCTCACCGATTACAGCATTTTCTGCAATGATGCAGTGCTTTACTACAGCGCCTGTTTTGATGGTGGTGCCTCCCATAACCACGGCGTCCTCTACTACAGCGCCTGGCTCTACCTTAACGCCTGCAAACAGGATGGAATGTTTTACATTGCCTTCCACGCGGCAGCCGTCGGTAATCATGGAATTTTCCACTACAGCGTCACCGATAATCCGGTGGCCGGTCATACCGCTGTTGCGGCTGTAGATCTTCCAGTCGTCGTCAAACAGATTGATACCGCTGTGCTCCGGATCCAGAACCTCCATGTTTGCTTCCCAGAGGGAGGAGATGGTTCCAACGTCCTTCCAGTAGCCGTTGAAATGGTAGGCGTACATGTTGCGGCCGTCCCGAAGCAGGTTGGGGATAATATTGTTGCCAAAGTCATTTTCAGAGTTGGGGTCAGCCTCGTCCTCTACCAGGTATTTCTTTAAAATCTCCCAGTTAAAAATGTAGATACCCATGGAAGCCAGGTTGGACTTGGGATTCTTGGGTTTCTCCTGGAACTCGGTGATCTTATCGTTCTCATCTGCCACCATCAGGCCGAAGCGGGAAGCTTCATCCCACGGAACCTCCATAACCGCTACGCTGAACTCGGCGTTCTTTTCCTTATGGAACTTTAAGAAATCACTGTAATCCTGTTTACAGATCTGGTCGCCGGACAAGATGATTACGTACTGAGGATTGTAACGCTCGATAAATGAGATATTCTGGTAAATCGCGTTGGCAGTGCCTTTGTACCAGTCAGAACCGGATGCCTGCTGATAAGGCGGCAGAACATGGACGCCGCCATAGAGACGGTCTAAGTCCCAGGGCTGCCCGTTACCGATATACTCGTTAAGTACCAAAGGTTGATACTGGGTAAGGATACCTACGGTATCAATACCGGAATTCACACAGTTCGACAGCGGAAAATCGATGATACGGTATTTCCCGCCAAAAGGAACTGCAGGTTTTGCCAGTCTCTGGGTCAGCGCATAGAGACGGGAACCCTGACCACCGGCAAGAAGCATTGCAATCATTTCTTTTGCCATGTTATTTCCTCCCTGTTATGTATAAATGCTAATAGGTAAATTGTATCACAAAACCTGCCGTCTAGGTAGTCTTTTTGTATAAAAAAACCAATTTAGTATAATTTTTACAAATTCTTTGCATGATTTTCTACCTGTAAAGGACGAAAAAATATTGACTTGACAATTTTTTGCTGAGATGTTAAAATGCAACAGCATCAAAAGTTAATAAAACGCTTTTAAAAGGCTATAGATTTATACTGTTTCTGAGGTTAAATGGTACAATCTACAGCCTTTTTTGCTGTTAAAATAAGGAGATTTTATGAAAGAAAAGCAAACACTAAAAAACTTAGAGAAGGAAAACCCTATGGGAACCAGGCGGGTATATCCTCTTCTGATTACCATGTCCCTGCCGCCTGTTATATCTATGTTGATTCAGTCCATGTACAATGTTGTGGACAGCATTTTTGTAGCCAGACTGGGGGAGAATGCCCTGACGGCAGTTTCTCTGGCATTCCCTCTCCAGAATCTGGTACTGGCTCTGGCAGTCGGACTGGGGGTAGGGATGAATTCCAGTATTGCCAGAAACCTGGGGGCGGGAAATACAAAGCAGGCAAACAGCAGCGCTGCTCATGGAATCCTGCTGGCAGGATTCCATTCCCTTTTCTTTGTCCTCTTGGGGCTGTTTTTTTCCGGACCCTTTATCCGGATGTTTACCTCTGACAGCCAGGTGATTGCCTGGGGAACCGATTACTGCCGGATTGTGATCTGCCTGTCCTTTGGAAGTATCTTCCATATTGCCATTGAAAAGATTTTTCAGGCAGTAGGAGATATGGTGGCGCCAATGATTCTCCAGGCCATTGGAGCTATAATCAATATTGCATTGGATCCCCTGTTTATTTTTGGAGGCTTTGGAATCCCGCCCATGGGAGTCCTGGGAGCCGCCATTGCCACTATTCTGGGACAGATAAGCGCCTGCCTGCTGGCAGTTTTGTTTTTGATAAAGAAGGATCTGCCGGTAAAGATGGACTGGAAACATTTTTCCTTTTCCACGGCAAAGGTAAAGGAGCTTTATATGGTTGCAATTCCTTCTGCTATTGTTACAGCCATGCCTTCTGCCCTGGTAGGCCTTTTAAATGGCCTTTTGATAGGATTTTCTCAGACAGCAGTGGCGGTATTCGGCGTATATTTTAAACTCCAGAGCTTTGTCAATATGCCTGCAAACGGGCTGATTCAGGGGATGAGGCCGCTTATCAGCTATAATTACGGAGCAGGAAATAAGGAGCGGATCCGGCAGATCATGAGAGCCTCCCTGACGATTACAGGGGGAATCATGGCGGCAGGTACTCTGATCTTTTTGCTGTTTGGAAGGGAAATCATGGAGATTTTCAGCCAGGATGAAACCATGATAAAGATGGGGGCAGAGGCTCTTGGAATTATGGGGACAGGTTTTGTGTTCTCCGCATTTCCGGTGGTGCTGTCCGGAACCTTTGAGGCATTTGGAAAGGGGATTTATTCCCTCCTTATTACATTTTTGCGCCAGCTGGCTTTTATGCTTGTATTTGCCTTTCTTTTGGCAGAAGCCTTTGGGCTTTTGGGAGTATGGCTGGCATTTCCGGCGGCTGAGTGCTGCGGGGCGGCAGCCGGGATTGTGATTGGAAAATGGAAGCTGTTTAGCAGGCCGGGAAAAGACAGTAAAAAATAACAACAAATATAGAAAATAACACATGTAAAACCTCCCTGTTTTATGCTAGATTATACATAAAACTTAAGAAAACGGAGGGAAAATCCATGAATCAGTGGATCATAATGGAAGATCTTGCAAACTATCCGGAGGCCGATGAGGCCGAAATGAGAGAGGCATTGAAATTTGCCGTGGCTCAGGTGGAGAGGAATCTCACGGAATTTACGGATAAGTTTCCGGGAGCTAACAGCTTCGATAATTTTTATAAACCAGGTCCTAATCTGGACTGGACCACCGGCTTCTGGACAGGAGAGGTCTGGCTGGCTTATGAAAATGCAGAGGATGAAGAGCAAAAAGAGGCGTTTCGCAGAGCCGGAGATATTCAGGTTGCTTCCTTTATGCAGAGAATCCGGGATCATGTAGAGGTGGATCACCATGATATGGGCTTTCTTTACAGCCCTTCCTGCGTGGCGGCCTATAAGCTTACCGGTTCAAAAGAGGGAAAAGAGGCGGCTGTTCTGGCTGCGGATCAATTAATCAGCCGGTTCCAGCCGGTAGGACAGTTTATCCAGGCCTGGGGGACTATGGGGGCCAGGGACAATTACCGCTTTATTATTGACTGCCTGCTGAACCTGCCTCTGCTTTACTGGGCTACAGAGGAGACCGGGGATCCAAAATATAAAGACATTGCAGAAAAACACATCCACACTGCTCTGGCCAATGTGATCCGGGAGGACGATTCTACCTGGCATACCTTTTTTATGAACCCGGAGACCGGGGGCCCGGATCACGGAGCAACCTGCCAGGGATACAAGGACGGATCCGCCTGGGCAAGAGGACAGGCCTGGGGGGTTTACGGTACGGCTGTAGGCTACCGCTATACCAAGAGACCTGAGTACATCGAGTATTTTAAGCGGGTAACCAAATACTTTTTAGAGCACCTTCCATCGGATCTGTGCCCCTACTGGGATTTGACCTTTGGAGAAGGGGATGAGGAGCCCAGAGATTCTTCCTCTGCCGCCATTGCCGCATGCGGTATGCTGGAAATGAGCAAGTATATGGAGCCGGAAGATGCAGCATACTATACGTCTATTGCAAAGAAATTAATCAAAGCCATGGTGGATCACTACAGGGTAACGGATCCGGCAGAGAGCAATGGCCAGCTCCTTCATGGCACCTATTCCAAGAAAACTCCCTATAATACCTGTACTCCAGCAGGAGTGGATGAGTGCGTAATCTGGGGCGATTATTTCTACATGGAAGCCCTGCACAGAGTCTTGACGCCGGACTGGAATATCTATTGGTAATGGGGTGGACTTCTATACTAATTTTAAGAATCGAGGAACAAAATGAGATTTGAGCCAAAAGATTTGGATTACAGGTTAAGCCCTTACACCGGGCTTACCAGAAAACACTGGATTGACGCGGATAAATATATGCTGGAAGGGATTTTTAAGCATATTAAAAGTATTGAGGATCCGGTAATTGTGCCCCGCTATGAGACAGAGATTACATACCCCAATGCAGGTACTCCTTCCTACAAGGTACAGGCGGAAATATTTGAAGGCCTGGCCAGAAGCTTCTTTTTAGCGGCTCCCCTGATCCATATTGAGAAGGATGTAATTGTGGCTGGGATGCCTCTCAGGGAATATTATAAAAAGCAGGTGTTAAAGGCCTGTACCCCCGGGGATCCCAATTTTGTTTTAAGCTATGACGAGATGGAAAATATGTCGGAAACCAGTGAGCGCTTAAATACTTACCAGCAGACTGTGGAAACCTGCGCCCTGGTGATCTGCCTCTGGATGTGCAGGGAAGAAATCTGGGATACCTATACCAAAGAGGAAAAGGATGTCATCGCTGCTTTCCTCAGCCCTTATGCCCATAAAAATACGGTTCCCCAGAACTGGCGGCTTTTTAACATGCTGGATCTGGCATTTCTCCATATGAACGGTTATCCCATTGACAAGGGGATCATGCGCCACCATGCCCAGACTGTGTTAAATTACTATACCGGGGATGGCTGGTATCGGGACGGCCACGGCATGGATTATTATTCGGCATGGGCTTTCCAGGTTTATACCCCCATCTGGTGCCAGTGGTACGGCTATGAAAACGAACCTTATCTGGCCGCCCGGTTTGAGGAAAATTCCAATAAGCTTATGGAATCTTACCCGCAAATGTTTGACGCGGACGGCTGGGTTAACATGTGGGGCAGAAGCAATATTTACCGCAATGCGGCAACCTCCAGCTTTGACGGAAATTTCTTTTTCAGAAATCCCACCGCGGATCCGGGGCTTGCCAGAAGGATTTCCTCCGGCGCCCTGATGCAGTTTTTGGGAAGGGACGATCTGATGTATGAGGGAGTGCCTACCCTGGGATTTTATAAATCCTTCCTGCCTTTGGTGCAGAGCTACAGCTGTGCGGAAAGCCCCTTCTGGATGGCAAAGGCTTTTATGTGCCTGCATCTGCCTGAGGATCATCCTTTCTGGACTGTAAAGGAAGAAAACGGCGTTTGGGAAACTATGGAGGCAGGTGAAACCATGGAGACTGTTTTAAACGGCCCGGGCCTTTGTACGACAAACCACAAAAATAACGGAACCACGGAGATGCGTACCGGAAAGGTGATCCGTAAGAGGGATGATGACAACGGCTTGTGCTGCTATGCAAAGCTTTCCTACAACACCAAATATCCCTGGGAGGCCAGCCTGGGAGGACGGTATGAGTCCCAGATGTATCTGGTTCACGATGAAACTTTCCACACCATGAAACGCCCCAACGCCCTGTTGTGGCACGGCTGCCGGGATGGGGTGCTGTACAGAAGAAATTTCTTCCACTATGACAATGAAGAGGAAGAGCATTGGCTTCACTGCATGAATCTGGCGGATTTTCCGGTGGCGGAAGGGCTGGTTCGCGTAGATAAGTTCCGCACATTCCGGGGCGGCCTGGCTGTCACTCTGGGATCTTATGGATTTCCGGATAACGGGGACGTTCAGGTGAGAGAGCTTTCAAAGGACGGCGCAAAAGCCATTGTGTTAAAGGGTCTGGATTCCCAGGGGAAGGAAAAACAGATGGCAATGACCGTATTTACTGCCTGGGAGAGCTTAAAGCTGATTCCCAGTAAAGACACTAACCCCGATTCTGAAAAGAGCCTGATTATCGGAGCAGAAGCATTCCGAAGGGATTTGTATGCCTATGAGCCGTTTGTATTTATCAGCCAGGTGATTACCAGGGAAAGCTTTGAAGATTTTACAGAGGACGAAATTTTCAGTATCAGAAAGATTTCCTTTACGGATCCGGAGAATTGCGGAGGGTATGGCCCGGTGACTTTGGAAATGAAGGACGGCAGGACTATGACAGTGGATTATCTGGGGATGGAAGGGAACCTGCAGATATAAGATTGTCTGCCCCATCCAGACCTGAAAGATTCTGGAAACTCCCCCAGTTGTTCCCGCTGGTATTGCCAATTCCTGTGTGCTACTATCAACTTGTAACAAAAATGTAAAAAGTATACAGCATCACAGGAGGAAGACAATGAGAAGACTTGCAATTTATGGAACAGCAGCGGCATTGGCGCTGTCAGGAGCAGCAGCCTTTCCGGCTCAGGCGGCAGTAAAGGCCGTTGTGATTAATGGAAGTAATGGAAATGTTTCGGTAAAGGATTTGGACAGCAATGCATTGGGGTGGCTGTCAGCTGGCTGCAATATCAATGGGATTGACAGTATATGTACAGGCGGTTTTCAAAACGTAATGCCGGGATTGCCGGAAGGCAGCTGCTCCGGCTGGGAATTCCAGCTTCCGGAAACCGATTGTTCCGGCTGGGAATTTCAGCTTCCGGAAACCGGTTGCTCCGGCTGGGAATTCCAGTTTCCGGAAGAATCCTGTCCCGGAATTATCATTCCCGGACAGCCTGGAACCAGTGTTCCCGGAAATCCCGATACCAGTCAGCCCGGAGGCGGAGGGAATCCGGATATTAACCGGCCCACAACCCCGGAGCAGACGCCTGCGGAAATTGAAGGGAACGGCTCTTATGTGAATCAGGTTGTGGCTCTGGTAAATGCAGAGCGGGCCAAAGCCGGATTAAGCCCCCTGACTCAGACAGCAGAGCTTTCCGGAGCGGCAGCCACAAGGGCAGAGGAGACGTCCCGCAGCTTTTCTCATACCAGGCCGGACGGCAGCAGCTTTTCTACGGTATTAAGCCAGAACGGCATATCCTACCGGGGATCCGGAGAAAATATTGCCTATGGACAGCGGACGCCGGAACAGGTTATGGAAGGCTGGATGAACAGCCAGGGTCATAGAGCCAACATTTTAAACAGCCGGTATACTGCTATTGGAGTGGGATATTATCAGGACTCTAACGGCACTCCTTATTGGACTCAGTTATTTACATATTAAAAACTAAAAGAAATGGTCAAAAAAATCAGGACCATCAAAGTTGACTGGAAAATGTTATTGTTTCCAATTAACTTTGACGGTCCTGATTTTTTATTATTTTCGCCAGCAACGAGTCAAGTGTGCACGCTCGCATGCACACTTGGCGACTGTCGTGAGGGTCAAATACCCCTCAACTTGCTATGGGGTCTTTGACTCCTTTGGGGTAAGAGGCTGCTTATTTTTAGAATATATCATGGCTTTTTGACTGAGCTGGCGAATATCAAGGCCTTCATCTAAAAACTGTTTTAATTTTTATGTAAGTATACCGTAAAACAAGAACCTTGAAAATGGAAAAATTCCTCTTGAAATTTAGAGAAAGCTGATCTATAATACATGAAGTTAACTAATTAACTATTCTTGAATTAATTATTATCTAGTTAACAAAATGAAGGGATATCCCTGCCAGACAAAGACAGCTGCGTGGTTCATTGTCCGATGGGGAGCAGGAAGGAGCATTTATGAAACCTTTACAAAAGGCCCGGGAAGAGGAGGCAGACACCCCGGTCCGTCACTGTATTTGGACGTATATGGAGATTACAAGAATGCATCGCTCTATTTTAGAGCGGAAGTTCAGCCAAACAGGAGTGTATCGGAGCCAGCACCAGCTTCTGATGTATATTGCCAAACACCCTAACGCATCTCAAAAGGAAATTGCAGAGCAGTATAAAATTTCCACGGCAGCGGTTGCCGTTTCCTTAAAGAAGTTAGAAAAGGGCGGCTATATTCGCCGGGCAGTAGATGAGAAGGATAACCGGTACAATCAGATTGACTTAACTCCCAGGGGTCTGGAAATTGTAGAAACCAGCCAGAAAATTTTCGGCGAGGTGGAGGAAGCCATGTTCCAGGGATTTTCCGGAGAAGACTTTGAACAGCTTACCGGATATCTGGATCGGCTTAGCGGGAATCTGGAACAGATGTTACAGTGAACCTGCATGCGCCTGGCGGCGGACGCGCCGCCGCACAGAAAGTTAGGCGGGCGCATGGGGCATAGCTGAATGCATACTGCCTAACCGGCGGCGGATTTTTACAGAAAACATCCGCCCCAGCCAGGTGAATGAGGGCTTAAGCGGCCTGAATACTAAGACAGAAAGAGAGGAATCGACTTGAAGCGTTACAAAAAGTATATTACCCCTTACAAAAGCGCATTTATATGCGGCCCTATCCTGATGCTAACAGAAGTGGCAGGAGAGATTGCCCTGCCAAAATTGATGTCTATGATCATCAACAACGGCGTGGCTAACCGGGATATTGGCTATATCATCGAAATCGGGATTCTCATGTTTGCTACTGCTCTGATTATGGCGGCAGGCGGCGTGGGAGCCGCTTATTTTGCTGCCAAGGCATCCATTTCCTTTACCACAGATCTGAGAAGGGACGTGTTTGCTAAGGTACAGCAGTTTTCCTTTAAGAATATTGATGATTTCAGCACCGGTTCCCTGGTAACCCGCCTTACCAATGATATCCAGCAGATGCAGAATTTGATTATGATGGCGCTGCGGATGATGCTTCGGGCGCCGGGAATGTTGATCGGAGCATTGATTATGGCATTTGTCATGAATGCCAGATTGGCTATGGTGATTTTGGTGGTGATTCCTGTACTGACCGGGACCATTGCACTGATATTAAAAACAGCATTCCCCAGGTTCCAGGTGATGCAGGAGGCCATTGACAAATTAAACTCCGGCATCCAGGAGGCACTGACCAATGTTCGGGTTATAAAATCCTTTGTCAGGGAAGATTTAGAGGAAGAAAAATTCAAAAATAACAACAACAATCTGCGGGATAAAGGGTTAAGCGCCATGAATGTGGTGATTATCACCATGCCGGTGATGATGTTAGCCATGAATATTACTACGCTGGCAGTAGTCTGGTACGGCGGCAACATTATTATTGCAGGAGAAATGCAGGTGGGAGATTTGACTGCTTTTACCACCTATATTGTTCAGATTTTAATGTCCCTGATGATGCTGTCCATGATTTTCTTACAGAGCTCCAGAGCCATGGCTTCGGCAAAGCGTGTCAACGAGATTTTGGACACAACCATTGATTTAACCGATGAACATTCAGCCAGAAAAGATGCCAGGGTTACCAAAGGCAGGGTAGAGTTTCAGGATGTCAGTTTCCGATATGGCGGGGAAGATGACGGGATGGTTTTGGAACATATCAGCTTTACCGCCAGTCCCGGGGAAACCATTGGAATCATCGGATCCACCGGAAGCGGAAAGACTACCCTGGTGCAGTTGATTCCAAGATTGTATGATACCTGCGGCGGCCGGGTTTTGGTAGATGGGATTGATGTAAAAGACTATTCCCTGGACCATTTGAGAGAAGGCGTGGGCATGGTGCTTCAAAAAAATGTACTGTTTTCCGGCACCATTGAGGAAAATCTGCGGTGGGGAAATGAAGACGCATCCATAGAGGAGATCCGGGAGATGACAAAAAGCGCCCAGGCCGACGGCTTTGTCACCTCATTTAAGCAGGGGTACAAGACTGAGATGGGACAGGGGGGCGTTAATGTATCCGGCGGTCAGAAGCAGAGGCTCTGTATCGCCAGAGCCCTTTTAAAGAAACCTAAGATTCTCATACTGGATGATTCCACCAGCGCGGTAGATACTGCTACAGAGGCCAAAATAAGGGAGTGCTTTGCCACTACACTGAAAAGTACGACCAAATTTATTATTGCCCAGCGAATTGGCTCTGTGGAAAACGCAGATCGGATTCTGGTACTGGACGACGGAAAAATTGAAGCAATGGGAACCCATGAGGAATTATTAAAGACCAGTACGGCATATCAGGAAATCTACTATTCCCAGAGGGATAAAGAGCCGGAAAGCTCCGGGGTTTCCCAAAATGGACAGGAGGTGACGGCATAAATGGAACAGAACAAAAAGGAAAGCTTAAAGCGCAGATACGGGAGCCGGGTAAGCGCCGGAACTATCGCCGGGGGAGGCAGAGGCCATGGGCCTGGTCACGGCCCCGGAGCCAGAAGAATGAGCGGGCGGCCCAAGGATGCCAGAGCTACGGTAAAACGCCTGTTAGGATATTTAAACCAATACAAACTGGGGATGAGCCTGGCGTTTCTCTGCGTCATCGCAGGAACGGTTACAAACCTGGCGGGTTCCTACATGCTGCGCCCGATTATCAACACCTACATCGCGCCTCTGGACGGAAGCCGGGGCGACGCGGCAGGACTCTTTAAGGCCCTGGCAGTGCTGGGACTGGTATATTTACTTGGGGTTTTGGCAAATTACTTTCAGGCTAAAATCATGCTGACTGTGGCCCAAAATGCCCTGGTCAAAATCCGGGAAGATTTGTTTACCAAAATGCAGAAGCTTCCGGTAAAATTCTATGACACCAATAACAATGGTGATTTGATGAGCCGGTTTACCAACGATGTGGATACGGTAGGACAGATGTTAAGCAGCACTCTGGTACAGCTTTTTGCCGGGGCGTTAAGCCTTGTGGGCACCCTGGCCCTGATGCTCTATACTAACGTGTATCTGACGATTATCACTCTGGTGATGATCCCCTTGATGATGAAGGCCGGAGGTTTTGTGGCCGGAAGGAGCCAGAAGTACTTCTCCGCCCAGCAGGCGGCGTTGGGACTGGTAAACGGATACATTGAGGAAACCATTACCGGTCAGAAGGTAGTCAAGGTATTCTGCCATGAAAAAATTGCGGAGGAGGAATTTGGCTATCTCAATGAAGAACTGAAAAAGAACCAGATTAGAGCTCAGTTTTTTGGCGGAATTATGGGGCCGGTAATGGGCAATTTAAGCCAGGTAAATTATGGCCTGACCGCTTGCGTGGGGGGCCTTCTATGTGTATTAAAAGGGTTTGATGTAGGCGGCCTGACGGTATTTTTAAATTTCTCCCGCCAATTTGCCAGACCCATCAATGAGCTGGCCATGCAGGTCAGCACCATCTTTTCCGCTCTGGCCGGAGCGGAGCGGGTATTTCAGGTAATGGACGCAGAGCCGGAACCGGCAGATGATGCAGACGCCAGGATCCTGAACCCAATGGAAGGCCATGTGGTGCTGGAAAACGTCACCTTTGGCTACAACCCGGATAAGATGGTGTTAAAGGATATCAGCCTGTACGCCAAGCCGGGACAAAAGATTGCCTTTGTGGGCTCTACCGGCGCAGGAAAGACCACCATCACCAACCTGATTAACCGGTTTTATGATATTCAGGGCGGCGCAATTACCATTGACGGAGTGGACATCCGCCGTCTGAACCGGGAGAATTTAAGAAGCAATATTGCCATGGTGCTTCAGGACACCCATTTATTTACGGGAACGGTTCGGGAAAACATTCGGTACGGCAGATTAGACGCTACCGATGAGGAGGTAATCCAGGCGGCTAAGACGGCGTCCGCCCATTCCTTTATCATGCGTCTGCCTAAGGGCTATGATACCATGCTGGAGGGAGACGGGGCCAACTTAAGCCAGGGGCAGAGGCAGCTCCTTAATATTGCCAGAGCCGCCATCTCCAAGGCCCCGGTGCTAATTCTGGACGAGGCCACCAGCTCGGTGGATACCAGGACAGAAAAGCACATTGAGCACGGCATGGATCGGCTTATGGCCAATCGCACTACCTTTATCATTGCCCACCGCTTATCTACGGTCCGCAATGCCAATGCCATTATGGTTCTGGAAAACGGCCAGATTATTGAGAGAGGAGATCACCAGGAACTGCTGGCTATGAAAGGGCGGTACTATGAGCTTTATACCGGAATGAAAGAGTTGGATTGATAAAAAAGGAATTACATCTATGAAATAAGAAAACCTTGCTGATTTGCGCGGGCAAAGAGGAAAATGGGAAGTTTATATTTCCATTTGACGATTGCAGCGACAACTGCACGATAGTGCGGGTTCAGATATGAGAACTGAACATCGGCAAGGCCTTTTTAATTTTAAGTTTGATTGCAGCCAACGGTTACGATATGGTATACTATGACTAATTTGAAACATTAAGTTTTTCAAACAGTGCCAATAAATATGAGAAGGGGGATCATATATGGATGTAATAAGGCTTCCCAATAATATAAATGAGCGTATAAAAAGTGCGGTAAATTTTTTTGGGGAAACAAGAAGTGGGCAAAGATCAAAACAGAATTCTTTTGGAATGAGAGATCAAGGAAATCGGGGCGCTGTCACAGGCGGTAAACAGTTGGATGGTTTTGTCAATTTGATATTTGAACTTTTAGTCTTTAATGGGGTTCCAGAACGATGTATTTATACTAATTCCGATCTAGAATTGCCAGGTTATTATCGTCCTAATAAAAAATGGGATTTATTGGTTGTTGATGGTGATGAACTGATTATCGCAATTGAGTTTAAAAGTCAAGTAGGACCATCATTTGGAAATAATTTCAATAATAGAACGGAAGAAGCAATGGGTAGCGCATTAGATTTGTGGACGGCTTATAGAGAGGGGATCTTTGGAGAACATAGTGCTCCATGGCTAGGTTATTTTATGGTTTTAGAGGATTGTATAAGATCAGCCGAACCTGTAAGAGTACGATCACCACATTTTGATGTTTTAGAGGAGTTTGTCAATGCCTCATATAAGGAACGATATGAGATTTTTTGTAATAAATTATTGTTAGAACGCCAATATAGTGCTGCCTGTTTCATTACTACATCATGCTCAGAACAGGACATAACGTTTGAATTTCCAAAGGAAAATTTGTCATTTTACACATTTGTTACTTCGATGCTAGGTGCAGCAATGGCTCATTTTTTAAATTGGAGGTGTTGATGGTGACAAGCCATATTTTATATCATGGTGATGCACGGAATTTAGATTACATTAAAGATAAAAGCGTGCATTTGGTTTTAACTTCTCCGCCATATTTCAATTTAAAGGAATATAGAAGAGGAAAAAATCAACTTGGCCTTATAGATGATTATCAACAGTTCGTTAATGAGCTTGAAAAAGTATGGAAAGAATGTTTTAGGATTTTGGTTCCTGGTGGACGAGTTGTTTGTGTAGTAGGTGATGTTTGTTTGTCGAGGCGTAAATATGGCCGCCACATTGTATTACCGTTACATTCGGATATAGCTGTATCTTGTCGCAAAATTGGTTTTGATAATCTTAATCCTATTTTATGGCATAAAATATCAAATGCGGCCTTTGAGGCAAATACAAAAAGCTCCATTTTAGGAAAACCATATGAACCAAATGCTATAATTAAAAATGATGTGGAATATATTTTGATGGAACGAAAGCCGGGGGGATATAGAAAACCTACGGAACAGCAGCGGGTAGAAAGCAAGATTGGAAGAGAAGATTTCCAGAATTGGTTTAGCCAGATATGGGAAATGCCTGGAGCATCCACAAGGAATGGACATCCGGCTCCATTTCCAATGGAACTTGCAACTAGATTGGTAAAGATGTTTTCATTTGTTGGAGATACGGTTTTAGATCCATTTTGTGGAAGTGGAACTACTATCTTAGCTGCAAAAAATTCTGGAAGGAATAGTGTTGGGATTGAAACGGAAGAATTTTATTGTAACTATATAGTAAGACGATTAGAATTACATAGAAATATATTTGATGACTATACAATAGAATATGTTGACCTAAGCCATGAAGCGGATACGTATACAAGCATGTAGTTTGGCGTACTTCTTATTTTTACGACGGCTCCTTGTTTCAGACATTGCCTCTGAGAATGGTTTTATGTTATCTGTTTTTCATAACAAAATATATTATGAAGTCAAATCTTTCCCACGCCCCGGCAGGGATAAAAGCGCCTTACAGAAAGGCTGGTACAAAATATGGTATACCGGAATGGAGAGTCCGAGAGCAAGGCAGAAGGACAGGAGAGACAAAAGGATCCAGGCCACGTACCCCGGCGTCCCCGGAGCTACCAGGTAATCAAAAATAAAATTGTGGGTCATTCCGTGGAATAAATAGACAAAAAAGATATACCGGCTGACAAAATTAATGGTTTTCTCCAGAGGCCGGGCAATAAAGCCGCCGTAGCGGGTCACCAGAAGGTAGACAGCCATGGTCATCAGGATCATGGACGGAGCATAATTGTAGATGGCCGGATTCTGGCCGGTAAAATAGATTTCTTCCAGGGCGGAGATAAAAAGGCCCAAAAGACCGGCGGCTAAAAATCCCAGAACCTGACCATCTGTCAGGTCCAGCCGGTCCAGAAGAAACCCCAGGATACAGTAAAACACCCAGCTATAGAGAAAATAAGAGGTAAGCATCTGCTCCATATGAAAAATCTGGTAAAGATTTTGTACAGCAAAATAGAAAAGGCTGACAAGAAGAAGCAGCCAAAATTCCCGCTTTTCCATATGCTGAAACATCCGCCAGAGAAAGGGGACGGACAGATAAAATCCGGCGAGAGCCAGGACAAACCACAGATATCCCACCACCTGAGCTTGGAGAAAGCCTTTGAAAAAATCTTTGAAATAAGCGGGGGCAAGGGAAAAACCATGATTCCAGGCGTAATAGAGAAGGGCGGCAAAAAGGGAGGGGATCCCGATTTTTACAATCCGTTTCCAGTAAAAACCGGGAATATCCCCGTCAAACCGTTCTAAAATAAAGCGGCCGCTGAGCATGAAGAAAAGCCCGTTGCTGGTCAGGGTAATTGTGCGGATGATTTCTCTTATGTGCCAGGCCGTAGGCTGGGCCGCAGGATCCGCGATCCATACTCCTGCCAGCATGTGGGTGGCAATTACCAAAAAAATTGCAAAAATCCGAAGAAGATTGTAATTGACAAGGATTTTTTTCTCCATAAAATGCTCTCCTGACAGGGTCCAGAAAGGGCGGACCGGTTATTTGGAAGCCTGAGCGATGCAGTCGTTTACTCCGTTATAAAATCCATAAAGATTAATACTTACAGAAGCAACCGCCTGAGTATAACCGCTTTCGTCCATAAGGCCGTCTAAAGTCTGATTGTCCATTACATAGGAAGAGACGGCGTCAGACTGCTCTGCCCATAAAAGTCCGTCTTCCGTCATGATGTACTGACCGTCTAAGGAAAGCTGGCGCTTGCTTGTGCCGTCAGCTCCCACACAATCCCAGGAAACAGAAGTAATATAGCCGTCAAACACAGTCATGGATATCTGGTTTTTAAAGCCGCTGTCATCCGCTTCCGGATCTTCGTAGGTGTAGACGCCGTCGGTCAGCTCTACAGAGGGCTTTGGCAGATCTGCTCTGGTCATACGGTGAAGAGAGGCATAGGCTGGCTCAGAGATCAGGATCACCAGTACAGAAAGTATGGCCATCAGCGCCAGACCGATAATGTTTTGCTGCTTGGGACTTGAGTTTGTGTGATGCATGGTAGAATGTTCTCCTTTTTCTAAATGAATATTACCCTCAGTGAACATGGGGCAATTATACTTATCATATCATTTTACAGAAGGAAAGAAAAGAGGAAAAATATTTATTATTTTTTCTTATAAAACTTATAAGCATAAATGTTTTTTTGGGAAAACAAGTGTATTTTTGAGAAATCCGGCTTAACAAAAATTTCACAAGACAAAATCCGGGGAAAAGCAGACAGGAAGGAGGCAGAACCCCCGGGGCTGTTTTTAAAGAAAGAAAACAGGAAAATCATGTCAAATCTTTAACGGGAAATCATGTCAAATTTTTGCGAAAACACAAAATGTATGGAAAAAAATACAGACAATCCCTATAAATTGTTGCATATTCTCCTGGAAAAGGCAATTGTGTACAAACTCAAACTATGCTATAATGGCAACGATTGAATGGACAGAAGCACTGGTTTCAGGCGCTTCCCGTTCACTGAGGGCAAAGAAAATGTTTATAGAAAGAGGGTTGGTTTGATGGGTTTGGCTACATTTAAAGGCGGAATTCACCCTTATGAGGGGAAGGAATTGTCTGAGAACAAGCCGGTACAGGTGCTGACTTCCAGGGGAGAGATGGTTTTCCCCATGGCCCAGCATATCGGCGCGCCGGCAAAGCCTTTGGTTGCAAAGGGTGACCGGGTTTTGGTTGGCCAGAAAATTGGAGAAGCCGGCGGTTTCATCTCTGCCAATGTTATCTGTTCCGTCTCCGGAACGGTTAAGGCGGTAGAGCCTCGTCTGATGGTAAACGGCGCCATGGTTACCTCCATTATTGTGGAGAACGACGGGCTGGACGAGAAGATTGAACATTTCGGCGAGGACAGGGATTATACCAGGCTGTCCAAGGATGAGATCCGTAACATTGTAAAGGAAGCCGGTATTGTAGGTCTTGGCGGCGCAGGTTTCCCCACTCATGTAAAGCTGTCCCCCAAGGATGACAGCAAGATCGATTATATACTGGTAAACGGAGCAGAGTGTGAGCCTTACTTAACCTCTGATTACCGGATGATGCTGGAGGAGCCGGAGAAAATTGTAGGTGGCTTAAAGGTTATTTTAAGCCTGTTTGACAATGCCAAGGGTGTCATTGGTATCGAAAACAATAAGCCGGAAGGCATTAAAAAGATTCAGGAGCTGGTAAAGGACGAGCCGCGGATTGAGGTATGTCCGCTTCTGACCAAGTATCCCCAGGGCGGTGAGCGTTCCTTAATTTATGCCATCACCGGCCGTAAGGTAAATTCCTCTATGCTTCCTGCAGACGCAGGCTGCATTGTGGACAACATTGACACGGTTATCGCCATTTACAATGCGGTCTGCAAACAGACTCCGTTAATCCGCAAGATTATTACGGTAACCGGCGACGCCATTGTAAATCCCCAGAACTTCAGCGTAAGGCTGGGAACCAACTATCAGGAGCTGTTAGAGGCGGCAGGCGGCTTTAAGGCAGATCCGGAGAAGGTGATCTCCGGCGGCCCCATGATGGGGATGGCTTTGTTCAGCCTGGATCTTCCTGTAACCAAAACCTCCTCCGCATTGACCTGTTTTTCCAAAGATATGGTGGCGGCCCAGGAGCCTACTCCCTGTATCCGCTGCGGGCGATGTGTGTCTGCATGTCCCAGCCATATTGTGCCTCCTATTATGATGCAGGCTGCGTTAAGAGGAGACTGTGACGCCTTTGAAAAGGTAAACGGCATGGAATGTATGGAATGTGGAAGCTGCACCTATGTATGCCCGGCCAAGAGACCTTTAACCCAGGCGTTTAAGGATATGCGTAAGCAGGTAGCTGCAAACCGCAGAAAGAAAGCTTAAGGAGGCGGAAGAGAATGAACAGATTATTAAACGTATCCTCATCCCCTCATGTTAGGGATCAGGTAACCACCAGCAATATTATGTTTGATGTGGCAATTGCCATGCTTCCGGCAGCCGCATTCGGCGTATATCAGTTTGGCTTAAACGCTCTGATTGTGATTATCGGGACTGTTTTGGCCTGTGTAGCAAGTGAATATGTTTATCAGAAGGGAATGAAAAAGCCCATCACCATCGCAGACGGCAGCGCCCTGGTAACCGGTATGATTCTGGCGCTGAATATGCCCGGGGATATTCCGGTATGGATCCCCATGCTTGGCGGCGTATTTGCCATTATCGTGGTAAAGCAGCTGTACGGCGGCCTGGGGCAGAACTTCATGAACCCGGCTCTGGCGGCAAGATGTTTCCTGCTGATCTCCTTTACCGGCAAGATGACTGCCTTTACTCTGGACGGAGTCAGCGGAGCAACCCCACTGGCAGTATTAAAATCCGGCGGAAGCGTAGACGTAGCAGCTATGTTTCTGGGCAGGATTCCCGGGACCATCGGAGAGGTTTCCGTGATTGCATTATTGATCGGAGCGGCATACATGCTGTGGAAGAGAGTAATCACCATCCGTATCCCGGCGGCTTACCTGATTTCCTTTGCCTTATTTGTACTGATTTTCGGCGGCCATGGACTGGATATGAATTATTTGCTGGCCCACCTTTGCGGCGGCGGTTTAATCTTTGGCGCTTTCTTTATGGCAACGGATTATGTTACCAGCCCCATTACCCCCAATGGCCAGATTGTATACGGTGTCTTAATGGGATGCTTAACCGGGCTGTTCCGTTTGTTTGGCGGTTCCGCAGAGGGCGTATCTTATGCCATTATTTTAAGTAATATCCTGGTGCCCTTAATTGAAAAGGCAACCCTTCCCAAAGCATTCGGAAAGGAGGGCAAATAAACATGAAAAAAGGCGGATTTATGAAAGACGCGGCGATTTTATTTGCCATCACCCTGATTGCAGGGTTCTGTCTGGGCGGCGTTTTCGAGATTACCAAGGAGCCTATTGAGCAGGCCCAGCAGGCGGCCAAGATTGCGGCTTACAAAGAGGTTCTTCCGGATGCCAGTGACTTTGTGGAAGACGGAATGGAAGAAAAGATTGCCGCTTCTGCAGAAGACTTAATGGCCCAGGGCTTTGGCAACGTTTATATTGACACTGCCGCCCAGGCGGTAGACGCTTCCGGCAATCCGGTGGGATACGTGGTATCCTCTACATCCAAGGACGGCTTCGGCGGCGAGGTGAAGCTCTCCGTAGGCATTAACGGGGAAGGCGTGGTAACCGGTATCGCGTTCCTTTCTATTGCAGAGACTCCCGGCCTTGGTATGAACGCAACCGGGGACGGATTTAAAGGCCAGTTCGCAGGCAAAAATGCGGAAACTTTATCTGTAACCAAAACCGGCGCGCCGGCAGAAAATGAGATTCAGGCTATGTCCGGCGCTACCATTACATCTTCAGCAGTAACAAACGCAGTAAATGCAGCGATTTACTTCGTAAATAACTGCGCGGCTAACTAGGAGGTGGGATACAATGAATAAGTATACAGAGCGTATTTATAATGGTATTGTCAAAGAAAACCCTACCTTCGTCCTGATGTTGGGTATGTGTCCGACCCTGGCAGTTACAACCTCTGCCATTAACGGCCTGGGCATGGGCCTGAGCACTACGGCAGTATTGATTTTCTCCAACCTGATTATTTCGGCTTTGAGAAACATTATTCCTGACAGAGTGCGGATTCCGGCCTTTATCGTTATCGTTGCATCTTTGGTAACTATGGTTCAGCTTCTGATTCAGGCCTATATTCCCTTCCTGTATGACGCGCTGGGAATTTATATCCCCCTGATTGTAGTAAACTGTATCATCCTGGGACGTGCCGAGTCCTACGCTTCTAAGAACGCCCCTGTTCCTTCCGCTTTTGACGGTATCGGCATGGGTCTTGGATTTACGGTGGGATTGACCTTGATCGGCGTCTTCCGTGAGCTGTTAGGCTCCGGTGCATTTTTCGGAATGACCATAATTCCGGAAGATTTCCATATTTCCATTTTCGTACTGGCGCCCGGGGCTTTCTTCGTGCTGGCAATGCTGACTGCATTGCAGAACAAGTTTAAGGCTCCTTCCGCTACCAACGGATCGGCGCCGACGTCTAAGCTGGCCTGCGGCGGCGATTGCATGAGCTGTACCGGATCTGCCTGTATGGCTAACCATGACATTTTAGAGACCCGCCAGAGACAGGCGGAGGAAGAAGCTCTTGCCAAAAAGAAAGCAGCGCTGGCAGCAAAAGAGGCGGAACTGAAGGCCGCTACTGCCAAGAAAGACGAATAGGAGGAAGGATTAGATGCAGGAATTATTATTGATTGCCATCGGCTCCGCCCTGGTAAACAACGTAGTATTAAGCCAGTTCTTAGGTCTTTGTCCCTTCCTTGGCGTTTCCAAGAAGGTGGAGACTTCTGCGGGTATGGGGGCAGCGGTTATCTTTGTTATCACCCTGGCCTGTATTGCAACCAACCTGATTTACAGCTTTGTTCTGGTTCCGTTTGACCTGGAGTATTTACAGACCATCGCATTTATTCTGGTTATCGCGGCTCTGGTGCAGTTTGTTGAGATGTTCATGAAAAAGAGCATGCCGTCCCTTTACCAGGCCCTGGGCGTGTTCCTTCCGCTGATCACCACCAACTGTGCGGTTCTGGGCGCTGCCCTGACCAATGTACAGAAGGGATATAATTTTATATTCAGCGTGGCAAATGGCGTAGGTACTGCGGTTGGTTTCACCATCGCCATCGTACTTCTGGCAAGCATCCGTGAAAGCATTGAAGACAATGATATCCCATACAACTTCCAGGGGTCTCCGATCGTACTGATCACCTCCGGTCTGATGGCCATTGCCTTCCTGGGCTTCTCCGGGCTGATTAAATAGGGAGGGAACATTATGACAGGTTTGCTTTTAGCGGCAGGTGTCATCGGCGCCATCGGTATCATCATCGGTGTGCTCTTAGGCATTGCCAGTGAAAAGTTCAAAGTAGAGGTAGACGAGAAAGAGATCCTGGTCCGGGCCGAGCTCCCGGGCAACAACTGCGGCGGCTGCGGCTTCCCCGGCTGTGACGGTCTGGCCAGCGCCATTGCGGCCGGTACGGCTCCGGTCAACGGATGTCCCGTGGGCGGCGCGGCGGTGGCTGACAAGATCGCGGCCATCATGGGCGTGGAGAGCGGAAGCGCCGAGAAGAAGGTGGCATTTGTCAAATGTAAGGGCACCTGCGACAAGGCCCGTGTCCAGTACAATTACTTCGGCATCGACGACTGCTCCAAGGTGGCTGTGGTGCCCGGCGCCGGTGAGAAGGCCTGCTCCTACGGCTGTATGGGCTACGGCTCCTGCGTCAAGGCCTGCCAGTTTGATGCCATTCACATCGTGGACGGCGTGGCCCTGGTCGATAAGGAGAAGTGTGTGGCCTGCGGCAAGTGCGTGGCAGCCTGCCCCAACCATCTCATCGAGCTGGTGCCCTACAGCGCCAAACATCTGGTACAGTGCTCCTCCCACGACCGGGGGCCGGCTGTCAAGGCCAAATGCGACAACGGGTGTATCGGCTGTACCCTGTGCACCAAG